>Ga0315320_10003695_pt1 | contig 12537 bp, 11 predicted proteins | sample M140m21515metaG_FD_203458 | JGI IMG/M metagenome (GOLD analysis project Ga0315320, IMG submission 203458) | Ammonia-oxidizing marine archaeal communities from Monterey Bay, California, United States - M1 40m 21515 | ecosystem: Environmental > Aquatic > Marine > Coastal | place: USA: California...
AAGGTTCTCGTCCCAATCTGCTTGGGTGAATGGTGGGTAACACGTAGACACAAAAAACCCGCCTTGGTGTAGGCGGGTTGATTAAGAAACAAAGTACGCAGACTGGGACTCGAACCCAGGACCAATAGGATCACAAGTAATTAAATATAAGGTATAAGAGATTGGTGTGAACACTATTCTCTTGCTTTCTCGTACTTACTGTTCACACTGGTGTCACACATGGCTACCTTATTCAGAAACAAAAACAGTCCAGTTTGGCGTGCTCGTTATTATGATGCCACGGGCAAGCGAATATCCAAAACAACGGGCTCTACTATGAGGCGAGAGGCCAAGCGTATTGCTGACGGGTTTCAAGCAGATGTGGATAGGGAGAAGAGGGAGCAAAGCTCAATGCCCGTAGCATTATCGAACGTGGTCAACATAGCGGCCCGCAAAGCGGCATCTGGAAGCCTTACATTAAAGGCTGCTGAGGACTTGGTCCGAAACATGCATCGTTTAGCAAACCCTGATTTTAAAGAATTCTCTGTGAAGGATTGGTATGCAAAGTGGATCACAACTCAGAAACAATATATCAGCGCGGCAACGATGAAGGGATATCAAGAGGATCTTAATTTATTCGTAAATGCATGGGGGCCAAGAGTATCTGAAAAAAAGCTAACCGAACTGACGGATGATGATGTTCTCAGAGGGATGGCCGAGGCTCACAAGACTGTAAAGGCGTCTACAGTCAATAAGGCTTTAGGTAGTTTAAGGCGGGCATTCCAGACGGCATATCAGCAAGATCTCGTAGTGCACAATGTAGCATTGAAAGTTCGGGCTCTAAAGCTGACGGACAGCACGAAGCGAGGGCCGTTTACTACCGAGGAAATTGGGCTCCTATTAGATGATGCTTCGACTAACGAGTCTTTCTTCAGGCGCGGCTTGAATCATGAATGGTATGGTCTCATCATCATGGGCACATATACTGGTATGAGATTGGGTGACTTGTTGAGTTTACGATCAACTCATATCGTTGGAGATCATCTTGAGGTAGTAACCTCTAAGACGGGACACACTATTAAAGTTCCTTTGGCTGAGCCCTGTGCCAAATGGCTGAAGGATCAAGAGGGAGAGCTGTTCCCAAAACTAAAGAGGCAAAAGAAGGGGACTACCAGCACTCAATTTACCCGTATCATGGAGAGAGCAGGTGTCAAACGGGATATCTTGCATGCTGGTGATCAGACTTTGCGGAGATCGTTTCACTCACTACGGCACACATTTACCTCGTTACTTGCCGACGCTGATATTCAAACCGATGTAAGGCAGAGACTCACAGGGCACAAGTCAGCGGGAGTGCATGCGATGTATACTCACCATGAAAAATCATTAGAACGAGCAATCAAAGCTCTGCCAACCGCGTTTATCAAATGAATCGATTTCAGGAAATACTTGATATATGCTGGGATGCTTTGCCGAGGGGGTGCCCTATGCGGGGGTGGGATCGAGAGGATTTTGATACAGTGTGGGGAGGCTGGAACCCAGCAGACCTAGCAATTATTGACCCTAATTGCTGTATGAATTGGTCAATACTGCTAGTTGATATAATAGCAGGCGAGGCTCTTGAGCAACAGAAACGGGCACTCTCAGAGCATTATCTTTGGCTAATGGAATCAGGGGGTGAGGACGAGCTTAAAGATTGGAATGAGATGGTTGAAAAATGCAAGTCTTCTGGTCTTTGTCCTGATCAGAAGTTGATCAATTTTATCGTAGTGGCAGAGAACCTTCCTGTTTTTGAAGGGGCGGACATTGATGATGGTCTTGGTTTGTGGGGTGCTGCTAGTCAGGCGAGAATTAAAGAGTATTGTAAAAGCTCACACTCTGAATTGTTTGCAACAATGATCTCTAACGACGCGTGGCGAGCTGTTGTTAACAAAGCAAAAAAACACATGGGAAAAATTCCTAATGCTAGGGCAGGAAGGCCATGTAGTTAAGGTATTTTTTAGGAGAAGAGTATACCTAATTAAAGACATGTAAGCATGCGATAGTATGCCCATGTCTATTACAACATATGAAAAGTTAGGCCCTAAATGGGCAACGCTAAAAGACGCTGCATCTTATTGTGGCCTGTCTACACGTCTAATCCAATTAGCCTACACTGAAGGCTTGATTGAGTCATCACTCGTCCGGCGGGATGGTGCAGGGAGAGGTCGTCGGCTTATCAATCTTCAAAGTCTAGATCAATGGATCGAGGACGGAATAGGTGGTAAGTCTGATCTCCCTCACCTCAGAAATTCTGCTGGTAAGAGTAAAGCTAACCCTAACCAAAAATAATAGATGAATATCCAATCAGAACTACCAGCATTTAAGGTAAAAATAGGAGGGGGCATGCATCAAACACTCTTTAGTTATTCCTGTAGAATGGCTGAAGAGGCAGCAGATCCTGAACAAGTGATTGATCATATACGAAACAGTGTAGCCGTTACCAAATATCGACGGCTCGTTCCCGACAGGGAAATAGTTGAAGCTGTTCGTGATGCATATGATCATGTCTTGATTGGCGCGAAACGCTCAACTGTACCCTTTACCGTGTACGATGTAGATGCTGCCGGGGAGCTGTTTCAGAAATGGAATACAATCCTGATGGATCTAGATACACTAAGCCCCAAGAGCCCACCCAATGAAGTAAGACTTGCTTTGCAGGGCTTGTTTTTAGACACGGATTTGGTTTGCATGGGGAGAGATGTGAGAAAGCCTCAGGTTAAATCCCTAAAGCACTGGCTGAAGCTGTCAGATGATCAGTTAAGTTCGTATCAGTTCATTGTCCCTAATGCTATGTCTGCACTTGAAGGACCTAGAAAAAGTGACGGAAGAATGAGTCCTCGGACGCAAGCCAATACAGGGGATCGCAAATATATCGTTTGTGACTTTGATGTACCACCCAAAATGTGGCATCCCTCATTAATCAATCATCTGATTGACTTCTGTGGCACAATGCCTGCTTTGGTTCTCACGAGTGGGGGTAAGAGTCTGCATGCCTGGTGGCGATGCTATGGCATGTCGGACGATGATATTGCTACATTTGAATATGAGGCAGTAAGGGTAGGGGCTGACCCTGCTATCATGGGCGATAACCGCAAAAATCAATTTGTGAGATTGCCTAACGGAACTCGGGATGACGGCAATAGTCAGGATGTATACTATTGGAACCCAATGAACGGTTAGAATTTAACAAGCACTATGAATAATACAAATCATATGGAACCAATGCCTACAATTAAGAGGCGGAGAGCAAAATTACAACGACGTAAAAAGAAGATTAAAAAGTTCCTTAAAAATGAGGCAGCTAATACTTGGTTTGACGCTCAGAAAGGTGTTCACCTTGTCCGAAAGGAGGGGTGCATTGTGCCTGATAAGGGATACCTGAAGGGGCTTCAACATCCTTTATCAAAGTTGATGCCGCGTAAGGCCATGATGATAGCGATTAATGATCTTGATTCAAAAATCAAACACTCACGATCTATTCAATATCACGGTCCGATTGCAGGGCAAAGGGTGGGGGGTCTGATCAATTGTGGTGGGCTTGATTGGCTTGTCACAAGCTCACCAAGACTGATCAAACCAGCTAAGGGTGAATTCCCCCACATCAAACGCCTCGTGGAGACAATGCTTCCCGATGAGGCTGCGCGTTTAGCTCTCTATTCATGGCATAAGGTGCAGTATTCAGCAATTAACAGGGGGCTACACTCTAAGTGCCCTATGTTAATTCTCGCAGGGGATGCAGACGATGGAAAATCATTCTTTATGCTGTTATCCACCTTTCTAAGAGGGGGGCGGGACGTGAACCCCATCAAGGTATGGTCTGGGGAAGGAGCATCATGGACGGATCACATGGTAGGAGCTGAGTGTCTAAACATTGATGATTCATTAGCGGCAAAAGACTACCGATCTCGTGTAGCTCTCGGGGCAAAGTTTAAGGAAGCAATTTATGCCGATACTGTTACCATAGACAAGAGGCATTGCAGTAGCTTTACCCTGAACCCTCGCCCTGTATGGGGTGTCATGATGGCGGTAAATGCTAATGGGCAAGCTATACGCGTAGTCCCCGCAGTGGATGAAGAGGGGATGAGTGATAAGATGGTTATTCTCAGGACTCAGAAAGCAGAGATCCACCGCCGAGAATCAGGAGATGAAGGGGCCAAGGAGCGTCTTGATTGTTACCTGTCGGAGCTGCCCCCCTTCGCTAATTGGCTACTGAATGAATTCGAACTACCTGAGGCTTTGCCTGAAGGGTGTAGCGTATCGAGGTCTGGGGCTGTTGTTTACAGAGATTCAGAGGCCATGCGTATCTTGCATGATGAATCTCCCGCTGGTCAGTTGGAGGAAGCCATCTTGGAATTTCGTGATCGAGATAATTCGCTGATTCAGGATGGAGCCTCGTATACCACTTCACGACTGAAAGGGTTATTGGAGTGCACTATGCAGACCAACAACGATACAAGGATTCCTCGAAGCACAAAAACAATGGGCGTTTATCTTTCTCAATTTGCTGATCGCGAGGGAGGGTGTATTGCGAGTGCAGGGAAAGATCGCAATGGATGTCGTCTTTGGACAGTTGTTCCGCTCCAGCAGCGATTAAATAACAATTAATAGGTAATCCCATCATTAAATGTCTGCCCGGGCGGGGCAGGCATTTTTTTTTGATTAATTTGTGGGGTTTGCGGGGGTTGTTTTGCTGAGTCAGAGGGATGTTGTTATTGTGTGTATTATTCTTTAATATGAGAACACCAACTTTGAACCCAGCAACCCCAGCAAGTGCTGGGCGAAACCAGCAAAGTGACAATGCTCGATCATTTATGACGACCGGAACCAAGCAGTAAAATACTGTGGTCGTGGTGTGGCGTATGACTACTTCTCCCGGCACCTATGCTGCGGATTGACAGCAGGCAGTGATCAATTACCATGCCAAAGGGGAAGCAAAGCATGATAACACTGCTGCGGATTGACAGCAGGCAGTGATCAGTTACCATTGCAATCTTTGAGAAAACCTACGATCCAGTGCTGCGGATTGACAGCAGGCAGTGATCAATTACCATGCACCCTACCTGCATTCCGAACACTCTGTTGCTGCGGATTGACAGCAGGCAGTGATCAATTACCATTTCGGACAGAATAGAAACTTATATTAACCAGCTGCGGATTGACAGCAGGCAGTGATCAATTACCATCTGTGCATGATTATGGTGTCAACCCCTGCGGCTGCGGATTGACAGCAGGCAGTGATCAATTACCATGTCTAATTATACAAACAGCAAGGAGTCACAGCTGCGGATTGACAGCAGGCAGTGATCAATTACCATCCTCTCTCTGTATGGTGTCTGTCTCTATGTGCTGCGGATTGACAGCAGGCAGTGATCAATTACCATACACCCCGTCCGCTTGGACTTGCTGTTGTGGCTGCGGATTGACAGCAGGCAGTGATCAATTACCATTTTGTATCCTCTTTTGTTCTTATACCCATTGCTGCGGATTGACAGCAGGCAGTGATCAATTACCATCGCCAGTTTCCGGTAAGGGCTAGCAATGCTGCTGCGGATTGACAGCAGGCAGTGATCAATTACCATGTGTCGCGCAGTGGTAGTCGTTGCCGGTCTGCTGCGGATTGACAGCAGGCAGTGATCAATTACCATTTTCTAATTTTATTGCCATATCCATTTCAGCTGCGGATTGACAGCAGGCAGTGATCAATTACCATATAAACTCCGCTAAACGTTCATTATGAGTGTTTAGCGGAGATTTTTCGCCTAAAACATTTCAAGCTGAGCTGGCGTTTCTTCTGCTCTTACTCGGCGTTTTCCGCTAAACACCTCCATTCTGGAAAACTGCTTATCGGTTAAATGCATTAGCCTTACTTCACCATCTGGCGGAACTGTTGTTCTCGTTCTTTGAAGGTGAACCTCGGCATTTTCTTTACTGGCGCAATGTCGGTAGTAAACTGAGTATTGCATCATAGCAAAGCCATCTTCCAAAAGAGCTTTTCTAAAATACGTATACTGCCTTTTCGCCTGTTTAGTATCAGTTGGTAGATCAAAGAGAACAACTATCCACATGGCACGGTAACCTGAAATGTTCATTTTTAATTAAGACAGCAACATCCCTCATTTTCAAAATTTAGGAACAACAAGGCTGTTTGATTCTTTTGTTAACATACGAAAAACACTGGAAACATAACGTGGAAGGGAAGCCATGAGTGGCCCCTTACTGCTACCCAAAGTTACATCGTGAGTCAGTAGAGAAAGCAGCTGGCGCCGATTATCTGCTGATAACTTACCTCCATCAGGGACAGGTAAATTTATAATTTGTCTTACGGTTTTATCCACCAAAGGCCGGAGAGGCTCCATAACATCGTCAGCAAGGCAGTAAGGATTGTTCCTGCGGTGATGATGAACTCCAAGCGCTGGCTGAAGCCCCGAAGAAACAAGACTTCGAGCAACTGCGGCTCTCATAATGGCATACCCATAATTCAGTGCGGAGTTGAATAGGGATTCGCTCGTCGGGTCTCTTTTGTCACCCTCCTTGTAACGATCAGGAAAATACGCTGACCAGTATATTTTTGCTGCTTGTGCTTCCATGTTTTCGGGATCACCCGATTTTACATTTTTTGCGAGATGGCAAAGTCTGGTGTGATAGGGATCACTGATTTGATTAGCCTGCGCTGTAATTTTTGCCTCTACGATGGCTTGCCAAACTCGTTTGTGGGCTGGCTTGCCAGCTTTGATCTGAGCCATTAGTCGAGGGACTAGCTCAGTATGGGTCGTTGTGGGTAGCAACATCCCTGTGGGAAGGTGATTTTTGCCACATATGATGACAACGGCACCAGACTCAAGCAGGGCATTTAGTGCCGCAGAGGAAAGGGATATAGCTGGGTGCTGGAGTATTACTACGCCAACATCTTCACAGGAAAAACTTCGCTCCTTATTGTCCTCAAAACAAAGAATGAGTTGTTTGTTTCTTAGTTTTAGGTGTGCTGGGCGCTGGGATATATCAAGCGTATGTTTAGTCACGGGATATAGAACCTAACATAACAACAGAGATCATATCAAGATCCTATTGTGCTGATCGCACTTCTCCTGTGGGCAGAATATTGATCTTTCTGGCATACGGGAATTTTTTCTCAAAACTGCCTGACATACATGAGCGGAGGAGTGAAACCCCCGTGTCTGGATGTTTGTGAGCTTTAGCGGCATCGGTATGGTGAGCAAACCATACTTGACCTGAAGATGTAGCCATCGTGTTGAATACGAATAGCTGATCTTCCCCATCAATCGTTGCCATCATGCTGTCACCAGAACACAGGTGAAACAGGAACTCAGCTTCTGCCGGCATTTCATCATACGTTTTTTGCACAATGGGTTCTTTGCTGCGTTTGCGTCTAGATGCTTCGTAGAGAGTTACTGGCTCAAAGTGATACTTTTCATCACCAAGAGAAAAGATAGCGAGATGATGAGTGGATGCTGATTGAACATAGGTTTCGTGTTCTGTGCCTTCCCGAATTGTGATGTGGGCATACGGTATGGCGGTGCGCACTTTGCGGATGGGGATACCAGAGGGCATCTGTAGTGGGGATTCTTCAGATATGGCAGCAAGAGCAGCGGCTCTGTCGCCACCATTATCTTTGATGTGATCCTTGATGACTTGCTGGATCATGGGATCGCATATGCCTTCTACTTCTTTTTTAGATAGTCCCTGTACGGGCTTGCGAACCACAAGTAATCCATCTCTGGTTTTACCATAGTTCGTCTCTTTGTGGAGAGCGCCAGATACTTTCCTCTTTGATCGGTGGGATACCCACATAGAGTTTAAACTTTCTGCCACATCTAGTCTGAAGCTATCCCACGGAAGGTCTAGCTTCTCGCCCCTTGCCTTGAGGCGATAGATGCGCTTGCCAGCTTCTTTTGCCTCTTTGTCACGCATCTGGTATTTGATCTTCTTGGTGATCTGCTGGAGGCGATTCTGGTCTAGTAGCGCAATCACTATGGCGTCAAGCGCATGGTGGCGGTGATCGTCTCGATTTTTTAGATTGAGTGCATCATCTCTTAGCAGTCCATGAAGCTCCCACTGGCTGCGTAGTGTAGCGGTGTGGCGGCCTTTGATGGCAAGGATGTGATGTTTCTTAGGTAGTAGTCTGGCAAGGTAGTGAAGTGCCGCTTTTGCCATCCATGAGGTGTCGTTGAGGTCACGATTTACAAAACCTTCTGGAATCTCTGTGGCTATAAAGCGCTTATATTTGCCGCGAGGAAGCTTCTTAGCTCTTTGGAGTATTTCCTCGAACTTCTCATGCTCACTCGCGTATAGCCACTCATACGGCGTTTTATTGCCTTTATCACGGTTCTCCTTGGCGAAGCAGACAACTTTATTGGTAAAGGAGTTGTCAGCACTTCTAGAGAAAGGAAAGATGTGGTCTACATCGACCTCGCCACCAAAAAGCTGCGAGATACCAATGGCTTTACCAGAGTATATGCAAACTTCGTCTTGATCCTGCCAAAGACGATACATGTTGATAGCATCGCCATTGGGTATGATTCCGTAATCAGTCAATGCTTTTGCGGCTTGATCACGCTCTTTCTCGAACTGGCGAGATTGCTTCTGATGCTCTGAACGCTGCTTGGGAGACATTTTCACATCTCTTGCCATCTCCAAATTGATGTGGGTGGGTGTGCCGTATTTCTTGACTAATCCATTAACTACTTTCCTCAGTTCTGTGAGCGCGCGCAGGACAACAGGATTGTTAATTTCAACTTGATGCGGGTCGTAGTCTTTGCTGTTCGGATTAAGGAGTGCATCGAATGTAGGTAGCAGATTTACGGTGGTGTGTTTCTTTTCATCTCGGCGGGTATAACCAGCAGCATGCATTGCAGAATCAGCCTCATCCTTTGCCATGTAGAGTTTGCCTTCTCTGATGTGCGGCAGGAGCTTCTCAAGTGCTTTCGTTGAGAGGTGGCAATAGCCTGTGGGCAAGGATAGCTTGAGCAGCGCGATTACCTTGTCTGATTTGAGTTCTGGTATTTCCTCCAGTGCGGAGCGAATGTCATCATCTGTAGCTGCGGGCAGGGTGAGTGCCTCGATGATTTTGTTTTTAGATGCCTCGGAGAGGTCGAGCCAGTCTTTACCAAGTCCGTTTTTACCCGCTAGCAATGCGTCGGTGGGAGTAGCTGAAATTTTTGACCTGCCTCCGCTTTCAAGGTTGAAGCTAATTTGTGAATACGCTTCTGGTAGTGTGCCTTTGAGGTCTTTGTTCTTACATAGATACTTTTTCAGCTGCTCAAACTTTACTTCTTTTTTTCCCGATATGTAAGCAATGGCAAGCTCTCTCTCTTGTTCGGTGAGGTTACGCTCTTGTGGGATATCTGGATTTGAGTTGTCGAGGATCTTGAGGTTGTTGATCTCTTGGAGCATTCGGAATTCTTGGAATCTTCGGTCTGCGATAGGTGAGCGCTTTTCTGAAGGCTCTAGCTCGCAGTTTCCAATGGATGAAGCAGGCCAATAAACACGACGCTGAAAGAAGGTGATGTTCTCAATGCCAAACTGCTCCAGCATGGATTTATTTTTTTCTCTTGGAGCTGGAGTAACAACTTTGGTGGGTTTCTCCAGCTTGCCAATTCTGCCAAAACGTAGCTGATCGGTAAGGTCTGAGTGGTATTTGGATTGTGCTTCCCAGATGAGAGCAAACTCATCATGTAGCATAGAGCGCCGAATATGGCGGGACCGAATTTTGATTTGGATGCCTTCCTTATCGTATATCTGGTATAGATAATTACCCAGAGTTTTAGCGCCCGTAGATTCTATGTCTTTTTGTAGTGCTGATATTTCTCCAAGCATTCCTTTGGTTTCTGCATCTGCGCTGCTCTCCTCTGTTTTACGTAAGGATAAAAAGCCTCTCCGCTGGTTAATGTGTAGAATGATGCGGCCAAGCTCTTCTAATGTGATTTGCTCGCTTATAGCCCGTGAACGAAGCTCATAGACGTTGAGATTAAGCCAATCCTCAAGTTTCTCTGAATCAGTAGGCATCCATCCAAGTTCTTGAAGTATGCCACGGATGAGCTTTTTGCGTTCTGCTTTTCGCCTGATGCGGCGGCGCATTCCTCTGGCTTCTCTACGATCAACGTTCGGATGCTTTTCCTTCGCCGAATTAAAATTATCGGTGCCAGCAGGGAATATACGGACACCACTATCAATGAATCTCTTCTTGGTGGATACGACTGACCATCCCAAGGAAGCGACTCCCATATCTAACCCCAATGTATATTCCAAATCCTTCATTGGTTAGATTTATAAGTTGACGAAAAAAAAATAAAAGCATATTTTGATTTTGGTAATTGATCACTGCTTGTTGTTCTTTTCGTAGCAATAATCAGATTTAGCGGGCAATGCTCTACGGAGCACCCCGCCTTTTTTTGTTTTGGTGATTCTTATGTAAGCGGTAATGGAGGCCACTACACGATGCGAGGTGATCAAGCGGCATAGTGTATCAAGAGTGCAAACTAATGCTAGCTCATCAGACTCAACCACTAGCGCGAAACAGGCAATTAGGTGACTCAACCGATGCCGGGTCTCAGACGAGCCGGAGCGCGGCCCATTCTCGACTCTCAGTGAATCAGGAAGCTTAGAGCTAAAGATTCAGATCTTTCTGTCAGACGTTGGTTAACATCTTTCGAGATGTAAATTATTATCCAAATAAAAAGGGGATATGCTTACTGGAAATCATACCAGAAGGCACTCTCTGATACTTACTGAATCTCACTAAATGTGTCATTAAATGTCTGCCTGAGCGGGAGAGACATTTTTTTGAGTGATTTTCGGGGGTTGTTTTGCTGAGTCGGAGGGATGTTGTTATTGTGTGTATTATTCTTTAATGTGAGAACGCCAACTTTAAACCCAGCATCCCCAGCAAGAGCTAGACTAAAACTGCAAAAAGTGACCACGCATTTCGATAGTAACCGCGCATATTCAGTGGAACCGTTAATGTCACAACTCATAATATTTAGTAAGCTGTGTATTTCAGCCTCACTTTAAACAAGCGTCCCACTTGCATCGTCGTGCAACTATACAGTGGATTTATGATGATTCCTTTATTGAGCGCGCAAAATACTCAAATCGCTTAACATACGGATATTTGATAACGAGCGCCCATCGCCAACTCACGGCACTTTACAACACACGATTTTTTATTTAGAAGTATTATATGCTAATTAATTGTCACGAATGTGGAGGTGAGGTATCAACTGAGGCAGATACTTGTATGAAGTGTGGTGCTCCACCTCGCAAGGTGATTAAATGTGGTGAGTGCGGTGAGATTTTGGCTGGACATACTGGGGTATGTAGAGCTTGTGGCGCTCCTGCCGGAAAGGCCAAAAAGGGACTGACTTTACCTTCACTCAAAAGCTTAATTGAACAAGATGCTGATTCATCATCAGTGCCCCTAAATCAGGTAGATTATGTCACCTTCGACACAGCTCGATATCAGGTCTATTGCTTTGCCTGTAAAAGCCGATTTTTCATTAAAGGTTCGGCGTTAAAAACAAACGACCGAGTGCGCTGCCCTAATCACGAGACAGAGCTCGACACATTCGTCTATAAGGTAACTGATCTACGAATCATTCAGAGAGAGGGTGAAGTTATCAAGTATAGAATATTGAAAGATATGTTCTCATATTCCGGTCGAGTTTCTTTGAAAACTTACTGGGTTAGTTTTATGATTTTACTAATACCTGCTTCGCTATTGGGCGGAGTGGTCGGAGCTCTTATCTGGCAGCCGTTGCTCTATGTTGTTTGGTTTGTTGCGTTCCATGCTATCTTTATAAAGCGGCTACAGGATCTCGGTCAACGATTAGAATGGGTTTTGGTCCCCGCAGCGTATCTAGCTTCTATGATCTGTTTTCATATTGTAGCCCTGCCGTCAATTATTAGAGGGGATGGACAATCATTCCCGTTACTCACGCTTGTTTCATTAGTTTCAGGGTTTGGAGCGATCTCCATTGTTTTGATATCTTTTTTCTTGCCGGGAAAAAATTGTGTAAATCGATATGGGCCGCAAACTTCTCAGATCAAGGTGCAGTTCCCCTAGGCCATAGCTCTTTATAGGCCTTTTATATTAGAGTTGAAGCCCGGAGGAATCGGATTACAGCGGGCCTACCAAATCGTGTGTACAGGTTTCCATTGGAGTCGCTTCATGAAATTGGGCGTTTATTTTTTCAGAGTTCCCCATATGTAAGATGAATCTCCCCAAAAAAAAGCAGTGGGGGAGGGGTGGCGTAGCTTGGCTCTGGTCTGAAGCGAATGCTGTATCATGAATCCTGATTAGGGTTCACACTTGCTGTTCACACTGAGCATGTGATAGAAAACAAGAACCCCCTAAACTGTTGTAGCTTAGGGGGTTAAAATGGTACGCAGACTGGGACTCGAACCCAGGACCAATTGGTTAAAAGCCAACTGCTCTACCAACTGAGCTACCTGCGCTTTGGTTGGATTTTTGCCCTGCAAGCCTGTTGGCGTGCTTGGCGC
>Ga0315320_10003696_pt1 | contig 12535 bp, 9 predicted proteins | sample M140m21515metaG_FD_203458 | JGI IMG/M metagenome (GOLD analysis project Ga0315320, IMG submission 203458) | Ammonia-oxidizing marine archaeal communities from Monterey Bay, California, United States - M1 40m 21515 | ecosystem: Environmental > Aquatic > Marine > Coastal | place: USA: California...
TTCTTTTCTTTTTGTTTTATACATCATTACAATTATAACTAAAGTAATTCCAGCACTTACTAAAATTTTAAAGAATCCGCTAGTAAAAAACCCTATAATTGTTAAAAGAATTATCAATCGAGTTACCGCATTTAACTTTGAAATATAGTCTAAATTACTACTAGGCCATATTTCGGTTATATGATCACTATCAAATAATATTGCTGGATTATTTAACCAAAATGTATTTGTCATTATATATATAATTTAAATTATTTTTTATTATTGATTGTCTACTAAATTAGTTTTCTTTTTCTTTCGTCTTCTTTTCTTCTTCTTTTTCTTTTTTTTATTTGCTTGTGGTTCTCCTACGACATTATTTGTACCGGTATGGACAAAATTAGCATTCTCTGCTCTAACAGCGGCTAATTGAGCTTCCAGTATTCGAATTTGTTCATCTTTGGCACTTTTTCGAGCTTGCAGTTTCTTGCGCAATCTTTCTTTGGTTTTAGCTTTGGAAATATTTTGTTGCATGTGGCCTTGAAACGCGCCCATATTAACTTTAGAATTTTTACCACCTGTTGGCATTCCCATCTGACTCATCATTTTTTGCATATTTTCCATTCCAGGCATTTTATGAAGCTTCTTCATCAATTCCGAAGCTTCTTCCATGAGCTCGCTTTCTTTTATCTCTCCTGATTTAATTTTTTCATCAAGATTTCCACCAACTTTTTTAATCATTTTCATCAATCTACCAGGATCTTTAAACAAAACTTGAAAAATATCTGTTACAGAATTTACTCCGGAAATATCTTGAAAATCTTTCATCGTTTCTTCTGTTATTTCACTTGCTAATCGCCCTAATTTACCGTCTAACAGTCCGCTAATATGTTCATGTAGTTCATCTGGGTTGGGCATATCTTCCATATTTATACTTGGTTCGCCATCTGCTTTTTCAAATGCATTTCCACTCATATCAAAAATTTTTGACATTTGTTCCATTGTCTCCTCTAATTTACCTTTTAACTCTTCTTCATTAATTGCTTCGAATAAATTTGCCGTGTCACCAAATGATTCTGAATTATTTTCAGAATTTACAATAGAAAAACAAACTAATTGTAAATATTTCCATATAATTAGCCTTGTCTTCTCTGTTATATCTTGTTTCCACACTTCTCTAAAATCTATACCAGGTAGGAAATAAATGGCTTCATTTCCTTTGTAAATTTCATTGTTTTGATATAATAGATCAAAAAATCTTGGTGTGTATGTTTCTTTACAATGATTAAATAAATTTACAACGTTTTCTGAATCAGGCGATTCAACTATATCAAGCATAAGTTTTTTAAGCAAATCTTCATATTCTGGAAATGTAGATATCATATCTGTCAAGAAATCTTTCATAACCTTCAAAAATTCAGGAGGGATTAGAATTTCATCATTTTTTACTTTAGACATTATATATCTAAACTAAAAATTATGTTTAAATTAAACTTATCCTTTATACATTATACTTAATTTTGATAAATTTTGAAGATATTTTACAATTTTCTTTTGATTTTCTTCCGACATATTTGAAGCTTTATTTCTTATCATTTCAATTGCACCGAGAACCTTTTCAGAATTATATTTATCGCTTTTTCCTATATCATTCTTATAATCTTTTATCATGAAAAAAGACCAGTCCCCGCTATCGATTTGTTTAGAATATGGCACCACGCAATATTGATACCACGCCTTTATAACAATACTAGGATTTATTTTTATAACTCCACTTATATAATACCTTGATGTCTTAACGTTTTTATCATCAGGAAAAACGGTTAATACATCATCCAAAAATTCAATAAAATGCGAATTGAATGCCTTAATAATACTCATTATAAATTAGATGTGGGTGTTCTTTTAAATAATTTGGTTTTTGTTATCTTTTACTTGCTAAATCTGTATTCCTTTGCTCTTGTAATTTGCCCATATCAACATTTCCTACTTTATTCGGTACATAATCTTCCGGAGGTGTTGCAATGCTTTGGTTATCTGACCAGCCCGTATAACTATGCATCATTCTTAAGCCGCCATCACCTTTTGCGGATAGTTCTTCTGCTGACATATCTAAATATGAATAATTATCTGATAATCCACTCCCCATCTCATTCATTGAAAATGCTAAAGGCTCCCCATTATTATTTGTAGCTTTATTATTAATTTCGACCTCTCCTGGGCTTAAAAAATGATTAATTTCTTTTAATCCATCAATTACACGATTGCCGTGATGTAATAATAATACAGTAGGAACACTTTTAACATTGGGAGGTAGTAATAATCTCTGTCCATTTTCTAAAATAATGTTTATCGAACCGTCTTTATGTTTTTCGCGTTTATCAATACAAACAAAATGAAGGTCATCTCTAGTTTTTGTTCTTGATAATTTAAGTAATAGTTGCTTACAATGATTACAATAATTACTATAATATAATACAGCACTCATATAATATTACGAATGAAATTTGGTTATTAAATTAAACCCAAATAATAGTTTTATAAAAAATTGATTAAACAAGAAATTATATGTATATAATTATATAACCATGAGTTCCTTATCTCAAGACGTTGAACAATCAAGTTCCCAAAGTGCTGTATTAGATACATATATCAGCTCCCGCGATGAAGTTAACGGGATACTTACTTTTACTTTGGCGGGTATTAATGTAAGTATTGCAAATGGTCTTAGGCGCACAATTCTATCAGATATTCCTGTTCTAGCATTTAAAACATTTCCCCACAATGAAAATAAAGCAGATTTTATCACCAATACATCGCGATTTAATAATGAAATACTAAAGCAAAGACTTGGATGTATTCCAATTCATATTCCTGATCTTAAAATGCCATACAATGAATTGCAGGTTGAAATACAGAAAAAGAATGATACTAATGAGATGATGTATCTTACTACTAAAGATTTTAAAGTGAAAAATACATCAAGTAATAAATATCTTGATGATAGTACAGTTAATAAGATATTTCCACCGGATCCAATTACAGGAGATTATGTATTATTTGCTAGACTTCGCCCTAAAATTTCAAATGAGGTACCCGGTGAAGAAATTAGAATAAATGCTAAAATGTCATCGCATACTGCCGGAGAGGATGGCATGTATAATACTGTTTCATGTTGCACATATTTCAATACTCCAGATAAAGTTGCGCAGAAGGATGGATGGCAAGCAAAATTAAGTACTTTGACTGAAGAAGAGAAAGATCCTGAGTTAATGGCGCTTAAAGAAATGGATTACTATAATCACGATGCGAAAAGGTTCTTTATCAAAGATAGTTTTGATTTTAAGATTGAAACTATAGGTGTTCTCACGAATTATGATATTTGCTTTCAAGCTAGTCAAATTATAATAGAAAAATTATTGCATATTAAGGATATTGCATCTGAAAATACACTTACTGTTACTAAAGCAGCATCCACAATTGAAAACTGTTATGAAATTTTACTCGATGGATTTGGATATACCATTGGGAAGGTAGTTGAATATATTTTACATAGAGATCTATATGCTGGTAATAAAACTGTGACATATGTAGGATTTAGAAAAAGTCACCCACACGATAGTGTTAGTTTTATTCGTATTGCATATAAAAGTAAATTTACTTCTATTGAAGATGTAAAATCAGATGTTGTCAATGCTTGTGAGGAGGCAATAAAAATTTACTCCACCATTGCTGGTGAATTTGAAAAGTAAATTAATTATATTTAATATTAATTTACTTAATAATTATTGTTGCGTACTTTCTTGCAAGTCTTTTACAACAGACTTAATCTCATCAACTTTTCTTTTTTTTAAAGGATAATTGATCGAACGCATAAGATGGTGACAAGGAATATTATTGATATATTCAATAACTACATGTTTCCTTACAGCGATTCCCTCAGGTCGCAAATCATTCAAATACTGTTGATGCAAATTATACATATGAGTGCGATATTCAAAAGGAAACTCTAGAAGTGGTTTTTCCTTTTTGATATAACATCTAATATAGTTTGAATGCAAATTAAACGTAAAATTATGAACTTGTTTGCGTAGTTGATCGAATGTACCTTTATGTTCAGGATAATATTTAAGGAAATCACCGACTGCACCCATCTGCCTCAAATTATAGTATTGATATTGAAGTTTAGGACTATTTCCTTTAAGCTTGCGTACATGTTCATACGTTGGATTTCTAATTTTAGTTCTATCTCCCGTATCAGGATTTACAAAGACCGCCCCCATAATTCTATAATCCATATTCTGCGTATAAAATTTATCTTTAATTTCATTAAAATCAAGTCCTTCGCAATCAATTACTTTATTTAGAGAACGCGGTATTTCATATGGTACTGTTGCGACAAAGATATTTTCATCCCAATTCGTTAATGATATCTCATTTACAACTAAATCTTGACATTGATATACTTTACATAGAATAATATTAGATTGTGTAAATGGGACAACTATTCTATTATCAGGATGCTGAAGAATCCAGGAATAACATAAATTTTTATTAAAATTTTCAAATTCGTATCCCAATCGATTCATCGCTTCAAGAAACATAGTCCTGAACGTTATTTTTTTGTCCTGATAAAATGAACATCTCGCCCCCACACTACTTCTCGAAGCAATCTCCCATTCTTGTGTTAGAGTATTAAAGAACATATTTATCATTGTACCTTCTATAAATTCTTGAATTTCATACTGAGTTTTAATATCCCACGCATCTGCAAGAAATGTTTCATTATCTATTGATTTTGGTGGAGAGAATGAAATAATTTTGTCATTATGTAAAATAACTGACCTGAAAAGACCAAGCGTTTTTTGATTGGTAATATTCAAATTATTCTTGTTATATTTAAGCAAATAAATATTATTTTCTGATTTTTTAGCATCTGTTATCTCAGCTTTTAAACTCATGACCTTTTCGCGCCATTGTTCGTCTTCATTATCAACTTCTCTTAGCATATTTTCAAGATTTTTTACTCTCTCACTTTTTTGCTGTTTTACAATAATACCCTTTTCTTCAGCATACTCCTTATCATTATATAGTCTTTGAATGTCTACTGTGCTTGCGAGATTATATCTGATCTGCATTTGCTTTATGATACCGATATCTCTTTAATAATATTTGACAATCAATTTATTTCAAGTACATTCCAAGAACTTAATTTCTACTCTAATTATAAGGCAATGTCTGAAAAACAGCAAAAACCAGTTGACCCACCACAATCATTTTTTGAATTAGGAGAGGTTATTAAGATAATAGCTCCATCAAATAGTGATATTAATGAGAAAAGTTATCTAATTCAATATTTAGATGAAAATGAAATAGATATCCTCGACGTTGATACATTAAATAAATCAACGCTTGCGATAACAGATGGTAATTTAAATGATGAATCTATTGAATCTATTGAAATATTAAGTAAACCCACCAATGAAGGGTTTGCTAGACAGAATAACCTTTTACCGGGAACATGGATCACAATTCAATTAGGAGGTGATGTGCCCGCTACGGTTAATGGTGAAATTACCAGTTTAGAAGAAGATATGATAGAGATTAACACTTGGCCTGGAAATAAAAAAATTTATATTGATTTTGAATATAAAGGTATACCTAAAAATTTACCTATAGATTCGATTCGACCATTTACACCTCCAGCTGTACCCGATGAGCAATCACCAAGCCAAGCTACACCATCTCCTCAATTTCCACAGCTTACGCCTTCTCCAGTAGAGCAGAGAGAAGAAGATCTCGATATAGATATTTCACCGGTTGATGTTGCTACTGCAATTCCAAATGTTGCGGCCCAAAGAAAAGAGATTTTATTAGATGCTGATGATATTGTTTTTGGAGAGAAACTAGGGGCAATTACTCAAGAAGTACCAGTTAGTGAATCAGAAAGGCGATTTGGTATAGAAACTCAAAGTGATGATTTATTAAATGATCTTCTCTCCACAATTCCAACATCTGCCAGAAATACGAAAGTGTTAAAATCAATTCATATAATGGTAGAAAGATATCAACAACTTAGACAGCAATTTTCAAAATTATCTGATGATGGCGAATATGATATCCCCGATACCAAAACTGCAGACTACAAACCATTGATTACAAATTTACAAAATTTAGATGCAAAACTGTATTGGTTATTGCCAATTGCCAAAAATCGAAAAAATATCTATGATATGAGAATAGATGACGAAGACGATTCATCTGATATAGTAAGTACAAAACTGAGTGATGCACAAACAAATATATATGAGATAGTTAGTCAGTATATGACAAATACTGTACCTGATGGTGAAAATAAATATGAATATCTTTATAGAGCATTAAATAGATATCTAACACCATTTACTGATCCAAATTTGAAAAATAATGTAATTGTTTCATCTCGAGTAAATCAAACCATGAATGTTATTATCGGAAATTTTGAGAATATTATGTCTTCAGTAATTTGTGGTGAAAAATTCCAACAAGAAAGATTTGTTATGGGAAGATATGAACAGGCATTAACAAGACCCACAATTCGCGATTTAAAAAATCGTAGATTATTACCAGATTTAGTTGATCTAACACCTGGAGATAGATTATCATTATTGGGATATTTGCAATTACCAGAAGCATTTGTTAGATATTCGCAAATTAATCTACCTCAAACAAATATATTACTCAAATCTAATTTAAATCTAATCCCCTTCTCATATTTTCGATATTTGAACATGAATTCTCCTTCCGATATTAATATAAATAGCATAGAGCAAAATCAAACACCCTCAAAAGGTGATGATGAAAATTTCTTAAAAAAATTTGAGATGTTTGTATACGATCAACTTTCTAGTCTAGAGGATAGAAATGAAGAACATTATACTAAATTTTTAAATAATATGGTACCTAGAACACGTTCTCTTTTTAATATGATGAAAAAATACTATAAAAATTCAACATCATTCTTGAATATATTATTCCATTTACAACCTTTTATGGTTTATGCCAATGATATAACTTTCAAACAATATGAAGAAATTGTTAATTTCATGCGCTCTAATATTTTAAAATTTAAAAAACATTTAGTGCAAAATAATACAGCATACCTTAATTATACTTCACACGAATACAAAAATAACAATACTAAATTTAATACAGGATTTAAAAATAGTTATTTATTTAATTTGTTAAGTTCTAATAGTTCAAATGCTAGGCAGACTGAACAGGAATATAAATTATCTGTTGTAGATTTAGAATCGGGTATAAAAACAAATAAAAGATTAAATATATCCACCCCAGAATTTATAAAACGTATTTATACCGCTGACTATGGTTCTCTCTTCGCAAATACAATAGCTCTTGAGGACATCGATTTATTTATAGGAATGGATGTTGATACCATAATTAAAAATAAGTTAGAATCTTTGGAAGGAGAAAAAAAACAAGAGGAATCTAGAGATGATAAAGAGTGTAAAAATTTTGTACTAGCTAAATATTATCTTGATATCGATGATTTGAAAGAAGATGATGGTAACCCTGAAGTTTATTTTGATACTAAATATGATGATACACGGTATGATATCGTTGATGAATTTGAAAATGAACAAGCGCGAATGTCTCCCACAGATTTTAATGCATTTTTATTAAACCATTTGATGGCTAATGTAGGATTAAGTGAAGAGACTGCCAGAAGAGAAGCCAGTGCTATGGTTCAAAAAAAACGTTTAATTATTGAGGGAGATTATTGTTATTTAACTACTGAACAAGGAAAAAATATATATTATATTCGTGATAGTAACAATACATGGATACATAACCCTGAATATGACGGTGAAAGTATTAGTGCAACAATGTTTTGTAATCTCAAAAAGAACTGTATGGCAATCAATAAAGAGTGTGATAATATGATAATCAATAAAACAAAACTAAAACAGCAACTTTTGAATGAAATGTTAGAACAGTTTGATCAAGATTTGCATTTGGATCAAGATACAATTACTACAAAATTAAATGAACGACAAAAATATTTGAATGAGCGATTAAAAATGTTACAATTAATTGATAATCTTTTAACAGTGAGATACGATGAAGTTAAATTTGCAATAGGTCAAACCATGCCTGAAAGAAATATTGAGGTATCGCCTTATGCCGAATTGCGAGATCTTATTCTATCTCATACAGATTTTGTCAAACGCCAAACAGATATTTTAAAGTTTATTGAAAAAACTTGCCAACCATTAACTTGGTCCGATGAACAAGGTGGTAATATGTGGTTTTATTGTATCAAAACAGGCAAAAAATTATTACCAACATTTTATGAAAGACTTGCTGAGGCATTCTTTTCAGGGAATTATCAACCTGTACTTGAGAGAATAGTTTCTGAAAGAGGAGAAATTAGCGATGATGGTGATAAAATTGTTGATAAGTATTCTGGATATACTATTCGTATGATTGAATTTGATGATGCAGAAGGGTTTGATGACGCTGGTTATAAAATTGTTACTAGAGCCTTAATAAATAAAGATATAGGTGATGTAATAATGGATATGTCATTCAGACCGGTAGATAAATTAAAATCCAAAGACGGTGATATGATTAGTAATATTATAAAGACCTTACAACAACAAATGGGCATTTCTATTGGAGGGAATATAGAATTTATTATTAAAAACGTTGAGTCAACATTAGATAGTTATTTACCTTCAGAAGAATTGTATAAACAAAAAGTAAAACAAGCAAAATCTAGAAATGTAAGATTGGGGTCTTATATTGATGTACATGACGAAGCGTTATTATTACTTACATTAGGTTATTTTATGATAGCTACACAAACAATGATGCCATCTATTATTACATCCAAAACATTTAAAGGATGTGGTCCAAAATCATTTGAAGGTTATCCCCTTGAAGGTCCTGGAGATTATTCGGCATTGAAATATATAGCGTGTTGTGCTTTGAGATTACGATCTAGAACTCGACCTTGGCAGAGATTACCTAGATTGACGCGAGATAAAGCGGTCTCGACATTGAAAGCATTTATGGAAAAGCTTAAAAAACTCATCGACAAAGAAATTCTTAAAAATAGAAATGTAACGGAAAGAATAGATGCAAAACTATTATACCTTCAGAACAAATCGCCAGGCGAAGCTATCCCTATGGAATTTGATGTAAAACGGTGGTTAACATTCCTACCTCCATTATTTCCTGTAAATATTAAAGATATTCAACCTTTGCCTGCAAATTTTAAAGAGAATTTGGATAAAGATATAGAAAGTGCAAATCCTAGACAATTTGAGAGAGTTTCTACTCTATACGGTAAAATGACTATGATGTCAATGCATATTTTAGAATTGATTCAACGAGTTATAAATAAAGAGACATTACTTCTTTCAAACAATCAAAATGAATTATTGGTTGAAAATGCATGTTGTAATAACGGATCGAGGGTGACACGAGTTTATTTTGAGGAAAAAGAAAATAGCATTCGTACTGTAAATGCTAATGTACAGAAATATGGAGATATATATAATATAGTTGAAAATTTGATTGTTCCATTTTATTTATTTGATCCTAAAAATACAAAACTTAAATATCCTGCCGTTCCAAAAACTTTTTCTGAAAGTACAATTTATAGAGCATTTATAAGATTTTGTTATTATAATACCGGATTTATATTATCTGAACAATTAGAGAGAGTATGTGGTACAAATTCAAGTCAATTCAAAGCAACAAATAATATTTTAGAGAAGATTGAAATTTTAAAAAAAGAAAATAAAAACTACAGCATGGATGATTTCTTAAGATTAATGAATATTGTAAATAAATCAAATATTGTTGAGGTGGATATGAATGAAGATATTATATCACCAAGAGTCAGTTTTGAAAATCTAATGAAAAATGAAGAGATAAAAGCTGATATTGAGGGTACTGATTTGGAAACATTTATGAATATGATGACAGGCGTGCTTGATAGATATGATGTGCTATTAGAGCCTTCTGGAGAAGATGAAAACGTAATTAACACATTTTCAACATTTCTACAAAATCGAACGGATGAATTAATGACCGAAATTATCGAATATACGGATATTGAAGGCGATTTGAATACAATTGAGTTTTTTAATACTATTGGTAATTGGAAGCTAAAGGGTGAAAATATTTATATGAGTTTAGAAGATGAAACAGCAGAAACATTTTACAATTATGCCAATATATACATCAAAAATATTTTGAAGATTTACCCTACAATTATTGTTGATGGTGGAAATAAAACGGATTATAAATCACCAAGTGTTCCAATGCATTGGACTAAGGGTGCTCAAAAGTTAAGTAATACGCATATTAAAGATGTAAAAAATATTATTTCGAAAGAATTTAGTAAATTATATGAATTTTATGGAGATGTTGAAATTAAACCAATACTAATAGATATAAGTAATTCGGTAATAACCAATACAATTATTACAATTTCACAATTATTACCATTTTTCTCTGATATCAGATTAGAAGCAGGAGAACCAAGAGCGAAAACAATTTTAGATGGGGATATCATTAAACGAATAATGAAATTTTTACTCATGCGTGCCTTATCCGAATATATTAAAATAACGGAGGAATATTCTGCAAGTGAGACAGTGGTAGAAGGTGATTCAAGTATTATGGGTGAAAGACTTGAAGAGGATATTTTAAGAGGACGTGCTTTACAATTAAGGCAAAAAACAAGTAATATTCTTAAAGCATTTATCTCCATTTTGCATACACAAAAATCGATTATAAATATTTCAAATGATGAGATTAATCTTAAAGTTAATAAATCAAAAGAAAAAGAAAAATCTAAAATCACTAAAAATCTTGGCGATTTAACTGTAGAGGAAAGAAAGGTTCAAGATATTATGAAAAACCATAAAATAGGCGATTGGTCTCTTGGTCAAACACGGGCGTTATTTGTTTATGATGAAGAACAATATGAAAAGGAGCGTCACGATTTAGAAGTGGATGCTTTAAATGAAATGCAAGTTAACGCTATAGATGGTGTAACTGAAAGAACACGTGAAATTTATCAAATGGACTGGGCAAATGAACAATTAGAAGATCAGCGAATGCAGAGTGAAATAGGTAATGCTATATTACAACAAGGGGATGATGATGATGGCCCCGAGGATTTTTTCTAACCGTTTAATTATGTATAGTTATGAAATATTATGGACTTTTAATGGAGATGAATGGAAAACGATAGTAATAACAAGAAAAATCAAAAAAAAATAATAGTGATGGTGGGGTGTCAGTTTTATACAGTACATAAAATTACTGGGTATTTTCATAAATGTTATTTTACACTTATTTAAAATCTAAATCACAGGCGTGTTTCTTTAGAGATTTATCATGTATATTCCAAAAATTTAAATTCTAAAATAATCTATATAAGACAATGTATAGATCATTTATTCGTAAACATACAACATCAGTCGCTATATTATTATTTATCATATTTTTTTACATTATCCAGTGTTGTGCCCCATCATTTTTATATAAAAAGGATGGGTCTATCCGACCATTTGGCTTAGGTTACAAAGGTAAAACTGTTTTACCTATTTGGTTGATTGCTATAATAGTATCTATATTATCTTACTTGTTTGTAGTTTATTATTTAGCAATGCCGAAACTATCTTTTTAATTTGTTACAGTGTATAGACTTGGTTTCTTTTGGTTTGCCTGCATTTCTTCTTCTTGATCTTGTAAATCCATAGCCGTTTTTTTCATTTCTTCAGTGGAGTATTCACACTGAATATTTGCTATCGAATGCGATGATATTGATATAGTAAGACATCCCGCCATTACGTACCAAATATATTCTGCAATTAAATCTTTTATGACAACAAGTTCGTATAATTTATTATATTCCGGCATATTGGCGTAATTTGATTTGAAAATCTGTGAATTATTTTTAGATTTCTTAGCAAGGGTTTTCATAAAATCTTCATAATTATCAGGAGTCATCTCATTTATAACTAGAGAATGATCTGCACAAATTTTAGTTAATAATGCATTTCCATTATCAGCAACTAGTGCATTGAATTTTCTAGATAAACCTAAACAAGATATAAATAAGTATCCAAATGTATTGGAAAATGGGCTTAGCCAACCGGGAAAAGCCGATGTTAAAGCTATTACACTTCCTAAAACAAGAAAATTAGGAATAAATGTATACATAAGAACTGAAAATAAGTTTTGAGCACTACCGTTACATACAGCCTGTGCATTACTGAAATTAAACCATATTTGGATTAAAACAATAAAAATTATATATCCTAATGTGTATGCTCCCGTGGTGATGGCCTCTTCTGGACCCCCACTAGACATTCCATAACCTTTTATTAAAAAATAAAATGTTGTAAATGCTAAAAATGTTGTTATAATTGTAGAAACTGAGCTAGTTAATTTCGATGCACTTGAATCCATATATATATATACTATTTATGTATTATTTTTTTTTGTTTTTTGCCTTTATAACTTATGAATA
>Ga0315320_10003697_pt1 | contig 12535 bp, 4 predicted proteins | sample M140m21515metaG_FD_203458 | JGI IMG/M metagenome (GOLD analysis project Ga0315320, IMG submission 203458) | Ammonia-oxidizing marine archaeal communities from Monterey Bay, California, United States - M1 40m 21515 | ecosystem: Environmental > Aquatic > Marine > Coastal | place: USA: California...
TCTTCGCCGTCATCGAGGAAGTCCTCGAAGACGTAGGCCGCCCCGGCGTTCAGGCCGCGGGCGTCGTGACGGCTTGCGCCCGCCATCATGCGGAGACCATTGGTCGCGATCGAGATGCCGAAGAAGTCGTAGGCCTGCAAGCCGCCGGCGATCAGTCGCCCGTCGGTGCCGGTCTGTTCGGGCACCGCGCATCGGTAGGCCGCGGTGCCGGGCATGGTCAGCGTGGCCCAGCCGGCGTTGTCCGCGGCGCGTCCGTCGGAGGAGTCCTCGGGGCTGCCGGTGGCCACGCCGTCGTAGGGAACTTCGGGATTCGAGTAGTGGAGAATCCCGTTGCCGGGCGAATAGGCCATCACCGTCTTGAAGCAGAACGTGGTGCTCCCGACGTTCCGCCAGCCGTGCTGGTAGCGACGACCGGTGTCGGTCTCGTCGCTTTCACCCGGCTTGCAGCAACCGACCCAGGTGGGTTCCCAGGGATCGCAGGGCGGGCCGTCACCGGTCGCGCTGTCGCCGACCGCATGGAGGAGCCCGATGTTGTGACCGAACTCGTGGGCGAAGAGCGAGTACCCCATGCAGCCGCGGACCAGGCTGTTGAAGGCGAATTCGGCGCTGTTGCCGTTGACCACGTAGGCGAGACCGCAGTAGCCGACCGCGGGATCCTCGCCGTCGGTGTGCGACACGAGCGAGCACGCGTCGGCCCCGACCGCATCACGGATCTCGTGGACCTCGTCGATGATTCCGTCGGAGGGGTTCGTGAACGGCCCGAGCAGACTGTCGGACTTCTCGTCCCATTCCACGAGGCCGATGTAGACCGGCCGCGTCCCGAAGGGAACCTCGGAGTTCGCCATGGTGATCGAGCAGTTGGCCGATTCGAGTTCGCAGACCGCGGCGATCGCGGCGGGCGCATCCTTCGGATCCCCGCCCTGCTCCTCGATCCGTTCCACTTCCTTCTCGAGACAGAGGCTGGTGTAGAAGAAGGCGATGTCCGCGACGGTCGCGGCGCAACCGGCGCATTCCTCGACGTCGTTGTCGTCTCCCGCCACGCCGCCGCCGTGGAACGGCGAGATCGGGCCCATCGGATCCTGCGGGCCGACATCCGGAACGATCGCCCCGCCGCAACCGGGAAGATCCGCGGCCTTGGCTTCCGGCGCGACGAGCCCGCGTCCGATCGGGACCAGCGTCCACTCCATGCCGCCGTTTTCGCCGGGAACCTGCATCCATCCCGCGACCATGCCGTCTCGATGGGCGAGCGTCGCCGCGACGAGCCCCTCGTCGATCGACTCGAGTTGCCACCATCGACCATCACCCGTCGTGCGACGAGAACGCTTGACCACGAAGCGGTGCGGCGCCATGCCGCGGCGAACCGACAGATCCACCCGATCACCGACCTCGAGCGCCAGGACCTCGGCGACGTCGAATCGAATCCGACCGTCGCGGGCCACCGCCAGCACCGGATGATCAAGGTCACCGGGCCGGGTCGTGTTCGGCTGCTGGAGCCTCATCGGCCGCTTCCGATCCGCTTCGAAGTCTCGATCGACGTCGAGGGCCACCCGTGACATCGCAGACGTCGCGACGCCGCGTTCCATCGCCGGTCGGTCCTTGGCCACCGGGCCGACCGCAAGGGCCGCCAGCGTGCCGGTACCGAGCGCCAGGGCCAGCGCGAGGGTCATTCTGGTCTGGGGGGTTCGCATGGTCGCCTTCATCTCCGTGCGGACGCGTCGGTCCGCCCCTGGTTCATGATCACGAAATCCGGCCCCCCCGTGCCGTTCCGTCCTGAACGGAAGCCACGGTGACGCCTGCCTTTGATCCTAGTCCTCACCCGCCGTCGATACGGCCCTGAAGCGAGGATTTTCCGGACCTCGACGGGGTCGAGACCGAGCTGCACAAGGATGCCATCCAGCGACCCTTCGGGCCAGTCGGACCCCCGGAATTGGAAGGTTCCCCGCCCAGCGAGCAACGCCCATCGGCGGCTGATACCGGATCCAAGTCCGGTATCCGTTCTGGCATACGAATCCACCGGAGGTCGGATCCCGGATTCCGAAATCATCGATCCACCGACTCGGCAGGGATGACGAAAAAAAGCCCGCGCCCCCCAAGACGCTGGACGAGCGTGGCGAGGACGCGGGTCGAGTTGATTCGACACGGGCCGGAATTCCGGCCGGTTTCAAGACGGGCTTCGACTCAGTTGGGCACCTTGCTGAGCAGCCGGATCTCCGGGGTCTCGCCCGGAAGATCGCACTTCGATCGGTCCACCACGAAGACGTAGCGGGAATCGTCGGCGATGTACTCCGGATCGGTGCCGTTCCAGATCCCAGTGACCGGGTTCTGGCGGAACGAACGGATGCGGAGATGCACGGTGAAGACGTCGCTTCGCACCGAGACGAGGTTCGAGATGCCGGCGAAGAGCAGGTTCGCTTCCTCCGCGTCGCCCGCGACCTCGTCGGGAATCTCGACCAGGCCGAACGGGTCGATCACATCGGGAGTCGACGGATCATCCTTGACCTGGAACCACCTGGTGTTCCGACGGTCGGTCGAGAGCCGCGCGTCGGCCTGTCGGGCGAAGTCGTCCGCCTGACCCTGGTTGCCGACCAGCGGACGCCAGCCGAGCCCGAGCCTGAGGCTGAGGTTTTCCTCAGGAGTGAGGAAGACCTCATCCTCCTCGAGAGCAGGATCAGGATTGTACGAAGAGCCGATGTTCGTCTCGGCGTCAAAGTCGGACTGATACTGGAAAGGATCCTGCGCGGCCCCCGTGATCGAAGTGGATCGCTGCGGCCAGGACTGGGCGGCACCGTTGGAGATGCCCGAACGATCCATCAGCATGAGCTCGCCGATGCTGGCGATGCCCTGCTCCCGACGCATGCCGGGGTAGAGCCCGACCACGCCACCCACCAAGAGATCGGGATAGACGACGTTGTCCGCGATCCACGGCGCCATCGCAGGAGTATCCCCGTAGCCGTAGGTCCCGCGGTCGTCGTAGAACGGCACAGAAACGTTGCCAGTCAGCGGCATGTTCTCGTTCTGCCAAGCCTGCACCGGCTTGACACCACCGTTAGCAAAGAGCCCGCCACCGTCTCGATAGCGTTCGATCGCCTCCGGAACCTTCACCCACTGCGGATTGCGGCTGCCCAGCGACCTCGGCTGGGCGTTCTCATCGACATCCCCGGCGAGCTGGGCCGCGGGGGCGTAGGCCCGCCAGAACGCGTTCGCGTCGCCGGGATCGGCCCCGAGACCGGCCCAACCGGTGTAGGTGTCGTTGTAGACGAGCCGACTCATGTGCGGCAGGGTTCGCAGCACCTCGGGGCTCGCGGTGTTGAGATTGAGCACGCCGCGAGTGCCGTCGCCGGAGAAACCACCGGCGTTGCCGTACCGAGCGTCCTCGATCGCGAGGAGTTCGACCGCTTCGAGCGAGCCGCTGCGGTCGAGATCGAGTCGATAGTTCGCACCGGGGCCGTCGCAGACCAGGCCGTCGAAGATCGACAGTCCCGCGGGGAGCATCGGGGTCCACGGCGCGTCGATCGCGGCGACCTCCACCACCTGGGTGAACGGGCGGAAGGAATCGACCGCGGCGGTCGCCGGGGCGGTCAGGTTGCCCGGCGTCGGTCGGTACCGATTCGTGAAGATGCCGCTCGCGTTCGCGATCCCGACGTCGTCGAGGTACTCGCGCGGGGCGACGGGGATCACGTCGTCCTCGTCCCCGGTGCTGTTCATGAGCTCGCCGAAGGTGAAGATCGTCTGCAGCAACGGCAGGCCGTTGTAGGACTGCGCCGAGGTCACGCCCGGACGATGCCGGATCGCATGGCCCCAGAGGAAGGCGTTCGCGATCTCGCCCACCTGCTCGTAGTCCGCGTCCTTCTGGAGCATCTGCAGCGGGTACGCCCACTGGTCCTTCTCCAGCCAGACCCGCTGGTAGTTCTCGAACCCGTCGTCGACGCCGTTGCCGTTGCTGTCGACCCCGGTGGCCACGCCACTCCGGGTCCCGGGAAGCACCTCGTCGGGCGCCTGCCCCTTGTCCATGAGGACCCAGCGGTAACCACTCGCGTCCCGGCCGGGCCAGACGCCGTTGTTGCTCAGACGGACCGAGCCATCGGCGAGCACCGGATAGCCGGCGTCGAAGTCGATGGCCGGCGAGCCGCCGACGCCGACCAGCGCGGTCGAGGTCGAGAAGTTCACGGGCTTCCCGCGGACCGACTCGAAGTCGAGTCCGGTGCCGGTCGCCCGCGTCGCGAGCGGCAGCAGGTAGGACCGCGTGAGCCAGGGACTGTTGGCGGGGCCGCCGACGTCGGGATCCACCGTGAAGTCGATGGTGTCGCCCTTGATCTGGCTGGAGCCGCTGCTCACTTCGACCGCGTCGACCTCGGTCTTGACCCAGTCGTCCTCGGGGATCTCCGCGTAGATGTAGCGAGGATTGACCTCGGTCATGTCGTAGACGCCGTTGCGGTTGACGTCCCAGCCCCAGGGCCGGCCGGCCCGGACCCAGCTCACGAAGAAGTCGTCCCCTTCGAGCCGGATGCCGTTCCACTCGCGGCGGTCGTTGCTGTTCAGGTCGAAGACGTAGTCCTGCTCCATGGTCGGGGCGAAGTCCTCGTCGACCAGCCGTTCGACCTGGTCGATGAACTCGATCTTCTCGCCGGTCTGCTCGTTGTCGAGCCGATCGATCGCGTAGAGATAGCCGTTGCCGGTGGCCAGCGGGTTCTGCACGAACTTCAGGAGTTCGACCGACTGCTCCGGATCGTCGAACCAGGTATCGGGGTTCGCGGACAGGACCGGCGGCAGGGCCGGCACGATCGGGGCGCCGGGCGCGGTCGGATCGGCGCGTCGGAAGGAACGCGGCGAGGCGTCGAACACCAGGGTCTGGTGTTCGTTCATCGGCAGGCCGGGCTCCCAGCCGAAGAGGTTGCCGGGCTGCAGGTCGAGGAAGTCCGTCCACTTGCCGTGGAACTCCTCGAACGTGAAGCCGAAGTTGTATTCGAACGAGCTCGGATCGTCGCCGTCCGCGGTGTTGAATCCGGGGGGAATGATTCCGTAGACGATCGCGGTGCGCGGGGCGTCGGGCCGGGTGGGCCCGAGGAAGAGTTCGCCCGGTCGATAGTAGGGCTGGTTGCGGTCCGCCACGCCCTGCGGATGCGGGCTGGGGAGTCGGGAGAGATCGAGCGAACGGTTGTTGTCACCGATCCGGATGCGGATGTCGTGGAGCGGCACGGGCTCCTCGTAGGGGTTCGCGATCTGGATTGCGAAGACGATCGCGGGCTCGCTCTCGCGGTCGACCCAGGAATCACCGGCGTCACGGAAGCCCTGGGGGATCTCGTCCTCGCCCGCGTCGGGGGTGTCGCTGTCGGGATCGAGGCCCTCACTGAGCAGGTACTGGCGGTAGTCCTCGTCGTTCTCGAGCTGGTTGGCGATGCCGTTGGTGATCCGGCTCTTCGGATACACGAGCGCGAAGAAGCTCTCCATGATGAAGGGCTGCTTCTCCATGCCGGGGAAGGTCAGGTTGCGGAGGTCCTGGTCGATCGCGCCCAGATCCTGCTCGATGCCGAGCGGAACCCGCGGCGCCCAGTCGGGATAGATCGGTTGATCGATGATCTCGAGTTCGAGGACCGTCCCCGGACCGGTGGCGTCGGCGTAGTTGAAGGTGTTCGCGAAGCGAAGTCGATCGTCCCGGTTGGTGTCGATGTTCGCGGCCCAGCTCGCGGCGAGCAGCTGCGTCTTCAGATAGGCGTTCTGATTCTCGGTGACCCCGGTGTAGTTGCTGCCGAGATAGCTCTGGGTGTAGTTCGTGCCGTCCGCACTGTCACGGAAGAGGCCGGACAGCGCCGTCGCGAAGGTCTCCTGCAGTTCCTGCCGGAACAGGTAGGAGCGGTCGAGTTCCACGCGGAAGGCGAAATCGCCGCCGATCAGCGGCGGCCAGACGCCCGGATAGAGATCCCCGCCCCCGTTCGCGGCGGCGACGTTGAACGGATCGTTGAACGCCCCGCTGTAGAGGAGGGACTCGAGTTCGGTGATCGGCGAATCCAGGGCCGAACCACGCAGATCGAGCTTCCGCTTGCGCTGATCGAACGCAAGCTGGTTCGTGGTCGGATCCGGATCACCGCTCGCGCCCCGAAGCCGATTGAAGGCGTAGTCGTAGGTCGAGTCGTAGAGCGCGGTCGGGCGGAGGTGGAGCGGCCGGAGATCGTTGCGGACCGCGTTGTAGGTGGTCACTCGATGCCGGTTGTCGCGCAGCAGCTGGTCGGCGGAGAGCTGATCGCCGATCGCAGGCCCCGCGACGGGCGGCCAGGGGCCGTTGACGTTCGAGTCGAAGTAGTCGAGGAAGTTCTCGATCGACTCCGACCGGGCCAGCGTCGAACGGAACGGGTTGCGTTCGCGCTGCCAGGGCCGGTTGACGGTCCGCTCGAAGGCGGAGACCACCGGGCCGTAGTTGCTGCCGCTGAACATGCGGAGCTCGAGTTCGTCCGAATCGGTGAAGCCCCGGGGCGGGACGTTGCGGACCCGCCAGTCCTCGACCAGCAAGGGCTGCCCGAAGTCGTCGGTCCGCCGCACGAAGACGCCGCTCTCGGTCTGGCGACGACGGAAGTAGCGACGACGGTCGAAGCGGGCACGACCCGGGGACCCGTCGCCGAACGCGACGAGCAGGGATCGATACGGCTGTTCGAGGGCTTCGTACCCGGTGGGCCCGAAGTTCTGGTTCAGGACGCCGGTCTGCCGCAGCCAGGTGCGGGCCTCGCTGGTCGAATCACCGAAGAGCAGCGGGTCGTACTGCGTCGACAGCGTCTCGGGATCGTCGAAGGTGCCGGCCTGGTACTGGTACTCGGTCTCGTACCGGTAGTTGAAGGACCACGGCGCTCCGGGCCAGATGTTCTGAGGATCGCTGAAGAGCCCGGTCCAGGTGTCGGATGGATCGTAGACCGACGCGTTCTCACCGAAGGCGGTCGCCTGGAACTGCGGCTGCACCAGCCGGCTCGACAGGGCGAGGTCGGCGGGCGTCTGGCCCGCGGTGCTCCAGCGGTCGAAGCGGGTCGCGACGTTGACGTCGACCATCGAGGCGTTGTCGACGATCGAGACCGCGGCGACCTGCCGGATCCCGTCTTCGCTGGTGCCGGGCAGCAGGAACCAGAAGGAATCGGTGAAACCGTCGCCATCGGCGTCGGCGAGGGTCCGGCTGACCACGTTGCGGTCGCTGCCGACCACGAACTCCTCGCGGTTCGGACCGAGGTCGTTCAGGCGGATGAAGTTGGGCATCGGGCCCCGGGCGGTGTCGCCGAGAACCGCGGCGAAGTGGTCGGCGGGCGGACCGAACCAGTCGGTGCGGCGGGCCAGGAAGTCTGCAGTGCCGTTGTAGGGACCGGGGACCACGCCGGGCAGCCACTGCTCGTACGGCGTCTGCAGGGCGACCGGCTCGCCGAACAGCCCGTATTCGGTGATGCCCTGCCGGACGAGGTCCGACGAGGTGGTGGTGATCGTGAAACCGGCATCCGCCCGAAGGGTCGGGTCCGCAGGGTTGGAGTTCGAGTTGAACGACGCCACGTTGGCGATGTCGAAGCAGACCCGCCAGCCGTTCTCGGCGGTCGCCGGCCACGAGAGGTGGCTGAAGTGGGTGAAGCCGGTGGCGTTCACCTGATTGTCGAAGCCCAGCCAGCCGTTGGTGTCGTAGGCCCGCTGCGGTTCGGTCGACCGAAGCCAGCGGGTGTCCGCGAAGCCGGGGTTGCCGATGGGGTTCGCGTCACCGATGATCATTGGATTCTGCGGTCGAAAGTCACGAACCGTGCCGTTGGGTGCCCCGGGCCCGAAGACCGCCGCGTTACTCTGGGTGTCGGGCCAGTTGGTCCACGCCTTGGTCTCGTACGGCGCGAAGTTGTACGGCGCGATCGGAGCCCCGTTGAAGGTCTGCGGGTCGACCATGTAGCGGTCGAGCTTCTGGCCGAGCCAGAACGGCCGCGAGAGCCGGGGCGTGCTGGACGTCGCGACGCCGAAGCCGCCGGCGATCATCGGGTCATTGCCGGCGTCGACGAGCTTCGGGAAGAGGTTCGAGGCGATCTCGTTCGCCACCACGCCCACCGCGAGCTGCGACCGGTCCTCGCGGTCGATCGCCTTGCGCTGCGCGGCCGCGATCACGCGACCGCCCTGGGCGCGGGTGATGTACGCGGTGGCGATGATCACCAGCAGCACGAGGATCGCGGTGACCAGCACCAGCGTGTTGCCACGGCGCCGCGTTCGGTCACTCCGAAGGGCCGGCCGGAACGCGGGACGGAGGACGTCTCGTTCGGTTCGGTTCACGAGTCGATGGTTCATGGATCAGTCCTCCGGAAGGTCCTGCACCCGCTTCGGAAGCGGGATCGTGAACTGCACGAGTCGACCGCCTTCGATCGCATCTCGGTTGTCGTGGAACGTGGCGGTGATCCGCAGGGCGGACGGCCACGGGGTGTAGTCGGTGCGGTAGACCGGCCACGGTTCGCCACCCGCCGCGGCGGCGGTGAGCGGCCGGCCGGAACCGTCCCGGATGAACGGCTCCTTGCCGTTCAGTCCGAAGAACGCCCGGTACCGGTAGACCGGCACCGAGGTGCCGAACGGCTGATCGACGACGGAGCCGCCCGACCCGCCGATCCCCTCGATGGTGGAGACCGCCTGGGGAATGAAGCTCTCGACGGTCGAGTCGGGGAAGAAGTCGAAACTCGGGGGCTGCTGCCCGCCGAGAATCTGATTCGCGGGGTGATAGGCGAGTGGTGCGTGCAACCGGACCTCGCGGTCGTAGAACGACCCGCCGAGATACGCGGACGCGAAGGTCACGTCGAGGTTCGGGTTGCCGGAATCGGAACTGTTGTCCGCGAAGCCGAACCACGGCTGGGGCAGCGACGCCTCCACCACTTCGGCCGGCTCGTTGCCGACGCCCGGCCGGAAGCCGCCGCGGTGCGAGACGCCCCGGAGGATGCCTGCGAAGTTGCTCTGCGGATCGAAGTCGAGCTCCAGCTCGCGGCCGACGCCGTCCGACCAGGTCCAGTCGATCACGAAGTTCGAACAGTTGCCGGCGAGGACGCTGGTGGTCAGGAGCACGTCGCTCTTGTCGAGGGTCGGCGGCCGCTTCTCCGCCCGCGGGCGGTAGTTCAGAAGCGTGCTCACCACGCCGTCGGGCCCGAGGTTCCGGATCGACTCGCGGAGCCGCCCCATGTCCGTTCCGACCACGTCGACCCGCGACGCTTCCATCGCGTCGTCGAAGATCGCCTCCGCCGAATTCCGCTTCGCGGGCGTGGTCAGGAAGCTCGTCAGGTTGCCCTGGCCGTCGTCGGCCATCAGGGTCTCCTGACGGGCGAGGGTCCAGTCGGTGGCATCGGGCTGGGAGCCGTTGTACTGCCCCGGCAGCGCCGTCCCCTGCGGCCACCGCTGGAGTTCGACCCGGGCCGAGGTGTCGGCGGGCGACGGTCGGAACCAGGGCTGGATGTTGTAGGAGGGATCGACGTCGGCGGTCACGCCGAGATTCTTCGGCAGGAACGGGAACTGCACGCCGTGCCCGTAGTAGACGATGCTCGCGGTCGACTGCGGCGTGGGCGAGGTCTCGCCGGTGTAGAACCCGTTCGCGTTCTCGACGAAGGCGCCCATGGTCTGGGTCTGCCGGCTGATCGCGAGATCGTCGGCGACGAAGGCGAGCTGGTCGGCGCGGAAGATGTGCCCCGCGGGCTTGGTCGGATCGAGCAGCGGGCCGCCGTTGACGACGGTGTTCACGTCGTTCCGGACCCCGATGCACTGGATGATCATGAAGCCTTCGTCGGAGATCCGGGCGAGGTCGTTGCGGATCAACTGCTCGACCGCGGCGGTCTCCTGCAGGATGTCCGCGTTCGCCTCGCCGTTCTTCACCACGGTGCTCGCGGTGCCGAAGATCCGGCCCACCGCGAGGATGATCACGAGGAGGACCACGATCGCGACCAGCAGCTCGGTCAGCGTGAAGCCCTTTCGCAGGGCGTCGTCGCGGCGGCGTTCGTCGGCATCGGAATGGACGGGTCTGTTCGTCATCAAAGATCCCTCACCGAGACGTAGACGGGCGTGAGCGAGATGCCGCGTCGATCGACGGGCGGCACGTACCAGAGCGAACGGACCTGATCGGTCGCGGCCTGGATCACCGCGGGGTCGCTGATCGGACCGCCTTCATCGAGCGCCGGGTTCCAGAGCGCGGTGCTTGGGGCCTGTCGCGGGATCGGGCGGGTCAGTCGCACCGGCCCCTGCCGCTTGTTCCGTCGGCCCTGGGCGACGCGGTGGATCCGGCCGTAGGGATCGAGCAGCCACTGGCCCGGCGCCTGCCAGCCCTCGAAGTACGTGTCGAGGGTGGGGTCGGGTTCGTTGAACTGGGCATCGGTGTTCTTGACGGCGACCCGTTCGAAGTCGTCGAGCGACGGCGGAGCGTCGGGCGTCGGGTCGTTCCCGAAGGGGTCGAGCGCGCGATAGACCGTGCCGGAGACCGACATCGGGAAGTCGGCCCGGGCCGGCATCGACGGCCGGGAGGCCTCGCGGTCGTAAGCGTCGTTACCTTCATCCCCCGCGACCGCGTACCCGCCGGCGGCACCGCCGACGTTCACCCGGTAAACGAAGATCGCCACCTGCACGCGTCCCTGGAACCGCCGGAACATGCAGTCCCAGGCGTACTGCGGTCGATCGCGACCGGTCTCGTAGCCGGTCCCGGAGGGCCAGAATCGCTCCTCCTGGGTGACCGTGACCAGCGGGTCCTCGCTGAAGCCGAAGAAGTCGAACTTCGACCGGTTGAACGGAATGCCGTAGAGGAACGCGCCCGTGTCACCATTGCTGAAACCGTCACCGAAGACCGGGAAGCCGCCGGCGATGCTGAGTTCGGTGGTCTTGCCGATCGTCCAGTCGAGGTTCGAGCTCGACGGGTACGCCGGCGCGAAGTTCGAGCCTCGGGCGAAGCGGGCGCTGAAGAGATCGATGTCGCCGAAGTAGTCGCGGGCGTCCGCATCGACGCCATCGGGCACCACCGCCATCGAAGGCCGGAGCCAGGGCCAGTCCCCCACCTGCGTGTACTGGTCGCCGTCGCGCAGCCAGGTGTTCGGGAACGGACGATCGAGCGGCGTGAACGCGGCCGGGTTGCCGATGCCGAACTCTTCGAAGGTTCCGAAGTCGGACTGGCCGACCTTCGAGCGGATCGTCGAGAGTGCCGCCTCCGCGATCACCGGTCCGAGGATGTCGTCCTGGGCGCGACGCTGCTGGATGATGCCCGCGGGGAAGACCGCGGAGATCGAGATGACGCCCACCCCGAGGATGAAGATCGCGAGCAGCAGCTCGATCAGCGAGAAGCCGCGTCGGGCCGGGCGTGAGCGTGTCGAACGCAATGACGTGTTCATGAAGGTCATGAGGATCATGGGTTCACGGTCTCCGCGACGCCGGTGTAGCGATTGAAGTAGATCGGAATGCCGAAGTCCTCGACCCAGTAGGCGATGAGGCTGTTGCGGATGTCCTCGCCGCCCTCGCCGATCCAGTTCGAGTCGTCGCGGGCGGTGCGAAGCTGGTCGTCGTCGTACACCGCGAGCCACTGGACGGGATGCACGTCGCACTCGTCGCCCACCGCGTCATAGGCGACGTACTGCAGGATGCCGCCGTAGCCATAGGGGTTGATGATCTCGGGAACGCCGTTGCGGTCGATGTCGAGGTACGGCCAGACCACGGCGCCGGAACCACCGGCGCCCATCACGTTGCGGGTGATGAGGGTGCCGTCGGGACCGAAGACCACGCCGATCTGGCGGCCGATCTCCCGGGTGAAGACGTTTCCGCCCGCCGCCCGCCAGTCGCCGCCGGGCTGCGAGACCCAGATCTCGTCGTCGGGCGTGCCGTTCGAACCGCCACCGACGTAACTGGTGTTCAAGGGGCCCGCGACCTTGATGCCGCGGGGAAGTTCGACCGCGGGCAGGCCGGGGACCGGCACGTACCGCTCGTCGTACCACTGCTGGTTGTAGCGGGTCGAGATCTGGCCGGTCGCCTCCGCGAGCACGAGTTCGACCCGTTCGCCTTCGGAGACCCGGTTCGGATCGACGCTGATCACGAAGGTCAGCATGACCGTCTTGTTGTTCTGGATCGCGTAGGCACGGGCGGCGCCGAGGGCCGCGATGACCTGGTTGGACCCGCTGCTCAGTCGTGCGCCCTGGCTCAACTGCCGCACGCTGACGCCGGTGAGGACCGCGAGCAGGATCAGGATCCCCATCACCACCAGCAGTTCGATGATGGTGAAGCCGCGTCGCCACGTGATGGCGGCGGAGCCCTCGAGACCGTGGTTTCGGCGGTGGATCCTCTGCATCACCGGGCCTCCGGGGTGTAGGAGTAGATGTTGTCGAGCGTCGCCTCGAAGCGCGGCGAGGTGCCGCCGGCGCAGTCGAGACAGCCGATGTCGCCGTCCGGTCCGGCGCTCACGAAGAGCGGCTTGCCGTTCCGGCAGATTCCGATCTTGTTCTCCATCGAGGTCCTGATCGTGCCGTCCGCGTCGATCTCGAGATTCCCCTGGTCGCTGTCCCGCCACTTGCGTCCGGGCATCACGAGCGCGACGGTCGCC
>Ga0315320_10003698_pt1 | contig 12534 bp, 9 predicted proteins | sample M140m21515metaG_FD_203458 | JGI IMG/M metagenome (GOLD analysis project Ga0315320, IMG submission 203458) | Ammonia-oxidizing marine archaeal communities from Monterey Bay, California, United States - M1 40m 21515 | ecosystem: Environmental > Aquatic > Marine > Coastal | place: USA: California...
AGATGCTGATCAGTCGCAGTCGTCGGAAGCGATGAGAGATGGTCCCGATGCCGGAGACACTGCCGAGAGTGTTTTGCCATCGAACGAAGATCAGTTGCCTGTAGACGTAACAGGTTTTTTTGATCGTCGTTGGGCTGATCGTCTCCTGCCGGCAGCATTAACATTCGGAGTGATGAGTCTGGCGCCTGCGCTCTTACTCATGACAACATGCTTTGTTCGAATGTCGGTCGTCTTGTCACTCACAAGGCAGGCTATCGGTACTGTGAATCTTCCTTCAACCCAAATTATTACATCGCTGGCGTTGTTTTTGTCAGCACTTGTGATGTGGCCAATTTGGACCTCTGCCTATCAAGCGGGAATTGAGCCCTATCAGGCAGGAGAGATCACCCTTCAGGAAGCATTAGAACGTGGAAGTCTCCCAGTTCGTCGCTGGATGGCATATCAGATAGAGGAAGCGGATAATCGTGACACCGTTGCGTTATTTCTTCAGCGACACCCGGGTGGTATGAAGCAAGTGGATAGTTATGACGAAATACCTACCGAGGTTCTCCTGCCGGCTTTTCTTGTGAGTGAACTGGAGGTCGCATTTATGATCGGCTTTCGTATCTTGCTGCCGTTTCTTGTTCTTGATTGCGTTGTTGCAACGCTGGTTGTCTCAACGGGGCTTGTCATGTTGCCCCCTACGATCGTTTCTCTGCCATTGAAGCTACTCGTGTTTGTCATGGCGGATGGCTGGTCTCTTGTTGTTCGGGGACTACTCGATGGGGTTCGCCTCAATACGTCGTAGGTTTCGCGGCTCGATTGTTTTCGTCACTCTGGTCTGACAGTTTTCAGGAAGTGTTGTATGGCAACCTTTGATCTTGTTTCACTCGTTCGGTCTTCACTCATCGAAGGCGTCTTGCTGCTGGCTCCGGCCCTTTTGGCTGGCCTGTCGGTGGCTTTGGTGGTTGGTGTTCTGCAGTCAGCCACTGGAATTCACGAACCGCTCATTGGCATGGTTCCACGGCTTGTGGTCATGGTGGCCGTCATGTTCATAACAGGTGGTTGGATGATTGAACGATTTGTGAGCCTTTTCCAGGCTAGTGTTCTTTCGCCCTAGGGGAGTCTCGGTTTCTCATGACATTGGTGTGTGTTTTGCTGGCCACCGAATCAGTAGCCAACCTGGGATTCTTCGACTTGTTTTCGGAGTCAACATTGTTTGTCTCTGCCGGAGTGCTTACTCGCATTGCTGGTGTTTTGCTCGGCGGTGGTATGCGGCTTTTTCCGGGCGGGACTGTTCATCTTCGACTTGCGATTCTTTTCATTCTTGGACTTGCCGCTGCGCCAGTAGCGATCTCGGTGGTGCAGGTGCAGAACGTGACTGAAGAATTATTTTTTCCTATGGTATTGTCAGAGCTACTCGTAGGCGGCTGTCTTGGTTTGTCGATAAGCTTTCTGGTGACAGTTTTCGAGTCTGTAGGTAGTGTGTTTGCCAATGTCGCAGGACTGAACTGGGCAGATGTTTTTACGCCGGGTGGTAGTGGAGGTCCAGGTGTCGCCCGTCTTTGTGGGTGGGTAGGCCTTGCCTCGTTTGTCGTAGCCGGCGGTCAACAGTTAGTAGTTGCAGGATTAATTGATAGTTTCCTGCAGATGCCTGTAGGTGCACTTGCTGGCGCAAATGAATTGCTCGGGGTGCCAATTATAATGAGGTTGATCGAGTTGCCATCTCTTTGTCTTCAGCTGGCTCTCATGATATCCGCTCCTATTCTCGTTGCCGTGATAACAGCACATCTGACGGCAACAATCTGTATGCGTTGTATAGCGGTCACGCCTGGCCCAGGGCTTCTGCAGGGAATCGCAGCTGCCGTGATGCTTGGTGGTCTGATTGTCGGAAGCCAGCAGTGGGCTGGTCATGCAGGAGAAATTCTTCGCGCTCCATTCGAAGCTAGTTTTGGATCAGCAGACTCGTTATATCCTGCAGTCAGTCAGGGCGTTGTAGAGACGGGAGGTTGGATCAGTGAGTGAAAGCCATGATCGAACCCTTCCTGCCACGCCTCGTCGCAGAGAAGACGCTCGGAATAAAGGTCTGGCTCCAACGGGTGCTGTGTTGGGGTGGCCTGCTATGGCAGCAGTGGTTTTGGTTGCACTGCCAATTTGGTTTCGTGCGACTGTCTCAGCTGCAGTCGCTGCAATCGAAAATATTCAAATGACTGGAAAGGGTGGGAGTTATCATGTTTTTCTACCACTCATTTTTCCGACAGTTGTTGTTGTCGTACTTGCTCTCGGTGTTCTGTTGCTAGTTCGTACATTTTTTGACGGTGCGGCATGGCGAATCGACCGCCTTGTTTTTCGATTTGAGCGGATTGACCCAAGCATTGGTTTACAACGTATTGTATCCGCAGTCACTGTTGTTCGGGTCGTGCTTTCTTTTGTTGGTTTTGCCGTTCTTGTGACTGCGGCTTGGTTATTGGCAGGGCCGCTCATTGTTGTTCTGGGTGATTTACCGGTGCGTCTTGGTCGTGGAGCAGGGCAGGGCAGTGAAGTGCTGTCTGCGGCAGTGAATTATCTGTGGGGCATTTTGGCAGTTGCAAGCATTGTTTCTGTTATGGATTGGTGGCTCCAGCGATTCCGTTTTGAAAGAAAGATTCGGATGACTCCGAATGAGTTGCGTGAAGAGTTAAGGAGCCTGCGGGCAGATCCTAAGGTGCGGTGGCAGCGCAATGGGTAGCGTGATTACACGCGCAGTTCGCTTTCGTCAGTCCGTTCAGGGCATTTCTTCAGGGCATCTTTCACCGGGCCATCCAGAAACTCATCTACCTGAGTAACAGCTCGTCCTTCAAGGCCTTCTATTGTCAGCGAGGCTTGTAGATCAACGTTCTTAAAAAGCGGATCCGCTGCGAGGCGTTCAACCAGATCGTTATCACGACCATCGCGGATGCCTGCTGTGGCTGCGTGGCTGTGGCGACGAATGGCCTCATGAAGTTCTTGTCGATCACCTCCGGCAGTGGTTGCAGCCATCAAGAGGCGTTCACTAGCCAAGAATGGAATGTGCTGCTCAAGATTGCGACGAATGCTTCCGGGAAGGACAACAAGTCCACCAGCGATGTTTGAATAGATTACGAGCACCGCGTCTGTTGCAAGAAAAGCCTGTGGAAGTACGAGGCGGCGAGGGGCCGAGTCGTCGAGTGTTCTCTCGTACCACTGCACTGCAGCCGTTTGGCTGGCCGTCTGCTGAAGACCCATGATAAAACGACTGAGGCCGCACATTCGTTCCGCCCTCATTGGGTTTCTCTTGTACGGCATTGCAGATGATCCTACTTGGTCAGTTTCAAAAGGCTCCTCGAGTTCACCCCATGCTGCTGCAATTCGAAGATCGTTTCCAGCTTTGTGAGACGATTCTGCGATACCACCAAGAGTTGCCAGAACTTGGGAATCAATTTTCCGAGGGTATGTCTGTCCCGTGACTGGAAACGATTTCTCAAAACCCATTTTTTTCGAAACAAGTTCATCAAGGTGTCTTACTTTGTCGTGGTCTCCATTAAACAACTCAAGGAAACTGGCTTGTGTGCCAGTAGTGCCTTTTACGCCACGGGCACACAGGTGTGCCCGTCGATGATGGAGCTCCTCAAGGTCGAGAAGGAGGTCAAGAATCCAGAGGCATATTCGCTTTCCTATGGTAGTTGGTTGAGCTGGCTGTAGGTGCGTACGCCCAAGACAGATTATTGACTTTGTTTCGCGTGCTTTGTTCGCAAGCCTTTCAATAACCGTTGCTAAACGGGCTGTTGCAAGGTCGAGTGATTCACGAATCAAGAAAAGATCGGTGTTGTCTGTTACGTAGGCACTTGTTGCCCCGAGGTGCATGATAGGCTTGGCTTCGGGGCAGTCTTCTCCAAAGGTATGAAGGTGAGCAAATACATCATGTCGTGTCTGGCGTTCGAACGCGGCTGCTTTCGCAAAGTCAATAGTATCTAGATGTGACCTCATCTGATCAAGTTGGGAGGGAGTTATGGGTAATCCCATCTCAGCTTCTGCTTCAGCAAGCGCGAGCCACATTCTCCGCCATAACCCATATCGATGCCGATCACTCCAAATGTATGCCATCTCTTTCGAGGCATAACGATCGGCCAGCGGATTGCCCCACCGTTCAGTTCCCTCGGACTGCTCATTCACCATTTTTTCAGTCATCACTAGCTTTCGTTAAGAATGTGTTCGGTTCTTAGATTGTATTTGTGTCTTTCCGGTCGATGCTGACATCATGCAGAAGAAACGCTCAATAGCTAGCCTTGCTCGTGGGCCTCGAGATGCTTCCGCTTTCAGTGATCGATCAAGAGACTCCAGCCAGTTTGGGAGTTGTCGACATCGATGGCTACCAAGACTCCGTAGCGCCATTTCAGCCTGGTTCATGGCTTTTGGCCAGCTCGCGACTCCGGCCTCTTTCAGTGCTGCACCAAGACTGGCTGGACGCTTGGGACCTCCAAGCAATCGTGCCGCTGTCGAATAGCGTCGAAGTACGGTTGCTGCTTGTGCAGTCAGTCCAATAGGGCTTTCACCGGATTGAATAAGCTTGTCAAGGAGCGAGATGGCTTCAGTCGTTCGACCTGCCGCCGCTGCGTCAACCATTTCCCAGACGGTTCGTTGGTTCCCCATGCCTTCGAGTGAATCAACCATTTCTGGCAGAAGTGTCCGGTTTCCTTCCTGGGGCAAGGCTGTCGCGAAGGTTGTGAGAGCCTGATCTATTTGGCCAAGTTCGTCACCAAGACGTTCGAGTATCGTGCCGGCTGTTACTGCAGGCAAATCAATTGAGTGTGCTTGTCGTGCCCATTGGCGAAGCCATTTTGTAAGGTCGAATCGGGGAGGCGTTGAAGTGGTGATAGCGAGGCCGTGTTGATGCACCGCTTTCGCTAGCCGGGTGTTGGAAGGAAAACTACGCACTTCCAGAATGAGGAATCCAACAGGGCCGGATTCTTGACTCGCAACACGTTCAAGAATTTCTCGATGCGCTGAAACAAACGAATCGGCTCGTCGGACAATAGCAATTCGTGCTGCATCACTAAACATTGGAACTGTTGCAACTTCGTCAAGAATATCTCTTGGATCAGGCTGATCGTCACCTGAGAATTCACGGCATGCCCACGAAGTGTCATCTTCGTCCGGGTGGATACACTTTCGTAGCCGAGACAGGATCTGGTGATTCACAAACTGATCATCACCAACGAGCACAACCATCGATGGCTTTCGCGCCTCTCCAATGATCAAATCTCTAAGGCTTTTGGGGTCGAGCAGCAAATCCAGTCCCAGCACACCCGCCGTCTTTTTTGCCACTGGTCTTCTCCTCTGGGGACGAAAGAAAATCACTCGTACGCAGTGTAGCGAGATTTATCAGGAAGCGGTCAAGCCTCTGGTAAAAAGCCGGCAGAGAAGGGCGCCGTTGCGAGATGGATGTTAATTTCAGGGGATGTCCGTAGGCACGATCTGAGGGCTGCCAAGTGTGCCGATGAAACGAGCCGTGCGTAGAGTGATTGGATCAAGCGTAATACTCTCGCCGATGTTTCCGGCTGCATCGGGCATCTCAATTCGAACAAATACACGACTTGGGAGTGATCGGTGTGGCTTCCAATTGAATGTGCCGTTGGTAGCTTGGTCCGTTGCTATTGTGGCCCAGGGCCCAGTCTTGTGAGGAGAATATGACAACCGAACGCTGTCTGGAATCGCCAAGGGGTCTTCGAAGGCATATTGAATATCGAAAGCATCCGATTCATTTCCATCGACCGTGGTTACGTCAAGGCTCGTGACTTGTGGTGGTGTTGTATCGATCCCGATCCAGGTTGATGGTGATTCACCTGCCCGAGGGGAGATTGGAGGGCCAGGGATATCTCTAACAATTTCCAAACGACACCCAAAGAGTCCCTCTCCCTGGAATTCCACTTCGATGGGACTTACTGTGTCTTCATCAACTGCGATTCGCTCCCACGAGTGGCCACCATCTCGAGTGCTCCATAGTTCCACCCGGAAAGGACCCTGTAGGTCTTCAGGTACATCAAAACTGTACTCCCAACGAAAGCTTTGCACTCGCATGAGGTGGAGCGGGCGGCCTTGGTATTCCGCAACAAATCCAGTTTCCGGATTTTGCGAAGAGCTCGGCTTCCGAAGCTTTTCCTCTATGGCGTCTGCGAGTGTTGGTGAGGAAATTGTGAGTAGGGGGGCCGTGGAACCTCCTGCTTCATTACGATCGTGTGCAGTTCTAGCTTGAGCCGGCGAATGTTGAGAGAAGGGAACAGGTTCCCCGTCTGACCACGGATTGCCAGGAGTTGGTTGCCACCCCACGCCTATGGTATTCGTCTCTGAGATTGGGTTCTTCACTACTACAGATTGGGTCTGGCGATTAGATCTGGCAAGTGGTGACGGAAGTGCTGGTGCAATTATTTCATTCGCAAGGTCAGATTGAGATACGTTTGGATCAGCAGACAACATCGAGAATTGCTTCGTCGTGCGATGACCAGCACTATCTGCAACAGAGATTTTTACAGTGAGCTCATCAACCTCTTGTCCAGCCCACCAGATTTCTTCACCAATAAGATGTGCCGGTGAGCTTCTTGAAAGAACGGGCTCGGTAGCAATTGATTTCCAATCGCCACTTGTTTGTCGGTATTGGAAGAGAATTGAATCTACATTAATTGAGTCGTCTGCTGCAGCATAGCGGCAAACGATCTCACCATCTGCCCCTTTCCACACGCGACCAGAGAGTCGGGGAGCTGCGGCATCAACGAGAACTCGTGCGTCAGGCCCCTCACCACCTCGGGCTCTATTCTTTTGGTCAATTGCACGAATACGAAACCAGTATTCACCGTCAGTATTCGCTTCAAACGGGATGGATGAATGTGGCGGTGAAGTCGAACCTGCTGGTGTCCAAGTAAGCCCAAAATCAGTTGAGACACTCATTTCCACCTGCTGCACTTTAGCATCCGGTGTTGCCGGCTTAGGCAGCCGGAAGGGTATTGCGAATTGCCGCTGTGTGGTGCGAACAAGCTCTGGCAGCCTGGGCGACTTCCCTAACGTCGTTGCTGAAAAGGCTTCAGAAAAGCCAGCAACAAGGCAGAGAAAGAGGAATAGCAAGGCGTTTAAGCGAAATGTATTCATAGACTTCATGAATCTTTCCAAATGTCCGTACATTGACCTCACAATCGATATCGGCCATTTGTTTCCGAAAATCGTGCTTTTCCGATACAACAGATTTGGGTTATGAGCTCAAACGCATATGTGCCGTTCAACTTCGCGGCTCGCGAAAACAGGGTTGTTGAAGCGAACGACGAAAGAAGGGTGGCCTGCGGTGGCCTGAGGCGACGAAAAGATGTAGGCAGACACATTTCTCTGTGAATTCGAGGCGAAAGACCACGATTTCCGATTCGAAGACAGCTTTTCAAAGGAAGGCAGGTAAGTTTGGTTCCGTTGCTGATCAATTCGTTGATTCTTTTGGCTGTCGTCGCCTGTGGGATCGTTGTTATCGTTCTGATCCGTGAAAAACTCCGTGGAACTGGTGCGGGTCGTGGCGATTGCGACGAAACGTGGGAGCAAACACTCACGGAATATAAAAAACTGCGGGATAGAGGTGTGCTGAAAGAAGATGAATACCGAAGAATAAGAACACTCGGTGATCCTTTTTCCAAGGTAGCCGGGAATTTAGCCGAGACGTCACCCATAACAACGTGGGTGACAGGAGAGGACAGGAGGAAGTAAATAGATGCCGACCGGAAAAGACGGGAATGGAATTGGACGCCGGGGGGCCGGTGGCACGACGAAGAAAAATGCCTTCTGTTCGTTTTGTAGAAAAAGCTACCGGGATGTCGGGCCGTTGGTTGAAGGACCAGGTGATGTCTATATCTGTAGCGAATGCATTGAATTGTGCCAATCAATTCTCGATCAAGAGAAGCGTCGAAGAGGAACGAGCAAACAACTCTTTACGTCTATTCCGTCACCACGAGAGATCGTCGGGCATCTCGACCAGTATGTTATCGGGCAACATCATGCGAAGAGAGTGCTTTCTGTAGCAGTGCACAGTCATTACAAGCGACTGATGATTGGAGCAGAAGGGGGTGACGTTGATGTTGAAAAATCAAACATTTTGCTGATGGGTCCAACGGGTTGTGGTAAGACTCTTCTTGCGAAGACACTCGCAAAGATTCTTGATGTCCCATTTGCCATCGGTGATGCGACTACTCTGACAGAAGCTGGTTATGTCGGTGAAGATGTAGAAAACCTCTTGCTGAAGCTACTCAGCGCAGCTGACTTTGATGTGGAAGCTGCCCAGAGGGGCGTCTTATATATCGACGAGATCGATAAGATCGGGAAAACAAGTCAGAACGTCTCTATTACCCGCGATGTCTCCGGAGAAGGTGTACAGCAGGCACTTTTGAAAATGCTGGAAGGAACAGTAGCAAACGTGCCACCGCAGGGCGGCCGGAAGCATCCAGAGCAGCAGTACCTGCAGATTGACACCTCGAATATCTTGTTTATCTGTGGCGGAACTTTTGTCGGCATGGACAAAATTATTGCTGGGCGGCTTGGCAAGCGAACCATTGGTTTTGGCCAGTCAAATAGCGTAGAAGCAGAGGCAGACTTGGCGGAGTTGCTCCCGCAGATTGATTCCGACGATATCTTGGAGTTTGGCCTGATACCAGAACTTGTTGGCCGGCTCCCTGTGATTTCTTCACTTGGTCCGTTGAGTGCAGAGGCCCTCGTCCGAGTTCTCCTCGAACCACGGAACGCACTAGTGAAGCAATATCAGAAGCTCTTTGAGATGGAGAGCTGCAAGCTTGAATTCACTGATGATGCCTTGCTCGCTATTGCCCGTCGGGCCCTGAAGAAAGAAACCGGAGCTCGAGGTTTACGTTCCATCATGGAAGATGTAATGCTCGATGTGATGTTTGATCTCCCTGATAACACGGGAAGTAGCTACCTCATAGAAGCAGCGCATGTTGATGAAAAACAGCCAATTCTTCCAGTTCCAGCAGCTCGTCCGAAGAGTGCGTAGTCGGCTTGTTAGTGATTGCCTGCAAGGCGGATAAGGGCTTCAATTCCTCGCTCAAGCATGGCGTCGGACACTGTATACGAGATGCGGAAGTGAGTGTCGGCACTGCCAAATACAGTACCCGGCACAATGAGTAGTTGCTCTTGCTTCACAGCGAGCTCCGCAAATTGCTCGGCCGAACTGCCAGGAGTTTTTGGGTACAGGTAGAAAGCTCCATCGGGATGCGTGAAGTCGTAGTGGTCGCGCAGGCCCTCGACAAGACGGTCTCTTTTTCTTCGGCACGCATCGAAAGACTTCGTCATATCGCAGTCAGCCGCTGCAAGAGCAGCCCATTGTCCTGCTTGAGGTGAACAGACAAACGTGTATTGTTGCAGCGTAATGCAGGCATCAATAATTTCTGGTGGACCGTGCATGTAGCCAACTCGCCACCCGGTCATAGCGTGAGATTTAGAAAATCCATCAAGGATGACAGAGTTTTCACTAAATGTTGCAGCTGAAGTAAAAGGGTGGTCGTAACAGAAGCCCCGGTAAAGCTCGTCGCTGATGAGCGTCACTTTATGCTCATCTGTTAGATCGGCAAGTCGCTTCAATGTTTCGGATGAAACAACCTTTCCCGTTGGATTGTTTGGGCTGTTCAGCAGGACGGCGCGAGTCTTTGGCCCGATACGAGACGCAACTACATCTATGTCTATCTCAAAAGTTGGAGATAGATCGATTGCCACACAATGCCCTCCGAAGAATTCAATAAGCGGTCGGTACATGACAAATGCTGGTTCGAAAATAATGACCTCATCACCCGGGTCGATGAGTGCCATAAGTGCTAAGACTAATGCCCCACTTGTACCACTCGTGATGCAAAACGCTCGGTCGGTATGCCCAAGCTGTTCTTGGACCTCGCTCGAAATGCGTGAACGAAGTTCTGGTATTCCTTGAGTGACCGTGTATCCATTTTTGCCACTCATCATTGCCTCGTAGGCTGCGTTACGAGCGGCCTCAGGCATGGCGAAGTCAGGCTGGCCAATGGAGAGGTTGATTGGGTCTTCGAGTGTCCGCATTAATTCGAACACACGCCTGATCCCAGACGAGTCAAAACGAGCTGCCCGGCGAGAAATAGCGGGTCGTTGATTTTCGGAAGAATCTTTCACCGAAGATCAACTGCCTCGCCCCGAAGAATCCTTGAACAGCTCATCAAGTAGTTCGCCGAGTCGCTCACCACGAGCATTGAGGCTCACGACGTTGCCGTCTCTACCAATGAGGATAACCGTTGGAATGCCGCTGATGCCATAGTATGTGGCGAGTGGGTGTTGCCACCCAGATCCTTCCGAAGGTTCAAATAGAATGGGCCATGGGATTTTTCTTTCAGTAACAAATTTTTCAAGTGCATCACGTTCTTGGTCCAAGCTAATTCCAATAACTTCAAAGCCCTGAGAATGGTGTTTTTCATATTGCTCTAGAACGTTGGGTATTTCTGCAATACATGGACCGCACCAGGTTGCCCAGAAATCAACCAGAACAATTTTTCCAGTAAGTGTGCTTTGGTCGAATGGTTGCCCGTTGAGTAGGGTCCCGGTGATCTTCATGGGATTTCCAGGAAGAGAGAGCCGACGGAGTGTACCCTGAAAGCTTTCGGCCATCTGTCGAATACTCTCGTTTTTACTCTTTGCGAAAATAGGACCAAATGTTTCGTAGGCCTGCTTTGATAATGCTTCACCACCAGGCATATGCTCAAAGGCACTTGCGAGTTGCATTGCAAGACCAGCAGTTGCGGTGTCATCTGGGTTAGCCGTTAGGAGTTCACCGGCTTGTTTGATTATCGCAGGTGCTTTCTCAACGTCTCGTTTCGTGAAAAGTTCTTGAGCCTGCTGCACTAGCAGCAACCGTTTTGCCTCGACGGCAAGGGCAGGGGAGGGCCCTTCAATCAGGCTTTTGGCGAATGCCTGTAGGTCTGAGGAGGCAGCCGTATCGCCAAGTCGGCTGAGCATCATGAGGCTTTGAAGTTTTGCAGTCGCGGCTTCATCGAAGAGTTCATCGGAATCTTTGAGTTGCGCCAGTGCGTTGTCGGCAGCCTCCACTGTGGCTGTTGCAATGGCTTGCATGGATTTCATCATTTCTTCACGTGATGTCGGCTGTGCAGCGTTTTGCCTTATTGTTCGAATGTAGTCGAGCATCTCCTCGGGAGTTCCTTTTGGAACAGGAGGGATTTCTGAACTGGTGGCTTCGCTTTGATTGGCGGTTCCTGGTTCAGCGGAAAAGGCCAACGTGCTGAGGTTTCCTGAAAGAAGCAGCAAGAAAAGTGGAATGCCAAGAGCGGTGAAAAAACGAACCATCAGGGGAGCCTCTTCTGAGTCTGGAAGTGGTTGCTGAGCAAAAGGATTGGCCGAATGCTAATCCCAACATGCTCCAGCCTACTCTGAGACAGACCGCTTGGGCAATTGATAGCCAAAAGTTCGCTTTAGGGAGTTCGAAAAAGCCTATTGGACAATAGTTCTCATGCGAACAAACCCACTCTGTCCGGCCTCAAGAGGAGATGCTAGCTGCCACGATACAGATGTTGTGCCATCGGCTGCCGGGACTATTTTGATCTCCGAGGGAAGGTTGGCCGCGGGTGAGGAATCAATGAGTTTCAACCGCTGTGGTAAGACATCCATAATCACAATATCAGTGAGTGGCACATCTCCCGAATTCAAAAAAGCAATCGTGAAGTCAATTTCTTCACCGATTCGTGCGGAATCACTTCCGGATCGTTTGCACAGGGTCAGTTCAGCCCGTCCTAAAGACTCAACTCGTAGTGTGGCGATTCCCTGACTTGCAGAAGTAACATCAGCCTTTTGGTCATTGAAGACTGCGTTGGCTGCTGTGAGTCGTGTCCAGGCTATAGGGATATCAATGCCAACGGACTCGGCGATATGTTCTTTCTTGTCCGCAGACTTCACATGTGTGTCGTACACACGTTCACCAGCTTTTGCCTGACCGAGGGATTGATTCGGTAGCATTGCAGTATCGACGCCAAGTGGCCCTGAACGTTCTTCGACGGCCAGGCCGGATTTTGATTTTCGTGCCATCTGCAGGCTTGTTAGCTGAGCAGCATTACCCGGCGGTTGAAGGATTGTCTGGCTGGCGAGGCTTTTATCACTAGAAACTCCAGCAGGTCCCAGAGGGACCGATTCCTCGTGGAGCCGTGTCACGTTTCGGACGCTTCCAAAGCGAGGTGCATAGATGCATTCACAGTTTGTGTGGGCGATATGCGACGATCTGGCAGCGTTGATGTCGTTCAGGTCGGAATTCTCATCTCTTCGATAGCGAGCCACAGTGTCGCCAGCCGAGAGGCCTCCGATGTCCGCGCGGCCAACGGGATATGCGGAATCTCTTCTGTCTCCCCCATTGCAGATCACTGGTGGAAGGATTGGCGCAAGGTGCATGATATTCGTACGACCAGGATATGCCGTACACTCACAAGACTCTGCCGGAGACGATGAAATCTCCTGTGACGGCGTAGCGGCCATCAGCTGGAAGTTCACAAGTGCAGTACA
>Ga0315320_10003702_pt1 | contig 12527 bp, 13 predicted proteins | sample M140m21515metaG_FD_203458 | JGI IMG/M metagenome (GOLD analysis project Ga0315320, IMG submission 203458) | Ammonia-oxidizing marine archaeal communities from Monterey Bay, California, United States - M1 40m 21515 | ecosystem: Environmental > Aquatic > Marine > Coastal | place: USA: California...
TTCTAAGACCCGACGCCAAACTGCATGGTAACAACCTCGATCTGTTTTTTTGCACTAAAATAATCTAAAATGCCAACTTAATTAAGCTGCTAAAACTTCAAGAATATGCACCCACGTTTCCCCATATCTGCGTGCATCCAACATCGTAAAACCCGCTGGACACGACTGCTTTCGGTTCTCTTCCCAAACGATTAAAGCATCCTCCGCCAGCCAGCCACCAGCCAGGGCTGCCGACAGCGCCAATTGACCCATCTCCTTTCCATAAGGCGGATCCAAAAATACTAAGGCAAACGGTTCCTTTTTCCAAAACCCAAGCTTCAGCGCATCCAACTGCACGAGTTCGACCTCGCTCTGAACAAGCAACGTTTTTGCATTCTGAACAATCAGCGAGCCTGCCTTCCGCCCATTATCCACAAACCGCACCAATGAAGCACCCCGAGATAGCGCCTCAAACCCCAGCGCCCCTGTTCCCGCAAACAGGTCGAGCACACTCACATTCGAAATAGGATCACCATATGCACCATTAACCAAAAGATTGAAAATGCTCTCACGAACCCGATCCGTAGTAGGACGCAGATGCGCCCTCGCATCGCCCTTTCCCACAGATGTGAGCACGGTCCCCTTGAATCGCCCCGAAATAATCCGCATTATAACAATGTTTTCAGCTCAAAATGCGGGTCAGACACAAGAGCCTTAGGAGGCGACTTTCCCGCTTCAATCAACCGCTTGCCGACCATGTAGGCGCGCGGCTCGTTAGCGGCATCTACTGCCAGCAACTCATCACCCTTATAATACCAGAAAGACACATTACGCTCTTTATCTCCAGGCCGTGTCACCACCGTGTCATAACCTGAGTTCAAACCAGCAATTTGTAACTTTACGTCATACTGATCCGACCAGAACCAAGGTTTTGCCACATATTCTTTTTCACCACCCATGATATTCTCAGCCACTACTTCTGCATGCTCAATCGCATTTGGGACACTTTCTAACCGAATGCGGTCACCACGATAGGGGAAGGACGCGCAATCTCCTGCTGCCCAAATACCTTCAACTGAAGTTCGCCCAGCAGCGTCTGTCACAATCCCATTGTCGATTGCACATCCAGCCGTCTTCGCCAGCCCAATTTCGGGCACGATCCCAACACCAACGATTGCAAAATCCACTTTTAGTACTGTTCCATTTGATAGAACTGCTCCATCTACACGGCCGTCACCCATCAAACGCTCTAATCCAACACCCTCCAATACTTCAACACCGTGCGCTGTATGTAGAGCACGAAAAAAATTTGACGTTTCAGGTGCAGCCACTCGCTGCAAAATCCGATCCGCCATTTCTATCAGTGTCACACGCACACCCCTCTTGGCTGCAACCGCTGCTGCCTCCAATCCAATATAACCACCACCAATGATTAGCACCCGCTTACCATCCGCAAATTCGGGCTCCATTGCATCCACATCATCAAGCGCGCGCACAGTGTAAACACCGTCCAGATCCCCTCCAATAGCCACGGGCAACCGACGCGGCATAGACCCTGTTGTCAGAACTAAATTATCATAATCCAAGTCGTGATTACCAACGCTGATCGTTTTAGTGCTCGAGTTCACAGCTGACACTTTTTTACCCAACGTTAAGTCAATGGCGTTTCCACTATAAAAACTTTTGGGACGCAGATACATCCGCTCCAGTGTGATCTCACTAAGCAAATAACCCTTGGATAAAGGTGGCCGCTGATACGGCGGCGTAGGCTCAGCACCAATCAAAGTGATCGCTCCCTCAAATCCCAAGTTTCGCAACTTAGCAACGCAAGAACTACCAGCCTGTCCCGCACCCACAACAACCACATGAACCATAATAGTCTCCATTTAGGCTGGCACTCCAACGCCAAAGCTCTATAACCCAACCTAAAGCTAACTCTGAAGGAAACTGCAATGGCTATTGGAACAGGCGACTCACTCCCAGACGCAAAACTCGTAAAAATGGGCGCTGGTGGCCCCGAAGTCGTAGACTTAAACGCCCTCGGTGCTGGTAAGAAGTTTGCTATCTTCGCTTTACCAGGTGCCTTTAGCAGCACTTGTTCTACTGCTCACGTCCCTTCCTTTATTCGCACAATAGACCAGTTCAAAGCTAAAGGCGTAGACGAAATATTCTGTATCTCGGTCAACGACGTCTTCGTTATGAAGGAATGGGGGGTGCAAACAGGCGCAACGGAGGCGGGCATTCACATGCTTGCCGACGTCGACGGCTCCTTCACCAAAAAAATGGGTCGTGACTTCACTGCTATTCCTTTGGGTTTTATCAACCGGTCCGAGCGCTATGCGATGATCGTAGAAGACGGTAAAATCACTACGTTTCACGAGGAAGTAGGTAAAGGAATTTGCGACCTAACAGGCGGCGAGGCACTCCTCGAAGAGGTCTAATCCCGCCAACACTTACACCTTGAAATGGGGCTGAAAGGGCCACCTTTCTTTTAATGAAACCATCCAAAATTTTTCACGCGTCTGCTCGCACCACAGTTGTGGTAGGGAACGGGATATCAATACCTCCTGCATCCAGTGCATCCTTTGCTCGTCGCGTCATGTCAAACTTCACATCCCAAGTATCACTCGCATCGACCCAAACCCGCATGGTGAAATCAACTGAACTGTCACCAAGGTTAGTTACCTTTAAAAATGCCTCAGGCGTTGACAAAATCCGATCATCTGAATCAATCAATTCTTGCAAAATCGCCTCAGCGTCTTTGAGATTGCTTCCATAGCTAACTCCAAAAACCATATCGACACGCCGCGTGTCATAAAAAGAATAATTCTTGATAGCAGCCCCAAACACCTGACCGTTTGGCAGAATAATCTGCACATTATCAGGCGTGGCCAACTCAGTTGTAAATAAGCTCACAACTTTAACTGTTCCTGAAAATCCACCCAATTCTACAAAGTCACCGATTTTAAAGGGACGAAAAATAACTAACATCACACCTGCAGCCACGTTGGCAAGCGTACCTTGCAAAGCCAATCCAATAGCCAAGCCTGCAGCACCAATAACAGCAACCAAACTCGCAGTTTGAATGCCAAAACGCGCCAGGACGAAAACACCAGCAAATCCCAGTAATGCGTATCGCGCAATAGTACCCAGAAACGTAAACAGCGTTTCATCTATGTCTTCATGTTCGCGCGAGTAACTAACAATGTAGGTTTTCAAAAAGCCACCAACCCAAATGGCTGCCACCAAGATGGTACCTCCGTAGACAACATTGATTATCAGATCACCAATCCAACCCATAACTTTCCTCCTCTACGACGCCAAAGTGTCCAACTTCTCAGCCAGTTTCACATCTAGCTCTGACAAACCATCCACTTCATGAGTGATCAATACCACTTCGACTCGATTGTAAACATTGGACCACTCAGGATGGTGGTTCCATTTTTCTGCCCAAATCGCAGCGCGGGTCATAAATCCAAACGCATTAACGAAATCCGTAAACTTGAATTCCTTACGCAATGCATCTCGTCCAACTTCCATAGTCCATTCATTGGCCAATAACGGCTCCAGAACACTTCGATCGTTCAACTTCTTAACCATTATTCTCACCTCGAATTTTGCGGAATGGCCCGTAGTCGGTCAAGATTTCAATTTCTTCGTTTACCGAAGCACGTTCCTCCTTCAAATATCGATCAACCGCATCCCTGAATCCTGGATCAGCGATCCAATGCAGCGAATGTACAGTGCTAGGCAAGTATCCACGCGCTAATTTATGCTGCCCTTGTGCACCTGCTTCGACACGACCCAGCTTGTGAGCAATTGCATAATCAATGGCCTGATAATAGCAGACCTCAAAATGCAAACACGGGTGATCCTCTTGGCAGCCCCAATAGCGGCCATAAAGCGCATCACGCCCAATTAAGTTCATGGCCCCAGCTACCCAGCGCCCTTCTCGCTCGCACATCACTAACAAGATATCATTGCGCAGCTCTTCCTGTGCAATATCAAAAAATTCACGACTCAGATAAGGTGTGCCCCACTTCCGCATCCCCGTATCTTGGTAAAACTGCCAAAACGCATCCCAATGCTCCGGCTTAATCTGATCCCCTGTAAATTGATGGATCACACCACCAAAACTCTGCGCCACCCGACGCTCTTTACGAATATTTTTGCGTTTACGCGCCGACAGCGCCCCTAGGAAAACATCGAAATCAGAATATCCATCATTGTACCAGTGAAACTGCTGCCCCGTGCGATGGAGCAAACCCATCTGCACTCCTGCTTTCGCTTCGGCTTCCGTGCAAAACGTGACATGAAATGACGAAATCTCATTTTGGGTACTAAGCTGCACAGCACCCTTCATCAGAGCTGACATGCTAACCTCGTCACAACCGTCTGCCGTCAAAAACCTACGCCCAGTTGCAGGTGTAAAAGGCACGGCTACTTGTAATTTTGGATAATACCGCCCACCTGCATTCTCATACGCATGGGCCCAGTTAAAATCAAAAATGTACTCACCTTGACTGTGGCTCTTAACGTAGCATGGCATGGCTCCAATTAATACACCACCACGACGCGCTAAAACATGTCGCGGCTCCCAGCCCGTGCCAGCGCCCACAGAACGACTGTCCTCTAAAGCTTTCAGGAACCGATATGTCGTAAACGGATCTACCGCTCGCCCATCGCGTGCTTCAGGGCAGGCGCATTTATCCCATTCCACCGCTTCAACTTGATCAAGCGATCCAATAACGGTCACTTCAATTTGGACATCATCCGTCATAGCACCAGACTTGGACTTAGCCTGTAAAGGATCAAGCCTGGTATCCCTCAAACGTCACGTTATCAACAATTTTTCGGGCTTCAGCATCTTGTTTCATAGACGTTACCGTCCAACAAAGAAGACCCGCACCGGCATCCCTAAGTTCTTTCACACGCGGCATGTCCAAAAACTTCACGTTATGGGAAATAAAACTAGCCCCGACCCGATCATAATCAGGGATCTCGCGCAACTCGTTAAGTCGATCCTCTGGAACCAACGGCCACGAATCCAAACTAAACTGACCTGTGATCAACCCTCTCGGAATGTTCGGTGCAAAGTCTTGGCACTTTGCAACCGCATGCGGATTGAAAGACATCAAAGCAACATCGCCTTTGTACCCCTCTAAAACCGAGCAAGTGGAACGCTCAATTTCACCAGTACCAATCCCCATTGCTCCGTCTTGATCCTTGATTTCAACCAAAAGGGGAACCGCCCCGTTGACCAGTTTCAAAAATGCATCAAACGTAGGTATGCACTCGTCACCATGACTCAATCGAATTTTAGACAATTCTACCGCTGTATAGTCTTTGATATAACCCGTTTCAGGAGTCAGTCTTTGTAAAAAGTCGTCATGAAAAACCATCGGAACACCGTCAGAGGACATTTGCAAATCAATTTCTAGCCCATACCCAGCAGCCATAGCCGCTTTGGCCCCAACCACCGAATTTTCAGGCCGACCTTCACGCACATTGTGCAAAGTTCGATGCGCAATTGGTGTTTTTTTAAAGGCATCAAAAGTCATGAAATCTGAAACACTCCTTCAATTTCAACGGCAACACCAAACGGTAGTGACGAACACCCAACGGCCGCACGCGCATGCGCGCCTACTTCGCCAAAGACCTCGCCTATAAAATCAGACGCACCATTAATAACTGCCGGATGATCGGTGAATTCAAGCGTGGAGTTCACAAACCCACCAAGTTTTACAACACGTTTCAGCCGATCCAAATCACCATCACATGCGACTTTCAACTGAGCTATTAAATTCAACGCGCAAACCTTTGCTGCTTCTTGCCCAGTTGCTACGTCCATATCCGCACCCAGCTTGCCAACAATCAAACCCTTATCACCCTTCGCGATCTGGCCTGATACATACACCATGTTATCCACCACCACGTAAGGTACATAATTCGCCGCAGGCGCAGGCGCATTCGGCACATTTAAGCCCATTTTATTCAATCGTGCTTCATAAACCCCGGTCATATCACCCTCCCAATAAAATCAAGGCCAAGCTACCCCAAAGGCAAGCACCTGCAAGTGAAAAAACTTTCAATCTTCTAAATAAAAGATCCAAATCTCAATACAGTAAAAAAACCAATTATTAGAAAAAATATTAACAGCGTCATCCATTTTGCGATTGTCAACGCATGATCACAACCGTTAACTCTATCGAAACACGTAGAAGTCAATCTGCCAATAACTTTGGATGCCTACGGGCCACATAATTTAATCAGCTTAGTAACGTTACAACGACCATCCTGGGATATATTTTTACATCGCCCAGGTGCTCGATCCTGCTCACAGTGATCTTTATTCAGGCAAGATAATTAGGGCACATTGAACGCTTTATCATGAAGACATCTGTAACTTAACAAAACACTTCATATCTTCAAAATTTGCAGGTTATGGGATCTGCTTTTGTGCTCAAGAAACCAATTTTTTTACAACCCCCAAAAAAAATTTCGTAATTTTTTCAGATAACATCGACACTTTCAACTGACCCGCCTATTTATATGGGTTATCAATAAGAGATGTTGCGATTCATGATCCATTATTTTTTTCGTACGATTTGTTCAGGAATTGCGTTAGCAGTGCTTGCAGGCTGTTCAACACCCCCATCTTCAAATGTAATTTATGACCCAAATGAAACTTTGAACCGCAAAATTCACAACTTTAATAAAACACTTGATAGCAATTTAGTGGCGCCTGTTGCGCGTAGCTACGGGAAAACCGTGCCATTACAAGTAGACCGCGCCATTAGTAACGTGGCGGCAAACCTCGCAATCCCAGGAGAAATTGTAAACTCCGCCCTCCAACTTCGGCTAGATGACGTTGTAATTAATACTATCCGCTTAACGACCAACACTATTTTTGGCGCTGGCGGTATTATTGACACCGCAACTCTCATTGGCATGAATGAAGATGTCAAAACTGACTTTGGTGAAACACTTGCTGTTTACGGATTTTCTGAGGGCAGATACTTAGAAGTGCCAATATTTGGCCCACGTACAGAGCGTGCGACTTACGGTCTTGTTGTGGACTTTTTCCTCGATCCCATTGGTAACTTATTGCCAGCCAGCAGTCGCAAAGTCACGTTTCCGCTTTATGTTGTAGATAAGGTTGGGGACCGCAATGAATATGCTGATGCAATCAACGGCATTCTCTATGAATCAGAGGACAGCTACATTGCAGCTAGGTCCCTTTACCTGCAAAATCGTCGTTTTAAAATTGGCTCCTCCATAAACAATATTGCAGATTTGGAAGACCCCTATGCATACTAAACTTTACACTCGTCGCGCAATTACGGCGATCCTAGCATCCCTATTCTTGACAGGCCCAGCGCTTGCGTTGACAAAATTCGAAGCCGAGAGCCTAATCGATAAGCTCACGAACGACATTTTTCTTGTGATCAACTCTGGAAAAACTGAGAAGATTATGTTGCGTGATTTTGAACGCATCTTTGCAAAGTACGCCGACGTCCCAGTTATTGCACGTTCGTCACTAGGTTTTGCGCGTCGTGGCGCATCCAAATCGCAAATTAAATCCTACACCAAAGTGTTCCAAGGCTATATGGCTCGCAAATACGGCAAACGGTTCCGCGAATTTATTGGCGCGGACATTAAAGTGATTAAGTCGCAGAAATCCAAACGCGGTTTCCTTGTGGATAGCACCGTTACCTTCAAGGGCAAACGCCCATTTCTGGTACAATGGCAAGTTTCCGATGCTTCAGGCCGTAACCTTATGTTTGACATTATCATCGAAGGCATTTCCATGTTGCGCCTTGAACGCGAAGAAGTCGGCGCGATGCTGGATCGTCGTGGCGGTAACATAAACAAATTGATAGCCCACCTTAAAACAATGTCCTAAATAATGCGTCTTCATAAACAAAAACGCACCCAATCGTGTTGTGCTTTTTTTATTGCTAAATCAGGGTCAATTTTTACGCCCAAAGATCCCATCCAAGACCTTTTTCAAAACGCTCTCTGCATCTCGATCTAACTTCTTCAAATTTTGTCCAAACTGTTCGCTCAAATCACGTGGCGATTCGTTCAGGGAATTTTGCGCCTCACTACCTGGCACAATCTTCTGCCCTTCAATCACTACCTGTTCTTGTGGGATGATCATGGGGAGTGTTGCAGGTATGTCCCCACCTAAAATGCGCTCCATGGTTTCACGCCAGATATCGGTTGGTAGACCACCGCCTGTGACACCAGTCAACTTAGTGTTGTCATCATATCCCATCCAAACACCAACCACATAGTCATTGGTAAAAGCTATGAACCACGCATCCTTCGCACCCTGCGTTGTACCAGTCTTGCCCGCAATTTCGACCCCAAGGATTTGCGCCTTACGCCCTGAACCGTTTTCCACAACTTGGTTCATCATATACGTCAATTGTTGCGCAGATTGTTGTGAAATCACTCGCTGGCCTAGTGCGCTTGAGTGCACGATTAATGGCGTTTTATCTCCCTGAAGCGTCAGTTCGATCACACCGTAGGGGGTCACCTCAATGCCTTCGTTCAAAATCCCAGCATAGGCACCCGTCATCTCCAACAACGTACTTTCAGACGTTCCCAGCGCCATGGCCGGCCCAACGTTGATCTTGTTTTTTATGCCAAACCCTTTTGCAATTCTCGATACCTTATCCGTGCCAACGGCAACGGCAACTTTTACAGCAACTGTATTTTTGGACTTTGCCATAGCCGTTGTCATCGTCATTTCGCCCTCATACTTTTTGGTATAGTTTTTCGGGCAATATTGACCGGAGCCAGAGACGTTCATGCAAAATTTTTCATCTACTACTTCAGTCGCGTAGCGCCAACCCTCATTAAGCGCCGCTGCATACACAAACGGTTTAAACGAAGACCCAGTTTGCCGTAAAGCTTGGGTTGCTCGATTAAAACCGCCTGCATTTCCTGACTTCTTACCACCAACAATCGCACGCACCGCGCCATCACGTGACAACACAACAATTGCAGCCTGCGCTTTAGAGCCTTTACGCACACTATTTTCAAAGACGAAATCCAAACCATCTTCAGCAGCTTTTTGCACACGCTTATCAAAGGTGCTGCGGATCACCCAATCTTCTTTAGTATCTCTTAAAATGAAATCTGGACCACTTTCAACGATCCAATCTGCGAAATACGTACCCACTCTTGATTTTGCTGCATTGGACAATTGTGCAGGATTAGTACGTGCATATGCAGCCTCCTGCGCTGAAAGTTTACCCTGGTCCTGCATCAGGCCAACAATCAATGCCGCACGATCTTGTGCTTTACCAATGTTACGCGTGGGTGCTGTTGCAGATGGCGCCTTCAACAAACCTGCCATCATTGCCGCCTCAGGAATGCTCACGTTGGAGGCTGACTTAGAAAAATATCGTTGCGCTGCAGCTTCAAATCCGTTGCTTCCGGCACCCAAATAAGCGCGGTTCATATAAATTGTCAGAATTTCATCCTTGGTGTATTTCAGCTCCATGGCAAAGGCCATTGGGACTTCTTTAATCTTGCGCTCGATGGATTTCATTTCAGAAAAAAACACTAATTTTGCAACCTGTTGCGTAATCGTTGAACCGCCATGCCCTTTTAATGGATGCCGCCCTTCTCGCAGATTGGTGCGGATAGCGCCCGCAATACCCCGCAGCGAAATGCCCATGTGGCTGAAGAACCGCTTATCCTCTGTTGCGACCACAGCATCTCTCAAATGCGGCGCAACCGAATTAGAATCAACCAAGCCACCAAACTGATCGCCGCGCCATGCGAACACTTGTCCTGTCTGGTCCAAAATTGTAATTGACCCTCGCTCGCGGTCATCCATCAAGGCAGCCGCATCAGGAAGTGTTGAATAATAATAGGTAGTCACGCTTCCAACTACGGCAGCTGTGACAATGGCAACGCGGAAAAAGATCCACCAAAGCACACGTAAAATAATGCCTATTACAAACTTTAAGACCCGTATTAAAAAATTGCGTCTCGGCTTTGCGCCATCTGGAACCTTCGCTTTTACGCCTAGTTTCTTTCTAGCGCGCAACATCTTGGATTTCTTATTACCGAGCAGCATAGTGCGCCATTTACCAAGCTTTTTAACTTTACCATTTGTGCCTTCCCGCCCTTTTAACTTGGCATGCTCGCGAGCACGCCGTCCTGCAATCGGGCGCTTGTTGTTAGCGGAGGGCTTTTTAGAAGCCAACAAAGATGTTACCAAAGAAAAGAATGAACCGCTTTTCCTCTTGGCCCTAAACGACCTTTTAGGCGCCACCAAACGGCGCCGCTTTCTACCTTCTGCCATAAATGCTCGTGCCTGATTTAGGTCGTTTTGCCTAAGATAGTATTTCTAATCCAGTTTGTGGAGTGCAATGAAAGCACCCCATCTAGTTTATTTTTGCATATATTTTAATCATTTTAAATATATTGATTATTTTTTAATCATTATCTCTTTTTCCTTAGATTTAGAAGTACCTGTTTATTGCGCCAATCCATTAAATCCTGACCTTTGAAAAATCCTGCGGCTGCAAAGCCGCGTAAAATTATTGAGGACAAAATGAAGCTCATTATAGCTACAGTTAAACCTTTTAAACTCGAAGAGGTACGCACTGCACTGACCGAAATCGGTGTAAAAGGAATGATGGTCACCGAAATTAAAGGCTATGGCATTCAGTCAGGTCATACTGAAATTTATCGTGGCGCCGAATACGACATCAACTACGTACCGAAGATTAAACTCGAAATCGTAGTCACAGCTGACATGGCCGATCAAACGGTCACCACCATCGAGAATAGTGCAAAAACGGGTAAAATTGGTGATGGAAAAATCTTTGTACTGGATGTGCAACAAGCCATTCGTGTGCGCACCGGCGAGTCTGGTGAAGACGCCATCTAATTCCACACAGATTGACACTTAGGGAAACGAACATGACCAATATTTTTAAAAAACTTCTTCTTGTGACAGGGCTGATCACTTTGCCTGCCTATGCTTTCGCACAAGATGCTCCAGCCGGCGTTCCAGCAGAAGTTGGCTTTATCCTCACCACACTCCTCTTTTTGATCGCAGGCTTCCTTGTGTTCTTCATGGCAGCCGGTTTTGCTATGCTAGAGGCGGGCTTAGTGCGTTCCAAAAACGTCGCGATGCAGCTGACTAAAAACATGGGCCTCTTCGGTTTTGCCTGTTTGGCCTATTGGGTGGTCGGCTTTAACCTAATGTACCCCGGCGATGGCTGGACGATACCAAACATACTTGGCGCCTTCACGCCAACATCACTTGAACCCGTTGGCTTAAACGCAGAAAATGCCGATTTATCATACGCTTCTGTCGGATCTGACTTTTTCTTTCAGTTAATGTTTTGCGCGGCCACTGCATCCATTGTGTCAGGAGCATTAGCTGAGCGAATAAAACTTTGGCCATTTTTAATATTTGTGGTCATCTTGACAGGCCTAATTTATCCAATCCAAGCGTCTTGGAAATGGGGTGGAGGATTCTTAGAAACTGCAAACTTCCAAGACTTTGCAGGTTCCACAGTTGTACACTCCGTAGGTGGTTGGGCTGCGCTTACAGGTGCGATCATCCTGGGACCACGGATCGGAAAGTACAAAGATGGCAAAGTTACCCCGTTCCTTGGTTCTAACTTACCGCTCGCGACACTTGGTGCTTTCATCTTGTGGCTCGGTTGGTTCGGTTTTAACGGCGGCTCTCAACTCGCAATGGGCAGTGTTGGCGATATCGCAGACATCTCTCGGATCTTTGTTAATACAAACGCCGCCGCTGCTGGCGGTGTGATTGCAGCATTAATTGCGACACAACTGATGTACGCAAAACCAGACCTTACCATGGTCCTGAACGGCGCATTGGCTGGCCTGGTGTCCATCACCGCAGAACCACTCACACCATCTGTTGGCGCAGCCACAGCCATCGGTGCGGTAGGTGGCTTAATCGTTGTCTTTACGGTTCCACTCTTGGATAAGTTCCATGTTGACGATGTCGTTGGAGCAATACCAGTGCATCTGTTTGCAGGCATCTGGGGCACGATTGCCGTGGTACTAACAAACTCTGGGGCTAACATCAGCGCTCAGCTTTACGGTATTTTCTCAGTTGGCGTCTTTACAATTGTCACATCGGGTTTGGTGTGGCTGATTATTAGAGCGCTTGTAGGTATCCGTGTAGACAAAGAAGCTGAAATCACAGGCCTGGATCAATCGGAGCTTGGTATGGAAGCCTACCCAGAGTTCAGCACAAACTAAAGGTATCGAATTCCTCCAGGGTGGCAATCCTGTCACCCCAACCTTACCAGGCCTTAACTACAAAGGCCTGGTTTTTTATTGGTTTGCGCCAATGCCACGTCGCAAACAGCATTGCATTTAGCACGATTCACATGCTTGATAATCCCAACACGAAGGGACACATCATGACGCTTGCACGACTACACACTAATATGGATCACTGGAACGAGCGAGTTGATCTGGCCGCGGCGTTTCGCTGGACCGAACGCCTGAACTTTCACGAAGCCGTGGCAAAC
>Ga0315320_10003703_pt1 | contig 12527 bp, 9 predicted proteins | sample M140m21515metaG_FD_203458 | JGI IMG/M metagenome (GOLD analysis project Ga0315320, IMG submission 203458) | Ammonia-oxidizing marine archaeal communities from Monterey Bay, California, United States - M1 40m 21515 | ecosystem: Environmental > Aquatic > Marine > Coastal | place: USA: California...
TGGGTCGGAAGGTCAGCAAGATGATCTTTACCCATCAGCAGCAGACCTTTCAGGTCAGCATCTCAATCGGTATCGCTACATGGGACGGAAAGGAGTCGGCTGAAAGTCTGTATGCACGTGCGGACACGGCGTTGTCGCGGGCGAAAAAGAATGGTGGCGCACAGTATTGGGCATCACAGACCCACCAGCTCGGCTAACCAACCACCTCGAGACTCATGGGCATTTCTGCCAACACACAGCGGTCTCGACCTTGGTCTTTGGCGTCGTAGAGCGCCACATCTGCAGACCGGAGGATTTCTTCTGCCCGGTCACCGTGGATGGGGCGGGCAGCGATACCAATGGATACGGTAAACACAGGTCCCTGACGCCGGGTTTCCTGAGCGAGCATTGCGCGAATGCGTGATGCGACGGCCATGCCTGCATCGGTCCCAGCACCGGACAAGATGAGGCTGAACTCCTCTCCACCGGGCCGACAAGCGATGTCAGTGTCGCGACATGCTTCCTTGAGAATATCCGCAAAGAGTTGAAGACACCGATCGCCCACATCGTGGCCATGATTGTCGTTGATCTGCTTGAAGTGGTCCAGATCGGCAACAATCACTGTGTAGGGAACTTCGGCCCCATCTAAGCGCCGCATGTGTTCGTCCATCGCTCGACGGTTTGCGAGCTCGGTGAGGGGATCGGTCCCCGCTGCGAGTTCACGTTCAGCCAAGTTTCGCACCACGCCCGTTCGGACGCCCACGGCAGTAGAGAGTGCTTCGAGCAGTTCTTCTTGGCCATCCTCAAGAGGTGTACCCATCAACTGCACAACGCCCACAGCTTGACCATTCACGCTGATGGGAGCGCAGGTGACGATGGTGTCTTCGTCACGGATGCGTGGGCACCGGCTGAGCCCCATATCGGGGTGGTGGTAGAGCACGTCCCCTTTTCTGGCTGCAGGACAGGACTCAATACAGGCCAATGTACAGGCCACAGGAGCGGCGGTATCAATGGGCTCGATTGTGCCTTCATCGGGCCGTGCGACCAGCAGTTGAAAGATCTTTTCTGGGAATGCGACCCGTGCCGCTCTGGTCGCAGTTCGGATGACTTCATTCTCGGACTCTGCCAGGTCGAGCGCATCCACAAGTTCGTGGCGAAACGTGAACTGTCGGCGGATCCTGCGGTTTGTTTGATGAAGGTCTTCGAGTCGTGTGGCGACACTGCGGATGGTCGATTTGAATTCAGCGACCATGGGATGGTCTGGAATAGTGGGTACTGGTTTGCCGCTTGTGGCGGCCTGTAATGCCTCCACTGCACCATCAATAGCGTGGGTAAGCTCTGTTTTCTTGGTGGTCTCGTTCAGCATGAACCGACGCCGGGCGGTGAAGCCAGTGAGCAAGTAGATTGCCAAGGCGCCTGTCCACAGTCCAAGAATACCGATGCGATTCGACAGTTGATGATTACTCGCGTGGCTGGCCACTTTTTTGCTCAACGTCGACAGGCTTACATCGACCCCATCTTTGGCTTCTTCGAGGAGAGCGAGAGAGGGGAGTACGGCATCCGTTGTTTGAATATCGGCATCGGCATCGGCTACTGCTGCATGGCCATCCCACAGCCCGGCACTTGCATCATCGAGAATCTCGAGTGCGGAGCGGGCCGCTTCAGTATGTGTTTGTAGCTCTGGCACCAAGTTGCCCAAGATTTTTAGGCTGGCCAACGCCTCTGCAGTAGATTTTTGTGCCGAGATGGCTGCCGTTGGGTTTCGGGTTCCCACAAAGTTGAATGGAGCGATGATCGCTTCCTGAACATGGCTCTCGATGTCCCGCATGGTTTGCTGGGGAACTTCAACTTGGCTGCGCCAATCTCGAAGCTCAGTGGTGGTCCACGCAATGGCCACACCCGTTGTCAGCACCAGGGTCATGGCCTGGGTCACAAGGATGGGGGTGAGGGTGCGTTCGGTTCGAGCCACGATATTTCCTGTGGGTTCTGTTCTCGCAACGGACCAAAGAAGGGCTGCTTAAGCGAAAATATCTCGTATTGACCTTATCATGTCTCTTGACATTGCAACACCAGTATGTATTCCCGTGCGCGAGTTGACGGTGTAGGATTCTTTCCGAGAGGGATTCATGCAGGTCAAATCATGGAGCAAAAAGGAACGCGCGTTGTTCTCTGATGCGCTGCGTTCTGGCGAACCCATTGAGCTCACCTTGGATGTGAATCTCGGACGCGGTCTGAGGGCCCAACGAAACCTACGAATGGATGAAGTGGCGCCCTTGGTTACGTCGATAGACATGTCTGACCCAGAGTTGCAGGCGGCTGCCGAGGTGTGGCGTGCGCCCGTTGGTCGCGCAGGTCGGACCGAAACCGTGACCGCTGTGATTCCCTGTAATCGAGGCGTCCCCCTCGGCCTTCGTGCCCTGAAAGCCCAGGATGTAAACGTACAGGTGCTAATTCTTTCGAACGGCGATGGACCCCAGACGGTCGATGGCGCGCGGGTGGTTCGGGTGCCTTGGCAGGGGCATGGCAGCACCCGGGCTGGAGCGATTCAGTACATTGACTCGGACTATGTTTTTTTTACCGTGGATGATGCGATTCCGATGGGTGAGGGGTGCTTGGGCTCCCTCGTCGATGCTGTAGAGGAGGGTCGGTGGGATGCCGTGGTTGCACGACAGGTCCCATGGCCAGATGCAGATGCTGTGACCGCAACTCGGATCCGCCACTGGACCCCACCCGGTGAGAAGGTCACCTCATTCCACCAGACCGATCATGTGGGTACGTTGATGAGAACCGATACCCTTCGCGCCTACCCAATCCCTGCGGTACCCATAGCGGAAGATGCCTGGTGGTCGCAGAACCGAAGGGTCGGCTACGTTCCAATGGCTCCCGTGCTTCACTCTCACGTCAGGGAGCCAGGTGCACTGTTTGAGCGCAATCGGGCCATTCACGCGCAGTTGGTGGCCATGGGACGCAGCCCAACGGTTCCGAATTTCACGTCCTGGGTCAAAGCTTTACCCGGCGTGGTGAGGCCCACGCTCGCTGGTGGACCTGGAGAATTAGCAAACCAACTGGCCGAGCTTACCGGTCAGTGGTGGGGGGCGGCTCGCGGGGGCTGATGTCTACACCTGCGAGGGCTTCGATAGAGGGGGCCTGCTCGCGCATGTGGCGCCACATGGCCACACTTCCTTTGGTCCAATACTTTTTGTCGCGCCCGCGTTTTCTCAGTGCGTTGGGAGCACCGATTGTTCCGACGGCCAATCCGGCCATTGCGGCCACGGCACCTTGCCAGCCGATACCTGCCCCGAGACCACGGCCTTGCATAGCGGCCGTTGCCATCACACCCAGTCGAAACATGGAGGTGGCCGGTAGAGACACGATGGCCGCCCACGGAAGGCTTCGGATTGCGGCTCGGGTGCGGTTTCGCTCTACGAGAAAGACCTTTCTGGGTGATGTTCGACCATAGGTTGCACCGAGGTGGTGGATGACGGTGGCTTCGGGCACATGATGAATTGTGAAGCCTTGCCGAATTGCGCGCAGAGAAAGGTCTAAGTCTTCGCCATAGGCACCAAATTCACTATCAAAGACGCCAACTTGCGCCAAGACTTCAGGAGAGAACATCACCGCAGCACCCGAGAATGCGCCGCATGGGCCTGACCCACGAAGGATCGTGGTACCGCGATCTCGAGCGACGTTGAAGCCATCCAGGAAGACCCAGTGACCGGTGTTGTCGATGGCCCCATCGGGACGAAGAATCCGTGGTTGGTAAATACCGGGGCCGGTGTATGCGCACGAGAGTTCTTCCAGAAAGTCCGACGCGAGCACGGTGTCATCATTGAGCAGTACGACGGGGTGACTGCCGAGGTGTGAGAGTCCCAAGTTCGCAGCCGGTGCAAAGTCTGACGGCCGGCTGGTTCGCAGTATTTGAACGTCATCGTGACCTGCGATCTCTACGTCGGACGAGACGACCACTACAATTTGCCTCGGCAGCAAGGTTTGGTCTTTCACGCTACGCAGGCAGTCGTCCAGCAATGAACCCGCCTTATGGGTCACGATGAGCACATCGATGCTGTCCATCTGTTCGGCCTCCGGGGCCAAAGTGTAATAGGCTGGAGCCCTGAGAGGCATCATGGGTTCGGGTTTCGGTCTTTTGTTTCGTGTGACTACCTTTGGTGAAAGCCACGGCGGTGGGTTGGGTGCTGTGGTCGAAGGGTGCCCACCGGGTGTGTGTTTGGACTTGGCTGAAATCCAAACGGATCTTGATCGCCGCCGGCCGGGCCAGTCCGCGCTGGTCTCAGCCCGCAAAGAACCCGATCAAGTCGAGATCTTGAGTGGTGTCTTTGAGGGGCAGACTCTGGGATCTCCCATTGGGCTTCTCGTCCGCAATACCGATGCAGATCCATCTGCGTACCGCCCATTTAAGGACACGTTTCGTCCCTCGCATGCGGACTTTACGACGGAGATCAAATATGGCGTACGGAACTGGCAAGGGGGGGGGCGTGCCTCCGCTCGGGAGACGGTTGCGCGGGTAGCGGCCGGATCCATTGCACGGCAAGTACTCCGACAGTTGGCAGGGGTGGAGATTCATGCATGGGTGTCCTCCGTGGGTGATATTCGTGCGGAGGTTGACTCTGACACCGTGACCCGAGATGCGGTGGAGTCAAACCCCATGCGTTGCCCGGATGCCGCAGTTGCTTCTGAGATGGAGGCCCTGGTGCGGGCTGTCCGGAGTGAGGGCGATACCATTGGCGGTACGGTAGAGGCGGTGGTTCATGGGGCCCCCGTTGGATGGGGTGATCCGGTGTTCGACAAGCTGGAGGCCGACCTGGCAAAAGCTGTGATGTCGTTACCCGCCTCCAAAGGGTTCGAGATAGGCTCAGGCTTTGCGGGTACCGCCATGCGCGGGTCGTCTCATAACGACATCTTTGTGCCCGATGATGAGGCGGGGGGTGTGCGAACGACCACCAATCACTCCGGTGGCGTGCAGGGTGGTATCAGCAATGGGATGCCCATCACGATGCGCATCGCCTTCAAGCCTGTTGCCACCATCTTCCAAGAGCAAGAGACGGTGGACAGCGGTGGTGGGGCCACGACGATTAAACCCAGGGGTCGCCATGATCCTTGTGTGGTGCCCCGTGCGGTTCCCATGGTTGAAGCCATGGTTGCCTTGGTCTTGTGTGACCACTTTTTACGACATCGGGGTCAAACCGGAACGTGATCAACCGCGTGGTTGCTTGTCCTTCTTCTTCTTCTCTCCCCGAACAACGCTGCGCATGTTGGCGGCGAGTACCTTCTTACGCAACCGGATATTTTTGGGCGTAATCTCCACCAGCTCATCTTCGCTGATGTATTCAAGTGCCTTCTCAAGCGTGATTTGAACCGGTGGAGCAAGAATAAGCTTTTCGTCCGCTCCGGATGAGCGCATGTTGTTCAATGCTTTGGGTTTGCACGGGTTCACGTTCATGTCGTTCTCGCGGGCACTGGCTCCCACGATCATGCCCTCGTACACATCCACGCTCACACCCACGAACAGTTGTCCACGTTGTTGCAAGGTGAAGAGTGCGTAGGCATTGCTTGAGCCTGTACGGTCTGCGACGAGCGACCCGCGCTTGCGGTACTCGATGTGCCCGGCGTACTCATCGAAGCCGTCAAAGATGGTGTTGAGAATTCCTTCCCCGCGGGTGTCATTGAGGTATTCGCCACGGAAACCAATCAGTCCACGGGTCGGAATCCGAAACTCAACCACTGTTCGACCTGAGCCACCTTGGCGCATGGAGATCATTCGACCCTTTCGCTGGTTCATCTTTTCACTGACCGAGCCCATGGCCACTTCTGGAAAGTCCAAGGTCGCCAGTTCGTAGGGTTCTGTCTTCTTTCCATTTTCTTCGATGACCCGTACTTCGGGCTTGCTGACACAGATTTCGTAGCCCTCGCGTCGCATTTGCTCCATGAGGACGGCCATCTGCAGTTCTCCACGGCCCAAGACGCGGATGGCTTCTGGGGACCCACCATCTTCAAGGCGGATCGCAACGTTGTGCAGGGCTTCATGCTCCAACCGTTCTCGGATTTCTCGTGCGGTGACTTTTTTGCCATCGAGAGCGGAGAATGGTCCGGAGTTTGCGTGAAAGGTAATTCCGAGTGTCGGCTCATCGACCGTTGGGCGTTGCAACGGAAGCGGATTCGCAAGATCTGTGACTGTGTCACCGATCTCAAGGTCCGCGATGCCGGCAATGGCGATGATTTCTCCCGCGGATGCTGCATCCGTTGGAACACGCTCCAAGCCTTCAAAAGTAGAGAGTTGTACCACCTTGATTTTCTTGGTGACTTCGGCCTGTGCAAGCGCATACTCGGTATTTCGAGTCACAGTTCCGTTGACTACACGACCGATCGCCAATCGTCCCAGGTACGGGTCGTGTCCCAGTTGCGTGATCAGTACTTGTGGGGTGCCCTCAGGATCACCAGCGGGAGCTGGGATTTTTTCTACAATCGCATCAAAAATACAATTCAGATTGCCGGACTCCTGCTTGTTCTCAGTATGTGCGTATCCTTCCCGGGCACACGCATAGAACACTGGAAACTCAATCTGTTCGTCGTCGGCATCGAGATCGATGAACAGGCCGTACACCTCGTCGAGCACTTCCTCTGCACGTGCATCTGGACGGTCGATCTTGTTGATGCAGACCATGACCTCAAGACCCGCTTCGAGCGCCTTTCCGAGTACAAAGCGAGTTTGTGGCAGCGGGCCTTCTGCGGCATCGACGAGCAACAGCACGCCCTCCACCATTCGGAGTACACGTTCCACTTCCGCACCAAAGTCGGCGTGTCCCGGTGTATCCACGATGTTGATTTTGGTTTCGCCCCACTTGATTCCCGTGGGCTTAGAGAGAATGGTGATTCCCCTCTCTCGCTCCAGGTCTCCAGAGTCCATGACCCTGTCAGAGACGGTCTGGTGGGCTTGAAAGGACCCACCCTGACGCAACATATGATCCACCAATGTGGTCTTACCGTGGTCAACGTGAGCAATGATTGCGATATTACGAATAGCTGTAGCGGACATGGTCACCCCAAGAACGGGGCGCTGCTAACCGCTCTATACCCACACTGGCCAGCTACACTTGTGTGTCAAAGTACGAACGGGTAGTTCATACTCAAGGATTCGCCCTCAAATGCGGGGAACTTAATCGCCTTAAATGCCCGTCCTAAGCAGGAATCCAGCGGGCCACCCTTATATTGATCCGTGATCACCCTAGCGGAACTAACTCGACCAGTTTGAATCACAGTAAATTGTACATTGACCCGTGATGGCATCTCTCCGGCCCGTTGCTGTTCGTTAAAAAAGCATCTCTTTACGCTCAGATTGGAACGGATCATGGTGTCGACCACGGTGAGTGGCAGGCTTTTCATTTTGGGTGGGCCTGCAGGCTCGGGTGGAGGTGCGGCCCGACGGGCAGCGGCCTCGCGTTCTGCGGCTTCTCGTGCGGCTGCCGCCTGTTCGCGCTGTCTGCGTGCATCGGCACGAGCCTGTGCGGCTTCTTCCATTTCCTGTCGACGTCGCTCATCGGCATTGTTCGTGACCGGTGCGGGCGGAACAAAAGCATCAAAGTCCGGCTCATCCAAGGCTTCTGGGTCGGGTGCAGCCGGAGGGGGCGGTGGTGGTGGTGCTGCAGCGACTGGGGGCGGTGTTGGGGCCACTTCGGGCGCTTCGGCCACGGCCTCCTCTACTTCCTCTGCCTCCTCTGTTTCTTTAGGCATGTCGGCCAACAACGCTGCGGCGGCCTCATCTGGAACGGGTGTGGCCTCGGGTGCATCTACGGTGGCGGTGGGCGTATCTGTGGATGTTGCATTGCCGTGAAGCGCAAGCTCAACAAAGATGGTTCCACCCAGTCCGAGCACTGTGGCCAGAGCGATACTGATGGGCACATTGCCCTTCTGCCTCCACAAGTTGCCCGTCACCAGAAGAAACAAGCATGTGAGCGCGCCCCACAGCGCAATCCCCAGTCCGATCATTCGCTGAGAGGCGATGCCACTTGTGTTTGTGGCCAGAAGCATGGCTCCTGCGGCCGAAGCAAAGGTACCGACGAGTGCGATGATCATGTCGCTTGGCGCCCGTCCGGTCGGGATGGTGACAGGGGTGGCTCCGCGGGGCGTATTGGGTCCAGGTGGAGGTGTGGATAGGTCTACCTGAACATTGGTGGGGGAGTCTTCCGCCCATTCGGCTACAGGGCCCTTCTCGATGCGCGTTGCGGCATCGAGTACCTCTCGCTCAGCGTCTTGTCGTTCGAGAGGATTGGCGGTCACTTGGGTGGCCGCCTCGGTCGGATCCGTTTTGTCGCTGGCCTGCGCAACCACATCCGATGGTCGACGAATCATCATCCGAAATCCGCACTTGCGGCATGTGGCTTTGTTGATTTCTTTGACCAGTTTAGATTCAGGAATGTTGTAGCTGGCGCCACAATTCTCGCAGACCACTCGCATCGATAAAGACCCCATGTGTACGTTTCAGAACGAATAAAATAGGTAGTTACCACATATGATTGTGTCAACGGCCCTCAACGCCATGGTACACGTTTGAGGTAGGTGGTCTTTGTGTGGTGGTTGGTCTTCATTGGATGCAGCAGCGTGTTGGACACTCCCAGTCCAGCAGTTGACCGTGTCGAAGTTCGTGCACAACTGACAGGGAATTTTCGAGATGGGCCACTGAATTTGAAACGATATGGTGCTGCGAAAGCATCGGAGCGTGCTCAAGTCCGTCCCATTCGGTTCGATTTACGTCCAGGCTTTCAAGTGAGTGCTGCGCTGTGGACGCCGAGTGTTCCCTCTGGAGTGGGCATTGTGGTGGCGCACGGCCATTACGGTCAGGGAAAGTCGGGAGCGGAGGCACAAGAGATCGCTCATCGACTGGCTGCGCGGGGTGCCACCGTGTTGGCCATCGATACTCCTGGCGTGGAGGAATGGGACCATCCTGGACGGCATGTTCACTTTTCGGAGGGGGCCCACAATCGAGCTTGGTTGGCCGCATCTGGAACCAGTGCCTTGGCCTTGCAGGTCGATATCTTGAGGCGCGGCGTGGACATCTTGGAGGCGGAGGGTGCGACGCGGTTTGGGGTGACGGGGGCCTCTGGTGGTGCGGTTCAGTCATTTTATCTTGCCTGGCTTGATGACCGGGTTCAAACCGCTGTGATGGTCTCGGTACCTCGGATTCCTCGGGAAGCGGCGGCAGGCGGGTGTCCCTGCGATCAGATCCCTGGTCATGCAGGGCCTGACGCCGGTTTGCTTGGTTCCATGGATAAGCCCATTTTGTGGCTGTCTGACGTTCAGCAAGACAGGCCGGAGGGACTCAGTAAACAGGCTGATTTTGAGATTATGGTCGGACCGCACAGCTATACGCCGGACATGCAGAAGCGTGCATTGTCGTGGTTTGAGCGACACCTCGATCTTCCCCAAGGACCATGGTTGGATGCGGTGGCGGGTCATGATCTAAGTACCGGCAGTGTGGAGCAGGCAGATGCACTCCCCATCACACAATTACCGGTCCCGGGAGCGAAGTCGTGGGTGGCGAAACCCGTCAAAGGCGCCGCATTTTCATTGTCGTGCACCGGCCAGGGTCCGGTGGTGTTGACCCTCGGTGACGTGACCGCGTCGGCTGTGACCGAGGGCGGCTACACCGCCTGTGCCGTCACCATTCCGATCGCCCCTGGTGAGTCCTACGATGCGCTGGCCTTTGCTGAGTCGCTGGGGCGTGGCACGGTTCGTGTGGATGCGCTGGCTGGAGCGGTCCAGTCTGCCGCTGAAACCCGAGTGGTGGTGGGTGTCTGGGGGCACAGGGCCTGGGGTGTGGTGGCCGGTGCCACGGGGCTGCCCTTTGTGGTCGAAGACCCGATTCGGTCGATTGATGCACTCGATGGTACCCGCGATCCCCCATGGGTACACGTGCCGGGCGCGTGGTCGGGTGCCATGGATACGGTGTTGTCTTCAGCGTTGGCTGCAGGGGACGACCCCCAGGCGCTGCTTGCAGCAATTTCCGCATCTCAGGATTGAATTTGGCGCAGGTTCGGGCACAATACCCACATGGTTGGTTGTTTATTGCCCGCAATGTTTGCGGCCTCACAAGGGCTTGGTCCCCCGGTATCCGTGGTGGTTCCACTGGGTTTGGACCGACCCCCTCCACCGAGTGTGGACAAGGTTGTGGCGGGCATTCGTTTGGCCAACAGCCTGGATACCGAAAACTTTACGATTCAGTGGTCTGACCCAGAGACTCCAGTGTCGGCCGCTCCAATCGTAGCGGAGGCCCTTGAAGACGCGTGGAGTTCGTTGGTGGTGGATGAACAGTGGGGGGTCCCCGTAAGTGGAGACTGGGCCAAGATATGGGTCATTCTTGATCCGGATCTGGCGGGTACGGGGTTGACCACCGGACTTCCCACGGAGATGCACCCAGAAGGGGTGCCGATAATTTATCTCAATCCGGCCTACGTAGAGCAGCCAGACTTCTTCCGTTCTCTTGCGGTTCATGAGTTTGGTCACGCGTTGCAGTTTCGTGTTCGTACCTGGTACGGAGCCGAAGAAACAGAGCCGTGGTTTTGGGAGGCGACCAGCGAATGGATGACTGAAGTTGTCGCCCCAGAATGGGATCAATATGCGTGGTCGGCGCGGTGGTATGCGCAGGCACCCGAACTCCGCTTCGACAGCATGGAGGGGTACCATCAGTATGGAATGATGCTGTTGGCGGCATACATCGATGAGTATCGGGGTGGTTCACAGGCGGTGTGGGACATTTGGCATGAGAATCAAGGCCGGAGTTGGCTGGAAGAGATTGAGTATATTTTGGGTGAGGATGCCCGTGAGACGTGGCCTGATTTTGTCGGTGCGTATGCCGCCAAACAACTGCAGGATTCGGAACTGTATGAAGCGCCCATCTACGCTGAACCCAGTGGGGAAATCCCTGGAAAGCTCGGTAGCGTGTATGTGGACCTTGGTGTCGTCGAGGGAACGGTGCGATTGAATGGGGGTGTCGGTACCCTGGTACGGGACGGCGCCTGGTTTATGTTTGATACGGAGACCTCCATTCCCGCGGGTAGTGGACGGGTCATGGTTGTGGTCACCAACCCAGATGCGGGGCCTTTGACGTACAGGGTTGATGTCGTGAATCCAGAAAACGAGACTGACGAACCAGCCTCACCCGTGGACGGGGACATGGAGTCGGGTCCACCCCCGTTATCGGACGGGCCGAACACGGAAGCCAAGGGGTGCAGTTGTGCTTCTCGTGGTCAAGGTGGGGCCATGTGGGGGTGGCTTTTGGGGCTTGTGGTCGGTGTGCGTCGTCGCGCTACAGGCCGATTCGCGTCACCAAGAGAATCCCCACGACCGTAAAGCCGTAGAACACGACGGTGCCCAACAAAGGCATGTCGCGCAACAGGGTGTCGGCTGGCTCTTCGCCTTCGTCGAGATTGTTGACCAAGAAGATGTACCGAAAGATGCCGTACAGCACGTGGGGCAAGGTGAGCAGCAACCAGGGTGTGGGAGAGCCGAGCACGGTGTAGAGGGCATAGCTGATGACGGTGCCAGAAGTGGTGATGGCCTGAAACTCGACAAGAAGCTCAGGTGTGTAGTGCATCAAGTTCTTGCGGGTGGAATTGCCTGAGACCACGCCGAGTTCTGAGCGCCGCTTGTTGAATCCAATGAAGAGGGTCAGAAAGGCGGTGCATGTCAGCAGCCAAGGACTGATCGCCACATTGATGGCCACGGCCCCAGCTGCCGCGCGCCACAGGAAGCCCGCCGAGATGAACATCACATCAAGGATCACGTGGTGCTTAAAGTAGAAGGTGTAGGACAGTGTGGTGCAGAGGTACAGGAAAGCCACGGCGGTAAACATGGGGCTCAAGGACCAGGCAATACCAAACCCAACGGCAAGAATAACGACCATCTCGACGTAGGCTGCAGAAACGGGCAGTCGGCCGGATGCGATGGCTCGTTTACACTTTCGAGGATGCTGCGCGTCTGCTTCACGGTCTCGGGAGTCGTTGTACAGGTAGCCAGCACTTGAGATTAAGCAGAACGAGCAGAAGGCGAGGGTGGCCCGAATGGCCAGGTCTATATCGTTGAATTTCAGGGCAAAGATAAGCGCCGCAAACAGCAGCAGGTTCTTGATCCACTGCTTCATTCGCAGGGCTTGAACTGCCGCGAGCAGAAGGTCAGTTGTGTTCTTTGGGCCGGAAGTCTGGGAAGTCGAATTCATCGACAACGGGTATCCCGTCGCGCTCAGCGCCGCTTCTTATGAAGTTCTTCAGCTTCAATGGTGAGCAAACGGACATCATTCTTTCGAAGCTTCACGATGGTCTCGACAGGGAAATATCCAGCCTTGGTGATTCGAACAACATGTGATTTATCGGGGATGAGAGGGACGACAATGGGCGATGTTCCCGTCACTTCTCGACCATCGATGGCCAGCAATGCTCCTTCGGGCAAATGAACCTCCAGCCGAGGATCGGAGGGCACGCTGACTGCGCTCGCCCCCCTCGAAGTCAGGCTGCCTGCCCGGTGCCCCAGAAAGAAGCCCA
>Ga0315320_10003709_pt1 | contig 12519 bp, 9 predicted proteins | sample M140m21515metaG_FD_203458 | JGI IMG/M metagenome (GOLD analysis project Ga0315320, IMG submission 203458) | Ammonia-oxidizing marine archaeal communities from Monterey Bay, California, United States - M1 40m 21515 | ecosystem: Environmental > Aquatic > Marine > Coastal | place: USA: California...
TATTTACAATTTTTGTTTAAAGTATTAAAATTACCTTTTTTACCTACTTATAATGATATGCAGTTTAAATATTCATATAAACCCAATAAGAAAAATCAGTTTAATTTTCTTGGAATAGCAACAATTGATGATTTTTCACTTAATACAGAAATCAATGATGAAGAAGAAGATTCTATGCAAATTGCAATAAATAATTATAATTTAAATAATTTAGTTATCAATAAGCAATGGAATTACACACTAGGAGGAACATGGAGACATTTTTTTAACAATTCCAATCTTTTCTTTGTAATAAGTAGAAATCATCTTAATAATACAGCTTTAAAATTTTTAGATTACGCTGATGAGAATTCACAAAAAATACTAGACTACAAATCTGAAGAAATTGAAAATAAATCACGTTTAGAATATAATTTTCTTAAGAATAATTATTCATTTAATATTGGGGTAAATCTTGAGGACGCAAATTATACAAACAATACTACACAGTTATTTACTGTTGGAGATAGTATCATTACAGGAATTAATAATTCCAATTTACAATTTATAAAATATGGCCTTTTTGCGCAGATTAGTAAAACTTACCTGGCGAATACACTTTCCTCTTCATTTGGCTTAAGAATTGATGGTAATTCCTTCACTGAAAGTACAAATTCTACAAATCTTTCACCAAGATTATCTTTGGCTTATAATATTAATAGTAAGACCAGCATAAATACAAATATTGGTCGATTTCATCAATTACCATCATACACAATATTAGGATTTGAAAATAATGGCAATTATCTCAATAAAGATGCTTCGTATATTTCATGTGATCATGCAGTATTAGGAATTGAATATAATCCTTCAAGTTACAGTAAAATTACTTTAGAGTCATTTTATAAGAGTTATAACAATTATCCATTCTCAATACTTGATAGTATATCTCTAGCAAATTTAGGTGATGAATTTGGAGTAATTGGAAATGAGGACATATCTTCTATTTCCAAAGGTAATAGCTATGGTTTTGAACTTTTGGCACAACAAAAAATGAGTTCAAGTATTTATGGTATTTTATCAGCTACTTACTATTTTAGTAGATTTGAAGATAAAGACGGAAATCTCATTTCATCTTCATGGGATAATAGATTTATCCTAAATATGACTGCAGGTAAAAAATTTAAAAATAATATTGAACTTGGTTTTAAGTATCGTTATTCTGGTGGATCTCCCTACACTCCTATCGATATAATAAATTCTAGTAATAAAATTATATGGGATATAAATCAACAAGCTGTTTTAGATTATAATTTATTAAATACTCAAAGATTGAATGGTTCTCATGTACTTGACATAAGAATTGACAAGAAATGGTTCTTTAAATCTTGGGGATTAAATGCTTATATTGATATTGAAAATATTTTAAATTCAAAAACTGAATTACCTTCACAATATGGCATAGATCCAAATTTAGGAACCATGGTTGAAGGGACTGGAGTAGATGCTAGTAGCTACCCCCTATATGAAATAATAAATAATTCAGGTACTGTACTCCCTAGTATAGGACTATTAATAGAGTTTTAATAAACTTTAATAAATAATGAGATTAGTTTTTATAAAAAAAATCATTTTTCTACTATTATTTTCCAAATCTTTTTTTTGTTTTTCTCAAAATGCACTTCCATATCAATTAGGTGAAAATCTTAATTATGATATTTCTTTTTTAGGAATTAATGTTGGTAAAGCTAATCTATTGATTTCATCAAATGAAAAAATTAATAATACTGATTGTTTTCATATTATAGGATCTGGAAAAACATCCCCTTTTTTTGACATTTTTTTTAAAGTCAGGGATACCTATGAAACTTTTCTAGATACAGCCACAATTCTACCAACTAGATTTAAAAGGAATATTTCTGAAGGAGGTTTTAAAAAAAAACAGCTTTATGATTTTAATCATACAGACTCCGCAGTGTATGTTAAGGATACTTTATATCAGATCTTAAAATCAAGTCAAGACATGCTGTCTGCATTATTTTTTGCGAGAACATTTGAAGCAAAAGATTTGAAAATTAATGACAAGTTTATAATTCCTATTTTCATGGACGAGGAAAATTATTTTCTAGAAATTATTTATTTAGAAAAAGATACATTAAAAACAGATTTTGGATACATAGAGTGTCTAGTTTTTCAGCCATTAATGCAAGAAGGTAGAGTATTTGAAAATGGAGAAAAAATGAAGGTTTGGATTTCTAATGATAAAAATCATCTACTTGTAAAAGTGGAAACCTTAATATGGGCAGGTAAAATTGAGGCAAAACTTAAGAGTTTTAAAAATCTTAAATACTCATTAAAATTACCTTTACAAGATCTAGAGGATTAGAACCCCTATATGCCCAACCTTAACTAAAAAAACCCTCATAATCTATGCTTAGCATAATATCCAAAAAGATCTTATTTATTTTTGTTGCATGAGATTAATAATCATTGCAACATTATTTTTAATTCCATTAATTGGATCTGCATCTTTTCCAATACAAACAACTACACCTTCCGATACAATCATTGAATCTAAAAAAGAAACAATGGAAGAGTATAATATTAGAATAAAGAAACAATTATATGATAATAGTGAAAAAAATATATATAAAACAAATAATTGGAATCGAGTGTTAATAATAATTGGGTTTACAGTAATATTATTTTTGATGGTTCTTTTTAGGTGGGCTAAAAGTTTTAATCCGTTTGTTAGTTATGGTAACGATTTTGATAATGTACCTTAGATTAATACTCATTAAATATAATTCATATGTATTACATATTTTAATTGCATGAGATTAATAACTCTTACAACATTATTTTTAATTCCATTATTGGGATTTGCTTCTTTTCCTATACAAATAAGTATTCCTTCCGATACAACCATTGAAACTAAAAAAGAAACAATGGAGGAATATAAAATTAGAATTCAAAAACAACTATATAAACCAACTGAAAAAAAATATAAAAATTCAATTAAGGAAAATAAAAAACCAATTAAAATGTCTGCAGAAGGCATACTATTTTCAACTGCTATAATTTTAATTTTAACTGCTGCTATTGTTGGAAATAATTCAACTATAACATCATCAGGAACTTTGGTAGCGCTATACTCATTCTTATTAGGACTTGTATCGTTAGTATCAAGCTTTTTCGTATTTATATTTAAGAAAATTAAAAGATAAATTAGAAATAATTAAAAACTAATGTAGGTGGCAGTCTAAATCTTAAAATGTATTTTTTAGAGGATTAGAACCCCTCCCCTTTTATCTAGATTATTTTAATTTGTGAGAATGAAAAATGAACTGCTTTGTGTACCGTTTTCATAGGCGAATGTACTAATAAAAGGAAATGTGACCCTCCACAAATTACTCAACGGTTATGGGTTAATCTTACTAAACTGTTTTCCTTACCCTTTCTAGTAATCGATTTATTTTAATTTTACAATTAGTATTTTTATAAAATAATTTTAAATTTAAGAAATGACATTTCTTTATAATAATTTTTCATTACTATGTAAACTTAAACATGAGAATTTTTCTAAATCATTAATGTTTAAGGTCAATGAAAATTTAGAACTTTCAGTTGAAGACAAACTGTACAAGTTGTGGTAGAAAAAATAAAAAACAAATTTTTTTCCGATTATGAAAGTAGTTGGTCTTTTTCAATCTCACTTAGTGATTTTTATAAAAAGGGGAGTCGACTAAATTACAATTCTATAATAAGGGAAAACACCCCCAAAGACACTCATGGAGTATATTTAATAATAGACTCAAATTCTAAAATCCTTCTTTATGTTGGTATGTCAGGTCAAATAAAAAAATTATCCAATGGGGAATATGATAATTGTGGTTACGATATTAGAAAACGTTTAGTTTCTTCAAGAGGGATAGTTGACGGAAAGGATATTAGTTCTTCGGATTATTTTCAATCAAAAATGAAAAAAGAAAATATTCAGTCAGTTACAATTATAATACTCCAAACAAGTAACGGAATCTCTCCAACCTATTTAGAATCAAACATTTTACAACTTATTTACAGTGAAACAGATTCTTTACCTGATTGGAATAACTCATTTTAATTCCTCAATTGTAACTTGAGAAAAGAATATATATCTACAATAAAGAAATTAGTAACTTTATTACGTAAGAAATAATTGTTCTAAAAAAGTTTGAACTTAGGATCGTGGCCCACGAAAGTATGATAACAGCTACACCTATTCTTTTAGCTATTTTACAAAATCAATCCAAGCTTCCATAATTAGGACCATTGCCATTGTATCTAACTCACAATATCTTTTTAAAGCTTTTGAAAGTGATTCAATTTCATGATCTTTCATTTCACCAAACTGCATAAAAGCCCAAGCAATCATTGCCGCACCTCCATCAGCAAGTTTATTATTCGAATATAAATTTTCACTTTTCCTTAATCCATTTGGAACGATATAATCTAAATCAGGTAAATCTTCATAAGGGTTAATTACTCGATTATTAATATCAAAATTCACCCAAGTATGATTTTTAAAGTTTTTACTAATAATTTTATTATCTACTCCATAAATAGGTAAAGAATATTTATCTTTTATAAAATTACTATCATTCATTATTGCAGGTAAAACTTGTTTTATCGAATTCGAACCTTTCATTTCAGGATGCCAATAATAAGACCTTACCATTTCTGCCATGTCAATCATTTGTCTATTGCCAACTTTCCATTTTGGAGTTATGTCTTTACTAGGTTTTGTTATAGATTGTAAAAACAAGATAAGTTCAGATGTTTTATCTTTTGAGAAGGGACTGTTTTTTAAGAGAAGCTTTATCATATAATTTAAATAAGTATTCTCATGATGAGAGTACATAAAAATATCTCCAAGATTATTAGTTAAAGCTTGATGCAATGAATCAATGAAATCAAAAGAGGGGTTAACTCCTCTTCCGACCCCTAAAAATTCGTTCTTGTGCTCAACAGTTCCATCTTCATATAAAATATGATGAGAAAATTGAAAACACAAACCTTCATAAGGACGATATCCACTAAAAAAAGGTATTGCAGGTGAAGATGTTTCAAAATCAATAAAATTTAAAGGAAATTTAAAGCTTTCAATTTCAGATTTTAAACCGTTAATATCAATAATTGAATTTTTAGATTTATTAATAGTATTTTGAATTTGCATGTTTTGCCTTGCATACCTATTTCCTGATGGAAGATCAGAAATATGTATTTGATCCATAAACCATTTGTTTTGACTCAGTAATTCTTTAAGATTAGGAGAGCCCCAAACTTCCCAAGCTAAAGGTTTTTTAAAATCAGAATCATTCCATTTATTCTTATTAGTCATGCAATTATGATATCCACTTTTTGATATATCAGCTAATTTATACTCACAATCTCTACATTTTAAAAAAGGAGGAGAAAAATAAGTAGATAAATTATTCTCATATCCAATTAACAAATCTTCAAACCAATAAATAATTTCCGAAAAACTTTTTCCTTTAAAATCACGATGTTCTTTGTAAAAAATATCATTAATAAGGTGTTGAACTGATTCTTTAACATTAATAGCTGACATAATCTTATTTCCTAAATCATTTAAGACAGTGCCTTCAATAACTTTACATGTATCCCTACTATTTTCTTTTTTAATAATAAAATTACTGTAAAGACCATTTACAGAGCATTCAATTTGCTTATTTGGCATCATTAAATAAGGAGTTATATTATAACTTGGAAAAGCATTAGAAGCAACAATAAATTGAAACGAGACATCCTCTAAATAAGGTCTTTCAGAAGATTTAATTTTATTTTTTTTATTTCTAAATTGTAATTCATCATTACCATTACAACTTTTCGATTTAACCTCAAAAATTTTAATATTTTTTCCTTCCTTTTTTAAAATATCAATTCTAATAAATTTATGATCTACTAATAAAGCCGCTTCATATAGAATAACATTTTCTTTTTTTAAAGCGCTTTTCGTTTGTTCTAATTGCTTTTGCTTTGATTCTCCATCGATTTCAATTCCACCAGGAAAATATAATTTTGCTAGTTCTCCAACTTGAAGACCACCTTTGGCAAGAGCTTGCATAAATTCATTCCCTTCATCATTATTGTGATAATCTTTTGGAAAAGAATCATAATATAACTTGGTAGGACATGAAAGTCCAATTTTGAATCTTGATTTAGTTAAATACATAAAATAAAATTTACCATCAAGCTGGCGCTAATACATATGGCTAAATTATCTTTTTAAATAATTTAAAACTGTTTTCCAATCAGGAAATTCTTGACTACCAAAATGAATCCATTTTCCTTGAAACTCTGAAGCTCCATTCCATTGATTGTCATCAATTAGGTAATCTCCAATTAACAATTGTTTGTGATGAGAAAGAATTAATCTTTTTCTAATAATTTTTACATCAAAGTATTTAGCAACCCATAATCTTTTATGAGTCCATGCTTCTGGATTATCCCATGGTGCAGAAGACAAAAAATAAACGTCAAAATCTGGATTGTTAAATAATTCTGTAACAGATTCAATTGAATCTGTAATAGGATCAAGGTTTTCATAAACTCCAGGCAATTTGTCTGGTCTACCTATATAAGGTGTTATTGTAGATAATGGATGTTGTAACCTTCCTTTCTCAAAATCAGCAACTACACCATCTAAATCTATGTATATAATTTTCATTTTATTAATAAATTATTAATGTTTTTCTTTTCTTAGATTTAAATAAAGTATAACAGTCTAATGAATTCAATTTACTTAAGTTAATATCGTTTGATTCAAAATTTAATAAAGAAAGTCTAGAAATATTATTTTGCACGAATGATTTATCTAAAGAATCTTGATTTAAATATTCACCATATTCTATCTTAAACACCTTATCATCAGCAACTGCTTCAATAAGAAATAATATTTTATAATTTTCGTCTTGTAATGGTGTGATACTGATAGTATTTGGAAAATCATTTTCTTTGCTTAAAATCAAAATAAAACTAGATTTTAACCACTCAGCAAGTTCTCTTACATCAAGAGAACTTAAATCAATTTTGTGTTGTAAAATTTGATTGTGAAGAGATTCTGAGTACTTAATTTTAGGCATTATTATCTTTTAAGATTTTATTTGCAAGTTCAACCTGATTAGGAATTAAAAGATCAGGATTATAAGCATTATTTAAAGCATCTTTTATCATTGGAATAGATTTATCTAAATCAATTTTTGAATAAACTAAAGCAGCGTCTAACTTGTAATCTGAAATAAATTCAGATCTCTCATCATTACCAATAAATTCATTTGAAGTAACTAACTCAATACATTTGTTAAAATAAAGATAACTATCTTCAAATTTTTCAACATGTCTTAAAGCTTTTGCATAGCCATAAGTATCTAAATAATTTCTGCTAGATTCTGGATTTGAAAGTTCAAATGACTCTTGTGCATGAAAAATAATTTTTTCATAATTTTTGGGTTCATACTTTGTATAATAATAAGCTAAATTAAAGTGCGATATTCTTAGTGATGGATCCCTTTCAGATCTTCCTTCAGCTAAAAGTAATTCTTTTTGAATAGAAATCTTCTTTTCAAACCATTCTAAAGAAGCTTTTTCTTCTCCACCAGCTAACAAGGCCTCAGCGTAATGTGTATGTACATGAGCATATCCATACACATTAGTTTTTCCTTTTAATTTCATTAGCTCGATTTGCAATAAAATCATAGCTTGAAGATCTACAAAATTTTTAGTTAAAGAAAGATATGATCTTTTGTACTTATATACATTATACATAAAATGATTATATGTGTTTTTATTAAATCTTTTTTCAACATAAGAAATAACAAAATCAAAGTCTTTAGCAACAATATCAGGGTGTAAATCAAAATATGTATCACTACAACGAAGATTAAGCATATCCATCTTTCTGATAACTTGATCTCTTAAAGGAAATTCATTATGTTGATAAATATAGGATGTTGCTAGATGTAACTCAACAGCCTTGTTATACTCTCCTAACTCTTGAGAGAGAAAGAATATATAATGATATAAAAACTCATCTATTAATTTAAAATTATTAAAAAGAAGTAACTTTTTTTGTATTTTTTTAAGTTCGGGTTCTATTTCAATTAACTTAGGTTCAGGGTATTTATCAGACCAAGTATTATTTTCTTTATTACGGATGAAGTCTATTTTTGTTTTAATTTTTTCAATTAAAATATAATTATTAAAAAAATCATAATCATTGCTGTCAATTAGATTATTAAGCAAATCATCATAACTTTTAAATTTACCCTTTCTAGTTTTTGAAGTCAAATCAATTAATAATAAACTTATATGAAATAAAACTTTTTCTTTGTATTTTGAATTAACAATTTTTTGTAAAAATTTAACATCATTTTTACGCAAGCTAATACCGGTATTGTTTTCCTCAAAATAAATAAGACATAAAAAGATTAATTCTTTTTCAAAATCATTATTAGGAAAAACCTGAAGTAATTTTTTGTCATTTTTACTTTTAAGATTTGAGGCGTAAATCTTTTGAATTTCTATAGTTTGGATATCAGAATCGACATCTGGATTTGATACAATTGCTAATACATTTAGAATAAAAGAAATATTTTCAATTTTTTTACTAAACAAATATTTCGAAAAAGCTTGAAGTTTATCAAAATCATTGGAAATAATAAATCTAATTGCAATTTCCCTAACTAGATTATGAAGTTGACTTTCATATTTATTTCCAGATTTTAGTGTAGATAATCTACGAGCAACTTTTAGTAAATCTTCAACAGAATATAAATTAGGATTAAGAATAACATCATTTTGAGTAGCTACGTATCTTTTATTATATTCAATAACTATTTGCTTATCATTTACATCATCAGTATTATTATCAGCATTTAATGAGAAAAAAGATTTTATTGCAGAAATTATTCTTTTATCTTTAAATTCATAAAAGTTATCTTCTTTTGAAAGATCAACTAGCAATTCATACTTAACAGCCTTTTCTAAAAAGGCCAAAATATCTAGAAGTTCATATCCCCAAACTTTTGCTAAAATTTCAGCATCAAATTTTTTACCTATAATGGCTGCACTTTCTAACAATCTTTGCCATTTCGGCTCAAATAACTCAAAGATAGAATGAAAATATCCATCTATTTCAGAAGTATTAGGCAAATGATCTATACTTACTTTCTTAGTTAAAAAATAACCATCTGGGGAATATTTTAAAGTTTTATCATCAATCCAGCATTCAAGAACTTTAAGAATATATAGAGGAGTAAGAACATCAATATTATTATTATCTCTTAATTTTATATTGAAGATATTATTTATTTCATGCATTGAAGATGATTGGATTTTAAACTTATTGTTTTGATCACTTAAATGTTTAACAAAATCATATAATTTAAAATCTGATTTATTCAGCAACTCAGAAACAAGTAAATCAACTTCATTTTTACTACTAATCAAATTAAAATCTTCTTTGAAAGTATTAATATCAATTCCTCTAAAATTTGTTTCCACACCTTCTCTAAAAGTTAAAATGACACACATATTTCCTCTTAAAAAATCATTATTATTAACAATATCAATAAAGTGTTTTAAGAACTCATAACTTTCAGGATCTATCCAATGCAAATCCTCCAACACAAAAACTGTTTTTTTATCTAAAGCTTCAAGCCTATCAATTATATCAACACAAATCTCAGTCATTGGCTTTTGATCACCTCTTTTATAATCTGTAATAAAATCAGAGTTAACTCCTGTTAAACTAATAGCTGAAGAAATAACTCCTTTTTGAGATTCTATTATATCGTGACGACTTGAGAATTCTTTAATATTTAAAAGATCACTAAAAGCCTCTAAAAATGGTTCAAAAGAAACAGAATTTTCACCCTGAATCTCATCACAATCTCCATAGCACCAATACCAGCCATTATCTTTAAACATTACTTCAGCTTCTTTAAGAACAGAAGTTTTACCAATACCCATTGGAGCAGATAAAAGTGTAATATTTAATTTATCATTAGACATACCAACTAAAGGATCATTACTTGTAATTTTATTATAAATCATTTCAACAGGATCAAGAACATTATTAATAAAAACATCTTTAATTAATGAAGTATCTTCAGATTCAATTAATTTTTTTGAATTAATATGATCTAATCTAATTCCAAAAAATTTGTGAAAAAGAGAAATAGGAACTGAAAAAATAAAAGCATAAAATAAATTATGAATGGTTAAATCAGAAAGTATTAAGACATTACATATTAGTAATGATAATATACCTAAAATTAAACCAAATAAAGATTGTGTTTTTAGGTTCTTATGTATCGATTTTGTTGTAAACTGATAGTAAGATCTAGCTAATAAATCTGCTATTACTAAAGTTATTAAAATTAAAAACAAATATTCTAATAAAGGAATAGTTTCAAATCGAATTGTATAAAAAACAGATAATGGAAAATAGCTAGCAAATAAAGAAGTATTAAAGAAATATCTATACCCTTTAATTGAATGAAAACCGTCTAAATCAAGTCTATTTATATATAGTAAGTTTAAAAGAGTTGGAATAATACTCATTACAATTGTAAGAGAAAATAACCAAAAAATAGATGAAAATTCTAAAAAGTGATTTTCTGCATTTGGTATTAAGCTAGAAATAGCATAAATCATAACAAATGAGAAAACAAAAGGAATAATAAAACAATTCACAACAAAACCTAATTTATTAACAAATAATGTAAAAAAGCTTTTAAGAGAATCATTGCTTTTATCATTATATATCTTCATTAATTTCTTTCTTTGATCTGCAAAAGAAAATAAAGAGATTATTAAAATCACAAGAAAAATATGTAGTAGGAAATCTAAAAAATTAATGGCTCTTTTATCCACTGTATATGCTTTTTTTGATAGTGTATCAGAAAAACCTTCATTATCAGCATAGGTGCAGAATCCTGAACTTACCAAAAAAATAGAATTATCAATTACATCAATATCGTTTACCTTAAAAACACCTAATCTATCAATATTTAATTTTTCACATAATTTTGATAAAAACTCTTCATTTAAATTTCCATTCACTAAACTATTGGCATCTTTTTTGCCTAAATAGCCTTCAAGTTGGTAGTAAGGTAATATAGAATGATTCACATTCTTGATTAAAACTTGATTAACAATCTCAAAAATTTCGTCATTACAATTTTCTCTAATAAGTATAGATTTAGTAATATTACCTTCTTCTAATACAAATGCAACAGGTCTAGCAGATAATAGCTTATCAATTGATTTATCGTATGCATACTCAAGCGGATCATCAACAAAACCAAAGTATTCAGGGATTTTTTTAAAAAAAGGAAAAAATGAATATTTATGATTTAAATTTTCTTCACAAGTTGATAAAATAAGTGATATTTTAGTTTTAAATTCATTAGCAAATTCATCATTTGAATTTATTTGAAAAATAGAATCAAGATATGAATTAGCAAGATTTAAAAAATACTTGCTATTATCAGTTTTTCTTGCAATGTAGAATAATGATGTAACATGTCTTTTATATTTAATTTCATTCAATGAATCAGTTAAAAAATTAACATCTTCATGAGATGTTAATTCTGTTAAATCTGTTTTTGAAGAAGCTAAAAAAGAATAAGAACAAAAAAGAAAAGTAAGGAGAACGAAAATTCTATAAAATCTCATTATGATTTTGATTTATTAAAAACCTTTTGTTATGAATAGGCCTTCTCAAATCTAAAAAATTAATTTAACAGAAAATGTATATCTTCGAAAAAATTATTCTCTTATGATTTGTATACATAATTCTAAACATCAATCAAATGCGCTTCACACTATTATAAATAAAAAAGAGGTAGATGGCTGGGTATATATAGTCGCTATTGGATATGGTGGTGGTGGGGTTTTTGAAGAGTTCTGCGGTAAATTTAAATTTTGTGATCAAGAAGAACAATATGTTGGTACATTTTCTAGATTTCACGATCCAGATGAATGGGAATGTGAAGTGAATGAAGATGAAATAATTAATGAACCTTGGTCTGCAATAGAGAAAGCTGATAAATTAATTATCCATAGCATGAATGAAACTATTTGGAATGACTTTATTTATTATGATGAAGATTTAGAAATTAGATTAATAAATGATAACACAATAGAAAAACTTTCTGAAAATGGTGTTTATCTTTCTGATGATTGGGATGCGGAATTTGTTGACTGGGTTTCAAACACCTTCTGGGGATTATCTTTAACATTTGATTGGTAATTATAAAAATGTTTAACAAGAGTATATTCCTAATAATAACTTTTATTTCTCACACTTTAAGCTTAAGCTCTCAAATTGTCAATGTTGATAGCAAAAGACAATCTGAAGAAAAAGGTCTAAGCGGAATAACAGAATTTACATTTGATTTTAATAAATCTGTTCAAACTGATTGGGAATTTTCTAATATCACATACTTACAGTGGGACAATGAAAAATGGAGT
>Ga0315320_10003713_pt1 | contig 12512 bp, 6 predicted proteins | sample M140m21515metaG_FD_203458 | JGI IMG/M metagenome (GOLD analysis project Ga0315320, IMG submission 203458) | Ammonia-oxidizing marine archaeal communities from Monterey Bay, California, United States - M1 40m 21515 | ecosystem: Environmental > Aquatic > Marine > Coastal | place: USA: California...
CTAAGGTGCAGGAAATTATCCGCTACCTCGAACTCTATGTTGAATTACCGGCGCGTCGGCTATACGGAGAGGTGTTTTTTGGGCGGCCAGCAACCGATGAATTAAAGAAAGAAGTGAAGCCTCAACTTGAGAAGGGCTTTGCCTCGTTCAATCGGCTCGCGAAATTCTCGCCCTATTTATGCGGCGAGCGGCTGACCTATGCCGATTTCTACTTCCGCTTCAGCATGAATCTTGCCATGACAGCCTGCAAGCGCGCACTAGACTGGGACGTTGCCGCCGAAATGCCCCGCAACAATGAGCTGATCGCGCGCCTCGACGTGCGCGCCTCGATTCAGCGCGTGTTAGCAGACCAGAAAAAGAAAGCCTAGGCGGTCTGTGAGTGAATAAAAAACGCCCCCTTTGAGAGTGTTATAGCTCTCAAAGGGGGCGTTTTCTATTGTTCGGCTCAAAAGCGCTTTGCCGATGGATCAAACATTGCGCAGGCGCAATCGTGCTGCCGTTATCGGTGGTGCGTCCGCTCTATCACGCCCTTGCTCGACGTCATGTCGAGTATTGAGTCGATATTCGCCTCGATGTCTTCGACTGAGGCTCCGAGGCCAAGATTAACGCCTTCGTTTTCACGAACATCGGCAGAGTAATAGCGGCCACCTGCTGCCTGAATGATGCGGCCATTAGGGGCTTTATCGGAGCAGAGAAACACCACCGCTGGAGTGACTAACTCTGGCGCGAGTTTTTCTGCGCTGTCTTCGAAGCCCGGCAGTTCTTCGGTCATGCGCGTCGCGGCTATTGGTGCAATCGCATTGGTGAAAACACCGTATTTCGCACCTTCTAGGCGCAGGGTATTCATAAAGCCGACCAGGCCTAGCTTTGCGGCGCCATAATTGCTCTGACCAAAGTTTCCGAACAATCCGCTCGTTGAGGTTGTCATTACTATGCGGCCGTAGCCTTGCTCCACCATGATTGGCCACACACATTTAGTTGCGTTGAGGCTGCCTGTGAGGTGCACATCGATGACTGCATGCCAGTTTTCGAGTTCGAGTTTCGAGAATGTGCGGTCGCGCAGGATGCCTGCGTTATTCACGAGGATGTCTATGCGGCCCCATTTCGCCATTACCTCGTCGACCATCGATTGGACAGAGGCTAGGTTGGTAACTGATGCGCCGTTCGCCATGGCCTCGCCGCCTGCGGCGATGATTTCCTGAGCGACTAACTCAGCTGCCGAGGCCGAACCGCCGCTGCCATCTACGCTGCCGCCTAAGTCGTTAACGACTACCTTTGCACCGCGGCGTCCCAGCTCTAAGGCGTGCTGTCGGCCTAGTCCGCCGCCTGCGCCTGTTACGATTGCGACGCGACCTTCAAATCCAATTGTCATAGCTTGTTTTCCGTTTTTCTGTTGATGGGAATAGAAGTAAGGGGCTTCGATACACATCGATAGAGCCGCCGTTGACTCGATTCTAAGCGTATGGGGGTGGAGGCGCAAACCATCCGCTTATAGCTGCATTCAGGGAGTGGGATCTTCCGCCAAATTGGGTATTATGAGGGTTACCGAAAGCGACAGTGCACAAGGGCGTTGAGCCTTAAGGAAGATCCAGTAATGAGCGAGATGACCCCGGTTCCGGCCGCCACAGTAGTCGTAGCCCGTGACAGCGCTACGCAAGGCTCTATTGAAATTTTACTGCTCAGGAGAAATTCCAAGCTTGTTTTCCATGGTGGTCATTGGGTGTTTCCCGGAGGTCGTGTAGACCAGACCGATTTCGAGGGGGTCGAGGGGCTGGAGTATCGCGCGGCACTAAAAGCGGCGGTAAGAGAGACGAAAGAGGAGGCCGGGCTGGACATCGGCGAGAGCCAGCTCATTCACACTGCCCATTGGACCACTCCGCCTCATTTGCCACGACGGTTTTGTACTTGGTTCTTTATGTGTCCGGTGCCACGAACGGCCACCGTTGTTGTCGACAACGATGAAATACTAGAGCACCGCTGGATTACGCCTCAAGCTGCGCTCGCCGCTTCGAAGGCGGAAGAGATCGTTCTGCCGCAGCCCACTAAGGAGACGCTCAAAGGCATCGCCCAAATCAGCAGCGTCAAAGCGCTTCTAGACTGGGCTGCTTCGACCCCTGTGCATATATTCCCCGATGATTCCCCCTTTTATCGGCCACAAGAGATGGGTTACTCGCTTTCCGAACCTTGCTAAGCGGTTGACGATAGTGGGATAGTGGGGCTGCGAGAGAGGCTTGCCCTGTACTTCTTTCAGCAAGAGGGAGAGCAAGTCCAATGGCGACTCCTCGGCGTTTTAGCTAAGTGCCCTTGGCGCGCGCGCTGCCATAGCGGGCATCGGATTTTGCTTATTATCATCCAGGAAACGCATGACGACTCCGAATTTCGACAGTCTCCGCGACACCCTCTACAGCCTTCAGCGAAGGCAGGCCAGATTAGTGCTCGCTCGGCAGTTGGGTTTCGCGCTTGTCGCCGTCTGTATCGTAATCGCGGCAAGCCTCGTTGTCGTCGCGAATGTCACCGCATCACCGACGGTCATCTTAGTAGTCGCCGCCGCATCCCTTGCACTCTTGGTATCTATTGTGGCGATTGCGTGGCGTCACCGTCATCATGCACAAGCCGATCAGAGGGCGTTAGCGCTCTATGTTGAAGAAAAATTCCCAGACCTCGAACAGCGTCTACTTACCTCTATCGAGTTTTCTCAAATAGAAGGAGAGCCTCTTAAGGGCGGCGTTTCCCCGGCATTCGTCGAACAGCTGATCAGAGACGCGCGCTCACATGTTGAATCGCAGAGGCAAGAGGTTGAGCGAGTAGGCTCCCCACGTGAATCTTTTATTGCGATGGCCGCCGGCCTTGCCGCCTGCTTAGCACTCGGCCTTTTATTGCAAGAATCTGCGCAGATGAGGCAAGCAGCGCAGCGCCTCGCCTGGCCTTTCGCTAGTGAACAGCGAGCTGATATAAGCCCAGCAGCGTTGCCTATAGCGCTTATTGTCGAGCCGGGCGATATTGAACTGCAGCGGGGCTCGCCACTGACGTTTACGGCAAGGGTAGAAAATGCGCAGCCTGGCGCGCTGACCCTGCGGCTTCAGGACGATCGGTTGAACTGGCGCGACTACCCGATGGTACTCGATGCGGCGGACACCGGCGGCGCGACGTTTAGCTACTATTTACCTGCGGTTCTAAAAGATTCGGTCTATCTGGTTAGCCTTGCCGGCGATGAGCAGACTTCGCGGCAATACCAGATAAGTTTGTATGATCTCCCCAATGTAGAGCAGATCGATGTGGCGCTGGATTTTCCGGCTTATACCGGCGAAGAGGATCGAATCGAAATTGATGGCGGCGATATAGTTGCCGCAGAAGGCACCGAGGTAAGCCTTACGATTACGTTCAATAAACCACTCGCGAGTGCCGAATTGCAGTTCGCTGACGCTGGCAGTACGTCCGGTGAAGGTTATGTAAACAGTAGCCTGGCTATTGACGGGCTTAAGGCAACTGCTCGTTTTACCGTGAAGGGCGATGGGGTTTACCGGCTTTCGGCAACCGATTTACAAGGCCTGCAAAGCGATGCGCCGCTCGATTACTATATTCGCGCAATCGAAGATCAGGCCCCCCAGCTCACTCTGCGCCGACCCGGCGCTGATCAAGACGTGATGCCACTCGAAGAGGTGGTGATCGAAGTTGACGCAAGCGACGATTATGGGCTGAGCGAATTCGTGCTCAATTACGCGGTAGTGGGTGCCGGTGACAGTCTGGTTAATTTCCTGCCTGCCGAACCCGTTCGCTCTGCGCAGGGATCGACTCTGCTTTATCTCGAAGACATGGAGGTTGAGCCGGGTGACTTTATTAGTTACTACCTAACGCTCGCCGACAATAATGTGCTCGATGGCCCAAGTGAGGTGGTGTCTGACATCTATTTCCTCGAGGTTATACCGACTGATCAAGAATTTCGCCGATCGCAGCAGCAGGGTGGTGGCGGAGGAGGCGGTCAGGGTGGCGGCGAAAGTAGTGCGCTTGTTTCAGTGCAGAAAGACATTATCGCGGCTACTTGGAAACTGCGAAACCGACTGCGTGACGCATCGAATGCCGACATCGAGGCCGATGCCGAAATCATAGCCGAGAGCCAGCGCGAGGCGACCGGTCGCGCTAAGATGTCTATTGATCGCTTATCCGAACGATTGAGTTTTTCGGATGACAGTTATGATCTAGCCGTTGAAAATTTGTCTCTCGCCATCGAACAGATGAATCTTGCTGCAAATGATTTAGATAGTCTGCAAGTAACGACCGCACTCAAGCCTGAACAACTCGCCCTGCAGTACGTGCTGAAAGCTGAAGCGAATATTAATCGCACTGACATAAGCATGAATCAAAACAGCAGCGGTGGAGGAGGAGGCGCTCAGCAAGAGCGCGAAGATCTTCGCGAATTGTTCGAAATGGAGATGGGGCAACTCGAAAATCGGTATGAGACACCGAACAGCGCGAGCCAAGCGGGTGGAACAAATGCCGAAGAGGTGAACAAGCTAGACGAGTTAGCGCGGCGCCAAGAAGCCCTCACTCGCGCGCAGAGAAACCTTGCTCGCCGAGAGCAAGAACTCGAAGAAGAGCAGCGTCGTCGCGAACTAGAACGGCTGCGCCGACAGCAAGAACAGCTTACCGCTGACGTTGAAAAATTAGCACGCGAATTAGCTCAGAATAACCAGGAACAGCAATCTCAACAGCCTCGACAGTCGCAGCAAAGAGGCGGGAGATCGCCTCAGCAAGGGCAGCAATCTCAGCAAGGGCAGCAGAGCGCAGCAGGGCAGCAAACGGCGCAGCAGGGCGGCACCGCGCAAGCGGGTGAGTCAACTGCTCAATCTGCAATTGAGCGCGCGCTTGAGCAAATGCAGCAAGCTGCGCAGAGCGACAGCGCTGCTATTGCAGCGGCGCAAAGCCAAAAAGCACTCGAGAGCTTACGCGACCAGCAACGCGAACTAAGCCAAGAAGGCGAGAGTTCGGTCTCGCAGATTGCACGACGCCTAAGCGAGCGCGGTCAGGAACTTGTCCGTAACCAGCAGGCGCTACAAGAAGGATTAGAAGAGGCGAGTCGCAATCAGGGCCTAGGTAAGACCCGCCGTGAGACGCGTCGTGATGAGGCGCTAGAGGCGCTTCTCGATGCACAGCGACAGCAGCAACGTGATATCGAAGAGATCGAAGACATGCTCCGAGCGGTCGTCACTCGAGGCGATAGTGATGACCGCAGCTTATTGACTCAGGCTCAGGCAGCTACGCGTGACCTAAAACCGATTCGCGATGAGATGGCAACAAGCAACCGTGTTCTTCGCAATGGCATGCTCAACCTTGCGATTGATATGGAACAGGAACTCGGCGACCAGATCGAACAGTTAGGGCAGAGCCTGGCGCGACTGGATCCATCGCAAACGCAAGACTCCGAAGGATCTGCACGACAAGTAGCAAGTGATGCGCAGCAATTGAGACAGCAGGTCGAAAGCCTGAGCGAACAGGCTGAGCAATTTAATCAACGAAGTGCAGGCGAGGCGAATGAAACGGAAGGCACGGGAAACACGCCGTCGCTTGCGCAGATGCGTGAGCAGTTAGAGAACAGCCAAGCACTCGCCGAAAACTTATCCCAGCAGTTAGCGCAGCAGCGGGGCGGCACAACGCAAACCCTGCGTGGCGAGGCGAATGCCGTAGGCACTGCGCGATCGATTAGACTGCAGCTAACGCGGCAAAATATTGAAGATTTCCTCGCACAGCCCGAGCTCCTTCAAGCGTTACTGCAGCCTATTGTTGAGTTAGAAGGCGCACTGCGCGCGCAGGCAGAATTAGAGAGTGCGGCCACACAGCTTTTTAGCGCAGACGAAGAGGCGATCCCTGATGCGTATCGCGAGTTGGTGGAGCAATATTATCGAACGCTGTCGGAAGGTGATTCTGGAGGAGCGCGGTAGTTATGCAGTCTTCCGATCTTTCCTTCTTTGACGCACTGCGCGCGGGCACTCTCACTTTTGCTTACGGTATTCCGCCGTGGGCCTTCGCCGCACTCTCGCTAGGTATTGTAGCGCTCGTGTGTTTGGGGTATGCCAATACAACTAGGCCTCTTAATAACCGCTGGCGAGCCGGATTAGTTGCACTCAGAGCAGCGGTGCTAGTGCTCATTATGTTTTGCCTGCTGCGGCCTGTGGTGATCGACCTCGAGGTGATCCCACAGGAGACGTTTTTTGCGGTGTTAGTCGACAACTCTGCCAGTATGACCCTTACTGACATGCCTAACGGCCAGACGCGGAGACAGGCCGCGGCAGAATCGCTAGAACGTGCCGGCTTGCTAGATGCGCTTGCCGAAGACTATCAGCTACGGTTCTTTGGTTTCGGTGGTGAGACGCGACGCGCTAATGATTTAGCCTCAATTGGCACAGGATTCGATGAAGAGGAAGGGGCTGTCGCGTTTAGTAAAACAGGCCTCGGTGATGCGCTCAGCTATGTGGATGATCAGCTAGGTGGCTTACCCCTTGGTGGGGTACTTTTGATTAGCGACGGCGCCGATAACAGTGGCAAGGATGCGACAATCGCTGCCCGAACCTTTGCTGCCAGCGGCGTGCCTGTTTACACGCTTGGCGTGGGTATGCCATCACTGCCCCGCGACATCGGTATTGAAGGCGTCGTCGCTGCCCGAACCGTTTTAGAAGGCTCTGTTTTTACTGCGCAAATACGGCTCGTGCAGGCTGGTTTCGATAACGAACGAGTCCGCCTTCGAATCGTCGATGGCGAGCGAGAAGTAGCCAGCCGTGAGGTCGTTCTTGCTCCCGGCAATGTGACACAGCGCTTCGAGATAGAGCTAAGCCCCGAGCGTGAGGAAGCAATTGTCTATCAGCTCGAAGCTGAATTGGTTGATCGCGATTCGGTAAAAGAGGAGATTGTTAGCGAGAATAATCGCTATCAATTTCTGGTGGATAACTTACCAAAACCCGCGCTTGATATCCTCTTTATCGAAGGCCATCCGCGAAATGAATATAAGTTTATTCAACGCGCTGTCAGAGGCGATAAGTCGCTGCGCCTAGCAACCTATTTACGCACGGGGCCCGAAAAATTCTATCGGCAAGGCATCGAATCACCAACCGAATTAAGCGATGGCTTTCCACGCGATCGCGAGGCGCTGTTCGACTACGAAGCAATTATTCTTGGCGACATAGAGCAAGAATTTTTCGATACCGAACAGCTGAAAATGCTTGATGAATTTGTTGGCGAACGCGGCGGAGGGCTGCTGCTTTCGGGGCGTGTCGACGAAGGGTTTATTGGTACGCCGCTTGCGGCGATTGCGCCGGTAAGTTTGGTTGAGGAAGCTCTTCTGCCGCAGCCACTGCAGGGCGGGATTCGCCGCGGCGATCATCCTGCCGGCGCGCTCTTCAATCCGCAGCTGACAGCAGCGGGTCGCGTGTCGCCCTTGTTACGACTCGCTGCAGACGAGGCGGTAAACATCAATGTATGGGCGAAAATGCCGCCTCTGCAAGGTGTCTATGTTACCGGCCGTGTTAAGCCCGGTGCATCAGTGTTGCTTGAACACCCGAGTCTTGATTATCAAAATCAGCCATTGCCTGTTCTCGTTACGCAGCGCTATGGATCTGGCAGAAGCATGAGCGTAGCCACTGCGAGTACTTGGCGCTGGCAGATGATGCTTCCGGTTGCCGATCAGTCGCAAGAAAAATTATGGCGACAATTACTCAGATGGCTTGCGGTGAATGCGAGAGAGCGAATCACGCTTAGCTTCGATAGAGAGTTCTACAACGTGGGTGACACCGTGCGAGTCGAAGCAACCGTTCTTGATGCCGATTATCTCGCAGACAATGACGCAACCCTATGGCTTCAACGCGAAGACCCCCTTGGAGAGTTAAGCGACACGTCTATGCAGTGGCAACTCGAAGATGAAGGCGTTTATCGGGCCGAATTTCTTGCAAATAATGTCGGAGTCAACTCGCTGCTCGTCGATGTTGCTAGCGCGGCAGGTGAAGGGCGTGCTGAAAACTCGGAAGCTAACGCCTCGATTATCGTGACGCCATCGCTGCGCGAGTATTCTAACGCCGGCCTTGATGCAGGCATACTTCAACGTATTGCAGAAACGACAGGGGGTTATTATGCGTCAATCGACAACTCGGCATCAGTTGCTGCAGCTATTCGCAATACACCTAATGCGTATTCGAAAGAAGTCACAACCGATCTTTGGGACAGTCCCTGGCTCCTGGGTTTGCTTATTTTTATGCTCTGCCTCGATTGGACGCTGCGCCGCGGCAAGGGGCTGTCGTAATGAATGGTTTTGTGAAAACAGTGGTTTTCTTTGCGCTGTCTGGATTGGTTGCAGCGAGTGTCAGCGCTCAAGACAACGGTAAGCGAGAATTATTTGCGCAGTCGGCTGCCACCTCGAAATACGCGCTGATTATTAGCGGTGCGACCGTTGGTGCTGACAATGAAGCCAGATACCGTCAGTTGTCGGTTTCTCTGCATGACAGCCTCGCGCGCGATTACGGCTATAGCAGTGCAGCGATAGAATTGCTTTGTGGCAATACGAATGCGGATTCGCGCACCGATGCGATCGCTGACCGCGAAGGAATTAGTGCGAGCTTAGCAGATCTCAGAAATCGAATGAGTGCCGGCGACCAACTTGCCGTTTTCTTGCTTGGCCATGGCACCGGAACCGACGAAGAAGCCAAATTTAACCTCCGTGGCCCCGACCTAACCGGCGCAGAGTTCGCGCAATTGTTCGATGCCTTTACTGAGCAAGACTTAATTTTTGTGAATACGACGAGTGCAAGCTATGGTTTTTCAACAGCACTCGCCCGCGAGATAGCAGGAGAGGGGCGCATCGTAGTCTCGGCGACGCGCTCGTCTTCCGAAAAATTTGACCCCTATTTTTCACGTTACTTTATCGAGGGCTTGAGTGAGAGACGTGCCGATCGCGATAAGAACAGTCGCGTCTCCTTGCTCGAAGCGTTTAATTACGCAAAAAATAACGTCGAAGAATTTTATGAGGAATCGGGCAGGCTTGCAGCCGAACACGCGGGGCTAGACGACAATGGCGATGCCCTTTTTGCCCTTAGCCCAGCGCCTGGGCAAGGTGATGGCAGCCTTGCCGAAATCGCCTTTATCGACGCGTCCGACGCAGGCGAAACCGGCTTGTCAGCGACCCGCTTGGCACTCAAGCGGCGAATGCAAACTCTAGAGCGCAGTGTTTTACTCCTGCGTGGCCGCAAAGCTGACTATCTAGAGGACGACTACTGGACGCAGCTCGAAACATTGCTAATCGACCTTGCTAAAACAACGGAGGAATTCACTCGTGAAGCGTCGGAATAAGACCTCTCCAAACTCGATAATGAGCACGACCCTGACGCGCGACGTGGGTAGTGCGCTAGCTGCGAAGCGGCTAATGGCTGCTGTCACGTTAGCGGCTGCACTCTTCGCCACGACTGTTTGGGCACAGGACATAGACGAGGCATTTTTAAGTGCGAGTTCTCCTCTGGTAAGGGGAGAGCAGCTCTTCCTTAGCGGCTCGTATGCTGCTGCAGGTGATGCATTTTTACGCACGCAGGGCCTCGATCGAGAAGAGGGTATCGTCGGTGCAAGTCGCGCGTTTGCCATGATAGGCGATAGGGTGCGGGCAATTGCACTGTGCGACGACGCGTTAAATAACGCGGCACCTGCCGATTTGCCTCTTGTCGCTATTCAGTTAGCTGAACTGCAACTTGCGCAGGGTGAGTCTACACTCGCGCTCGACGTATTAGCCAGTGTCAGCGAAGGGCTCGATCAGCCGCCACTGCGTGCCGTAGTGAAATATGGAGAGGCGCTTCAACTTATTGGCCGTCGAGGCGAGGCTGCGGAGCAATTCCAGCGCGCGCTAGATCGCTATACTGATGGCCTTGTATTTTCGTCGCAAGATATCGGTATGGTGGCGCGCGCAAGTTGGCTGCTCGGAGAATTTCACGATGCCAATAGTCTCTTTAGCGAGGCTACGCGTCTCGATCCGAATAATCTCGAAGCACAGACACTTTGGGGTGATCTGTTTCTCGAAAAATTCAATGCAGCCGATGCACAGCGCTCGTATGAAGACGTTCTCGCGGTGAATGCACGCTATCTGCCTGCGTTGACTGGTCTTGCGCGCGTCACCGGTGATAGGGGAGCTTTGGAGCGGGCGCTCGCCGTTAACCCGAGTTTCGTTCCTGCGCTCGAGACACAGGCGCAATTATTATTCGTTAACGACTTCGAAGACGATGCGCTCGAAGCTATCGATCGAGCGCTTTCTTTAAACCCCGAGTCGCTTAAGAGTCTGAGCCTATTGGGTGCGAAGGCGGCACTCGAAGAACGTACTCAAGACTTTGCCGAAATTCGCGCGCGAGTCGATGCCTTCAGTCCGTCTAATCCGCAATTCCTTGGCGACGTTGCCGACACCCTCGGACGGCAATATCGTTTTGTCGAGGCGGTTGCGTTAGCGCGCGAGGCGATCGCATCTGACCCTAACTACTGGCAAGGTTATACGCTGCTGGGCAGTAATCTTATCCGCCTAGGTGAGGAGTTCGAGGGGCGTGAAAATTTGGAGATTGGTTTCGACAACGATCCGTTTAACGTGATGACGTCGAATATGCTAAAGGTATACGACACACTGGACAGCTACGTAACGGTAGAGAGTGAGCATTTTAAAGTCAATTTATCCGAGAAAGATGGACAAGTTCTCTGGCCATATCTCGAGCCACTGCTTGAGGAGAGCTGGGATACGCTCACCGCAAAATACGGTTTTGAACCCGAAGGACCGATACTTATTCAGGTGTTTGAAAATTCGCAAGACTTTGCCGTGCGCTCGGTTGGCCTTCCTGATATCGGGCCGCTTGTGGGTATTTGCTTCGGCAAAGTCATCACGCTTATTTCTCCCGACACGCTGTCGGCTAACTGGCAGGAGATCGTGTGGCATGAGTTTGCACATGTGGTAACGCTGCAGATGACCGGCAATAAGCTGCCACGCTGGCTGTCCGAGGGGATCTCCGTGTGGGAGGAACGAGAAGGCAGGCCCTATTGGGGCCGTAGCCAAGGCTTGGATCTGGTGCGGGCTTGGGAGCAAGATAAGCTGCTTCCATTCGCCGACCTAGACAAAGGCTTTAGTGGTGCGCAGAACAGCGCAGACCTTGGTTTTGCGTACTTTCAGTCGTATTTGGTTATCGACTACATAGCCCGCGAATACGGGTTCGAAGGCCTCCGTTCGCTGGTAATGCAGTATGACGAGATTAAAACCGATGCCGAGCGATTCGATGAGGCGTTTGCTGTTTCGTTGACGGAATTTGACGCAGGATTCCTGTCTTGGGTTGAACAGCGCGTTACCGAGATCGACGTCTATGTGCATAAAGAAGATGCGCCAGATGAAGGTGAGGGTCATGGGCATGGTGTGCGCGAGAATTCGAGTGCAATCTTAGCTGAACTATATAACAACACCTCGCTCAAGCAGCACATGAGTGCGCGAATAGAGGCGAACCCCAAAGACTTTCAAGCCTATCTGCAAATGGGCATTGTCTTGTTTAAAGAGGAAGCGTACGCCGAGGCAAAAATCTATTTAGACACCGCCTATGCGATGTTGCCCGAGTACACGGGTTATCCAAGTCCACCTCTCGTCCTAGCGCAAATTTACGAGAAGGAAGGCAACGAGGTTGCGCGCCTCGAGCAATTAAGGTTGCTCCTCGGCAATCAGCAGCATGACTACAATTCCGCGATTACGCTGGCTGAGGCCGCGTTTGCGAGCAGCGACCTTACCGGCGCTGGCTACTACATCGACAGGGCTATTCAGGTCGATCCCTATCGCCGCGAAGTACATGAGCTTAGAGCGCGCCTGGCTTCGTTGCAGAACGATACCGCAGCTGCCGTGGTCGAGAATGAGGTAATCGTTACCTTGGAAGTAGACGATCCCGTAGAGGCACGGACGAATCTTGCCGAGGCTTATCTCAACAATGGCGATACAGCGCTGGCTAAGCGGAATGTGCTCAGCGCATTAGAAATTGCACCAAGCTATGCGCGCGCGCAAAAGATTCTTTTGCGGACCGTGGCTGTCGCGAACGAGAACGACGACTAGGCACTGAAAAGACTCAGGCGAGTAAGGCGAGAGAAATTAGAGAAAAATTAGAGAGAGATTAGAGAGATTAGAGAGAAACTAAAGAGAAGCTAAAGAAAAGTTGTCGAGAATTACGAAAGAGACTGGAGAAACAAGAGCGCAATGAAAAAGCCAAATCAGAAGCCGGCGTTACAAGCGAGAACGAGCCCAAAGCTTGCTCCTTCCTTGTGCGTTCTGATGGTTTTCTTCTTGGGCATCTCTATTTCTTATGCGCAGAATTTACGATTCGATGAATTGGCGCCAGACGGCGAGGATCTGTCCGTTTACGGTGATGACATCACTGAGTTTCAATGGGTGCGGGGTCGCTATACGAACCATGGTGCAGGGCAAGGCGGCTTCGGTCGACGCCGTGGCGGTGGTTGGTGGGATACTGATTTCCCTGATTCGGATG
>Ga0315320_10003716_pt1 | contig 12508 bp, 10 predicted proteins | sample M140m21515metaG_FD_203458 | JGI IMG/M metagenome (GOLD analysis project Ga0315320, IMG submission 203458) | Ammonia-oxidizing marine archaeal communities from Monterey Bay, California, United States - M1 40m 21515 | ecosystem: Environmental > Aquatic > Marine > Coastal | place: USA: California...
ATGTGCTGACCCAGGAGTGCAATATGATACAACTATTAACGAATGGCACACCTCCCCTATGGGTGGAAGAATTAGAGCATCTAATCCATGTTCCGAATATTTATTCTTAGACAACACAGCTTGTAACCTAGCAAGTTTGAACTTAGTTAAATTCTATGATGATGAAGAACAAAAATTTGATGTTGTCTCCTACAAGCATGCATTAAGAATTTGGACTATCGTTCTTGAAATCTCAGTTGAAATGGCTCAGTTCCCATCAAAAGAAATTGCCCAAGGTTCTTATGACTATAGAACATTGGGACTTGGATATGCGAACTTAGGTTCATTACTTATGAGAAAAGGTATTGCTTACGACTCCAAATTAGGAAGAGCTATCGCTGGTGCGTTAACAGCAATGTTGACCGGTGAGGCATATAAAACATCTGCTGAAATGGCAGGTATTGTTGGTACATTCCCACGTTATAAAGAAAATGCTGACAACATGCTTAGAGTTATGAACAATCACAAAAAAGCAGCATATGATTCAAATGATTACGACGGATTAAGCCATGACCTTATTGCCATTGATCAAGAATTATGTCCTGAAGATTTATTAGCAGGAGCACAAGAGTCCTGGGATGAAGCCGTTGAGTTAGGTACCAAGAATGGTTACAGAAATGCCCAAGCCACTGTACTTGCACCAACTGGAACAATTGGTCTTCTCATGGACTGTGATACAACAGGTGTAGAGCCTGATTTCGCATTAATGAAGTTCAAAAAACTTGCTGGTGGTGGTTACATGAAGATAGCTAACCAGTCAATTGGGCCTGCTTTAGATGCTCTTGGCTATCAAGAAAATGAAGTTACTGAGATTATAAATTATGTTATTGGTTCAATGTCACTTGAAAACTCACCATATGTAAACAAACAATCCTTAATAGAGAAAGGCTTGAACGAGGAAGATGTAGCCAAGATCGAAGCAGCTTTACCAGGTGCTTTTGAAATACAGCATGCTTTTAATGTTTTTGTCTTAGGTGAGGAAACTCTTAAAGGTTTGGGTATCCCAGAAGAAGAATATACATCCTTTGATTTCAATCTACTTGAAACACTTGGATACTCTAGAAGTGAAATAGCTCAAGCAAATCTTGATATTTGTGGAACACAAAAAATTGAAGGTGCCCCTTACCTCAAAGAGGAACACCTTGATGTATTTGACTGTGCAAACAAATGTGGCAAAGATGGAGAACGTTTCATTCACTATATGGGCCATGTGAGAATGATGGCAGCAGCTCAACCTTTTATCTCTGGTGCAATATCTAAAACTGTAAATATGCCTAATGAGGCAACAATTGAAGATATTGAAGATTGTTATTTCGAGGCAGCAAAGATTGGTGTAAAAGCTATCGCTATTTATAGAGATGGCTCCAAAGCATCTCAACCACTTTCTTCCTCTTCAGATGATGGCGATTCAGAAGAATCAGACCCTGAGGTAACTAAAATTCTTGAAGAAGAAGCCATGTTAATTCAAGGTAACTTTGCTCCAGGAACCAGCCCCTCAAGAGCATACGCAGGAGTGAACAGACCACGATTCCTTCTTCCTGAGAGAAGAGAAGGTTGGACCCAAGAAGCTAGAATTGCAGGCCATAAGGTATATCTTAGAACTGGTGAGTATCCTGATGGAACTCTAGGTGAAGTCTTTATTGATATTGCTAAAGAAGGAGCCACCCTCAAAGGTGTGCTTGGTTGTTTTGCAATTGCTGTCTCAAAAGGGCTACAGTATGGAGTTCCTCTAGAGGAGTTTGTGGATACATTTACTTTTCAGACCTTTGAACCAAGAGGTATGGTCGAAGGACATGAGAACATCAAGATGAGTAACTCTATCGTTGATTACGTTTTTAGAGCGCTTGGCTTGGAGTACTTAGGTAGAACAGATATTGTTCAAGTACCTCCAAAAGATGAAATGACTTCAGAAGCTCCGTCTGTAGAACCTGTAGAAATGGTTCAAAAAAAAAATGAGCCTATAGCTGAAGTTAAAGAAGCTAAACCTGCTGAAGTTAAAGAAGCTAAACCTGCTGAAGTTAAAGAAGCTAAACCTGCTGAAAAAGCACAGGCTACTTCTAATTCTGTGACTACAGTTCAAGAAGTATTGGGTGATATGATGGGTGATGCTCCAGCTTGCAATGAGTGTGGTCATATAACAATTCGCAATGGATCGTGTTACAAATGTTTGAATTGCGGAAATTCACTTGGTTGTAGTTAATTATAGATTTTAATTCAATCTTGATGAGATAATTTTATCTATCATTACCTCTAAAGAAAGTTTTGCTTTCCAATTAAGCCTGTTGAATATAAGCTTGGGGTCTGATTGAATATGAATTGGGTCACCTTTTCTGAGAAGAGTGTTATCAATCTCTAGATAGTCATCAAACTCTAAATCAAAATATTGAAAAACTATTTTCACAATATCTAATATTGAATGAGATGTGCCAGATCCAATAACATAATCTACAGGTTCCATTTCATTTATTATTTCTATAATTGCATCTGCCATATCTGAAGCGTAGGTCCAATCACGGCTGTATTCCAAACTTCCTAAAGTCAATTTTTCAGCAGAACCATTTTTTATTGAAATTGCAGCATCAATAATTTTCATTATCAAAAACTCATTTGGTCTGAATTCGGACTCATGATTAAACATGATTCCAGATTTAATATTCCAATTATTTACATTCTTGAGATCTTGAATTTTGTTATGTATTGTTAATTTTGCTTCAGCATAAGGAGAACGGGGCAGCATTTCAGAATCTTCATTTAATGGTAACCCAGCCTGACTTGAAAACATCTCAGATGAACTAGCCTGAAAAAATGTAGGGTACATATTTGTATCTATGCAACCCTCAATAAGATTGTCGAATTGTTTGATTATAGAGTCTTTATACATGGTGGGATCACGATATGATTTATAGACAGAGCTTGGACCTGATAGATGAACTATTTTACTAAATTTATTGGCAAGTAAAAAATTTTTTACATTTCTGCTGTTTAGTAAATCAATACTTTGTAAACTTATTTTTCTGGAGTGTTCTTTGCCAACTAGATTTTCTACTTTTTGAAAAAATTGATTATTGTTTAAAGATCTTGAAGTTCCATAAATTTCAATATTTGAAGAAGTTTTAAGCAAAGATGTAGATAAGAAAATTCCATCCTGACCCGTAATTCCAGTAATTAATATTTTTTCTATAGTCATATTTATAAATTTTAAAAGTTAAATTATATTAACCTATAGCTAAATGAAGATTTATTTATCAAAAATTAACGAATCATGGATAGTTGATAGAGTCAAAGATGAGTGGTTTGAATACAATGATGAGATATCTACAAAAGAAATAAAAGATTCTGATATTATTTGGATAATTTCTCCATGGTTATGGCAGAAGATACCGAAAAGGTATCTTAAAACTAAAAAAGTCGTATGTTCAATCTATCATTTTGAAGATAAAGACTTTCTAAAAGAAAATCTTATTGATTTTTATGATAGAGACAAATTTGTTACTCATTATCATGTTATTTCACCAAAAGTTAAAGAACAGCTAGAAAACCTGACAGACAAACCTGTTACTTATATACCATTTTGGGTTAATCAAAATTTGTGGTTTAACATAGAAGATAAACAATTTCTTAGAAAAAAATTTGGCGTTGCGGAAGATTCCTTTTTAGTTGGCTCATTTCAAAGAGATACTGAAGGCAGTGATCTAATAAGCCCAAAACTTATAAAAGGTCCTGATAGGTTTATAGAAATAGTCAAATATTACGAGGCTAAAAATAGTAATTTTAAAGTTATTCTTACTGGAAAAAGAAGACAATTTGTCATTAATGAACTAGAAAGACTAAATATAGAATACTTATATTTTGAAATGGCTAATTTTGAAACGTTAAATGAGCTGTACAATTTAATAGATTTATACGTCGTATCTTCGAGAATTGAAGGGGGGCCGCAAGCAATTGTTGAATGCGGAATAACTAAAACTCCTATAATCTCAACAGATGTAGGGTTTGCCTCAAATATCTTAGCTGCTGAATCTATTTTTGATATGGACAACTTTTCAGATGCTAAACCAAATGTAAACTATGCTTTTCAAAAATCACTAGAGATTCAAATACCAGATGGATTTAACAATTTCATAAAAATGTTTTCTGAAATTAATATTTAATTAAAAAATTTTGGAATGTTACTATATAAGAAGTTAGGGCGCTTAGCTCAGTCTGGCAGAGCGCTTCCCTTACAAGGAAGAAGTCACAGGTTCAAATCCTGTAGCGCCCACAAGTTACCATTATGTAAATAAGTACCTAAAAATTATATTTGTTAATGTTAAACTTAAAAAAATGACGTCTACGAAAAAAATAGTTTCAATTATTGTTCCTTTTTATAATGAAAAAGACACTTTAAAAAAATCTATTCAAAATTTACTCTCTCAAGAATTTAATAAAGAAATAATCTTAATTAATGATGGATCTGGAGATGGTTCAGAGGAAATTGCAAGAAGTCTTGTAAAAGACTATAAAAATATACATTTAATTGAAAATCCCATTAATAAGGGTAAAGGCTATGCCCTTAGATTGGGAATTGCCAAAGCTAGTGGGTATCTTATAGGGATATTTGATGCTGACCTAGAGTACTCAGCATCAGATCTTGAAAAGCTAATCAAAGCTATGAATGATAGTAATCTTGACTTTGCATGTGGATCAAGATTTATAGGGAACGCTTCAAGAAGAAATATTTATTTCAGAACCTTTTGGGCAAATAAATTGATGAGTCTTCTATTTACATACGTACATAAAAATAAAATTACTGATATTGCTGTCTGTCTTAAAGTCTTTAAAAAAGAAATCCTTCAAAAGATTAAATTAGAAAAAGATGGTTTTGCAATTGAGGTAGAACTAATAGCTAAGGCTCTATCTAAAACAACAAAATATAGGGAAATACCAATATCTTATAATGCAAGAAGCTATGAAGAAGGAAAAAAAATAGTATTTTTAGATGGTATTAAATATATATTTGCAATATTTAGGTATAAGTGAAAATCAAAAACTTAACTTTTTCTAATTTAATATTTGCTGGCATCAGCGTATCAACTATTTTTATACTTATTTATAACATTTTACATTTCAATCCGATATTGGGCTACGATGCAGTGGCACATTTTGACTACATTAATTATTTTTCAAGATATCTACCGAGAGATTTTAGGCTCCCCCCTCAAGGTGAAACAAGGGAATTTTTTAATCCCCCTCTCGGATATATTATTCCTTCTTTTGCCCAAGTATTATGTAGAAATATTATTGATTCAAGTAATTATCTAATTGACTGCCAACCATTTTATGGAAAAGTAACTCAAATATTTCAATCTTTAATGTACGTTGCAACAATAATTATTAATCTTTACACATTAAAAATATTTAATAATTCAAAAAATATTTTTAATGTCAGTTATTTGATTTTGATTTCGTTATTAGCTGTGAACTACAGAACTATCTCGATGATTAGAGGAGAGCCCTATATATTATTTTTCTTAAGTTTATTTTTATTATTAATTCATAAGCATGAACAAAACAAATTTGAGTTAAACATTAAGTATATATTTTTAACTGGTTTAGTAATTGGCGGGATTGCGCTAAGTAGACAGTGGGGCTTTTTATTATTTCTACCTTTGATAGTTTTATTATTTTCTAATTTTAATTATAAATATTTCAGACTTTGGTCATTAAGTGCTTTTGTTGGTGCAATATTTTCTGGCTGGTTTTATATAAACCTATATACTCTATATGGAACTTTTACACCATTTAATTTAAAATCACCTGGATTTTCTTTTAGTAATCAAAGGGTAACTTTTTATTTTCCCAGTTCTGAACAACTTGAATATTTGTTTTATAAGCCAATTAGGCCACATTTGGATAATCAGTTTTTTTCAATTCTGTATTCTGATTTATGGGGTGATTATTGGGGCTATTTTACATTTACGTCTAAACACTTAGATATAGGTAGAAATCAACTATTAATTGGTGATTACTTTGCAAGAGTGAATATGATCTCAATTATAACAACATCACTTCTAATATTTTTTTATATACGTGCTTATAAAGTCTATAAATCTAAATTAATAGTTCAATATATAAACCTATCTGTAATTTGCAGTTTTTTTGGTTATTTAATATTTGCAATCTCTTATCCGGATTGGACAGGTGATTCAATAAAATCCACATACATCATCCAATTATTTCACTTAATAGTATTCATGGCAGCCATATATTTTCAAAAAATAGAAAACTTTAATAAAAAGCTGTACAACAGTTTATTAACAGTACTTGTTGTAATTTATATCCACAATTTCCAAACTTTTCTTTCTCATTTTCCAATGAATTTCTATCCATAAAATTGTTTTGAATGTTCCTAAGAAATAATTTTTAGAAACTACGGTGAAGGTAGAGCAAATATTATTTTATGTATTAATGTTTGTATATGTTAGATTATTTTTTAGAAAATTTCTCTAAGGAAATTAATGGAATAATTCATGTGGGAGCACACTCTGGCCAAGAAGTTCTTAAATATAAAGCCTATGATAAAAAAATTATCTTGTTTGAACCTCAAAAAAGTATTTATAAGGAACTTTTAAAAAATGTAGCAAGCTTACAAGAAGTTCAATGTTACAACATTGGTTTGGGTTCAATAAAGAAAAAGTCAACCCTTTTTAAATCAAATGAAAATGAAGGTAAAAGCTCCTCCGTATTAACCCCTGAACTACATCTTAAGGTACAACCAAATATCAGTTTTACTGACTCAGAAGAAATAAAAATTGAAAGATTTGACTCTCTTGAAGTTGAAACACTCAACTTTGTTACCTTGGATGTTCAAGGATTTGAACTAGAAGTATTAAAAGGATTTGGTGAAGAATTGAAAAAAGTAGAATTTATTTTCACAGAAATAAATACAAGATATTTATACAAAAATAATGCATTAGTTTCAGATATTGACAAATACCTGGAAAAGTTTGGTTTTTTTAGGATCTTCACAAATGTAGACTGTTTTAATTATTTTGGTGATGCTTTTTATATCAAAGAGACTAATAAATTATATTCACAAAATACACTAAATAAAATTAAAAATAAACTTTATATATCAAACTTATTTCTGCACTTTAAAAAATTATCATATCCAAGAAGGCTTACTAAATCTTTATTGCGGAAATAAATATTATCAAATTCTAATAACTTTTGTAATATCGTCATCCATTAATTTAGTAAGATTTTCATCTGTTTTTTTAAATTTCCCAGGTTGTATGCCATCGACAATTTTATAGGAGTGAATTGTAACTTGGCTTCCATCAAGCATTTCAGGATTTAAATGTTCCTTTAGGTACAAATCTGAGTGATAAAAGTTTTCTAATTTTTGTGACATTAAAGCAGCTACAATAGGAAAGCCGCTTACTCCTGAACTTGCTAAGTTTTTGGCATTTAATAGCACATTAAAATCGTCAGTAAAGCTTGAAGACTGAAATGAAAATTTTTCATATCTTTGTAACAACTTTAGTACTGGGTTATTAAGATTTTTTCCTGAAATGATTAGTACTTTCTCATACTTTTCTGAAATTTTTAAATAATAACTGAGTGGATTTTGAGAATATAGACTATGCCAATCATTATTAAAGATATCACCAGTCCTGACATGAATCACCAATGTATCTTTATCAATATTTATATTTTTCTTAATTTTTAATTTATGATACAAATAATTTTTATTGAAAAAATGAATGTTATCTATATAACTTAATTTATCCTTCTCTTTGAGGGGGAAGTCGTTTTCATTATTAGCAAAATAATCGTCTCTTGTAAAAAAGTCGGTTTCTGGTCTGTCGAAATAAAAAAAACGATACCTTTTCTTAAAAAAAGAAAACAATGAATTTATTTTATTATTTATAATTGTGAAATCTTGAAAATAAGGATGTTGTTTTGAATAAAAGTTATAGTTATTGAAATTACAAAATAGTGCACCTAGTGTCATTTGCTGTACATGTGATGCAAATGAAACCATATTTTTATGATCGCCTAAAAAATGTGAAATTGTGTAGTTTTTTGTCTTTATAAATTTGTTGAAAATAAAACTTATTCTTGGACCAAATCTTTTTAAATTTAGAAGTCGAAATTTTAGATTATCACTAAATGACATTTTTAAAAGTTATCTAAAAAACTCACTACTTTTTGCATTTCATTCTTTTTCATCTTTGGAAACATAGGTAAAGAAAGTAGTTCATTTGCTTGTTTTTCACTATTTACAAGTTTTTTTACTTTAAGATCACTGTAAGCTTTTTGTCTATGTACTGGTCTTGGATAATGTATTCCAAATTCTATGTTGTGTTTTTTTCCTTCATCTATTAACTGATCTCTTTTTTTTGTCCGTATGACATAAAGATGCCAAACATGATAATTTCCTGAATTAACTTTTGGGAGTATATATTTATGAGAAAGATTTTCAGAGTAAAAAGTAGCTATTTCATTCCTATTTATGTTCCACTCTTTTAGAAATTTTAATTTTTCATTCAATACAGCTGCTTGGATTGGATCAAGTCTTGAATTGTATCCTATAATATCATGAAAATATTTTTTCTTACTTCCCCAGTTTCTGAGGTACATTAATTTATCGGCAAATTTTTTATTGTTTGTAGTGATAGAACCACCATCACCCCAGGCACCGAGATTTTTTCCTGGATAGAAACTATAAGTTGAAGCTATTGAATGTTTCCCTGGACTTGTTCCATTCTGGGTTGCACCATGTGCCTGTGCAGAGTCTTCAATAAAATAGAGATTGTGTTTTTTAGCTATTTTATGTAAATGATAATTATCACCCATTTGACCATACAAATTTACACTTATAATTGCTTTTGTTTTTTTTGATATAGCTTTGGTGATGTTGTCTGGATCTAATAGATAGTCTTCACCGTTATCTATAAAAACTGGAGTTGCTCCAGTTCTAGAGACAGCTAAAGCAGTAGCTATGAAAGTATTGGCTTGTACTATAACTTCATCACCATTTTTAATATTAAGAGCCCTAAGAACTAGTTCAATAGCATCCGTGCCGTTCCCACAACTTATTGAGTATTTTGAATTTGTAAAATTTGAGAAATTTTTCTCGAACTCTTCTACATACTCTCCTAAAATAAAACTATTTTTATCAACTATTTCCTTTATTTTTTTTATTACACTGGCTTCAATAGGTTTGTGAATTCTATTTAAATCATTAAAAGGAACTTTAATACTATTCATTTTTGAGAAAGTTTCTTATCTATCATTTCTAACATTTTTATCTGACTGATTACGAGTTGTTCGCTATTTATCTTGTTATAATTTTTTCTACTCATTCTGTTGTAAAAATCTTTGAAAACTAAATCTAAAGGTTCTGAACGCTCAACAAAGGGAACTGTAAATCCCGAGTTTTTAGTATTAGTCATATTTATATACAAGTCATCAGAAACATTTTTTTTAATTTTATCGTTTCTTGAGTAAATCTTAAGTTCCTCGTTTAAGTCCATACCATTCCATACAACCATATTGCTTTCTCCAACAACTTTTATAGTCCTTGTTTTTTCAGGATGAAGCCAACTTGAAAAGGATGATACGAATATATCTTTTTGGAAAAAGCTAGTAGTAACCACATCATAAATTTTTTTATCTATAAATTTTCCACCATTCACACTTATTTTATTGGGAAGAATATTATTCAACGCCAATAATATTGACAAGTCATGCGCTGTTAAATCCCACAAAGCACTTACATCCTGTCTCACAGGTCCTAGGTTTGTTCTTTCAAAATTAATATGTAGAACTCTTCCAAATTTCTTATTCTTAACAATTTTTATTAACTCAAGAATTGAATTGTCGTATAAGAATGTATTGTCGACCATTAAAGTTGTCTTTGATTTTTTTGATATCTCATATAGTTCTTTAGCCTGAGAACTTTTTAAGACTAACGGCTTCTCAACTAAACAATCTATGCCATTTCTTAATAGCTTTCTTGTAGTTGAATAATGATCTACTGCAGGAGTTGAGATAACAGCACAATCAATGACTAAATTCTTTTTTAATAAGTCATTTATGTTATTGCAATGCAATAAACCATCTGAATCTTCATAAGTAGAATAATTTAAATCGACGATCGCAACTAAGTTAAAGAGAGACTTATTTTTTTTAATCACCCTCTCTAAGTTTTTACCCCAATATCCATGTCCTATTAAAATTATATTTTTCATTTAAAATTATGTTAGTTTTGTTAAAAAAATATAACTACTTTTTAAAATTTTCTTAGCAAAATTATAAATAAGTTATTATATTTTTTTCGCTGGATTACCAGCATATTTACCAGGCTCTAATATATCCTTAGTTACAACGCTTCCTGCTCCAATTATTACTCCTGATACAATTTTAACTGGAAGAATTGTTGCATTTGAACCAATTATTACATTGTTTTCAATGATAGTTTTTTCGTAAGGACCTGAGAAATTTATTGAGTTATTTGAGAAAGTATCATTTATAAACATAACCCCGTGTCCAATAAAACAGTTTTTGCCTACGGTTACTTCTGAACAGATAAAAGTATGGCTTTGAACTCTTGTCCCTTCATCAATGAGTGCATCTTTCTGGATTTCAACGAATGGGCCAACAAATACATCTTTCTTTAAGGTGCAGCCATACAAATTAACAGGACTGGTTATCTTAACTGAATTATGGATTTTACAGTCTTTACTAATCATTTTGTATTAAACCAAATTATTATTATTGCCGGATTTGTTGATATAAATATTGTGCACTTTTGAATTATATATTCAATATAATTTAATTCGCTACAATGATTAATAATGAAAAATAGAAAAACTTTATTACAGAATGTAGTAATTTTTCTACCATTTGTTCACTTGCTGATAATAAATATATATCAAATTACACAAGATGAATTGTTAAAATTGTCGTTTTTTGCTTTTTTATATTTAATATTTTTCAACACAATCAATTATTTTTTCAAAAAATTTAAATTTATTAAAAACACGGAATATCTTGCTGTAATTATTTTTTATTTATCTTTTAACTATTCAAATATAACGATTTATATTTACTTTCAAGCTTTTGACTTTATAAAATTTATTCCTAATTATAGTTTCCTTACATTTATCTTGCTTATGTGTATGTTGCTTTTATTTTCAACCAAGCCAATTTTTAATAAGTTATTTGAATTTGCTACTTATGCATATTTAATTTTTATTGCTGTTATTTCTTTAAACTCAATTAGTACTGGGCAAACTGAAACTGTTTCAGATATTAAAGACCAGACTTTTTATGAGAATATTGATTTGAAAGCTAAACCGGACGTTTACTTTATTATTTTCGATGGCTTACCCAGCTTAGGAACAATGGAAAAATTTTATGATTACGATACATCTGATTTTAATAATTTGATTAATAAAAATAATTTAGTTAACTATAGTCTTGCCACATCATCTTTTGGAAGAACAACATATTCTATGTCGTCATTATTTAGTTTGGAATATGTTTTTCAAGATGGAAATATATCATTTTCAAATAGAGGTGACTTATCAAAAGCATTTCGTACTGGTGATTCTAATTTTGAAAATGTTTTAAGAAATAATGACTATTCATTGTATAAATTTGGTTTAGCGTTTAATTGCAATAAAGATAAGAATGATGTCTGTATAACTGATAAAATTGAAGACTATAGGGAGAAAAATTCAGTTTACTTTGACCTTATAATGAGGACTCCTATAAAAATTTTAATAGAAAAAGGTTTTTTAAAACTTAGCCCTAGTTTGTCTATTGGGTGTGATGATGGTTGCAGTGATCCAGAATTCAGTGAGATATTAGAAAATGTAAGTAATGTAGACAAACCAAAGGCTGTTTTTTTACATTTTATGGATACTCATGGGCCTTACTTACTTGGTGAGAATTGTGATTTACTTGACAATCCAATCTTTGACTTGCCTAAAACAAATATAAAATCTTACAAAAAGTCGTTAGATTGCGCTTATTTAAAAATTGAAACGCTAATTAAAATGTTAGACACTCAGAACGATGTAGTTTTTATCCAATCTGATCATGGACCAAATTATGAAAAGATGGAATTAACAAGCATTGAAGATCTTTCTAGCAATCAAGTTCTTAATAGGTACAGTACTTTTTCTATCTCAAATCTACAAGATCTTTGTCAGGAGGACGATGTTAACTTAACTGGTTCTGTAAACACTTTTATACATTTCATTAACTGTTTTGGAAATCCTAAAATGGATCTTCTGGATGTGAAAAATTTTTTAGCATTTGGAAAAATAAATGAAGATGTTTTTGATATAACAAATGTTGTTCAGGAAACTATTTCATTAAATTATAAAAAATAATTTTATAATTTTATAATTTTATAATTTTATAATTTTATAATTTTATAATTTTATAATTTTATAATAAAGTCAAGATATTC
>Ga0315320_10003717_pt1 | contig 12508 bp, 13 predicted proteins | sample M140m21515metaG_FD_203458 | JGI IMG/M metagenome (GOLD analysis project Ga0315320, IMG submission 203458) | Ammonia-oxidizing marine archaeal communities from Monterey Bay, California, United States - M1 40m 21515 | ecosystem: Environmental > Aquatic > Marine > Coastal | place: USA: California...
CCCTTGAATAACCAGCCTGGGCCGGTTCGGGAGTCCTTCAATGCACAGTCATTCACTTCGTTTCTTTCTGGTTTGCTTGCTGTGTGTCGGATCTGCCCGTGCAGAGACCCCCAATTCTGCGGACCTTCCCGATCGGGTGGAGGCCTGGATGGAGCATGTCGTACTGCTCCTCACCGGGCCCGCCTGGTGTACTGGAGTGGTGATCGATGACAAGGGGACAGTGGCCACGGCCTACCACTGTGTGGCCTCCGGACTTCGCACGGAAATCCGTACCCGAAAAGGGGGACACTACGTGGGGAAAATGATTGCTGCAGATCCCAAGAATGATGTGGCATTGGTTTCCGTTCCTGAGTTGGGTGCGTTCATGAAGGGCATGCCAATTCGGGAAGATGCCCCTCGACAAGGAGAGTCGGTGTATGGGCTTGGCCATCCTTTTGCGCCTGCGGCTGGCCGAACTTTGGCGATGGAGGGGATGCTTCAATGGAGCGTCACAGCGGGAATCGTGAGTGCGGTCGGGCCGCGGTTGATTCAGACCGATACCGCACTCAATCCCGGAAATTCGGGTGGACCTGTAGTCGATGGAAATGGCCATATTGTTGGGATTGCCTCACGAAAGCTATCCGGGGATAACGTCGCCTTTTTGTCGTCCGCATCGAACGTGAAGAACCTGGTTGAATCGAAGTGGAAGCCCTCTGTATTGGGTGGGCAATTCACCATTGGGCTGACTTCGATTTCGCCTGCCGAGGCCCATTCTGTCTCGGCGCTCGGACTCATGATCGGCATGGTGTTGCGAGACCGTGTGGTGCTTCAGGGGACTCTCGGTGGTGGACGGGCAGCCCGCAGCTATGCCATGGAGCAAGGGTGGGCCTGGGCCCCAACGGCTGAAGTCGTCGGCGCGGTTCGCCAACGATTTGGACGGGGAACATGGAGTTCTGCTCTCGATGTGGGAGCGGGTGTACTCTCTTCCACTACATGGGTCAGCGAGTATGACGATCAGGCCCACACCTGGACCTTTCTTCAAAGTCCAGCAGAGATGGGCCTGCAGGTCTTCGGTCGGTTTCATGTTGGGGGGTTGGGGGTGCGATATATGGTGATGCCCCAAGGTCGCGCGAGCCTGACGTCGGATCCCACAGCAGCCGCTTTGCGGGCGTCAGACGGCCGAGATGAGCATGCGCCCACCTACCTGTTGGCATTGGATATTGATCTGCCTGGAGTATTTGCAACCTTCTAAAAGCTGTCAGTTCGCTCTCCGTCGCGGTAGACTAAGGGTCTGGAGTGTTCCATGTCTGCAACGCAAGGACTCAAGGTCGCTTTGGTCTATCCACCGTATGGGCCTGTGCGAAACGAGCCTGGAATCAAAACGGTGAAGGAAAACTATGGGATCTTCCCATCTCTTTCCTTGCTGTACGTAGCCGGAATCCTTGAGGAAGCAGGTTGCGATGTCCTGTTTATCGATGCGCACGCAGAAGAGTTGACCCTGGAAGAAACGGTCACTCGCCTGAGCGCCTTTGGGCCGGATTATGTGGGCTACACGATCACCACCTACCTGTTCTTTCAGACGATGGATTGGATTCGGTCGATTCGTGAAAAGATTGACGTTCCCACCATTGTGGGCGGCGTGCATCTCTCCATCTACCCTCGGGAAACCCTGGGCTACTCATCGATTGACTATGCGGTGACTGGGGAGGCGGAGCGCGCCTTGCCAGAGATGTTGTCGGCGTTGGTAAAGGGCGACGATTTGTCGGCTGTTCGCGGGATTGCGTTTCGTCGAAACGAGGGGGAGATCATTGTTACCCCCAAAGCGCCCGACTGTGATGTGGATGCGGCGCCATTCCCCGCCCGACAGCTCATCGACAACAGTCTCTACTACTCGTTTATCTCCAAGTACAAGAACTTCAGTTGCTTCATTACGAGTCGCGGGTGTCCCTACAAGTGCATCTTTTGCGAGCAAGGCTCCAAGCCGTTCCGCGCCCGTTCTCCCATGAACGTTGTCGATGAGTTGGAGCTGTGTCATCACGAGTACGGAATCCGGGAGTTTGATTTCTTCGACTCCAGTTTCACCATTCGCAAGGACCGCGTGATCGCAATTTGCGATGAGATCAAACGCCGGAAATTGGATATTATTTGGGCGGCTCGAACCCGGGTCGACTGCATCACGGACGACGTGCTCAAGGCGATGAAGAGCGCCGGCTGTACCCGAATTTATTACGGTATCGAAAGTGGAAATCGGGAGATCTTGGCGACGCTGAAAAAGAGCACCAGTCTCGAGATGTACCACGATGTGGTCAAGCGAACACGGGCCCATGGGATTCACACATTTGGATACTTCATGGTGGGCAACCCCTACGAGACGGAGGCCACCATCCGACAGACGATTCGCCTCGCCCTGTCTCTCGACTTGGACTACGCGCAGTTCTCCAAGGTCACCCCGATGCCGGCGACGGAGATGTATACCTTGTTGCTCAAGGAGACCGGGCGAGACTACTGGCGCGAGCACATCGTGGCTGGGGTCGACGATGATATTCCGCGCCCGCTATGCAGCATGACCGACGAAGAGATCCAGCGCTGGACCCGGTTGGCATACCTTCGGTTCTACTACCGCCCGTCTTACGTTGCGCGCGCCATGGGACGAATGAAGTCGGTCGAAGAGGTTCGCCGCAGCGCTGTAACGGCCATCAAGATGCTCACCAGTCCGGCAGGATCCGATGGAGATGCCGGCATGGAAGTGCTGGCCTAGCGCATCACCCGCGCAGGTTTAAGCTGAGTCCGTATCCTTGCTGCACACCAAAGGCCGTGACGGTTCGGGTGTACCCAAGACCGACGGACATATCGTCGATGGTCAGGTGCACTCCGGCGAAGGTTGAGAACTGGTGTCCAAAACCAAACTCATCGGTTTCACTCCAAACCACACGGCGTTCGGGTGTGCTGAGGAAGGTGGGCTGGAAGCCTGCGTAGACGCTGATGAACTCGATACCAGTGTTCGCGATGAATGGGATTCCGTAGCCCATGGTTGGCTCGAGTTGAACCCCATTCCACTCGTATCGATCCCAGGAGACATCCAGTCCACTTTCAAGGCCCAGGTACTTCCACCATGGTCCCATGAAAGAGCCGAGCTTGGCTTCCATGCCGGTGGCGTTCGTGGCCATCACGTATTGCAGTGTTCCGCGGGTCCGCCCCCGTAAGCGTGGGAATGGAGTCCTGGTTTCCCAATACCGGACACCACCTTCACCACCGATACCGATTGCGCTGGTTGTGGTTCCGTCCGCCGCTGTAAAGCTGCTGCCAGAGAGGGCAGGTCTTGCGTAAAAACGCTTTTTCCAGACCGCTTCTTGTTGGCTCGATCCCTTCTTTTTCTGGGTGTTGCCACCGGCCGTTTGTTGCCGTTGCTGGCTGGAGACCATTGTGGTGGCCAAGCTTGGGTCGGGAATTTCCTGCGCGACAGCCAAAGAAGAAAGAAGCAGGACAATCATGGGCACCTCATAGGGAAGAATTCTATCACTGGACGGATCAGTTGATCGGTTGATTTGGACTAGACGAAATCAGCACCGTGCTCGTCGAGGTATCGTTCCAGGCTTTGGTTTACTTTTTCGAGATTCGGTGTGATGAGCATCACAATGAAACGTTCGACTTTGGGAGCGATTCGGCCCGCCAGAAGCCGGGGCACGCCGGGAATGTTTTTGAGGCTGATTATCAGTTCGCCGGTGAGCAGTACACGGGTGCTGTTGGGGCCGTCTGCGATGAAGGTGTTTCGCCCAGAGCATTGAACTTGGTCTGGAAATGTGGGGAAGTTGATGCGCCAGTCGACGTGCTGATTTGCGTTGTCCCACTCGGCAAAGTCATCCCACTGCATCATTTCGGGCTTGATGATGCCTTGCGCCATTTTTGGCAATTCACGATCGGCCACCCATACATTGTGAACCTTGGGACCGTTTTGTCGTTCTTCACGCGACTTCACGATGATTTCTTTGATGTCAGTTGTGTACGGCGCCACTTTTGGTAGGTGGTCTCGGTAGCACTCGTAGACCACCTCGATCGGGTGATGAATTCGGCTCTCGGAGTTGATTCTCATACGTACCTCTTCCAGACGGGTATCATTGGTTCCATTGTGCCGGCCACCCTCCTCGATGACCAACACCGCGATCTCTTGCAATCTTTTCTGGAGCAAGACTGTACTGCAAATTTATTTGGTCTGGGTGTACTGGAGCGGTGGGGGGTATCGGGGCTCCCTCATGCTGAATGGTGGGGCGTGTTTGGCGCGTCCAATCAACTCAAGGGCGCGTGCTATGCCGGTGAGTACAGGGTCGGCGCGGGCTTTGGAGTGGTGGTTCCGTTTGGTGCGGAGGATGCTGCTCACCTATTGGGCATCACCCTCGCCGTCCGGGGCGGCGCACGGTGGGTGATTGGTGATCGCTCGGCGAGCGATGCTCTTTGGGGTGGGCTGGGCAGTTCAGCACCGCGGCTGTGTACCGATCAAGTGTTGTTTGAGGCCACCACCGTGACGGAGGGTCCACGCCTTCCTGTACGGATCGGACGTGTCACGGATCTCAAGTGGATTCATGCTGCGGCGTCGGGCATGGTTGATGAAGATCTCGGTCTACAATGGGCGGGTCAGACTGCTGAACAATTTGCCGCCGGGGTTGAATGCAGTGTGCGAGAAGGAAATGAGATCCTGGGTGAAGTGGCCCAAAGACTCGTTTATCGCGCGAAGCGAAGCAGTATGGGCGAGCACGGTGCCCAAATTGGTGGCATTTGGGTTGACCCCACTTTGCGCGGCCGTGGATTGGGTCAAGCAGGGACCCGTGCGGTGACGGCCATGATTCTCGAACAGGTTCCACGGGTGACGCTTCATGTGCGGGTGGACAATTTGGATGCAATTCGTTGCTATGAAGCGGTTGGATATCACGCAGTCCGGGCCTTTCGATTGCTGGTGCGATAGAGCCAAATACATGGGACAACGGCAAGCCGGACCCCCCATTGCTGGTTCGGTACGTCGAGCGGGTGATGAGGGACTGAGTACACTACTGGCGGAAGCGCTGGTCATGGATGGATCGGTTGAACGGGCCACCCATCGTTTTCATACCTACCCGGCCCGAATGCATCCCGATGCTGCGGCCATGTTGATCGATGCATGTCCGGGGCCGGTACATGATCCTTTTTGTGGTGGGGGTACGGTCTTGGTCGAAGCCATGTTGGCGGGACGAGAGTCTTCCGGTACCGATTTGAGCCCGATCGCCACGCTGGTGAGTCAGGCCCGTACGGCAGACAAGTCTTTGGCCACCCCAATGCGGAGCGCGGCGCGAAAAATTACCGAGAAGGCCCAGCTTCGGATCGATGTAGAAGTCGGCGAAGAATTGGCGAAATGGTATCAGCCGCATGTGGCCCAGGAATTGGGTCGCATTCGAGATGAGATCGAATTGACAGATGAGCGGATTCAGCCGCTACTGCAGGCCATCTTCTCCAGCATCATTGTGAAAGCCAGTTTTAGAAAGAGTGACACCCAGAATCGTCGTGAAACCCATCACCGACCACCTGGAACCACTGCCATTTTGTTTCACAAGAAGACCCGCGAGTTTGGTCGTGCATTGGAAACCATGCCAGATGGCCCCTTTCCATCCATTGCCATGGCCGATGCCCGTCGCTTTCAGCCCGAATCGGGTCGGGGTTTAATTGTGACGTCGCCGCCGTATCCTGGGGTCTATGACTACATCCCGATGCAGCAATTGCGATCACTGTGGCTCGGTATCGATTTGCAAGACGGAGCCATGGGAGAAGTGGGCTCACGGCGTGCGTTTCGGGCCCAGGGCCGCAAGGATGCTCTACAACGTTGGCGTGCGGATACCGAGCAGTGGATTTCTCTTCAAGCGCGGGCGTTGGCCCCGAGTGGTCGCTTGGTGATTGTTGTGGGAGATGGCTTGGTTGGAAACCGTATGGTGGATGCATTGGGCCCGACGGTGGAGTCCATGCGGGCAGCTGGACTGCAGATCGTGGCGCGCGCGAGTGCGGATCGTCCTGATCATGCTCGGGAGACCATTCGAATTGAGCACATGGTGATGGCTGAACGTCCAGGCGCCTAAATCAAGTCTGGGCGCGCTCAAGATATCCATGTTCATCGTGTCCGATAAATCGCATGTGTGATACAGCCCCATCATGGACATGGAACGCTTCGGCCGTGATGGGATGTGTGGCGGTCAGAGCAGAGCGGATGGCTTCTTGACGGAGGTTCCAGGCCGTATCATTCAGTTCTGTTGCAAAGCGTCGAGTGAAGACCATCCGGTCCCGGTGCGGTACCCATGCCACGACCGGTCCGCCGGCCAGCTGGTCAGCGATGAGCAATCGCGCAGCATCATGGCCATCCCCCACTGAACAGATCCATACGTCGGCTTGAGAGTCGTGCGGGGTGCAGTCCGAAAGTGTGTACGGGAACAGCAAGCTCAGGTTCATCCGAGCCCGCTCCCGAAGTCCTTGTACGCCGAGACCGTGTTGTACGATCTGTAGGGGACCAAGATACTGGATGGTGTCGGGCTGGTCGGCCACCAAGCATTCCATCAAGCGTCCTTCCGCCAGGGGTGTCTGCCAAGGGAGCGCGTGCTCATCGGTCGGGGGTCGAAGGTGCGGCATGATGAAGGAAACACGGTTCGCTTGGAGTCCTTTCCGTTGCGCTGCGATCGCCCGGGCCACCCAAGCGAGTACGGTGGACTTGGCGAGTGCTTCGGGTCGGTGATCGAGTGCCCGCTGTAGTTGACTCAGATCGATGATGGCATCCCCAATACCGATTTGGTGCTGGGAAATGCGGACAGACTGTACATTGCGTTCTATACATGCCGCTTGAATCCACTGCTCTTCACGTTCAAACAAGCCGAGGAATTCCAAAGGACTAGCAGTCGCTGTCGGTGCAGCCTTCGCCCACAATGGGTCGATTGATGTACGAGCCATCATCGGTTCCATCATCAATCATCACAGTCAGTTCGCCCCGGAAGGTTCCGGACGTGTCGGGTGAAAAGCGAAGAGAGACTGGAAAATCGACTCCAGGCTGCAGCAAAAGTGGAAGCGGGAGTTCGTCGGACAAGCTGAAAATATCTGAGCTGCCACCCTCGAGGAAAACATCAATGATGGCGAGGGGCTGCTCCCCATCCACAAACATGACCACATCGGTTCGTGCCGACTTGGGAGCGCCGAGGTCGTGGGCACCAAAATCGATTTCACCGAGAGGGTCGATCCCCAGTTGAGATGCCATTGCACCGGTATCGGTGGCATCCAGACCATAGGAACCACACCCACTGAAGAGGGCGGTGAGTGCGAAAAGAAAAATGCGCATGGTTCTCCCGGGTCTGTGGATCTACAGTAACGGACGGATACGGGATAATTAGGCCCCAAATCTACAATGACAAGCCCTGAAAATCGATTCACTCGATAGGTGTCACCATGTCGACACACCTGCTCATCAATCCCAGTCACCGCAGCATTGATAAAGCCTTGATGGGTCGGATCGATTCCATGCTCGATGGGATGAGCGATGAAGGGATGCATCAGTATCTGGCCGATACCGTTTATTTGGAGCGACAGCGCTTTCATACCGATGGCGTGGTGGAGGGGGAGGACGTTCAGTTCGTAGAGCGGTTGGCTCATGCCCTACACGAGGATTCCGAATCGTTGCCTTCGGTGGCGGGTGAATTGGTGCGCGCCTACAGCCATGAGATCCACAACCGGTTCAGTGAGCGTACGTTTGGTGCAGCCATGAAGCTTGCGCCGGCGGCACTCAAGCGCCTGTTGGCCCCTTCCGATCGGGGCGCTTGGCGTTGGCCGGAACTCGATCCGGGTGAGTACATACAGGTTCAAGGCCCCCTCGAGCAGTTGAGGCGATTATCGGAGACACACACGTTGATTGTGGCCCCGACCCACCTGTCGAACCTAGACAGTCCGCTGGTTGGCTACGCGCTTCATATGGCGGGACTTCCTCCCTGTACCTATGGTGCCGGTTTGAACCTGTTTACCAACCCGGCCATGTCCTTTTTTATGTCGCGGCTGGGCGCGTATACGGTCGACCGAAGAAAGCGTCATCGTCTGTATAAAGATGTGCTCAAGGCATATTCCACCGAACTGATTTACCGGGGTGCGCACTCCTTGTTTTATCCCGGTGGGACCCGCTCTCGAACCGGGTGTATTGAGTCTCATTTGAAGCGAGGTTTGCTCGGAACAGGGATCGCAGCGTGGCAGGAAGGTTTGCGTTCGGGAGAGGAACATCGGGACGTAATCGTTGTGCCGTGTACGCTGAGTTGTTCTCTGGTTTTAGAGGCCGAGACGCTCATTTCGGATGCACTCGCGGCGGAAGGAAAGTCTCGCTACATCATCACAGATGATGAGTTTTCTCATCCGACCACCGTTCTAAAGTTTGTACGACAACTGATGGATCTCGATGTGAGTGTGGTGGTTCGCTTTGGTGCGCCGCTCGACTTGATTGGAAACCCTGTGGATGAGCAGGGGCGCTCCATCGATGGAAACGGACGTTCATTTGATCGCCGGAAATATGTGTGTGATCGTTCCGGTTCTGTGATCACGGATGTGCAGAGAGATCGGGTGTATACAAATCAGCTCGCGTCTGCCCTGTGTCGTTCCTATCAGCGAGACAATGTGGCGCTGCCCACGCATGTGGCTGCGTATGCCGGGTGGATGTGTTTGGCGGAGCGATACCCGAAGCTAGACGTGTATCAGCGTGTGTTGTTGGCCCCATTTGAGCGCTGGGTGGACCGAAACCGGTTGTTGGCAGCAGTGGAACATCTACTGATTCAGTTGGATGCAACAGTTGCGGCTGGAGAGATTCAGTCGGTTTTGCCTTCGGGGACAGACCGGGCAGAACAGGTGTTGACCGATGCCGTTTCAACGTTTTCTCGGTTTCATTCCAACCGTGCCCTGGCCTTTGAGGATTGGCGCGTGCTGGTGGATCCAAAACTGGCGCTGTACTACGGCAATCGACTGGCGGGAGCCCAACTCGATATTGGGAGTGCACCATGAACATTGGAATTATCGGAAATGGCGCCTGGGGACGGGCTTTGGCCATGTTGGCGGCGAAAGCAGGTCACCAGCCCCGCATTGGCTTTCGGGGAACTCGGCCCACGGGTTTTCCGGGCACGCCGAACCTAGCGGCCTTGTCTACCGAGTCTGACCTGCTGTTGATCGCCGTGCATGCGCATGCGGTTCGTGAAGTGGTTGATGCGATTGATTTGGATGCCGGAGCACGGGTCGTGCTCGCCACGCGTGGCCTGGCTCCCGAAACCGGAGAATGGCTGTCTGATCTGGTCGCCGGGAACAGTCCTTGTCGTCGTGTGGGGGTTCTCACAGGTCCGGCCGTTGCCTCCGAAGTGGTGGCCGGCCGCCCTACGGCATTGGTGGTGGCCAGTTTGTTTGACGAAGTCTGTAAGGCCACACAGGAAGCATTTCATTCGGAACAATGCCGTGTATATACCTCCCAGGATTTACGTGGTGTGGAGTTGGCAGGAGCGATGGTGCGTGTGCTGGGTGTAGCGCTCGGTATTGCGGATGGCGTCGATTTTGGCGTGGGGGCTCGGGGCGTCATTGTTACCCGTGGTCTCGCCGAAGCCACCCGCTTGGGTGAAGCGCTCGGTGCGCACCCACAAACCTTTTTTGGTCTTGCGGGAGTGGGTGATTTGGTCAGTTGTGCCTCTTCACCGAGTCACCCGAGTCAGGAGGCCGGTCGAGCCGTGGCCCGTGGTGGAACAGCCACGGGGTTTGTACTCGACGAGACCCGTTCGGTTCTCGCTATTGCAGGGCGAAATGGCGTAGACATGCCCCTGACAGAGGCGGTTTTATCCATCGCTTCGGGCGATGTGCGACCCAAGCTTGCCTTTGACGAACTGATGCGCAGAAGTGCCCGTTCTGAAGACTGAATCTACTCTTTGATCAACACAAGTGTAGACAGGAATGAGATGCCGGTACCCGCATCTGCAGTCACCGAACCGCCGTCACCCACGGTCGCAGTGCCTTCATCGATCCAGGTGATGCCGAAATAGTCGCCGCTCATGACCTTGAGGGTATCGCCGGCTTCCACGCCAGCGAGTTCATCAATGGTGAATGTCCAGGCTGGATCAATGGCAGTATCCCAAGTGCCCAAGTACCACAGCCCGACGACTTCGCCGCTGACATCGTCCATGGGCAGGCCTGCGGTCGCAGGGTCCATTTTGACGCCTTTCAGCTTCTCTTCCACATCGGTGCCAAACGGCAATTCATATCCATCGGCTGTGGCTGAGATGTTGAGTCCGCCATCCACGGTGATGGTGGTGGTGGAGCCAAGGTCTGCGGTGCTGCTGAACGTGGGAACCATGACGGGTTCCGCGATGGTGTGGACCTCTTCCATGTCCAATTCAATGAACGTCATGATGGTGGCACTGTTCTCCGCGTGTCCCTTCACCTCAAAGGCAAACATGGCGCCTTCGATATCCACGAACTCAAAGGCGCCGTTGGCGTCTGGCTCCGCGGTTTTACATTGAAGTGATGTGCACAGCTTGATGTCTGCATTGGCGAGTGCAGCCCCACTTCCATCGACCAGCGAGCCATACAATGCGGCCGTCATGGGGTCGGCCGGCCCATCATCACCGCCGCCATCATCGCCGCCATCATCCCCAATGCCATCGGCATTGCCATTGTCGCCACTGCCTCCATCGACAGCAGCGTCTTCGCCGCTATCAAAGTCGGTGTCAGACTTTTCGCCGCAAGCGGCGAAGGCGAAGACGGCAGCGAATGACAATATTGATCGAGCGAGCATAGGGACCTCCATGTGGTCAGAAGATAGCATTCATTCTGTTGAGTTGTTGGTCAAGGACCCGTCAGGAGGCGTGCCGTTCAATCAGGTCCGCCAGACGTGGCATGGACTCTGTGATGTGCTTGACAGCTTGTCCACGAAGCTTGCTGTAGGTGCTTTTGAGAACCCGCTGCGTGCTCCGCTCTGCGCGACCATCCGTGATGGACAGCAATGCATTGGCGATATCGTTAGACCGCGATTGAAAGTAGCTTCGCGCGGCCTGTCCAGACTCTTGACAGTCTTCCCAGATGGGCTGCATGGCCACACAGAAGTCGTCCAAGAGCGCATCAATGCTCATGGGAATCATTCCCGGAGAAACACCTTTGACGGCCCGAAAAGCGAGTTTGACAGCCTTTCCGGAAAAGCCCCGTTTGTCGTTGACCTCGCTGTCCAACATGCGGACAGCATCTTCTACGATGGCGCGACGTTTGGCCGGGTCTTTTGCAATATCGACGAGAGATGCCATGCGTACTCCTACTTGTCTTCCTGGTTTTCATATCCAGGACAGCTTGGAACATAGGGCTTACCGCCCACCTCACGGAACCACAAACCCACATGCATTTTAGCAAAGCATGAGTAGCCAGAAGATTTCCGATAGGCCTTCTCGAAGCACTCATATGAGCGTTCCCAATCTCGATCGTTCTGGGTCTTTACAATCATCGTCCCGGGCAGCTTATCAGGGATGTCGGTCTTCACATAGGTTCGCATCCAGAACGGAATGGCATCGCAGAGCACGGCGGCAGCACTGTCTCGCGGGCTCGATTTGAGGACCGCCAAGACCGCATCACGTACCGATGCATCGGTTTCCTCGGTGAACGCTTTGGTCCGCAAGCAGGCCACAGCACTTTCCCTCTTGGTACCCTTGAAGCTCCGTACCGCTGCGGTTCGAACCACAGGGGACTCATCTTCGAGCATGGCCGTACACACCATATCTTGGGCCTTTGATGCGCTAGAACTCTTCACGGCCACCAAGGCGGCCGCCCGAACTTCGCCCTCTTTATCTTCGGTGGCCAGTTTGATGAGTGCATCGATGATCGGTCGGTCTTTTTGGCCACCCAGTCCCTTGGCTGCGGCCGCCCGAAGTCCAGTGTCTTCATGGGTCAGAAGACCCATCAAAGTGTCTGTGTATTTTGGGTTTCCTCCGATGGCATCGACGGCATGGGCACGGGTTTTCACGTCGCCATCAGCGGCGGCGATCTCGGCCAGCGCATCGCGGGCAATGGGGGCGGAGGTTTGTGCCAGGGCCACCACGGCTTCGGTCCGCTTCGGAAGGGCTGGGTTCTTGACCAGGTCTGCAAAGCACCCCACGATTGTGTCATCCTTGAGGCCAATCAGTCCTTCTGCGATGGCCGGATCCCACCCACCGTCAGTGGTTCCAATGTGCTCACAGATACACCCCATCTCTTCTTGCGGGGCACCCGTCTTCCACAACTGCTCGGTTGCGTAGCGTCGAATGCGCTCCTCTTTCATTTCCAGGCCCTTGCAGACCACCGCCCATGATCGGCTCGCGACGGCTTGTTCGATGTCTTTGGTATCGACGTAGTTGGGGGTCATGTCACAGGCAGACAACAGTAAAAGAAGCATAAACCGCATGGTTTCTCCGGGATTCAAGAAGACTATCGTGACCTGCTGGACACGGTTTGCGCCACCGCTGTGACAGGGAGTTTTCATCCACCTAACGGCCCCGTCCCTCTG
>Ga0315320_10003718_pt1 | contig 12503 bp, 8 predicted proteins | sample M140m21515metaG_FD_203458 | JGI IMG/M metagenome (GOLD analysis project Ga0315320, IMG submission 203458) | Ammonia-oxidizing marine archaeal communities from Monterey Bay, California, United States - M1 40m 21515 | ecosystem: Environmental > Aquatic > Marine > Coastal | place: USA: California...
GCCCGCTGGGGTGTGTGACCCACCCCAGCGGTAGGTCGCACAGTATAAACAGAAAACTGTCGGCTCAGGCGAGGATGTCCCGAACAACGTGGCCATGGACATCGGTCAACCGAAATTGGCGACCCTGGAATTTGTAGGTCAGCCGTTCGTGATCGATTCCCATCAGGTGCATCAGTGTGGCTTGGAAATCATGTACATGCACGGGGTCTTCAGCAACATTGATTCCCAGATCATCAGTTGCGCCATGGCTGATCCCGGGTTTTACTCCGCCACCGGCCATCCAGACTGTGTAGGCATAAGGATGGTGATCGCGTCCCCACCGGGGGCGATTGTTGATGTCCCCCTGCAGGAATGGAGTGCGTCCAAATTCTCCGCCCCAGATCACAAGCGTATCCTCGAGCAATCCTCTTCGCTTCAGGTCCATCACCAAGGCAGCGCTGGATTGGTCAGTGTCGCGGCATTGGCTGTAGAGTTCTGTGGTCAGGCTGTTGTGCTGGTCCCAGCCTGCATGCATCAATTGAACATATCGGCAGCCCCGTTCGACCAACCGTCGGGCAAGCAGGCAGTTGTGGGCGAACGTGCCTGCCTCTTTTACATCGGGGCCATAAAGATCGAGCGTTTCCTGAGACTCATCCGAGAAGTCGGCAAGTTCCGGAATGCTGGACTGCATCTTGAAGCCCATCTCGTATTGAGCAATCCGTGTTGCGATTTCGGGATCGCCAAATTCTTTAAGTTTCAGCTCGTTGATGGCAGCAATGTCATCCAGCCAGCCTCGGCGAACCTCGCGGCTGATTCCATCAGGATTTGAAACATACAGGACAGGGTCCCCGCTGCCCCGGAATTTCACACCCTGATAACGCGATGGCAGAAAACCATTTCCCCAGTAAAAGTCATAGAAGATCTGTCCACAGCTGGTGTTCTTGGTGATGCTTGTCATCACAACGAAGGCGGGCAATTCATCGGTTTCGCTGCCGAGCCCATAAGACAACCATGCTCCCAGTGTCGGCCGACCCGGCATTTCGCCACCGCTGAGGTTGAAGTTGATAGCCGGGGCGTGGTTGACCTGTTCGGTGTGCATGCTTTTGACAAAGCACAGTTCATCACTGACTTTCGCGGTGTGGGGCATGAAATTGCTGACCCATGCACCCGATTCACCATGTTGGGAAAAAGGTTCCACTGGGGCCAGTAGCAGTTTGCCATCTGCCTTGCCCGTCATTGTGCTGAAACGCCGGTCACCGATGTAAGAATTAGGAACAGGTTCGGAGTGCTTTTTTTTGAGATTAGGCTTCCAGTCAAACAGGTCGACATGGGTGGGAGCCCCGTTCTGAAACAGGTAAATCACTCGCTTGGCCTTGGGCGCAAAGTGTGGCAGGTCGGGTAGCCCGCCAATCCGAGGCGATTCAGATCCAGTTGCCTCACCCCCCGTTGTCACACCTTCAGTCGCGAATCCATCACGTTGCAGCAGCGATGCAAGAGCCGCCGTCCCAATACCGGTTGCTGACCGGCCAAAGAAATGCCGGCGATTGAGATGTTGTTGGTGTTGTTCCAGAGGATTCATGAGCCGAGTCGTTTGGTGAGGGATCATTCCCGGTTCAGGGTTTCGTCCAAGTTCAAAATGGCCAAACAAAGATTGGTCCATGCCGCCAGTTCGTTAGGAGCGATTCTTTCATCGCGTGTTGATTCGCCAACGGCAACCAACGCTAACGCATCCTTTGACCCATCAGCGAACTGACCGCGGGTTCGGTTCAATCCGCGGAGCAGGATTTCACGTTCCGGGTTCGAAGCAGGCCTCGCCAGAACTCGCTTCAGGATTGCATCAATGCGATCTGCGTCAATGCGATCTGCAGCGGTGTCGTCTGTTGTCTCTTTGCCAACGGGGTATTGCAGCAGCGTTCTCTGGGCAAGCGCCCGGGCAGCTTCCACGTATGCTGTGTTGTTCAGGGTCTGCAGTGCATGCAGTGGCGTGTTGGTTCGACTGGCGACTACCGTGCACGTTTGGCGTGTCGCGTTGTCAAAGAACATGGTGGGCGCGATGATCCGTCGCCAATACGTGTATAAGCTTCGCCGGTAAAGCTTTTCTCCACTGTCCTGTGTGTATTTCTTTTTGCCAAACGATGCTTCTTCCCAGATGCCTTTGGGTTGGTAAGTGTTAACGGCTGGGCCTCCGCTGGTCGGCGACAGAAGTCCGCTGACTGCCAACGCCTGGTCTCGGAGCATCCAAGCTGGCAATCGGTTGCGCGATGCTCTTCCAAGCAGGCGATTATCAGGATCTTGCTGATAGGTTTCGGGGTTAGGGATAATCGATGATTGTCGATAGGTATGGCTGGTGACAATGGTTCGTATCAATTCCTTGACGTTCCAGCCGTTTTGTTGAAACGTTTTCGCAAGCCAGTTAAGTAATTCCATCTGAGTGGGGACTTCGCCCTGAGTACCAAAGTCTTCGGTTGTCTTCACCAATCCGATGCCGAATATTTGTTGCCAGAATCGATTGACTGTCACTCGAGCCGTGAGCGGGTTTTGTGAATCAACTAGCCAGCGGGCCAGCGTCAGGCGATTATCTGGTTGTGTTGATTTCATTACTGAGTTCGAGTCGCCGGCGTTCGCTGGACGCATCAATGCGGGAAGTCCAGGCTGGACTTCGTCGGTTGGTTTGTTGTACAGGCCTCGCTCCAGCACAAACGTTTGACGCGGCTTTGGCATGTCAGCCATTACCATGACTTTGGGCAAGCTGCGATTCAATGCATCTCGTTGTTTGACCAGCGTGGTTTTCTTGTCTGCAAGTTGTTTGAAATCCGGTGAAGTTGCCTGGTGGCGACTGGCGATGATTTTTCTTTGTGCGTCTGTGCGCTCCGATTTGCCCGTTGCGAGTGCGGCGAGCAAATCCTTTTCGCTCTCGAAAAGCTGTGGGTCAGGCTCGTTTGTAACAGAAATCAGAAAGTGACCCAGATTGTGCTTTTTGTGCACTGAATCATGTCGCAGCACCACCTGAAGTGTTTCGCCGTCTTTGATCTCGTGAGGAGTCTTCAATCGAAAAATTGCAGCATGGTCGCGGTCGACATGGCGTCCTTCGTAAACCGCCCAGCCAGTGCTGTTGTTACCATCGAATGCATTGGTGACCGCCAGTGATCCCTGCTCGAAGGTTGCTTCGGCTGAAGCGATTTCAAGTGTCGCGATGTTTTTTGAGTCACTACCTACGACATGTATTTCCAGTTCCGTCAACACAAAGTTTCCGCTGTCGGAATACGAAAGACTGTTGCGTGGGAAGGACTCGTGCCGTAACGCGTCGATGCGTAACGCTGTGATCTGTTGCTGAGGTGACTCGGCTACGATGGTGTAGGTGTCTGTGTCGGGGGCAGGCCCACTGGTTAGCACTGATTGGTCAGGCAGAATCGATAATTTTGATCCGGTTGCTTCCGCTTTGATTGGTTTGGTAGCTTGCCAACGTGGTTGGGTATCCAGACGCTCCCGTTCCTGTGCTTCCCACTGGCTCTGGTCCGTTGCCAACTGTTGGGTGAGGGTTGCGATGTCTTGGTCGGCTTGCTCGATTTGGGTGGCAAGCGAAACAAGTTGTTTGGATTGTTGAGCAGTTGGTACCGCGAGATTCGGAGCGGTTTGTGGATCTCCGCCCGCACCTGTCACGGGGGTTTGGTTGAAAAAGCCAAAGAACCTGTAGTAATCGCGATTGCTTAGAGGGTCATATTTGTGGTCATGACAACGGCAGCAGTTCAGAGTCAAACCAAGCCAAACGGTACCGACCGTTTCTGACATGTCCATCACGTATTCGATACGATTTTCTTCGGGAATTCGACCGCCCTCACCATTGATCATGTGGTTCCGAGAAAAACCCGTTGCCAGTTTCTGTTCCATTGTCGCATCGGGTAGCAGGTCCCCAGCGATCTGCCACGTTGTGAACTTGTCATAAGCGAGGTTCTTGTTGAAGGCATCGACGACCCAGTCACGCCAAGGCCACATGGTGCGTTCTCGGTCGCCTTGGTAGCCATTGGTGTCAGCGTATCTGCTTGCATCCAACCAGTTCCAAGCCATCCTCTGGCCGTAGGCGTGTGAGTTTAGCAATCGGTCGACAAGCTTCTCGTAGGCGTCCGTTGATGTGTCAGTAACAAAATCATCGACTGCTTGAGGTGTCGGAGGAAGTCCAGTGAGGTCAAGTGAGAGCCGCCGGATCAAAGTAAAGCGAGAAGCCTCTCGGGATGGCTTTAGTTTGTTTTCTTGAAGCTTTCGTCGAACAAAATGATCGATCGGATTTCTGAGTGGTCGATCCGTGTCTTTGTGATTCAATGATTTCGCTGTAGGGATGTCTGGTAGGCTCAATGGGCGAAAGGCCCAATGCGTTTGCCAGACCGCTCCCTCATCAATCCATTGACGTAGTCGGTCCACCTCGGCGGTTTTGACTGATCGGTTTGACTCGGGTGGTGGCATCACCTCATCCGGATCCTCCGAGATCAACCTGTTTATCAATTCACTGTTGGCGGCGGAACCTTTTTCGATGACAGACTCGATTCCCTCTTCAGTATCCAAACGCAAATCAGCTTCGCGAGTTGATTCGTCAGGGCCGTGGCAAAACACGCAATTCTCTGAGATGATCGACCGAATGTCCCGCGCGAAATCGATCTTAGTCACAGCGGCTGTCGCTGGTTCTGCAGCATCCGCTAAACGGGTAGGGGCAGCCAGCAAGGACAGTAAGATGCCAAGGGTGAGGGCCAGTCGCCCAGTGGGGTGGGAGTGAGTGCGTCGCATGCCACTATCCTAGCCAATAATCAATCATCTGAGGCAAGTCTGGTCCCTTTTCGCGAGTGTTTTGGGGACTATTTCTGATGGTTGGCGTGGTTGGCAAGCGTGATGGCTGCAGTCGTTTATGCGGACGATTGTCGCAGTTGTTTATGCGGACGAGTTGCGAAGGACTCCCGCTTCGTCCATGCTTCGGTAAATCTTGAGGTGGAGTCCTCGCCCAAAGAGCTTGGCGGACACTCAGGAGGAGCTTTGCGGACACTCCGGAGGCTGCACTCCGGAGGCAATGCGGGCTAGCGAGTACCGTGTTGTTTTGTTTGCGGGGCCTCCGTTATCGTCACGTCAAGGAATCGTAGTCTTGATATTTGGCGATTGTCTCGTTGAGCGGTGTGAGGTTAGGAGAGCGATGAACGCGTTGCTGCAACAGCGAAATGAAGATTTGCGAAAGTTACAGGGGAAACTGCCCGGCAGCGTACCTTATGACAATCATCGACCAATCAATGTGCCGGCCAGATGCGATGGCAAGACACTGATGGAATGTGTGACAAGTGTTTATCCACAAGTCAGTGAATCACAGTGGCTGTTGTGGTTCTCGGAAGGTCATATTCTGTTCGGTGAGGATCGCGCTGATCCAAGCACGACCGTGCGAGGTGGGCAGCAGTTTCGACATTTGTTTCCGGACACTACTGAACCTGAGGTGGATGCTGCTGTTCAGATTCTGGCCGAAGAGCAGGAGTTCATTGTCGTGTACAAGCCGGCTCCTTTACCGGTTCATCCCTGCGGTCGATTCAATCTCAATACACTGACGTCACTGCTGGCTACGGTTTATCCCCGAGAGGATTTGAGGCTGGTGCACCGCCTGGATGCCAACACAACCGGAGTCATGGTGCTGGCACGAACCCGAAGCGTCGCAACCGAATTACGGCAGCAATTTGAGTTGAATCAAGTGCAGAAGCAGTACTTGGTTCGGTGTGTTGGTCATCCACCTGATAAAGACTTTATTTGTGATGAGCGCATCGCAAAAGAAACTGTAGAGGGGGGAACACGCGAGCTCCGTCACAATGGTCAGAAATCACGCACTCGTTTTCATGTGCTGGAGCAGTTTGCTGATGGCACGGCTGTCCTGCATGCGTTTCCGGAAACCGGACGCACAAACCAGATTCGTTTGCACTTATGGGGAAGGGGGACGCCTGTTTTGGGCGACCCGACTTATCTTGTCGATAGCCAGCGTGTTGCAAATCAGACGCTGACGCTGGCGGATCCGCCGATGTGCCTGCATGCTCAGCGTCTGTCCTTTCGGTATCCGCGAACAGAAAATCTGGTTCACTTTCAAGCCAGCGAACCAGCTTGGATGGGTGATGTTTCGTTGTCGTTGTGGTCCTCGTGACACTTGACACGCAGGCTTGCAAATGATGTTGTGGGCCGCGTCTGTGCGCTGAGAGTTTGCGGCTCTTAGGAAGCCTTTAACTTGGCGGCTTCTTCTTCCAAGCTGGTGATTTCGTCTTCCAGTGCCTTGAGCTCGTCGGCGTCGTCAGCCTGCTCTCGTGATCCTGCTAAGCGTGGTCGCAGGGTTTGCAGTTTCTTGTTGATGACATTGAGTCGTTTTTTTGCTTTTTTGTCCATGCGCTGATTTCCTGAGGAGATGAGGCGAGTTGCTAGAATTCAATCAAGGCAATGATGAAGTGAACCAACAATACGTACAGAGTGGTCCATAATACCGTGGACGTGATTGCGTCGCTCACGTCAGTGGCGGATTGCTTTGGTGCCAAGCCACGATAAAAACCGATCGCACCTGTTCCAATGCCACACGCCAAGTTCTTTAGCATCACCCATCCCCAGCCTTGAGGCCAGCCCCCGTCCGAAGTGATCAGGTTGCGATAGAAATGCTGTTCCCAGAAAAAAGGCCCGACATCCGGGTGTGTTGCTGTGAAGCTGAGCATGCTGATGAAGCGAGCAGACGTAAACGCCATCCATTCCAGAATTGGCGTTGCCAACATGAAGGCCAGCACAATTGGAATCAGTAGATAGAGTCGTGGCTTGACTCCGAGCGTTCGCATCGCATCAATCTGACCTCCATATTGTTTAACGCCGACATCAGCCGCGACTGCCGCTCCACAACGTGCCGCAATCAGAATGGTTGCCAGCACAGGAACGAGAATGCGGTAGAGTGCAAAACCAATCGATGACAATAGTTCATCAATCAACAAAGGTTGAGTGTAGAGCCGAAACGGAAGAAATCGGAACGTGAAATAGGTACCGGTGAATCCAACGATCAGCCCCGCAAGGATCAGATAAATCCATGCAGAAACCCCACCTACCAACCGCAGGTAATGAGCGAAGAAACGCAGTCCCCAGCGTGGACGCGGGAATAGTGGCAGCAAGTCGTACGGAAGCCTGACTGCTGCAACTACGGTTGAACCGGTTTGTCTCAGGAACGCGTCGATTTTCAACGTGCTCTGCTCAGCCAGGGTGGGCGGGTTGCTTGGTGTTTCGGAAAGTTGTACCGGTCGCATCCGAGTTGGGATCTGAGGCCAGTCCTGGCGGGGTACGGGAACCAAGAGGCGGGTCTCGCTGTCCAGCAACAAGACTTCGTCCGCAATCGGGATCAGTGTCTCGTAGTCATGGGTGACAATGATGCTGGTCCGGTGGTGGGTGTCATGTGTGTGGCGAATCAATTCAGCCACTTTTCCACCGCTGGCTGCATCCAGGCCCGATGTTGGTTCGTCATAAAGGATGATGTCAGGATTAGCTGCAAGCGTGCGAGCGATTGCCAATCGTTGTTTTTGCCCCCCGCTCAATGCGGCCACTGGAGTCTTGGCCGGTACCCCCAGTTCTTCCAGCCATTGCCGTGATGATTGACCAGAAGCCCGGGCTCGTTCGTTGCGGTGATCGAGTGCGAATTGGATATTTTCCGTCGGTGACAATTCATCAAACAGCGCAAATTGCTGAAACACGATGCCGATGCGCGGTTGACTCGTTGCGATGGTTGCAGAAGCGGATGTAGTGCCTTGGTGATCTTTGTTTGAGTGGCTTTCAGGGACAGCTTCCGGTCGGGATGTTGTCAGGTAATCATGCCCACTTTCAATTTTTCCGTCCCATTTAATGACTGGGCCATTGTTGGGAAGCAAGCCCGCAAGGGTGCGTAGCAGAACCGATTTTCCGGCTCCGCTTCCGCCCACGATCACGGTGATTTTTCCCGCACTGATCGTTAGATTTGTTTCAGCTAATAGTTCGCGATCACCAGCTTTTATTTTCAGGTGATTCAGGTGAAGCGATTTAGGAGCGGACGGTTCATCATGAGTCGAGGGATGCCCGGCATCAGGTATGGTTGTCATTTCGTGTTTGCCTCCACGGAATCAGCGTCCTTGTCGTGATTCGCTTGGCCAGCAAACGTCGACTTTGGGTCAGTGACTACCAGTTGCATGTTTTCAGGATTGGCCAGGTAGACGACCGGATAAGGCATGGCCTCTGTCGAAGTTTCAACACGCGGCATTCGGGTGGAATCGACACCAGAATTTGGGATGGCGACGATCCATTGCCGGTCCTTGCCCAGGATCTGGCTTCTTAGAACTCGGGCGAAATTTGGATTGATACCACGTTCGCGCGATCCGATCAGGTCATCGCCAATCTTCCGTATCACAGGCTCCAGTTTATCGCCAGCCAAATCAAATGCTTTACGTGCCTGGTCACTGTTCCAAACTTTTTTCCACGAATCTTTGAGTTGCTGATTGTCGACCAAAGATTCTTTCAGGATTTGTCGTACCAGTTTTTGGGCTTCCGGATCGTTCGCGATCACGACCGCAACATCCGTCAATTCTTTTCGAACTTCTGGGTTGGCAGCTACATCAGCGACGATTCTTTGGATACTGGTGACAATGGCATCCATTCGCTCTTCAAAAATCGGGACTGCTTCATCTTCGACGAAACGTGTCCATTCTTCTCGCACAAGATCTTTCCGTGGAACAAGAGGAAGTCCGTCGTAAGCGGCACGCCATCCGAACGACCAGATCGACGCGCGGTCCCATAATTCGCGACCAATGTCTTCAGCCGTGGGTTGGCCGTGTTTCCTTACAATGGGAACAATCTCGCGGCGGGCCAGAGGTACCAGCCGTTGACTAACCACCTCGTCGTTCCAACGGTCCCCCAAGGCTTCAATTTCGCTGCGATGTCTTTGGACAGAAAGGCGAAGTTCAGCTTCAATGATGGGCAACGATCGCTTCAGGCTATCTTGGACCAGTGGCACAAAAGCATTCGATAGCTCCTCGCCATGCTGTCTCATCGTGGTTTCCAAACGCGCTTGGATCTTTGCCCGCGTCGCGGGCGGAAGCATGGTTGCGATCACATCCTCCAGTCGGCCGCGGTTGCGGTACAGAATGAAACGGCAGTCGGTTGCCTCAATCTGAGAAGAATGCCAGTTCAAAATGGCGGATGAAGAGGTGTTGCCGGATTCGGCAGCAACACGATCAATCTCCTGTACAAAACCAACTTGTATCCAGGAGCCCTTGGCCTGCTGAAAAAAAACGGGATCATGCAGGGTTAGCGCTCCGGTAGGAACGCTTACTGGGACTTCGTCCTGCTGGCCAAACAGGTAGTTTTTCAGTGATTCATCGGACCCTGTGGCTACTCGTTGCTGCTCGTTCCGCAATCCTGCTACCAGCAGTGCTGTGAGAGCGACCCATGTGGTGAATCCGATGATCCGTAGAGTGATTTTGTTCATCGTGCTTAACCCCTGTTTGAACTCAGTGCGGTGGCTGATTTCATAATGCTCTGTCCCAAACTATACAGGGATTTTCCAAGATTGAATTGTCGCAAATTTGCACTACTCTCTGCATGGTCATTGTCATTGGCCAACGTTCGCTACCTTACAATGCCAAAGGATACGAACCGGAGAATTCTGCGAGCAAATCATCTCCGATGGATCTGCAGGGTAGGCTGGTTCACTGCGTTCATTGGGCGCGAAGTGTTGTGAGTTTGTTTAATTGCGACCGTGTCTGTAGATCAGGGTGTCGTTTGCTGGCGGTCGTTGCGCCGGTGGACGCTGGAGATCATGTTGTGCATCAACTAATTCATTGTATCCATCAGCGAAGCATTAGAATGCGGTGACGCTGGTTGAGGGCATGTAGAAAAAGACGTGGTAACAATATGTGTCACGCTCTGGTTTGATTGCGAAACATGCGAAAGAACCACTCAGGTGACCCGTGTCTTAACTGATCGACGATCACGGCGATAATAATGATGCAACCAATGATAATATGGGTGTAGGTATTCGGGATGGACAGTTGGCTGCAACCGCTGCGAATTGCAGTGATGATCAGTGCGCCGACCATGGTTCCAAAAATTGATCCACGGCCACCGCTGAGGCTTCCACCGCCAAGGACCACCGCAGCGATGATTTCCAGTTCCTTTCCGGTTCCATCGCTGGGATTTCCGTTCTTTACATCTGCGAAGTAGAGCAGTCCCCCGATTGCCACAAAGAAGCCAGCGATGGTGTAAACAGCAATCACGGTTCCTGGGACATTGATGCCGCAAAGACGAGCAGTTGATTCACTGGACCCGATCGCGAAGACGTTCCGGCCAAAAACGGTGTAACGCATCATGGTGGCAACGCCAATGCCCATGAGGGTTGCAAGTAAAACGCTCGTCGGTATCTTGGGAACCAGGTATCGTTCGCTGTTGCTGCCTGTGTAACAGAGGCTTAGCCAGTCTGGGATGTTTTCTTTGGGCGCGTAGACGGTGGATTCGCCGGATATGATTTGACCTATTCCCAGGAAGATGGTCATGGTGCCGAGCGTAACGATGAATGGTACTACCTTTGTCGCGCTAATCATGACTCCATTGGCAAGTCCACACAGGCAACCAGTGAGCAACATGAGCATCAAAGCATCCAGGATTGGGTCACCGGCTTTTAAGCTCAGGGCGAGGGCCGTTCCCGAAAGTGTCAGAGCTGTCCCGGCGGAGAGATCAATGCCACCTGAGATGATGATCAATGTCATGCCGAACGCGGGTACGGCGATCAAGGCCGCGCTACTGCTGATCACGCGAAGGTTTCGCGCCGACATGAAGTAGCCTTCGCCCCAAATGCTATCTGCGACTGTGAATAAGAGCATGATGACAAACAACGCGACCAGTGGTCCGAGTTGCCAGAGTAACTTTTTCACCATGAGAAATTGTATGTTTTAAACTTGGGGATTTATCTGGGGAGATTCTTCAAGTGCCATGGCGGTGGCCATGACTTCGTCTTCAGTCCACTCATCAGCGTCGCGGATGGCACGCATTTCACCACGCGACATCACGCCGATGCGGTCGCAGACTGCGAGGAGTTCAGGTAGATAGGAACTCACAAATACCACGGTTTTTCCCTCCGCCGCCAGGGTTCCCATCAGGCGATAAATTTCAGCCTTGGTGCCGACATCGATTCCCTTCGTGGGCTCGTCCATGAGCAGGATTTCGGACTCTTGATGCAGGATTCGGGCAATCGCTACTTTTTGCTGGTTGCCGCCGGAAAGTTCCGACACTCGCTGGTGACCGGAGTGCGATTTGACTTCCACTTGCTGCATCAGTTTCACGGCCGCCTTGCTTCTGGCTCGCAGATTGATGAGCCCCAAGGTGGTGTATTGTCCCATGTTGCCGAGAGTGGTGTTTTCGATCAGCGATAAGTCTTGTGCCAGACCCTCCTGTTTGCGGTCTTCGGATAACATTCCGAAGCCCGCCCGCATTTTTGATCGTACCGAATGTCGGACTCTTGAATTGTCGATGTGGATTTGCCCAGCGGTGATATGGTCTAGTCCAAACATGGTTCGCAGTAGTTCTGTGCGTCCCGCACCCACCAAGCCTGAAATGCCAAAGATTTCGCCGCGACGTAGTTCAAAGGTGATTTCGCTGGCAACTGAATCACCCCGAAGTCGGTCAATGCTTACCCACGGATCGCCCGGTTCATGGGGAACACTGGGGAATAAATCATTGACATCTCGACCGACCATCATCGACACAATTTGATCATCGTTGACATGGTTAATGCGACCTTCGCCCACATTTTCTCCATCACGCAGCACGCTGTAGGAATCAGCCACCGCACGCACTTCCTCGAGAAAGTGGCTGATGTAAACCAGTCCCATGCCCTGTTGTTTCAAACGCTGAATGATTTCGAATAGCCGTTGCACATCTTTTTGTGGCAGTGAACTGGTTGGTTCATCGAACAGGATGATGTTCGCTTTGCTGATCAAAGCCCGAGAGATTTCAAGCAGTTGTTGGGTTGCAACCGATTGTTCTCCCACGATAGCGGCTGGGCTGAGGGAGTTCAGTCCGACCATGTTCAGGGCTTCCTGTACACGTTCACGTTGTCTTGATCGGAAAAGAAAGCCTGCACCAACATTAGCGTGCCCAAGCAGCAGATTGTCTTCAACGCTGAGGTCGGGTGCCAGATTCAATTCCTGATAGATCATTGCCACTCCGGCTGCTCTCGCATCCTGAGGGCCTCGCGGTCGATAAGGTTTATTTTTGATCGACATCGTGCCAGCGTCAGCGCGATGAGCACCGCTAAGCACTTTGAGCAAGGTACTCTTGCCAGCACCGTTCTCACCAATCAAAGCGAGCACTTCTCCGCTTTGAATCGCGAGCGACACGGAATTTAACGCGTGGGTGGGGCCGAAGCTCTTGCAGATCGAGTTCATCGTCAGCAAGCAGCCCGACGACAATGGGGCGTCAACTGGGGGCTGGGAAGCTGACAAAATGCGATTGTTGTCAGCTTGGGCGGCACT
>Ga0315320_10003719_pt1 | contig 12502 bp, 20 predicted proteins | sample M140m21515metaG_FD_203458 | JGI IMG/M metagenome (GOLD analysis project Ga0315320, IMG submission 203458) | Ammonia-oxidizing marine archaeal communities from Monterey Bay, California, United States - M1 40m 21515 | ecosystem: Environmental > Aquatic > Marine > Coastal | place: USA: California...
TCTGTTACTTCTTTGATCGGAGAAAACCCTTCAACATCCTCGTTGGACTCTTGTACAGGTTCTCCCACCTCTGCGCTATCTCCGGATGGTTCTTCCACAGATACTTCCTTTGTTTCTCCGACTTGAATGGCATCTTCTTCTTCTTTTTTAGGAATTACTACTTTCTTAACTTCTGGCTCTAACTCAATTAATGGCTCTTTAATGTTTACCTTAACTGGCTCTTCACTTACGTTTGTTAATTTTTTTGGAGTTTTCTTTTTTAATTTAAACTCACCCTCCTGCTTAACAGGTTCATTTGTTTTTACTTCTGACATAATATAATATAATTAAATAGTTGTTACTTTCTACATGAAAGCTTGCATACCCTGATCGGGTTGGTTTTCAAAGTCAATTGGCAAACCATCGTTTTTTCTTTGGCTTATTAATTCACTTTGTTGCGTAGCCTCCATTTTGCTACGTTTATCTTTACGATCTTCAATTGAACCTTCTTTTTGTTGGATTGCCTGAACATCTAATTGTTTAAGTCGCATATCGTACTGAAACTTTGTTTGCATTTTTTGCGCTTCTAATTGCGCTGCTATTTCCATACGTTGTATTTCCATTTGGCTTGTAGCTTGCTCAAATTGTACTTTAGAACCCATTATAGCTTCTTGTTTTTGCACTTCAGCCATAGCCGTTTTTTCTGCTGTGTCTGCTTGCGCTTGTCCTTGAGCAGCAATATTAGCCTGCTGGCTAGCTTGATCTTGTTTAGCTTTTGCTTTACGTTTTATTTTAAGCATTTGATTAGCTAACTTAAGATTTTTAATCTGTCTTAAATCTATAGCGTCTTCTAAGTTTAAACTGCCTTGTTGTAATGAAACTTGTATATTTGCTTCAAGTTGCGCTAGCTCTTCATCGTCTGGCTCTAACTCTAAGAATATACCAAAGTCATGCAAGTTTAAATTAATTACCTCATCTAAAGTTTTTATATTAAAAGTCGATATAGAGTTTTGTAGTGCACTTCTTGTAAGCGGAAATTCTAAAGCATCTGCTATTTTAAGAGCAATGTTTTCAGCTAATTTAAGCGTTATGTAGAGACTAGACTGGTTAATATGTCTAGTAGCAACATTGGACGCGTTAGCAGCCATCTTTTGCAGCCCTACAAGGGAGTTCTTGTCCATTGCAGTTCCGTCTCTTGCTTCATTTAAGCCGGTTACGTCACGTATCATTTGCAAATAGTATTGATACGTTTGTATAAGCGCTCCTATTTTAGCTTGGCCAGATGAACTGTTAAGTTCTTGGATAGGCACTTTACCGGCATTCATATCACCGTCTTGTGTAAGTGATCTACCTACAATAGAACCTGTTTGGAAATACATATTAAGCGCTTCTGCAGGATTGTAGTTTGTGCCATTACCTAAATCAACTTCTGCAAGTCCGTCCATATCTAAGTACACACCGTCTGGTACCATACGAGATAAAACTTGTTGCAGTTTTAAATGAGTTAATTGAATCATATCTGCAAAGCCAATACATTTGCTTACAATAGACTCAATTCTTCCTTTATACATTCTAGGCGCACATATAGCATAATTCATTTCAACCTTAGTTGTATCTGCGGTTGGTCTTGACATGTTTTCTGCCAACTCCCATTTAAGCATATCATTATTGCCTAATACTTTTGCCCCCGTGTATAACACCTCAATAGATCTTGACACTCTTTCAAAGTTATCATTTTCTGGTGGATTAAATGAATCTGGCTTTTCTAAAGCTTTTAGTAATCCTTGTTCTGTTTGCTTTATTTTAAATACTTGATTGTGATATGTTTTGTACTCAAAGTATAAAACTTGAACTGTATTTTCATCATAATTACCCCAGCCTGTTACATACTGACTATTGCCTGGCATTTTTTGAATTCTTTCAAGCTCTTCTTCTGATATGTTTGGAAACTCTTTTTTAAGCTCAGGTATAGTTATAGACTTTACTTCGCCTACGTAGTATATGTCATCAAAGTTTGGATCCTCTGTGTAAGAATAAATAGCATAAGCTGGATCTACATAATCAACCGTTACGCCTTCTGCAGTATTAAAACCTGTTTTAGCAATAGCAATTCCCAAAACAGTTAAGTCCATATTTAATCTTTTTCTAGTAAGATCGTATTTGTTTTGAGCAAGCACAGATGATATAGCTTCTTCTTCTGCTATTTCAACCGACTGCTTATAGCTTAATTGCATATGAAGCTCAAGCTCTTCTTTAGACTCTGGTATTGTATCTATGTTAGGTGTTTGGTATAAATCAATGCCTAACGTTTGTTTTAAGCTATCTAAATATTCTTTAGCAACCATATCCTCATAAAGCATAGAAGCATAATCTGTTCTTTTCTTTATTGATTGAGGATCCTGTGCATATGCTTTTATATCATAAGACTTACCCGAAATACCGTTAACTACTATATCTACAAATTTAGACAATATAGGCACAGGTTTCCAGTCTAAGTTTAAATAAGATAAATCGCCGTTAATTGACAATTCATCTTTATACTTTTGTATTGATTGCTCTCCTCGAGCATATAATCTTAATTGGTGAAATTGATTCCAACTAGTTAAATATCTATTACCGTTAGTTCGACCTTGACCAAACCATTCGTATTCAATAGCCTGCCCAACTTGCGTACCATATTCCAAACTTGCTTTTTCTGCGTCACTTACTACCTGACTTGGAAAAGCGCTGTTCGTGTTAGTATATATACTCATTTAACTTATTATTTTTGATATTGAACCTTTGTTGTCGTATTTTTTAATTCCTAAATCGACGGGCAGTGGCCTTTCTCTTTTAGGACCTGTCGTGTAGCGATGTTTGTTACATGCCATTAATGCTAAGCCTGAGCTAATTGATGCATCGTGTTTTGTTCTGTTGTTAATATTAAACTTTGCCCAATCTTCCAGTGTTCTTTGAAAGTACACGTCGCCGTAACCTGTTTCTTTAAGGCCTACAAATTCATTTACATATGTTTCTATAGCAGCCGCATGGGCTTGTTTTATATCTTCACTTGAGTTTGGTATACCGCCTAGCTCTTTTTCTGTTACTGATAATTTATTATATTTCCTGTCTGGTCTGTTGATTGAATAACCCCTGTAGCCTCTTCTTTTAAAATGATATAATAAACGAGGCTTATTATTTTCAGCTAGTATTGGCATTCCGTAAAACACGCATGCCATCAATACATCTTCAAAAAATATTTCAGCAGTTTGAGGTCTAGCTATATATTCTAAAAAAAAATGGTTAGGAGGTACGTCCTCCATACTAAACTTCGTTAAACCGTGTAGAGCGCCTTTGGATCCTCTGCCGTCCACAGTCCCTGATATATCATATGGATCACAGCCAAATGCTCCACAATGCTCATTACCAGGATAATTAATACCATTCTTTATATATCTTTTATTTTGCAAGTTTGCTGGCGGAACCCAAGTTACTAAAAATCTACCGTCATTATTTGGAACAAATATTACTCTAGTATCTTTTTCCCCGTGCTCCCATTGAAAACTTCCTTTTGTTACGTTAATTGAATTTTTAAGATCTTCATTAAAATCTATTTGCTGGTATATCTTAGTCAAATTAAATAAAGATTGTTTTGATTCATCTCTAAATGCATGCTTTGTTGTACGCGGAAACTGTCTATAAAATTCATTTAAACCATCTTGATCTGATTTTAAGCCCTCAACTTCATTTTCCCAATACTCTATTACGCCTTGTGTTATTTTTGTTCCGTGCGGATCTTCAACTTCTTTTTTTGGTGTGTTGAATACAGGAAAGCCATAAGAATCAATGTATCCTTCGTAGTTCCATTCCATAGGTATGAACAAAGAATATAATCCTGAGCGAGTCTGTCCATTGGCGTTTCTTTGGGTAACATCTGAATCATGGTAAAGTTTTTTAAAATTATCGCCGCCTTTGTTTAATGAGTTCGACGTTGATCCCATCATACATTTCCCTATAACTCTAGAACCTAGCCGTAAGCAAGTTCTTGTTACCCTCCAGTTATTGAGTATGTTGGTCGGCCTTTCCCATTTGCCTGATTCGTCGTGGACGAGGAGTTTGAGTTTCTCTCCATCATAGGAGTTGTCGCCCGTGTTTTTCCAGTCGATGGTGGTGTCCAAACCGGTAATTTCTTGTACTTTCGTATTGGTGTCAAGCTTTCTACGGGTGAACTTGGACGCTGGAACTCTATAAGCGAGTTCGGTCTTTGGCCTGTCCATACCGTCCTGGATCGGTTTAAAAAAGAAGGGGTAGTTAACTGATATTGGGACAACTTTGTCAGTAAACATTTTCTTTGCATCGGGTCCAGATTTTGAGAGTATACCAAATCTAGCATCTGTAGATATTGTTGCCTGGTTAACGGTCTCCCCACTTGCCATAAACGAAAATCCGGATCTTCTATTCTTAAGATAACACATTCCGTAGGATCTATAGTCAGATTTACAAGCCTCCCAGAATATGTAGAATAATCTGTTGGACTCACGAAAGTCCGGCTGCCCGACGTCAATCTTACTCCACTGCAGGTACATGTAATTAGTACCAGTGATATAAGTAGGAACACCTTTGTTAATAAACCAAAAGCCTTCTTCGCGCCTTGTAAATTCTTCATCAATATAGTCATACCATTTTTCTTTAAAATCTAACGGGTATTCTTCCCAGTCAAATACAGATTTAATTTTTTTTAATTCTTTTGGGTATTCAGAATAAGTCCACTTATCGTTGTCAAACTCAACTACATTAACTTCTTTAGGTAAAGCTATTTTTAAATTTTGTATTTCGTATATTTCTCCTATCTCACCTGTTTTACTTATAACAACAAAGTCGTGCTCTGCATTATAGCCATATTCCCATTTTTTATACCTATTCATTCTTTTAAGAACCTTAGGCTTTATATGGTCTTTTAATACTTTATATAAAGTTTGCTCGTACATTATTTAGATCTACCTTCTGCAAAACCCTTAAAAGACTTTTCTTCTTTTACTTCCTTAGGTTTTTCATTTAACAAATCTTCCTCCGCTTCAATGCGATTAAGTATTTCAAAACAATCAAATATTGCTAGCTTTTTTGTAGCCGCAGCGTTTTTAAGTCTATCTGCTGATATGTCGTCATCAGAATCAACAATAGGTTCTTTTGCTACCTTTATTAACTCTTCAACAGCTATTTGACCAGCTAGGATTATATTCTTCTTCGTTTCCTTCGTGTTCATACTTAATTACAATATCATTTGATTTCATACAATATAAGCGCTTACCTTCAATTAAAAATTCCCATTCACCATTAGGCTTATAACCTACTAGGTCACCTGGGTTAATATTAAGCGCTTTTAAAAAGCTATTGCCATATTTTAATATACCAACAAGGCTTTGCTCTTTTTCCAATGTTAAAGACTCTTTGTCTTTTATCGGTGTTATAAAACACCTGTCATTAAATGAATTCCAGCCTGTTTTATTTTTATATAAATATATTTGATCCGCTGCACAGAAATATAAGTTATTTTTAAACCAAGACCTACTTTTTTTCTTATTGCCTCTCATATCGTAAAACGTTCTAAACACGTTTTGATGAATAACAATTGTATCTCCGGCTTTAATTCCTGTACTAAAAGCTTTTGGCGTTTCTAAAACTTTAGCTAATCTATTTACAAATTTAAAATCCTCTATACCTGTATTTACAATTAACTGTTTATCACCAACTTTAATTTTATTACTGTATTCTTCGCCTAGCGGTTCTACAATAAAATCATACACACTTTTCATTAATACTCTAAATCATACTCAACAGAGATTGCCATGTTAGAATTAAATTTCTTCCACGGCATAACCTCGTTGTTTTTTTTAATATGAATATTATAAGAACTATCTGATTCATCTAAAAGTATGTGAGATATTTCATGACCCCCATAAACTTGCTGACCTACAGAGTAGTGCATAGCATCGTTTTTATAGTCTGAGCCAATACTTATTTTTCTTACAATAGAAGACATTATTTTTCTACTTTAAGATCAGATTCTTCCTCTTCTTGAATTTCAGTATATTCACCTGTTTTTAGGTCAATAGATATTTTACCGTATTCTTTTTCAAGTTCTTGTTTATGCTCTTCAAGATCTTTATTAACATCAGCTACTCTATGAAGCAACGCGTGTTTTTGAGTTTCCAAAGCTCCAATATTATTTAATATTGAAGTTAATTCTTCTTGGTGTTTTACAACTTTTTCTAGTTGTTTTTCTGTAATTTTTAACATTTAATTTAATTTAATTGTTTTACATTAATATAGTTACGTCTTTTTTAGCAAATCTACTATTCAGGCAACTCTTCGTAATCGTCTGCGTAATCAGCTGGTAAATATGATTCCATGCCAGATATTTGCTCAGCGCTACACTCGTCTTTATAAAAGTCGCTTGCTAATAACCAAAGAAAGTGATCTTTAAGACATTGTAGCTTTTCTTCTGTAGTTTCAGAGTCTGCAGCTTCTGCTAATTGATCATCAACTTGATTTACAATAACTTCCTTGTGACTGTCTGGTGTGTTTTCTGATGTAATTACGTTTTTGTACATTTTATTTATTTATTGTTTTAATAATTCTATTTCTGCTTTTAATTCTTTTATTGCTTGTACTAATACTGGTACTAACTTCCCATAGCTTAACTCTAATTTCTCTGGGTTTTCGTCATAAACCAATCTTAAAGTATCGTTGTCTAGTTCTTTAACTTCTTGAGCTATAAAACCAAAGTCTTTTTTACCTTTGTTAGCTGAATAAAACTCTACTTCTGTTTCGTTTCCGTCTTCGTCAATTTCAGTTTTTATTTCAGCTCTGTTATTCCAAACAAACTCTCTAGGCTGTAAAGCATCTATAAACGCTAATCCGTAAGTAATATCTTTTATGTCAGACTTATCTCTTTCGTCTGATATTGATGTAATTGATGTTACAGCACATCTTAAAGCAGTAATACTTGAATTTCCTAAAGTTATTTCATTACTAACACTTGTAGAAGATAAGCTTGAACTTCCACCAATAACAATATTATTACTACCAGTTAAAGTGTTAGATGTGTGAATATTTGCACCTATTGCTACAATATTAGACCCAGTGTTTACGCCATTTTTTAAGCATTGGTAACCTATTGCAACAAAATTAGTAGCCGTAGTTGAGTTTTCAAAACAAGCACCACCTACTGCCACATTTAAAGCACCAGAAGCACCACCAGCATTACCTCTACCAGTACCACTTCCTAAAAATGTATTTAAATTTGAGTTGTAATATCTTCCACTTTCATAACCAATAAAAGTGTTACTAAATCTTGCAGATCCAACAGCTGCTCCAGCATAAGCACCAACCATTACGCTTCTATTTAAAGAACTCGCAAGAGTATAACCAGCTTGGTAACCTATTAAAACTCCATCACTTCCAATATTTGAATATCCAGCTTCGTAACCAAGTGTAACATTTCTCGCTCCAGTTGTGGAACTATAATTAGCTTGATAACCTAAATTAGTGTTGTTTGCTCCAGAAGTGTTTGAGTAACCAGCTTGGTAACCTATTGAAACGTGACCAGTTGCACTTGCAGAACGACCAGAATTTACACCAATAATTACAGTACTTCCAGCAGTTGAAGCACCACCCGCATAGTAACCAACACAAACAGCTTCATTGGTATTAGTGATACTTGCCCCAGCTTCTTGTCCTATACAAGTGTGCTTATCTCCAAAATTAATGGAAAGCCCAGCAGATTTACCTACCAATGTATTACTAAAACCACTATTTATTGCATTTCCAGCATTAATTCCTAAAGTAGTGTTACCTTGTGGATTTCCACTTAAACCGCTTGGAATAGTCCCAACGTATTCAGAGGCTGTGTCAATTAATACATCACTTAAACCATTTAAACTTGTTGCACCACCACCACCTATATCTCCAGGTGCTATTCTAACGTTGTCCGTTCCATTATATCCTACAACAAACTGCACGTTCGCTGGATCTGTTTGCTCTTGAAATTGTGAAAATTTTAAATTTGCCATTTTTTTATTTATTCTATTATTAAATAAGCTCCAGTTTCAGAAATAAGAAAATCTCCATTTTCCGCTAGTATTTCGAAAAAAGGAGTTGGATCTCCGCTGTCACCAAAAGGTCCGCTAGGTATGCCTATGCCAATGCCTATCCCTAATGCCATGTTATTTTGCTGCTATAAGTTCTGCTACCGTTGTGCCTGTTGCTAGCACGTAATCTACAGTTACAGGTAAGAATCCTCCAGCCTGTAGGCCTTTAAATGTTACCGCTTGAGCTGCCGTTGGTAACCCAGGTGCTGCTACTATTCTGAATACAGCATTAGCGCCTCCTCCTGTTACTGTTATTAAATCTCCGTTTAAATAGCCTGTACCAGCGTTGTTACCAATAACTATAGAGGTTACCGCTCCACCTGCTACAGTTGTATTGACTGTTAAAGCCGTACCGCTACCGGTAGTGGTTGTAACTACATTGTTAGCCGCAGTATAACCAGTTCCGCCAGACCCAGCATACCCAGGTGACGAAAGAGCAGTTACAACACTTGGTCCTACGGTTCCAGCTGGTATAACTTTCATGTGAGTACCCGTAGTGGTGTTGTCTCCTATGTATATAACCGCACCGTTTAAAAAATACTGATTAGTTATAGTGTCATTAGGTGTTATCTCTTGGATATCGTTAGTTGCAAAATCAGGTTGATTACCGAATTGTCCCATATCTTTTTATTTATTTATTACTTATTGATTTATATTTTTCAAAACCGCGTGAACCAAAGTAAGCTACATATACGGTTGTTAATAGTTGTTTTAATAATTCTATCCACTCCTGCTCTACAGTAAAAGATATTTTGTGATGACTATCAACCCATATAAAAGCTATAGCCATAAATGATAAGAATATAAGCGCCATAGGGCGCGTGTTTTTACTAAGCCACGAATCGGATGTCATATCTGATTCCCAACGTTTTGTAATTTGGTCTTCGGCATTAGCTGTTGCTTTTTCAACTATGACTTGAATATCTTTCTTAATCTGAAGCTTTTCTTCGTCTGTAGTTGTTAGCTTGTCAATAACGTCACCAACATCTTTGATAACGTTACCGCTTAGCCATTCCCAAATTTTTTTCATTTATTAATAAAGTTTAGCTTTTTTAGTTGACTCGCTCTAAATTTTTAATTTCTGATTCCCCATCTCTACCAGGTTGTTCTGAAGATGTAGCATTTTTATTCTCTTTGTGTATTCTCATGAACTCTTTGCAAGCTGGGTCACTGGATCCCCAGCATTTCTTAAATCTTTTTTTGTATGCCTGCTTTTCTTTTTCTTTTTGCTCTCTTTTTTCTTTTAATTCACCTTGACGTTCCATGTAAGCCATAAACTCAGGGTCTTCCCGGTTAACTCCTCTATCATCCAAAAGCTTAAACCATGCTCGAGGACCGCCTGATAATTTACCTTCCCTAAATGCTTGCTGCATTGCGTACAGGCTTTTGAACTTTTCAGGAATTTCTCTTCTTTCAGAAATACCAGATACAGGGTCGGTGTTTACGACACCTCCTTCGTATTCTACTCTTTGACTTGGAAGCGTTCCAGCAAAATAATCTTTAGAATACTCTGTAAACCCCGCTAAATTCCCCTCATACCCCTCTGCTTTAACTTTAGCCAATTCATCATCAGTAATGTTAGCAAACGCTACATCATAATTTTCTGTTTCTCCTGATACAGTCCCTCCTGAGCCTTTTGTATATCCTCCTGTAACAACATCTTGTCCTTTTTTAGGGCCATATAATACTTTTTCTGTTTCAGTAGTTACAAAATCTTTAGGAAGCTCTTGGTGGAATGCGGTCTTTGAGTTATTGATTAATTTAGCTTTACCGGGTATACGGCTCATTAAACCGCTTGATGTAAATTTACTTTTTTGCGTAAATGCCATTTTTAATTTATTTTAGTTAATGTTATGTTTCGGTTTAAATCACCGGTTATATTACAATATAACGTTTTTTCGTCTTTAATTGTATATTCCATCTCAACAGAATAACCGTTACTTGGATTATATAACTCTGTTACTAATGTAGTTTTAGATTGAAACAAAATAGTTTCTTTTATTACTTTATCACTCTCAAAGCTATAATTAAATATATCCATAACAGCATATTCACTAGCCATTATTAGTGTTTCGTATGCTGAATCTTCTTTAGCCCAAACGCCTTCGAATTGTTCTTGAGCTTTTAATATAAATGTTGTAATTAGTAAAAATATAGTAATAAATAAGTTTTTCATAATATTAAATTTAATTGTTATATTAATATTATTACTTATCTATTGGAGTTTCTACAACATATTTAGCGCCAGGGAAATGATAATCATATCCTGGATACATTACTTTAGTATAACCCCTATCGTCTGTGCCTAAAACTTTAAACTCTACTCCTTTCATTGTTATATGACCTCCTTGTATAATATTTTGAGGTTTATTAACGTCAGGGCTGTTTTTTAAGTAACCTGTTTTAGATGTTTTCATTTAAGAGTTTTTATAAGCTTCTGCTTCCCAAGGCAAATTTTCTGCCCCTTCTTCCATATCAGCTCTTGAATATTTTTTACCTTTCCAGTAAACGAAGTCATCGTCGTAGTCTAAATCACCTCGTTTCATTTGGTCTAAATGTACCATTTCATGGGCAATAACTTGCTCGCACTGGGATGGATCTAAATCTTTGTTTAAAATTATAGTTCCATTGTTATTAGCTTTCCCCATAACACCATCTTCCATATCTACATTGTAAATAGGAGTATTGTCTATTTTATACGGAGGGTCACTAAGTTTAAAAGCCATAGGTTATTTTTTATATGGAAACATCTTATTTAATGCTCCTTTTCTGGCTTCACAACCGCAAGGGACGTTAAGCCCCTTGCTTATTGTGTCTACCATTGTCTTGATACCAGTAGCTTTAGTAAACTTCTCTACGCTGTCTCCTAAACCTGTTGATTTCATATTAATTTGTAAATGCAGCGCTAGTATAAGTTACATCTACTTGTGCAGTTGTAACTAAAATTTTACCTTGTTGCCCTGACTGCGCTAGTGGTACTTGAGGCACGCTTACCGGGCTTCCAACTGTTGATACAATTCCTCCTGGATTTGCAGTTATAGCTTTAGATATAGCCGTTAATACAGCGTTAGCAACTGAAGGTGCTAAATGTGTAATAACCCATTTTCTAGTAGTGTTCTGAGAATTTTTTAAGAAAATTGCCGTGCTAGTTGTACTTGGTGATGTTGTGTAAGCAATATCATCAATGTTAATTAATAAATCTGATCCTGTAGCTCCGCTTGCAGCTGTTAAAGGAAATTTAATGTACTTTGCCATTTTGTGTTAGTGTTAGTGTTAATGTTAGTGTTAGTGTTTGGCTGAGGTTTGTACAGTCCTCTCTGTTTTATTTTTATTTGCCAGTACAATGACCTTCTAAGGGGCTGTGACCCATTTCTAAAGCTGAAGCTTTATTGTCTATTGGCATTTCTTTAAATAGATTTTGAACGTGCTTTGACATCCAAGATCCTTTCATTTCCATTGGGCTGTGACCCATTTTGTTTGGTGATCCGTAGGGCATAATATTAATTTTTAGTTATTGTTTTAAATGCGTCTTTTAATTTAGTGGTATTTTTTTCGCTTAAGCTTTTTGTAGAAATTTTTGATGATATCAAAGGCTTTCCATCCGTAGTATCGCTCCTATATGACGATTTGTTATGAATATGAAACTTTTTAGGGTCCGTATGCTTAGCTGGGGATCCGTGCTTTTTTTCGTCGTATTTTAAATCGCCTGCTAACTTTGAAATATGTTTTTCATCAGCTGTCATTTTTTCATCGCTATGACCGTGCTTATTATCGTATTTCACATCTTGCTTAAGATAGTCCATATGCGCTTCATCATCTCGTTTTGTAGCCGCCATATTAGATGATGTTACTTTTGACCATTTTGCGTTTCCGCTATATTCTCCGTAATGTCCTTTATGCATTTTTTTATATTTTATTTAAAAATTAATTTTCCAGCATTGCTTGTTGCGTCTTGCTCTTTTTTGCTTTTTCTTTCTTTTTCTAATCTAAAAGTTTTTACAGGGTCAAATTCACCTTCATAACCTTGTAAAGTTTTACTTGCTATTTTACTTGATTCTTCCCCTATATTTCTAACTTTTTGATCAAGCATAGCTTTTTCACCTTCAGGAGATTCTAAATAATCTTTTTTTTCTTTTTCTACGCAATTTTTTTTAGATCTATTATAAGCATCTATTCCTATTTTATTAGTCGCAAGTCTTTCATCTAGCTGATTGCATTTATCAACTGGCTTCATTAGCGACTTGCTTACTGCAGTACCTATATCTTGTTGTAGTTTCGCGTAATGAGGCGCATCAGATATAGTAACCATAGCATCCGCTCCTGAAGTGTAAGCCCCTAGAAGTGGGGATTTTTTAAAAAACGGAGTTGCAAATTTAGAGCTACCCATTATCTAT
>Ga0315320_10003720_pt1 | contig 12502 bp, 9 predicted proteins | sample M140m21515metaG_FD_203458 | JGI IMG/M metagenome (GOLD analysis project Ga0315320, IMG submission 203458) | Ammonia-oxidizing marine archaeal communities from Monterey Bay, California, United States - M1 40m 21515 | ecosystem: Environmental > Aquatic > Marine > Coastal | place: USA: California...
AAAACCAAAAAAAACCAAAAACTCTGTGGAGAAACAAACAAACATAGCCGATAGCCGAGCCGATTGTCGCGAAAGCCTACTAGTAGTGTGTTGTGTATTGAGGATGCTAAGTGAGAGCCATGCTATTTAGAGAGCCAGTATATGAGCGTGAACGCGGTGCAGATGGCGACGACGGTGGCGAGGACCATGGTGTCCTTCGACCGTTTCCGCCGGATGGCGGTGAGCAGGTTGTTGACCATGGGAAACCGGCCCCCGATGGCGTCTAGGTTCCGGTTAACGTTCTGGAAGATCCCCCGTTGGTTCACCAGCGCCGCCGCGGTCGCCTGCGCCTGCCCGATGACGTCGTCCACCTTGGACGTGCTGCTCATGATCGTCCCGCGCTCGCGCATGAGCTGCGACCCGGCGGAGGAATCCCCGAAGTGATCATTCCCATTCAGCCCGCCTGATACCCGCCCGCTCCCTAAGAGCTCGGCGCTCTCCCTGCTCTGCTGCACCGCGTTCTTGGCGCGCCTCAGCTCGGACTGGTACTCGGCGTAGATGTCTTTATGCCTGGCGAGCGTGTGCGCGCGCGAATCTCCCACGCCGCCCTTGACCGCGCCCGCCATGGCGGTGCTCACGTCCGCGAGCCTCTGCAGCAGCGACTCCAGGTCGGTGACCTGCGCGTCGAGGGAATCTCCCGCGAGGAGGGCGTCGCGAACGCCGACGCCGGCGGTGCTCGCCGCCCTCTGTAGCGTCGCGAGCTTACCGTCGATCTCTGACTCCAGCGACCGCGCCTGGGTGACAAGGGTGGAGGTGTGGACGGTGAGCACGGGGAGCGCGGGGGATCTCGAGTTTGGGGGTGCCCTGCGTTGTTGGCGCGGTGATGTGGAGGGGGGGGTTCGTCGTGGGGGATCGGTGAGCGCGTACCTCGCGGCGCAGTTCCTCCCAGGCGCCCGAGGGCACTGACATCTGGCTGCTAACTCCCGCCCCCTGCGAGTATTGCATAGCGCGGGGTAGACTGATGGGCGGCTTCCTTCGGAGGCTTTCCATCTTTCGGCAACGGCCTTCTTCTCGCGGGCAGCCTCGGTTTATCCAGATCGATCGATGCGAGTCGTCTTCGTCTCCACTTCGTCGTGTCACATGCTCGTCGTCGCGGCATCTTCCGCGGTCTCGATCGTCGCGCGCGCCGGACTCGCATCTGTAGCGACCGGCCGCGGCGTCTCTATTCCCAGCGCGGCGAGGCCCAGGCTCGGACCCGATAGATACCGCGGTGTCGTCTCGGAGCGAGCGAGCCCAACCCGACGCGCATCTCACGCGTCTCTTTCCTCGCGCCGCACCGGCGACCTCTCCGCGTTCACTACCATGGCCACCGTCAACGCGGCCACCGTCCCATCCGCCGACGACGATGCGCTCTTCCTAGGGCTCGACTTCGGCACCTCCGGCGCGAGAGCCACCGTCGTGGGACCCGACGGCGTCATCCTGTGCGAGACAACCGCCAAGTACCCTCCCATCGTGAACGGCGGTAAAGCCGGCGACGGGATCCCGGAAGGCGGATGGGCCGAGGCATGGCGCGGCGCGCTCTGGTCCCTCCTCGACCAGCTCGACGAAACAACCGTCCGATCACGCATCGCGGCGGTGTCCATCGACGGAACCTCGGGCACCGTCCTCATCGTCGACGCCGCATCCGGCGAACCGATCTACCCCCCCATGCTCTACAACGAGAAACGGAACGACGCCATGGACGCCGTGTGCGCCATGGCGCCCACGGGGCACACCGTGCGGACACCGTCCAGCGCGCTGTGCAAGCTGCACAGCTGGTGGCTGGGCAACGGGGAAACGATCGGGAACGCCAAATTGTTACATCACGCCGACTGGATCGCGTTTCTACTCCACGGATTGCAAGGCGAGACGGACCACAACAACGCGCTGAAACTAGGGTTCGACCCGGGCTTGGGCCCACACGGGGACTACCCGGCATGGATGAAGTCGCTGCCGTACGCGTCCATGCTGCCCTCGAACGTGCGCGCGCCGGGGACTAAGACCGGCGCGGTGGCTACTACGGCGGCGATGAAATATTTCACCAGGCCTGGGGGATGCGCGGTGATCGCCGGGACGACTGATTCCATCGCCGCGTTCGTCGCCGCGAGGTGTACGGACGTAGGGGACGCGGTGACCAGCCTCGGGAGCTCGCTCGCGCTCAAGCTCGTGAGTGAGACGCGCGTGGACGACAGCGCGAAGGGTGTTTACTCGCACAGGCTGTGCGGTGAGTCTATTTTTTCCATTCTCGTACGGGCAATTATACTGACTTCAAGTGTTTTGTTTACAGGATCGTGGCTGGTGGGCGGGAGCAGCAACCTCGGCGGATGGCTCCTTCGGTCAAACTTCTCCGACGACGAGCTCGTGGAATTAACGGACTTGATCGACTTGAACGACGCCGCGAAGGAAAAGGACGTGCCGGACTACTACCCCGGCGTCCTGATGGGCTTTGGTATGACGGTGAAAGAGGCGACGGAGGCGCTGTGCCCGAGACCGGAATCAGATTCAGATTACCTTCGCGGTGAGTTTCTTTTTATTTCCGTATGGGCAATTGTAATGACGTCATGTTTTATTTACAGCCATCCTGGGCTCCGTCGCGGGCGTCGAGGCGCGCTCGTACGCGGAGATGGCCGCCATGGGCTCGTCGAAGGTGGCGAGGGTGTACACCGCGGGCGGGGGTGCTAAGAACGATAAGTGGAGCACGATTCGGTCGCGGGCCAACGGAGGGATCCCGGTCACCGCGTCGGAGTTTGCGGAGGCGAGTTACGGGTCGGCGCTGCTCGCGAGGATGGGGCACTACGAACTACCCACGTACAACTGCTCCGAGCTCGAGTGCCTGGTCGGTTTCTAGAAGTTTCTAGAAGTCCTCTCGACTCGTCGTAATCTCGTGATGCACAACAACTTACTTGTAACACACTCTAAACACTAACACACGCACGCGCTCACTTGCCGGAGCCGTAGGGGTTCATCCACTTGTCGAGTTTTTCCTTCCACCCGAGCTCCGCCGGGGCTCCGTCGCTTCCGTCCGCCGCACGTTCGAGCAGCACGACGTCCTCGAACGGGTTGAGCTTGCCGCCCGCCTCGCGGATCTCCTCCTCCGTCACCTTCTTCTCGTCGTCCCGGACCCGGTACCCGTACTCAACCTTACCGAAGCACGGAGCGTTCATCAGCGCTGGGTACATCTTGAACCCCGCTTTTTTCATGTCAGCCTCCGCTTTCCACATCTCGGGTACGATCATCCAGTCCTGCTTGACGGCCATGGGTCCGACGGGGAACCACTGGTTAGGTCCTTTGGCGCGGATGAAGACCTCGTACACCTTGGCGCCGTCCTCGAGCATGGTGTCGTACTTGGCGGCCGCGGCGAGCTCAGCTTCGGTCGGGGGCATGTCCACCTTCTTCTCGCCCGATGGCGCCTTGCGGCGCTTGGGCTTCTGGTTCTGCGCCTGTTTGGGCTTCTTGGCGGACTTCTTGGCGGCTTTCTCGGCAGCCTTCCTCTGAGCGGTCTTGGACATGCCGCCGGGCGCGGGGGCGGCGTCGAGGGAGGGCGCGGGCGCGCTGGAGAACTCCTCGGGACCCGCGCGGGTGATGCTCATCGGAAGCTTCGTTTTTGAGGTCGCGGCCGATCGCGCGGTGAAGGGCGCGGCGACGCGGGAGGAGAGGGCGGCGGCGCGCGCGCGGACGGGCGCGCGGGCCGAGACGGTCGTGGTCGTCATCGCGAGCATCTTGGCGGGTGTATCGGCGGCGGGTGTGCGTGCCGGCGGTGAGGGTTCCACGCGCAGGTGAGCACCTTTTGGCTTTGGTTATCGAAGGCGCGGGACGGAGATTCAGCCACGTCATCGCTCTATCATCGCTCCGTCCACCTCAGCTTTTTGCTTTTTTGTAGGAGCACAAAGACGCGACTCGCCACTTCGCACGCCGCCATGCAGACTGGAAACGAGCGGCTCGAAGCCGATACGATCGTCGATAAGATCCGCGGGGGCGAGATGACGGTGGTCGAGGCGGTCGCCGAGGCCCTGCCCGAGGTTTTCAGAACGCACGTCGTCGCCGCACTCGACTTGAAGGCGACTCTCAACTTGGCGCAAGTTAGCAAGTGGCACAACGACGCGGTGTGGAGCGTGGATGGCGTTCAGTCCATGAAGGCCAAGCTCAAGATGTACGGCGCAGAGTTGAAGCATAAGCGCCCTCCACACATAATCGCTGAACCGATGTACACGGCGGCATGTTACGGCAACCTCCCCGCAGTCAGGGCCCTTCTGGAGTCGGGGGAGGACTTGAACAAGCCACTCCATAACGGCACGACAGCTCTCCACTTATGCAGTTCCGTTGATAAACCCGCGAAATTGAAAGCTCTAATCGAGTTAGGGGCCGATATCAACAAGCAGGACATTAAAGGCCGCACTGCTCTGTCTCTGGCCTCTCGGTTCGAGCAAACGCTTAATGTCATGGAGCTCATAAAGGCGGGTGCTGATGTGGACCTCGCGGACTTCGACGGCGATACCCCTCTCATGTTCGCAGTTATGTACGGACGTCAAACCTCCACACATGTCCTGCTCTTCTACGGTGCAGGTGCAGACGTTCATAAGGCAAACAATCAAGGTGTCTCCCCGTTGGCAGAAAGCGAACTGTTGTTGGCAGAAAGCTCGGAGGAGGACTTTGAAGAGGGCAATAATTACGATGTGTACAATAGGTACGAATCAATCGTGACGATGCTGAAACACGCCAGCTCCATCAGCGCGTGAGAACCGATGTCATAACACGTACACTAGTCTCGCGTACACGTCGATGAAACGCTAACTAATGCGTCAACCGCTGCAGATCCTCCACCCTGCGCGTCAGCTCATCCACGCCCAAGTTCACCGCCGCCGCCACCTCCGCCGCCTTTTCCGGCTTCAAGTCCAAAAACGATTCGATCAAGTCGCCGTCCACGAACCCCTTGGCGCCCTCCTTGGACCTGTGCCTGTGCTCGTTCTGGAAACTTCTCCACGCGTCGTGGCTCAAACCCCCGACCCCACTCACCGTCTTGTTCAGCGCCGCCTGAAGTGCGCTGAGGAACTCGAACTGCTCCCGCGGAAGGGTGGCCAAAACCCCGATGACGCCGTTGACAGTGCCGAACAACAGAGTCGGGACATCCGCGTGTTCCTGGTCGGGAAGACGCATGACGAGCGACCCTCGCCTGAACTTGTTGACGAACTCGCCCACGTGGTACTCGCCGACGATCTCCAGCCGGCTCCGTTCCTCGTCCGTCGCGGCGTCGGATTGCTTGCGAAGGGTGAAGAGGTTGAAGTTATTCTCGGCTCCGAGGTAGGTGTCGTCGTCGAGGATGTCGACGGCGGTCATCCAGTTGGCGTTGTAGTCGCGCGCGCGCTCCTCGATGACCGACTCCTCCGGCTTGTACGCCAGCAAAGAGACCGACTTCATCAGGTCACCCACGACGATGAAATCACCCCGCACAGCCACGTACAGCGCCACGATGTGCCCGTGGTGAGAACACTCCTTCGCCAGCTCGTACGTAGACCCACCCTCTTGTTGCTTACCGTCCGTATGGGCAATCACCCCGCCGCCCCGGGCGACCCATCGGAACAGCTCAACCTTGCTGTTGATCCCCGCGAGCAACTTCCCGTTGAACGCGTTGAGGTTGTACACCGCACCCTTGACCTCCTTCTCCGCCACCAGCTGAAGCTTACCGTCCTCGGCTCGAAACACCAAAACTCGACCCCGCGTCGGTTCCGGCTCCTCCGGCAACGTGTACCCCGTGCCCACGACGTAATACGCGCACGGGTCATCCGCGAAGACGCACGAGATGACACTGCTGTCCTGCTCGTTTGGTTCGAGCCTGAACTTGTGCAAGGTTTCGAACGTGACGTCGTCGAAGAGTCGGACAAAGTAGGTCTCCGATCGTCCGTCAAAGTTTTCAGTCAGCGCCGCGTAGGTTCCCGACTGCGGCTGGTGCGCGACTCGCCGCGGCTGCTCGCCGAGCGGGACGGTGCGTATGTGCAGCTTCTGTATGTCGTCGATGCCGCCGATGGTGAGGTCGGACTCGGACGCGAGCGCGAGTGAGTCGGGAAAGGCGTCGCAGTTGAACGGACACGCGTGCAGCACCTCCCGCAGGTTCACGTTTGAGTAGATGAGCTTACCGTTGTTGCCGTAAATCACCGTGGGTCGGTCGGATCCGGCGAATACGTGCGTCGTGCCTTTGCTGCGAAACGTGCGCAGGGTGATGGGCTGGGTACCGAGGCTCAGGGACTTGCCGTCCTTGAGGGTACCGGCGATGGGGTCGACGCCGAACGTGTGTAACTGCCCGTCTCCGAGCCCGGCGAGGAGGTAAGGGCTACCCTCGAAAGAACAGAGGAGCACGGCGCGGGGGATGACGCCGCCGGACGCGCCGCCGCCGCCGCCGCTCGCGCCCAACGCACTCGTCGTCACCGGCTTCAGGTCCGGCATCGTGAGTAACGAAACCTCCGCGGTCCACGTCCCGATCGCGCACAGCTGTGCGGCGGGATCCCCCGGGTCCGACAGAGGAGTACAGTCCAAACACGCAATCTCCGAACCGTCACCGAGCGTCGTCGTCGCCACCTCGCGGATCAGCTCGCCGGATGAACCCGACGATCCGTCGATCTGCATGGCATCGTCGCCGCTCGAACCGGCGCCCACGCTCAGCGAATACAGCGCACCGCCCGTCGTCGCGACGAGCACCTGCGTCCTGTTGGCCGCCGCCACCGAAACCGCCGCGCCCCCCGGCGGCGTCCACGTAGCTCTCGGTTCCCCGCTCCCGGCGGTGACCAAACGCACGCCGGACGCGACGCACTGCACGACGTACCCGCCGTCGACGTTGCACACGCACAGCGTCTGTTCCTCGGCGGAGAACCCGGGGAACTCAGCCTCCGCGAGCTCGTCTTCGTCGTCGATCGCGAGAACTCTGGTTTCACTCGCGAAGGACACCACGAGGTGGGTGTCGCTCGGGTGCGTGCTCGCGTCGCCGCTTCGAAGGCTCCACGTTCCCTTGACTCCCGGGAGCTCGATCGCGGCCTGCTCGTGGATCCCCACGCCGTTCCGCACCACCCTTAGTGACCCGTCTTTGCCCACCCCCGAGCACGTCACCACCTGCCCTTGGCCGTGTCGTTCCAAGTCGACGACGGCAAAGTCCACGATGGGGCCGAGGTTCGTGAACGATTCCAAGCACTCGACGTAGGTCAGGCCGTCGGGGGTGGCGGGTGTTTGGTCCGCAGGGCACCGCGTGGGCTGCGCGTGTAACCGAACGAGCTGCGAGTCGCCGTACGCGCTGCCCACGTAGACGACTCCGTTGTCCAGGTAGGACAACGAGGACGCGATGGACGTTTGCCCGAGCGACTCGAGCTTCAGCGCGTGCACCCGCGCCTCGTCGTGGACCAGCACCAGCAGGTGGAGCATCCCGGTGCTATCGCCGAGGAGGTACCTGCTGCCGTCCGCGTCCACGGCGCCGTACGCCATCACGTTGACGCTCTTCGTGGCGATGGCTTTGACGATCATGCCGGATTGGCCCGGATCTCTTCCGGTCGCTCCCGGAACGTTTCGGTCGCCGGCCATCTCCCCCATGTTGCCGCCGTCCTTGTTCAGGTAGACGATCACGCTCTCGCCCACGACGATCGCGCCGCCCAACGGCGATGCGACCGGGATGATCAACGAGCTGCCACCCTCCAAATCGTTTTGCGCCCACGGCCCGTCGACTAAGCACTTCTCTTTAACGTCAACCTCGTACGTCTTGACGTGCCTCGCCTCTTTGGTGTCCTCGTACAGGACGCATATCGTCGGACGGGGACAGCCGTGGAGGAACTTTATGTCCTTGATGTTGGACTCCTCGAGGCGCATGTCGAACGCCTCGCGGAGTTGTCCCGTTCGGTCCATCGGGACGACTTTGAAGAGGCCATCGTACGCCTGCGTTCCGATGAGTCGGCACTCCGGGTCGACCTCTCCGATCAAGCCGTGCTCGCACGTCCGGCCGATGCGGGCCGTGAGGTCGCCCATCGCGCGCGTGACGATGGATCCGGTGGTTTGGTCGTACGCGAGGACGCAGAACATGAGCCGCTCGGTGGCGATGTACAACAGCTGGCGTTTCTCGCCTTGCGGTTTGTAGAGCCGGAGGACGGCGATGCGCCCGTACAATGGGACGTCGTGCATGGGCTGGAGGCCGTCTGGGGTGAGCATGTGGATCTCGATCCTCGTGCACTTACTGCGGAGATGATCGTGGTGGTCGGTGGGAAGGAGGGAGGGTGAGAAGGGGGTGCGAGAAGATCGCGCGCTTTTTTGCAATTGTTTTTTCAGATTGGGTCGGTGGGGTGGTGACGCGTCGCGGGCGTTGGGGTGGGGACTCACGCTACGATGAGGTTGAGCTCGTTGTCGTGGGTGAAGTTACCCACGAGGCTGTGCGTCACGCTCGTTGGCTTTTGCGCCTGTGGGAGACGGGGCGGGGGTCGGGACCGGTCAGATCGTGGGTCGGCACAGCGCCAGTAGGGTTCATCGTTTTGTTGGATGTGCGGGAGAAGCGCGGGAGCCCGGTCGCCTCTGCTTGAGCGCGGTGGCCGGGGCTCGAGGGCGTCGTCGGGATCACTGAGAGCCGGGGGCACGTACCGTCACGACATAGTTGTACGCCATCGCCGCTCCGATCCCCCGTCCGGGTCTTCCCGTGGGTCGTGGCACGCGCGTTCTCTCCACTGGTCGTGCCGGCCCTCTCCTCACTCAGAGACTTCCGCAGAGTCTCCCGCTCCACGGCCGATTTTGAGTCCACAGCAACCGAGGCCGGGCCAAATATAGCACATCGGCGGATTTCCCGTCGTCGCCCTGGTCAGAGATAGCGCGCGCGAGGAGACCGCGACGCAGTAGACGCGACGACACCGACGGCGGCGGAGTCCCGGAGTGAACCCTAGAGGGGCGCGAGTCACGATATGCCTCCCCGCAAGGTCCGTCCCCGCGCAAACCCACGTCTCCGGCCCCGTCAATCACGCGAAAAGTAAACCGGGTTTCCGTTTGCCCTCCTAAAACCATCGATCCATTGACCCGCCGTCTCTGACCCCACGCGTCCCTCTCTCCACCGCATCGAACAGGCTCCCGAGAAGGATGGCGCCAAGCCCAAGGCTAAGAAGGACAAGGGCGAGAAGAAAGCGGCGCCGCCAGTCGCCGACTTCGACGCTTTCGAGGAGGCCAAGACCGTGATCATCGTCCCGTCCAATCAACTCGAGCTGACGCAGAAGCAGATGGACGAGGAGTTCACCAAGCAACTCACCGCGAACAACCCGAACGCCCCGGCGAACATCGCGCGGTACAACACGAAAGAACGCGAGTACAAGTTCGAACCGATGATCGATCAGCTCGTCGTCCACTTCGCGTCCGACGGCTACCTCCTTCATCGCGAGTCCGACGCCGCGAAGCAGCAGCTGCAACTCGAAGCCATGGAAGCGGAGGCGGTCGAGGCGTACGAACGCGAAGTCGCGGGTTTACCCAAGAAGAAAACCGAGGGTGGCGAGGAGGGTGCCGAGGGTGCCGAGGAGGAGGCGAGCGCGGCCGCGGACACAGACGACGCGCCGCGGGAACCCGCGGATGACTCCAAGGCGCTTCGCAATCAATTCAACTTTTCTGAACGAGCGGCTCAGACGGTGAATAACCCCACGCGCGAGCGTCAGTCCGCGACGGAACCCCCGCCCTCGCAGCAGTTCACCGCGAGTGCCACGCAGTGGGAGATGTACGACGCCTACATGGAGGACCAGCTGCGGATCGCCATCCAGAAGGATATGATGAAGAAGCAGAAGCAACGGGAGAAGGAGGCGGAGGAGGCGGAGGAGGCGGGCGAACCTTTGCCAAAGAAGAAGGATGAGCCCGTGACCGTGCCCAAGGAGAAGAAGCCGGAGATGATGGCGGGGGTTCCGATGACCCGCGCGGTCAAGGTGATGGAGCGCATGGTGAACCAGAACTCCTACGACGACATCGCTCAAGATTTCAAATACTGGGAAGATCAGAGCGATCAATTCCGGGAAGGGGAAGGTACGCTGTTACCGCTGTGGAAGTTCTACAACGAGCGCGCGAAGCGCCGGCACGTCACGGCGATCGCGTGGAACCCCGAGTACCACGATCTCTTCGCCGTCGGGTACGGCTCGTTTGATTTCGTGAAGCAGATGAGTGGGTTGATTTGCTGCTACTCGCTGAAGAACCCGAGCCATCCGGAGTACACGTTCACGACCGACTCTGGCGTGATGTGCCTGGATTTCCACCCGCACCATCCCAGCCTACTCGCCGTCGGCCTGTACGACGGCAGCGTGATGGTGTACGACGTGCGGAACAAGGTGAACCGACCGATTCGGCAGTGCACGGTTAAGACGGGGAAGCACACGGATCCGGTGTGGCAGGTGAAGTGGCAGGACCAGGACCTCAGCGAGCGCTCGCTGAACTTTTGCTCCGTCTCCTCCGACGGACGGGTCACGACGTGGACCATGTCCAAGTCCGAGCTCGTCCACGAGGACTTGATGGAGCTCAAGCTGGTGACGGACGACGAAGGGGACGACGCCGACGCGCTCGGGTCGCTCGCCGGCGGTTGCTGCTTCGACTTTAACCAGGTGAGTTTATTTTTATTTTCGTACAGGCAATTAGTATGACGTCGTGTTTTGTTAACAGGCGCAGGACCACCTCTTCGTCGTGGGCACCGAGGAAGGGCACGTGCACAAGTGCTCCAAGGCGTACAACTCGCAGTACCTCGAGACGTACGTCGGGCACAACATGGCGGTGTACTCGGTGCAGTGGAACCCTTTCCACCAGAAGGCTTTCCTGTCGGCGTCGGCGGATTGGAGCGTGAAGCTTTGGGAGCACAACACGGCGCGGCCGCTGATGAGCTTCGACCTGAACAACGCCGTCGGTGACGTGGCGTGGTCACCGCTTAACTCCACGTCGTTCGCGGCGGTCACCAGCGACGGCAAGGTGCACGTGTACGACCTGGAGATTAACAAGCACGAACCAATCTGCGAGCAGAAGATTGTGCGCAAAGCGAAGCTCACGAAGGTTGCGTTCAACCCGGAGTATCCGGTGCTCTTGGTGGGCGACGACCGGGGATGCGTGACGTGCTTGAAGCTGTCACCGAACCTGAGGAAGGGGAGCGCGGAGCCGGAGCGGATGGAGACGTTGGTGGATACCGCTCTGAAGGGTGAGCAAGCATGAGGCTTGCCCCGCGCTCGTACCCTCGACGATTTTTTAGAAACTTAAATTATTTAGCGGCGTCGATGAAATTCAGCACACCATCATCAATTGGAGAGTCGACGAGTCAGCGACTTACATTCAAACGATCTTACAACAAACAACAGGGGACATGGCAGCTCTGGCTAAAGCCTCGTCAAAACTCGCGTCATCTCGTACAGCGACGCATCGCACTTAACACGGTCGAAGGCTCGAGCGTCGACAAACGCAGCCTCGGGAAAAGAATGAAAAAGAAGAAATTTCCGCCGGGATCACCGCGCGGGCGCCGGCTCCCGGTCGCCCGCGGGCTCCTCGTCCTCGCTCCCGCTCTTGGACGCGTCCACGTCCACGGGCCAGCCCATGCCCACGTCCTCGTCCCTGTCGTAGGCACCCCCCGGCCTGTGCTCCTCGATCGCTTCCCGTATCCGACCAACCTTGGATATAGAAGCGCTGAACCCGGCAACCTTGCCGAGGGACCCTTTGTACAACTGAAAGTACGGCAGCACCTTGACCCCCATGCCGCGGCAGAGGTCTTTGTTGTCGTCGAACTCAATCTTGATCACCACGACGTCCGCGGAGTTGGCCTCGGCGATCTTGCACAGCTTCGGGTGCAACGCTCTGCACGCAGCGCACCACCGGGCGTAAAAGTCGACAATGACGAGTTTGCCCTCCCCGCACCGCTTGAGCTCCCCTAAGAACTCGTCCATGCTGTGCACTTCCACCATGTTGGACGCGTTGTGTTTCTGCCACCACTGGTCCTTACTCGTGTCCACCTTACCGCCCATCGCGCGCGTCTGTGTGGAGCGTGAAGAGAGAGGGGAACGCATGTTGGTCAGTCGCGGCGGTCGTTGAGGGCGCGACGCGTTCGAAAAGCGCAAACGAATGATGGCCTTCGAACCGGCGGGTTTGGAAAGCGAAAAAAGTTTTTTGGAAACGACGATGAGGCGTGGGTTCGTTGGGGACGGGGATGACGCGATGACGCACCTTGACGTCGCGGGATGCCCTGGACGTGTTCACGGGTCCCATGCGCGCCGTTCGGAGCGCGCGAGTCTCCCCGAAGAAGCGATTAGGGCCCGAGGCGACTCGGTGTCTCGTCGCGGTGCGGGCGGGGGAGACATCGCTCGGGGTTCCCGAGGCGCGCGCGGGTTTGGCGCGTCCCCGGGTGTGCCCGCGGCGGGCGCCCACCGCGGGCGCCGCGCCAGCCGTGACGATCGCGATGCCGTTCATGCGATTCGTCCCTCCGACGATACCGACGTATCGGTCGCGTGCCTCACTCCGCGCGCGCTTACAAGTGATG
>Ga0315320_10003722_pt1 | contig 12497 bp, 10 predicted proteins | sample M140m21515metaG_FD_203458 | JGI IMG/M metagenome (GOLD analysis project Ga0315320, IMG submission 203458) | Ammonia-oxidizing marine archaeal communities from Monterey Bay, California, United States - M1 40m 21515 | ecosystem: Environmental > Aquatic > Marine > Coastal | place: USA: California...
CAAGAAGTTTTGGGATGCCGTATTTTATAATCTTGCGTTTGCCGGTCGTGCCAGATGTTCTTAAATTAAAATGTGTATTGGAACTAGATATCCTTTTAAGTAGTTCAATTTTTGTTTTTAAAGGTTTCTTGAGGGGGAGTACCTCCATTTTATAGGGTGTAAGGTCAATGGTGTTGTCACTTAAAATATCGTATACCAAAGAGCAGATTAGGTGGTCGCAACGTCCTGTGTTGAGGTTTGATATCAAAGTTTCATAGCTTATTTCGATATCGCCATCTGATAAGAAAATATCAGATGGTGTGCTCATGTTTGGAAGCGTTCAAAATTATTTAGTCGGTCAGGATAATATTTTAATTATGTCGCCGACAGTCTCCGGGATATTTTCTTCATAAACATCAACGCCAAATTCATTCTCAAGACGAACTGATAATTCAGCCAATGAAAGTGAGTCTAAGCCAAGGTCTTGCTTCAAATTTGCCTGAAGAGATATTTCTGGAATATTGACTCGTTGAATTACATCCATATTCTTGACTGTTGTTTCAACGACAGAGAAAACAGTTTGCTCAAGCACTTTTTTTTCCATGTATAGGGTAATCTAGGATGGTTTTCTTTCTATTTTTAATTCTTTTGGCCGGACTTCCGAAGTAAATACCCCACTCATCAAGTTTCCTCGTTACAAGTGACATAGCCCCAACAGATGAGCCCTGTCCGATCGTACTGCCTGGTAATATTGAAGTTCCTGTTCCGATTATGCAGTGTTCCTCAAGTATTACAGGCTCAGGAGAATCGTCTCTAAATTGTTGAGGCACGAGTGGGTTGGTCAAGTGTTCTCCAGTGTAGTCATCTGAGGAGGAGTAAATAGTAACTTTTGCAGCCAAGCCGCAGTAGTCTCTAATTGTTATACCGCCAGCACAGGAGAGGTAGCACCCTGCACTAATGTGAACATAACTTCCTATATTCAAAAAACCTCTTTTTGCTATGAGATATGTACCGCCGTCAATTTGAACATTATCTCCTATCGTAATGTTTTCTAGGCCGACAATTGTGCAGTTTTTTGCTATTTCGACATTTTTCCCGACTTTTTTGAATCCAAATTCTAGCAAGTCATCGGTTGTGTAGTAGCCATGTTCAAAAACTCTCATGTTACCGGTTCTGCATTAACCGCTTGCTGGATATTTTGTCCAATGAAACTTATCGGATGATTTAACTAGAACTGGTTTGTGTGTGTGGGGGGGATTTATTAACTCTTAGTGGCACGGTACATGCTTCGTTTATTCTGTAATGACAGGTTACCAGGTCGAACTTCCAGAGGTTACTTATGTGGGTGTTTTGCCAAGGCGTGAGGTTACTGGCGATAACTCCATTGAGAAGCTTTTACGGATTGGGTATATGACATCTCGCCATGTTAATTTCGGTGAGAGGGTTGTTTTTACCGCTCAAAAGCCAGACTGTGAAACTTACGGCTTTAAGATAGTGGAAATTGAAAACCTCCCGTTTGATCATTATACGGCTTGGGCATTGCAAAACTTCCAGCATATGTTTTCTACACCTTTCATGATTAACTTTCATTCTGATGGGATGATTCAAAATCCCTCGGGTTGGGATCATGAATTTTTGAATTATGATTACATTGGGGCACCTTGGCCAGAAGATCGGCTTTCCGGTAACGGAGGGTTTTCATTAAGATCCAAAAAACTATGTGAGTTGGCTGCTGATCTTGATATGGCGCCTCATTTCCCTCAGCGAGGACTTATGGATAACGAAGACGTTATAGTCTGTAGGACATATAGAGAACATTTCGTTGATAACGGATGTCGTTTTGCTCCCGCAGAGGTAGCGGAGAAATTTTCCACAGAACACTATGCTTCAAATCAAAGATATTTTAAGGACAGTTTCGGGTTTCATGAAATAGAGAGTATTAGGAATGAGAATTTAAAGTCATACCGGCGTGAGCGTTTGGGTGGCATCCTTTTAACTGCATAATTAGTATTGAAAGGTCAATATATGTTAAAATACGAAGATTTAAAACATGTTCTGCAAGGTGTTGGCGATGAAAATATTGAGAGATTTCGCGGTAAAACGGTTGTTCTTTTGGGTTCCAGTGGGTTCCTTGGCAATTGGTTTTGTGATCTGTTCGCGTCTTTTAATGAGCGTTATTTGAATGACTCATGTACTTTGATTTGTATCGATCGCGTTCGAGGTGAACCGCGGCGTAGTGCTGTGATGTGGGAGCATGACATCAGCGCAACGATGGCTGACCTTCCATTCAGCCAAGTGGATTTCATCATCAATTGCGCAGGAATTGCGAGCCCCGAAAAATATCTTCAATTGCCAGTTGAAACCATGGATGTATCTTATACAGGAACCCGGAATGTGTTAGAATTGGCTCGTTTGTTTGATGTTGAGTCGATTCTTTTATTCTCTTCCAGCGAAGTTTACGGCACGCCTGATCCGCAAGCTATACCTACTCCGGAATCATTTATTGGTCGAATCCCAACGCGTAGTAATCGTAGTTGTTACGATATTGGCAAACAGGTTTTAGAAACATTGGCTTACATTTATCATGAGAAGCACAGCTCGCCAGTAATTACTGTGAGACCATTTAATATGTATGGGCCATATATGGGATTGAATGATAATAGAGTTTTGGCAAATTTTATGAAGTCCTATATTTCGGGCGATACTCTCAAAGTATACGGGGACGGAAGGCAAACACGCACTTTTTGTTATGCTGGAGATGGTTTGATATATATGTTATTATTGCTCCTAAATGGTCGACCGGGAGAGTTATACAATGTCGGGAATCCTAATCCCGAGATTTCTATGGAAACTTTGGTGCAGAAATTCTTTGACGCCTTTGGGGAGCCATACAATTACGAAGTGATTGAATATCCCGATACCTATCCGGCAGATGAGCCTGAACGTCGTTGCCCTTCGATTGATAAGGTGAAGCGTGCCACTGGTTATGTTCCTCGGATCGGGTTGACTGAAGGTTTGCGTCGGATGTATGACTATTGTCTGGAGACCGAGCATGCTACCGTTGTTTAAAGTACATAAGCCTGAAGGGATTGGGGAAATCCTCGAGGGGGTCTTTGATAGTGGGTTTCTGACTGAAGGTGATTACTCAGATCAATTTGAGCGCTCACTGGGTGATTGGATCGGGAACCCAAATGTATGCCTGACCAATAGTTGCACGTCGGCATTGGATTTGGCGCGGCATATGTGCGAAGTGGGGAAGGGTGATGAAGTGATAACTACTGCCATGACCTGCATGGCCACCAATTTGCCGTTCTACCAGGTTGGAGCCAAATTGGTATTCGCTGATATTCAGCCGGAAACCGGCAACATTGATCCGGGAGAAATTGAGTCCAAAATCACCGAACGAACTAAGGCCATTGTGTTTGTTCATTGGGCAGGCCGACCGGCGGACTTGAGGGCAATCCATGCGATTGCCAATAGACATGGGATACCGGTTGTAGAGGATGCTGCGCATGCATTGGGGGCTGTTTACGATGGGGTAAAGATAGGGGCGCACAGCGATTTTGTGTGTTTTTCATTTCAAGCTATTAAACATCTTAGCACCGCGGACGGCGGAGCAATTGCCTGTAAACGCGCTGAAGATTCGGAACGGATCAGGCGGCTTCGTTGGTTTGGGTTGGATCGTTCACGGAAGGATACCCAACGCTGGAGTCAGGATATCCCCGAGGGAGGTTATAAGTATCACATGAATAACCTGAACGCGGCGATCGGGATTGAGCAGCTAAAATCAATCGATTCCCTGATCGATTCCCATCGGCGGCACGCGGCCCGATATGATGACGAAATCAAAAATTCGAAAATCGAAAAACTGAAACCTTTTGAGTCAGGAGAATCAGCCTGTTGGATTTATTCATTACTGGTGGAAGATCGAGAGTCCTTTCAGGCGTACTTGGCTGAGCATCAAGTAGCCTCAGATTGGGTGCATGTGCGCAATGATCAATACAGTATCTTCAGCGAATTTCGAACGGCTTTGCCGAATGTGGATTCGTTTGAGCGGCGGCTCATTAATATTCCGGTTGGATGGTGGTTGAGTGATCAAGACGTAGATCACGTCGTTCGAATTGTGAATGATTATTGACCGGGCCGGGAGAGCCTGCTTTAACCGCCGGCCAATGGCTACGATAGGATGCGTTTATTTAGTGGGTGCCGGGCCAGGAGATCCGGGGTTACTGACTCGGCGGGGGGCGGACCTGATTGGCCGCGCTGATGTGCTGGCTTATGACGCGCTCTGTAATCCTTCTCTTTTAAAACTGGCTCCGGAATCTGCGGAGATAATTTATGCCGGGAAACGTGCCGCTGATCATGCGATTCCTCAAGGTGAGCTGAACCAGTTGTTGGTGCAAAAGGCGTGCGAAGGGAAAACTGTGGTGCGCTTGAAGGGCGGAGATCCGTTTGTATTTGGCCGAGGTGGCGAAGAAGCGGAGGAGTTGGCTGAGGCCGGGGTGCCGTTTGAGATTGTTCCCGGTATTTCTTCCTCGGTGGCCGCCCCGGCTTATGCGGGGATACCTGTAACGCATCGGGATCATTGTTCAAGTTATACGGTGATCACAGGGCATGAACGTCCTGAAAAAGGCAACGAAAGCTCGATTAATTGGAAGCAGCTCGCGGAAAGTGATGGAACCAAGGTCATCCTTATGGGGGTTGAGCGGATCCGCGGCATTGCAGAGCGGTTGATGGAAAACGGTCTCGATGTTAAAACGCCCGTGGGAATGGTGCGTTGGGGAACGACTTGCCGGCAGGAAACCTTAACGGGGACGCTTGAGACGATTGCCGATCTTGTTGAACAAAAAGGGTTTAAAGCGCCGGCTGTCACCATTGTCGGTGGGGTGGTTGATTTGCGGGAGCAGCTCAGCTGGTTTGAGCGCCGGCCGTTGTTTGGTCGGCGGGTTGTGGTGACTCGCACTCGCACGCAAGCCAGTGTCTTGGGGGCGCGCTTGTCTGAGTTAGGGGCGGATGTCTTGGAAATTCCCACCATTAAAATCGCGGAACCGGAAGACCAAGAAGCGTTGCGTGATGGCTTGCTCGGGCTGGGTTCCTATCAATGGCTTGTATTCACCAGCCCGAATGGAGTGGATTGTTTTTTTAATTATTTCTTCAAAGGCTTTGATGATCTACGCGATTTGGGTGGATGCCGGATTGCGGCTGTGGGACCGGCAACGGCTGCCAAAATAAAGGCGTTGCATCTCAAGATTGATTTGATGCCCGATTGTTATACAGCCGAAGGCGTGGCTGCGGCATTTCGTGATAGCGAGGAATATTCCGTTGAAAACGAGAACGTGGCCTTGTTCCGTGCGCAAGTGGCGAGCCCAGAATTGCCGCGCGAACTGGAATCACTCGGAGCGATCGTGGATGACATTCCCGTTTATCAAACCGTGCCGGAAACCGATGATCGTAATGGCGCCGTGGCTAGGTTAGAGAAGGAAGGGGCCGACTGGATTACGTTCACCAGCAGTTCCACTGTAGAACATTTTGATGCACGGTTTGGTTTAGTGGCGACTTTGGAAAAGCACGGGGCGAGTGTCCTTAGCATTGGTCCGGAAACCACCAAAGCACTCAAGAAGTTGGGCGTCGAGCCGGCAGTGGAGGCGCAGCCTCACTCCATCGATGGCATGGTGGAGGCTCTGACGGCGGCGGCGGGTTAACGGCAGAACCGCTCGAGCAATACCTCCAATTCTATCCGCTGCAGTTTTTGCAGGACCTCATATTCCGGCGTGCCCGGTGAGGCTTCGCTGACGGCATCCACGTAGGTAAAAGGATCCCATTTTGCTGTTGCGAGGTGAGTCAGTGAGGTGTCTTTCAGCGCCAGAGCGGCCCGAGTGTTGATTGAGTCAAAGGCTTCGTGCTGACCTGCTCGTGTAAGCCAGTATTTGGCGTTTGAATAATCGGGCTCGCGGCGATGCATGATGCCATGCAGGAAGCTGCCATCGTTTGAGTTAATATTCTGTGAAAGATCATGCGAGGCGTCCAAGTGATCGTGCCAAAGGAGCAAGGCACTGTGGATCAGGGGTTGTTGGTGGTTGGCAAGATCAAGTGTGTCGAGGACGGCCAGGCATTGGTCGAGGTTGAGGGCGCCAGGTCTGCGTTCGGGGCCGAGGGAAGCCAGAGTGGGGGTATCAAATATTTTTTGAACTTTTTGGGAGATACTCATGATCAAAGGGCGGCTTCGACACGTTCACGGTAGGTCTCTTGAATTTTTAAGGTGAGCGGGGATTGGTTGATTTCATGGCCATCCAAAGTGCCGATAGGTTGGATTTCCCGGACGCTATTGGTGAGGAATAATCCATCGGCCAACAGGAGTTCTTTGTGAGGCAGGTCAGACTGAGCAGTACGAATGCCGATGTCGGCGGCTAGCTCCAGGATAAATCCGCGGGTTATACCGCCAAGGCAGCCGCTGGCAAGAGGCGGTGTTAGTAGGACATTTTCCGCTACGGCAAAAATGTTACTGGCAGCCGTCTCGGTGGCGTGACCGTTGCGATTCAATAGTAGCGCATCGTGGACCTCGGCCTGTTCAGCTTCCCGCATGGCAATGATATTGACCAGTTTGTTAGCGGTCTTGAACGTGGAAAGAGGGTCGTGGTCACTGAGGATTCCGGTTGCGGTAATAATGTTTACGCATGTTTTCGGATCAGCCACGGGTGGGGCGTCATGCAAGGAAATGACCACAGTGGGCGTACTGCTGCCCATGGAACTGTAACCGCGCTTACCGGTGCCGCGCGTGATGTGAAGGCGGAGGATTCCGTCGGAGACCTTGTTGCGTGCGATTAATTCGCGGCAATGGGCAGTCCATTCATCAAAGGAAAAGGGGTCCTCGATATGGAGCCCGCTCAAGCCGTGGGCGAGCCTGCCGAGATGGCGTTCTAGAAGGAACGGGTGTCCTTGATAAATACGGACTGTTTCAAACACTCCATCACCGTAAAGAAAGCCGCGGTCGAAAGCGGATACCTTCGCCTGATTCTCAGGGATCCATTCGCCGTTTAGAAAAACATCCATTAGCTGAGCCAGTCTTTCATCACCCGGCCGGCGACATCCGTGAGGCGGAAATCGCGGCCTTGGAAGCGGTAAGTGAGTTTCTTGTGGTTCAGGCCAAAGCAATGGAGGAGGGTGGCCTGAAGATCATTGGGGTGCACTGGGTTTTCCTCGATGCTCCAGCCGATTTCGTCGGTTTTGCCGTATACTTGACCGCCTTTCAATCCCCCGCCGGCCATGACCATGGAAAAACAAAACGGATGATGATCGCGGCCGGTGGCATTCTTGTTACCTCCGCGGTTTTCTCCGAGCGGCGTGCGGCCGAATTCTGAGGACCATTGTACGAGTGTGCTATCGAGCAGCCCGCGTTCCTTGAGGTCGCGAATCAGCGCGGCAATGGGTTGATCGACCACGCTGGAGTTGTATTTCAGCTCCCCATCCAGCTTGCTGTGGTGATCCCAAGAGGCATAGACGATGTTGATGTAGCGCACACCGCGCTCAACCATGCGCCGGGCGAGCAGGCAGTTGCGGGCAAAGTCCTGGTGGGTATCCCCAAACTTGCCGCGGCCGCCTCCGCCGGGATCGGGGCGATCCACTCCGTAAGCCTTGAGCGTGGCGAGTTTTTCCTTGGAGAGATCAATCAGTTCCGGGGCGGCCGTTTGCATGCGGCTGGCCAGTTCGTAGCTGGCAATGCGGCTGGCGATTTCGGGATCGTGAATTTTCTCGAAACGGCCCTTATTGACGGCGTTCAAGGTATCGAGCCCGGCGCGTTGAAGCTCGGGCGGGAGGCCTTTGGGGTTGGAGAGATTTAGTACGGCCTCGCCGTTATTGCGAAACAATACTCCGGCATAGGTGCTCGGGAGAAAGCCGCTTTGCCAGAGAGTCGTTCCTCCGCTGGAACCTCGGCCGGCGGTGAGCACCACGTAGCCCGGGAGATTTTTGGATTCACTGCCCAAGCCATAATTGATCCAAGAACCGGCCGTCGGCATCCCAAAACGGGACACACCACACTGCATCAGGAGTTGTCCGGGGTGATGGTTAAACTCATCGGAATGCATGGAGCGGATCATGAGCAGATCGTCGGCGACTGAACCGAGGTGAGGCAGGAAATCACTAAATTCCATACCGGACTGTCCGTGTGCCTTGAAGGTTCGCTGGGAGCCCATGAGCTTGGCGGTATCTGGTTTGATGAATGCAAACCGTGCCTTGTCGAGAATCTCCTTGGGGAGCGATTGGCCGTTGCGTTTGTTCAGCTCTGGTTTGGAGTCAAAAAGATCCAAATGCGAGGGTGCGCCGGCCATGAAAATATTGATGCAAGCCTTAGCGGTGGGTTCAAAGTGCGGTTTACGTGGCTCGAGAGGGTTGGCGAATTCATTGGCGAGCAAGCCGTCCTCAATCAAGAGGGAGGCCAAGGCAGCACCACCAAGCCCGCTGGCACTGGTGGCAAGGAAGTCGCGTCGGGTTTGTTGGAGTTGAGCTTGGGCGGGGTGCATAGTTATTCGCGGGTAATGAATTCGTCGAGATTCAGGAAAACACGTGTGACCACGGCCCACGCACTGGCCTCAGGGTTGCCGTTAAAGGCGGTCGCCGCATCTTGGTGGTTGGCGTAATAGGTCTTGGCCTTGGCAAGGAGATCCGCAAAGGCGGCGATCTCGGTGGGCGTCGGTTGCCGCGCGGTGCAGAGCTGGAAGCCGAGCTGTATGCGGGCGGTGTCCTCGGCGCGTTCGGAAAGAAGACGCTTGGACATAGCCTTGGCGGCGTCGGTGAAGATAGCGTTATTCAGAGTGGTCAGGGCAGCGAGCGGGGTATTGGAAATGTTTCGCTGCACACAGGTGATATTGCTGTCGGGACAATCAAACGTAATGAGATTTGGGTGCGGTGAAGTGCGTTTGAAAAAGGTATACATACCGCGGCGGAATTGATCTTCGCCGACACTGGTTTTCCATTTGAAATTATTGGCATAGCTCAACTCGGCAACGCCGGGCGGTAAAGGCGGGAAGACGCTGGGACCACCAATCTTCAGGGAAAGTTGGCCGCTGGCAGCGAGGGTAAGATCGCGGATGGTTTCAGCCTGTACGCGGAATCGGTTTTGACGGTGGAGGAGTTGGTTATTGGGGTCGTTCTCGGCGACCTCGGGTCGATGGCGGGAAGATTGCTGATAGGTGGCGCTCTGGGTGATGAGCCGAATCATTTCTTTGCGACTCCATTTCAGCTGGATGAATTCGTCGGCCAACCAGTTGAGCAGGGCCGTGTGGGAAGGAGCATCACCGCGTGTGCCAAAATCATTCATGGTACGCACGAGTCCTTCCCCAAAGAGTTGGCTCCAGATGTGGTTGGCGGTAACACGTGGCACGATGGGGTTTTGGCCATTTACCAGCCAACGGGCAAGATCAAGCCTGTCCCCTTGGGCACGGTTTTTGATACCGGGCAAGGTGGCGAAGACGCCGGGGGCTACTTGGTCGCGAGGTTGCTTGAATTCGCCGCGATGCAGGATATGCGTGGGGCGCGGGCTGTTCATGCGTTGGGCAATAACGCGCACACTCATCACGGGCGGTTTGGGGGCGCCATCGGTGAGTTTTTTTAAATCTGCCTGCAGGCGCGTGGCTTCCGGATCGAGTCCGCGGGCGTAGGCGAGGAGAGACAGTTTTTCCTGTGCAGAACGTTGGCCGACAGGTTTGGCGAGGAGCTTGGCGATGGTTGCGGGGATTCGATCATCGCTGGCGTGTCCGGTGCGAGCGCTGAGGCGAAAGCAGCCGATGGTGTGCTGAGTGCCGTATTTTTGATCGAGTACAATGTGCAGAAAAATATCGGACTCCGCCTTGAACGGTTTGGCGAAGGTGGCCGTGAGATGATTCGGTTTGCCGAACTGATTGGCAATGGCCCAGCCGGATCCGGTTCGGCCGCTGGTGGTTTTGCCATCAATCGCGTTTTGGGCCGGCCACCCTTTTTGCTCATAGGTAGCTGCCGCCTTGCCGAAAGAGAGTGGCTTGCCTGTGAATTTGCGTTCGGTGTTGGCATAGACGCGTATGTCGTTGAGCACAAAATTCCCATGCTCGGTCCGACCGGGGCCTTTGCCACCAAGTGATGGATCGGGCAGCACTTCCAGACGGATGCCGGTGAGTTCGCGTTGGGAGGTTTTGAATTCGAGTTTGTATTCTGCAATGGCGGGATTGTCGCCGAATACCAGCAGTGATGAGTCATCCTGAAGTTGGAATTTCACTTTGGGGTTTTGCTCGGTTCGAGCGGAAAGAAAATCCATGGCGTGAAAAGCCACTGTCGAGGTTGGGCGGTCGGCCAGATCGGCTTGGAGTTCCTTTTCCAAGGCGTGCCATTGTTTTTTAAGGACGGTGTCGTGCTTGGTGATTTCGGCCTGCAGGGCGATAATTTTCGCTTCGTGCGCTTTGCGGGTGTCTTCGAAATCAAAAAGCGCCTGTCGCGAGCGCGGTATGCTGGCGTTGCTTTCATCGCCATTGTTGAAATAGGCGAAGAGCTGGTAGTACTCCTTTTGGGAGAGTTGATCGTATTTATGGTTATGGCAGCGGGCGCAGCCGACGGTGAGGCCAAGCCAAACTGAGCCGAGCGTTTCCACGCGATCCATCACGGCGGCAACGCGCCATTGCTCGCGGTCCGTACCGCCTTCGGTGTTGGTAAGAGTTTGGCGATTGAAAGCGGTGGCGAGTTTTTGAAGGGCGGTGGCGTTCGGAAGAAGGTCGCCGGCCAGTTGTTCGATGGTAAATTGATCAAAGGCCAGGTCGACGTTGATCGAGTTGATGACCCAATCACGATAACGCCAGGCATTCATTCGTGGGCGGTCTTTTTCGTATCCATCGCTATCGGCGTAGCGTGCCTTGTCAAGCCAGTGCCTTCCCCAGCGCTCACCGAAATGAGGTGAAGCGAGCAGGCGGTCAACAAGGCTGTCATAGGCTTTCGGCGATTTGTCGTTAATAAATTCGCTGACTTCCTTGGGAGTAGGGGGGAGACCAATGAGGTCGTAGTTTAGACGTTTGATTAACGCGTTGCGATCGGCGCGTGGTGAAGGCTTAATCTGTCGCTCCTCGAGTTTGGCAAGGACGAAGTGGTCGATTTCATTTTGAATCCAAGCTGAATCGTGCACCTTTGGGAGAGGTATTTGCCTCAGTGGACGGTAAGACCAATGTTGGCTCCACTTGGCGCCTTCAAAAATCCACTGTCGAATAAGCGCAATCTCGGTCGGTTTCAGACGAGCGCCGTGCTCTGGCGGCGGCATTAGTTCATTGGTGTCCTGTGCTGTAATGCGGTAGAGGAGCTCGCTGTCATTGGGTTTGCCGGGTACAAGGGCGGGTTCGCCGGACATCAATTTGCCGTGAAGCGATTTTTCCCTCGTCAAATTTAGCCCTCCTTTTTGTTCATCGGGCCCATGGCAGGTGGTGCAATGCTCGGCAAAAATGGGCTGAATATCGCGGGCGAAGTCGATATTTTCCGCCTGCAACCTGGGCGAAACAACCAATATGGAGAAAAAAAAGGCGATTTTTAAGCGAACTGACAACATTACAGAAACCTCTTTCAGGTAAAAAGCATAGACTTTTGGGGCAATTTAGGTCAAATTAAAGCTGTGCGAAGGAGGAAAACGCCCAGTTTACCACTATCGCCTTGGTACATGACGTGCTAGATTTAAACATGATGAAAAAAGTGCCTGTCTCTTCCAATCGGCTAACTTTTGCTGTCGCAGTGGCTTGTGTTTCGCAGTGGTTGTCTGCTGGCGTTCCCGGAACAGTGCCAGGCGTTCCCGGAACCATTCCGGGAGTAGCTACGCCAGGGGCAATCCCCGGTGGAGCACCGGGGATTGCCGTGCCCGGAGGGGTTCCTGGTGGAGCACCGGGGATGGTCGTGCCTGGTGGAGTGCCGGGGATGGTCGTGCCTGGTGGAGTGCCGGGTGCGACACCTGGGGCAGGAGTGGTCGGGCAACAAAGCGTTACGCCCCCCGTCATAAAACGCCCCGGATGGACGCCCGCAATGGGGCCTATGAATCCCAATGCTGCTTTGGCGCTTTTGATGGGTAATGGATTTGGGGCGAAGTCCTATTACAACGGGGTTCCTGATTTGTCTGCTGGGGCAAATAAGCGTGAGGTTAGGACTAGGGACGTCATCAAAAGCAAACTTCTCAATATCGTTATTCCGAAGGTGGATCCTTTGCATGATGTTACAATGAATGAGGTGATTACGCGGCTGCAGTTGTTGCTTCGTCAATCGGATCCCTCGGGTGTTGGGTTTAACATGGTGGTGAATCAATTTATTGATCCCGGTGGTGCTGCTATTGCGCCAACTCCAGCCCCTGGTGGCGGAGCTGCTGGGCCGGCAGGTCCTGGCGGAGGGATGGCAATCGATCCGGTAACAGGCCTTCCAATTGGTGGTGGAGGTGATCCAGGTGGAGCGGCACCGCAAATCGACCCTGTTACAGGATTACCAATTACAGGAGCACCAGTGGGGTTTCCCGGAGGAGTGCCGGGAGGAGT
>Ga0315320_10003723_pt1 | contig 12494 bp, 10 predicted proteins | sample M140m21515metaG_FD_203458 | JGI IMG/M metagenome (GOLD analysis project Ga0315320, IMG submission 203458) | Ammonia-oxidizing marine archaeal communities from Monterey Bay, California, United States - M1 40m 21515 | ecosystem: Environmental > Aquatic > Marine > Coastal | place: USA: California...
AGTTTTCCAAGTTTGTTTGCTGCAGCCGGACTGGCTCCGGTGATGAGTTCGCGGTCGATACAGCACGTGTCGTCTGCTTTCGTATTCATCAATTTGACGTCCATGCTCTGCAGTTTCGCGGAGAGTTGCCACGGCATCTGGCCGGGGAGGTATCCAATCATGGGCGTTTGCTTGTCTACCGAATCGGGAAAGACGGCGAGCTTGTAGCCTGTGTAGGGGAAGTCGTGCCCCTCGAGGGTGGTTGCGAGGAGTGCGCCGGGTCCGTGACAGAGCGAGATCGTGAAGACTTGGTTTGTGTGTGCCCAGCGCAGCATTGTGCCAACATTGGGATCATCGGGGATACCCAACATGGCCCCATGTCCGCCTGGCACAAACACTGCAGCATAGTCATCCGACTTGTCGAGTTTACTCACGATGCTGGCAAGGGCCTTAGGCCGTTCAAAGTCAGGCTTTAGGCGTTCGTACAGGTCCATCACGGCTGAATCCTTGGTCGGCATGGCCCACATCTCGAAGACGACGGGCCGGCCACTGCAGGTTGCGATTTCGAATTGGAAGCCCGCACTTTTTAGGTGAAGCATCGGGAGCAATGCTTCGACGGGATGGTTGCCTGTTGAGAAGTCTTGCCCATTCTTCATCGTCATGTTTTTCTGTTCGGTGAACACCACGAGAATTTTGGACCGATCACCTTGGTAGGGTTCGTACGAGGTGGCTTGGTAGTCGGTGACCTCCGATGTGGCGATCTTGAGTGCGAGCTTGGATGGTCGAAAGGAGCCGTCGGGCTCTTCTTGAGGGGCGATACCAAATAGGGACTTGAACATGACACATTCCGAGTGGGGTGGGGTTTGGGCGGATCAGTTGGATGAACCCATGACCATCAGAGTTTCTGCGTGGAGAATGGGGCTCAAAGCGATGCAATTGTTGCTACATATGGTATAAACATACTTTTTTGTGCCGTACATAGGTATTTATGACGTTCACAATTGCGTAATATGCACCAAAAGGGGTTGGGTACAAAATGGATAAACTGCAGGCTATCCGTTTCTTTTTGAAGCTTGGAGAGACGCTGAGCTTCAAAGGGACAGCGACGTACTTTGGAGTACCGCCATCCACGGTGTCCCGTTCGATCAAAGCCTTGGAAGAAGACTTGGGTGCCACCCTGGTTGAGCGGACGACGCGTCAGGTTCGACTCACCGAAACCGGGGAATGGTACCGGAGCGAGGTGTCGAGCCCATTTCGAGCCTTGTCCTCCGCCGACGAGATGGTTCAAGCGCATGCTCGGGAATCTGCGGGGACTGTACGACTCACAGCACTGCCGGGCTACGGTGAGATGCGCTTGTTCTCCGTACTCGACCGCTTTCGTGCGGCCTATCCACGCATCGTGTGCGATGTAGAGTTGACGGACCGGTTTCTTGACCTTTCGACCGGCGAGATTGACATCGCGCTTCGGGCGACTGCGGATCCACCGGACTACCTCGTGGCCCGACGGCTTCATTCGCATCGCTTCGTCATGGTGGCCTCACCCGACTACCTTTCTCGTTTGGGTCGACCGACGACCATTGCTGAAGTGGAGAACCACAGTTCTCTTGGATACCGAGGTCCCAGCGGGGTGTACCCGTGGTTGGCGGTGCGTCCGACAGGGGAAGTGATCACGGTGCCCCGGAAGCTGGCCATGATCACAAATCATGGACGGATGATGTTGCAAGCGGCCTTGGCTGGTGAAGGGTTGGCTTTTTTGCCCATTTGGGGAGTCTCCGAAGCACTGGCGGCCGGCACGCTCGAGGAAATTACTGTCCAAGATGCACGGTTTGTGGCCTCAACCGGTCCTGAAATGAGCCTCATGCTTCTGTACGAACCCAAGAAGGCGCGTCTGGGTAAGATTCGCGCCATGGTGGACTTTCTGCTCGCGGAATTGAGCGATGAATGACCATCGGGAGCTCGGTGTGGGTGGACTTTGGGAGCCGGGCGAGTGTGGTCCGGCTCGGTGGAAGTGAGAACAGACCCGTGGTTGATCTCGTTACGATTCGTCGACCACCCAAACGCGTCGCTCATCGGACCATGTCTGCTCACCGAGGGCGGCGGTCACACGAAGAATCAGTTCCGTATCGATGACCTGTTCGGGTTCGGAGATATCGAACACGATGCGGTCGCCCACCCGTTGCCACCCTTCATCGACCGCGAGTACGTTGGCCTCGATAAACTCCGCCCGGGTCACAAAGCTCACCCGTTCTGCGTCGGTCTTGACCGCCTCGTATGCCACTGTGACACCCGCAGGTCCGAAGTCTCCAAACCACAGGGTTGCGTCCACATGCCAGCCCCCCTGGGGGCCGTGGACAAGGCGCACGGAGTCTCCATCTTCGAGGGATTCCCAGGCGGAAGTGCCTGTACCAAGCTCAAGCCAGGGCTCACCAACGATGCCATCGGTTTCGGTCGGTAATGTGGGTTCGGGCGCACCGATTTCGAAGTCTGCCGATGAATCATTTGTGTCTTGCCAGACTCCATCGCTGATGCGGCGATGCAGTGCCGTCGATGTGTAGGGGCCATCGGCCCATGCAAAACCCGAATCCACGCTGTCGGGAAGACGCTTGAAGGATTCCGAGTCGGCATCCATAAGGGTGTCAACGCCATCGAGAACTGCCTCCACTGGTGCCGTTGGAAGGGGTCCGAAGGGTCCAGAGACTTCATCGAGCGGAGTGTCGGCATCGAGGATGACTACGCTGGGTCCAAAGACGGTCATCAGCCAGTCGTAGCCGCCGTTGTATACAACCGACTCGAGATTTGCCACGGTGGGGTGGTCGTCATCTCTCTCCGAGTCTTCCACAAAGGCCTCGAATCCAGCTCCCGAGAGATCGATGTCCGAGAAGGGTCGATGATTCGACCCATCGTGGGCGATGACCAAGGCCTCACCCGGTTCAAGGCGGGCATCGTCGGGTATCCGCCACACCGACGACATCACCACGGTGTCTGGGAGTTCGTTTCGAAAGCTGTCCGGGGCGGAGCCGGGATTGATTTCTCCCGCCATACCATGCACGTCGGCAATTCGAACCCCGGATAGGTCCAACGGCGTGTTTGATGCGTTCACAAGCTCGATGAATTGATCGGAGTAGTAGTGGTCTGTACCGCCCGCAGGCATGGCTCCGGAGGTATACAGTTGCGACACGAGAAGCTCCCCTGGAGCCGGAGGGCGTGCGACCCGTTCGACGGGCTCCTCGGATTTGTTTTGTGTGTCACTGCAGGCCAGCAACACCAAAGGGAACAGGGCAAGCGCGGTTCGGGTGGGAACGAGCGTTATTGGTCGAGTCATAGGAACATCCGGGGGCACAGGGTCGCGAGAGTATCGGTGGGCGAGGTAGCAGGTTGAGACACCGAAGGCGAGATGCCGCAGTCCTTTGGTTGTTCACTCTTATGGTGTGTCGGAGCGTACAGTGGGTGCCATGGAACCCATAGAACGTCCATGTCTCCGCGCCTTGGATCTACACCTCTATTGCGGGTGGAGCATGAAGATTCAGGGCTGTACGTACTGTCCATCGAGGTAGTAGTCGCATGAGCCGGTGAAGGACTCTCCCGCGATCGCAACCGTTGCACCTGGGGGAACGGGCATGGCTCCTTTTCCAATCGCAAAGAGGGATGGGTTGGCGCCAATTGTGGCGGCATCCACATGCCGTGGAATGGCCAAAACATCATCGACAAGAACGTTGGCTGGCCCACCTTGGCAGTACAGAATCAGACTTCGAATGATGAACGTTCGGTCCGCTTCTGCAGTGAAAATGATGGTGGTTCCATCGGTTGCTGGGGCAAGTATCGTTCCAATGGTCGAGCGATAGGGGCTTCCTGCGGCGACGAAATACCCTTGAACAAAATAGGCGGCGGTCGGTGAGCCACCGCTGTAGGACAATGTCAGTGTTCGACCGGCCTCAATCCGAAGTCGGCCCTCATTTTGCCCGAAGGTCGTATGGGGAAAAGACGAGATAAACGAGCCGCCGAGAACCCAAACCCCATCGGAGTGAAATTCGAATCCATTGCCTCCGGAAAATCCACCCGAACCCGATACCTGGTTGGATACGCCGGTCAATATAAAGTCCTGATCATCGGGGACGGTGAGAAGCGTTGTGCTGCCCACAGTCGCGTAGCCAGAGAAGACTTTGTAGGGCACTGTGCCGCCAGAAATCTCGGGCAGCGTACCCATAGGGTGAGCGTTGGCCGGGGAGGGTAGGAACAGTCCACCCAGTATTATCGAAAGGCATAACCAGGCGCGCATATGTCCTCCCCGTATTGACGTCAGCGTATCAGAAGCTCATCGGTTTGGGTACGGGTTGCCGCGGCAGGGCGAAGTGGGGGGACGGAACGGATGGCTCTATGGCTGAGTGTTGTTGGATTCCGCTGTTTCCGTTGCTGCATCACAGGGTCTTCTGACCGGGTGGTTTGCTCCACTGGAAGGGACGCATTCCGTACTGCTGGATACCCTTGATGCCGAACGTTTATCAGGGCATCCTGCAGCGTCGTATTGCCCAAAGGTCGGAGTCCCCGAGCAAGCGCTTTGGGAGGTGTGGTCGCACAGGCGATGATTTTCATCGTTTTGATGCCCGCATCCACCCGCGGGTTCGCTATACTGGTCCGACCATGCGACCCAACTTTTGAATCAACCCCTGCACTGGCGTGGCCAGTGGACCAAAGCCGACACGGTCGGGCCAGGGTTGATCGCTCCGGTTCGCTGTGCGGACTGGAGATGTGAATGAGCAAATACCAAAAGAAGATGTGGACCTTTGGCGGCTTCTTGGCGGACCATCGGTCGGTATTTTTGAACCTGCCTCGGATTGCAGGGGCCTATGTGGGCCCACATTCAGTCGATCCACACCTCAATGAATCGGTGATGGTCACCGTGAACTCGGTGAACAGTTGCCCCTACTGCGAGGGCTTGCACGGTGAGCTCGCCCGCATGGCGGGGGTGGACGACCCACAGGGGTTGATGAACGCCGAGAGTGAGGCGGAGTGCCGAAAGTTTGTCGATGACCCGGCCATTTCCTTTGCCCGAAGTTTTGCCGAAAACGATGGCCGGGGCACGGCTGTCGAACACGCCTTCGCCCAACTCGCCGAAGCCACACAGCCAGCCTATGCCGCATCGGTTCAGGCCCTGTGCTGGTTTCTGTTGTGGGGAAGCATCGGGGGCAACACACTCAATGCCTTCTTCTCACGACTCAAAGGTCAGTCAAAGACCGGGTCTTCCTTTTTGTTCGAGCTGGTGTTTGTCCTCTACTACGGACCCTTGTTTCTCATCATTGCCATCGTGAACGCGCTGCTTCGATTTGCACCCACCGTGCCCAAGTGGTTTTCGGCCGGTTTTGGCCTGTTGCTCACGGTCATCGCTGGAACATGGATTGTCATCCCCGGTGTGGTGGGCCTGTTGGCCGGAACCAAACCCAAAATCTTGGCCACCGGCTAACCAAAGGATGGAAACGATGCGTTTGACCACCATCGACTATATGGCGATTTGCCAGGGAAAGGAACTCGATACCCTCGATCGTGTCTGCCGGGAGTGGGGATTTTTTGAGTTGGTCAATCACCCCATCTCGACGGACCTGTGCGCAGCCATGCTCCGTCAAATGGAACGCTTTTTCGCGCTGCCTCTCGCCACACGGAAGGCGTGTGAACGTACAGCGGAGAATCACTGGGGATTCTATGATCGGGAGCTCACCAAAAACGTCCAGGACTGGAAAGAATTGTTCGATGTGGGCCCAGAGTTTGGTCCCTGTGTCCCGCAGTGGCCGACAGATGAACCGGGATTTCGACAAACCACCGAATCCTTTCTTACCGCAAGCGAGTCACTGGCCATTTCGCTGGTTCGGTGTCTGGGAGCGGCCCTTGGTGCCGATGGCGATGCCTTGGCGCAGGGCTTTGTGGATCACACAAGCTACCTGCGTCTCAACCACTACCCGCTGTGCGACAACCCAGCGCCGGCGGATACGCCCACAGGTCCCCCGGTTGGTCATCTGGGCATCTCTCATCACTCCGACGCGGGTGCGGTGACGGTATTGCTCCAAGACGGCCAAGCGGGCTTGCAGGTTGAACGCGATGGTGTGTGGCACAGCATCACCTCTGAATGCGGCAGTATCATCATCAACATTGGCGACGTGGTGCAGGTGTGGTCCAATGACCGATACCGTGCACCACTGCATCGGGTGTTGGCCAGCGACACCCACACTCGGTACAGCGCACCGTTTTTCTTAAATCCGGCTTTTGCCACCGATTACGCGCCCTTGCCCGCCACTCTTGTGAATGGTCCGGCCCGGTACCGACCCATCAACTGGGGGGAGTTTCGAAACGGACGGGCGGCGGGAGACTATGCTGATGTGGGCGATGAAATTCAAATTGCCCACTACCGAACTTGATTTCTATCTGGAGTGAAGCCACCCTGGAAGCAGGGAGTATGGATCAAACTGCTCCCCGGTATCGTAGGTCGCATTGGCCGCATCCAACAGTGGCTGTAGTGAGCCATCCTTGAAGTCATCAAACAGATCGGTACATCCACCAATGTGATGACCACCGACATAGATTTGGGGAATGGTCTTGGCTCCGGTTTGCTCGGCGAGCACCTTCCGAATCTCACCCCCAAAGTTGTCCGCCTGGTAGGCCACGGAATCGAGGTCAACGGATACAAATTCGAGGTTGAGTTGCTTGAAGAATTTGCGCGCAGACCAGCAAAACTCGCACCACTCGAGGGCGAACATGACCACCGGCTTGTCCGCCACGTGGGTCACTTCATGTACATACGTCACGGCTTTTGGATCCAGTTCCACCAATGGTTCTTCGCCGTCCTCATCCGGTGCTGGGGCGGGTCGAACATCAAATCGGTAGTTGGGCGTGGACTTCGAAATCGAGACTTCTTCTTCGGTCATGTCCACGGGGATGTCTTCGAACAGCGTGGTTGAAAGGTACCGCTCCCCGGTATCGGCCAGCATGGCCAATATTCGGCTCCCGTCGGGGGCGTGTTCGGCCACCTTGAGGGCGCCTGCAAGCGTGGCTCCGCCACTCGTTCCCGTGAAAATACCTTCCAAACAAGCCAGATCGCGGCTCATTTGCATGGATTCTTGACCGCCCACCGCCACCAGTTGATCGATCAATCCGTCCGAGACCGCATCTTCAGCGAGCTGGGGAATCCAGTCGGGGCTCCAGCCTTGCACCAAGTGGGGTCGGAACATGGGATGACTGCCTGCGGGTCCGCCGGAGTCGTCGCGCGGTTGCGGGATGCCGGAACTCAAAATGGGAACGTTGTCGGGCTCGCAAACCACCACCTTCGTGCGGGGGCTCTCGGCCTTCAGTACGCGTGCGACGCCTTTGAGTGTTCCGCCGGTTCCAAATCCCGTGACCCAATAATCAAGGCCCAAATTGGCAAAATCATCTACGATTTCCCGTGCCGTCGTTTCGGAGTGAATGTTCGCATTGGCTTCATTGCGGAACTGCTGGGTCAAAAACCAGCCATGCTCTTCGGCCAGTTCTTTGGCTTTTTCAAGCATGCCGGTGCCCTTTTCTGATGCCGGAGTCAGGACCACCTTTGCTCCCAAAAACCGCATCAGCTTTCGGCGTTCGAGTGAGAAGTTTTCGGCCATGACCACCACCAAGGGGTAGCCTTTTTGTGCACAGACCATGGCCAACCCAATCCCGGTGTTGCCGCTGGTGGCCTCCACGACAGTTTGACCTGGTCGTAGGTGTCCATCGCTCTCTGCCGCCTCAATGACCCCAAGCGCCAATCGGTCCTTAACGGACCCCATGGGGTTGAACGCTTCCGCCTTTACGTACATCTCAACGTGTTTGGGTCCGATTCGGTTGAGCTTGATGACGGGTGTTGACCCGACGGTTTCCAAGATGTTGCGGTAGACGGTCATATGAGGGTCTCCTTTGGAGGCTCAATCTAACCGAAGAATCGGCCCCTTCGTGAGGTCCGACAGTTCCATGACACGTGCAGTCTTGTCGTAAATAAATCGCCCCGTACATTCCTCAATTTGGTCCTACATTTACTTCCCTAAGCCATAGGCACTGTCGTGGATACGGAACCCACATGGGGGCACCCACCCATCGGCATGTAGACACTACTTTGGTGTAGAATCGTGATTCTACGGAGTTGTCCCATGCGTTTGATCGTTGGCACCATCGCGTTTTGCTTCCTGATGGGTTGTGGGCCCAAAGAGGGAGGTGTCGATGTTGACTGGAGTGGAGAGGAAGGCGGAACATCATCGATGTCCATGGACTCTGGCTCTACAGACGAGCATGGGCATCACGATCACGACCATGAAGTCATTACCACTCTTGTTCTGAACTTCACTTCCGATATGGGCGACGGAGTCTCCGCCTCTTGGAGCAATGTGAGCGGTGAAGCCGTGATTGAAGACATCGTGCTCATGGATGCCAACGACTACACCTTGTCTGTCTCGTTCCTCAACGAACTCGAAGACCCCATTGAAGACGTCACGCCAGAAATTGCGGACGAAGACGATGAGCATCAGGTCTTCTTCACAGGCTCGGCTGTCGACGGCCCTGCAACGGAAGCGAATGCGGATGCTGTACTCGAGCATGCCTATGCAGATGAAGATGTGAACGGACTGCCGATTGGACTCGACAACGACATCATCACCCTGGGCACAGGCTCTGGTGAACTCACGGTCACCCTGCGCCATATGCCACTCCAAAATGGAACCGCCATCAAGACTGAAGGTACTGCAGCCGACGTTGCCAGTGACGGTTTTGCGGCCATTGGCGGTGACAACGACGTCCAAGTGACTCTTCCAATTACAGTCCAGTAAATGGCCCGTTCTCTGCACGTAGATCGCTCCGCTTCACCGATCCTGTACGGTTTCGAAGGTCTGATCATCGTTGAGACCGTTTGTTGGGGTACCTCTACAGTCTGAGCGGTCTCGATGATGGTGTACGATGTCCTGGTGGAGGATCGGCCATGGGTATGTTGCGGTTTGCGGTGGTGTTGCTGCTGGGGTGGGTGAACAACAGCTGGGCGCATCCGCCGGGCGGATTGACCTTGCCCTCGGTGTCCACAGGTTCGGCTCCCTTCAAGAGCTTCAGTGGCCTTGCCTGCACAGACCCCACCGATCTGCTGACTGTTCCAGAAGGCCAGGAGTTCATCATCACATTGGTGGGTTCGACCGCTCACGGATCTGCGAGCACCACGGGGGTTTGGGACAGTGGAACACGGCTGTTGAAGGACGGCGAAGTCTTGCTCGCAGGGGGTGTCTTCAGCCGAGGCATGAGTGTGTCGATCTCCACGGGAAACGGACGCTTACCGGTTGAAGCTGGTGCCCGGCTGTCGATTCATACGACGGCCTCGAGTGGCTGTGGAGAGTACTATGTACAGGGCTATCTCTCCGAAGCCGATGGCCCGTATCGGGCCTATTTTGGCAATTCCGTGGAACGTACAGTGATGAGTGTGGATACGGGCAAGTCCTTTTTGGTGCGCACCATTGCGCTCTCAACCCGCGAATCCCCTTGGCATTGTCACGTATGGGTGGATGGAGTTCGGGTGATTCATGGTGAGACCTTCCTGGTCCACGACCGCGGTAGCTATGACGGCGGAAATCCAGGAGCATTCCCGCTGGGCAAGGGAGCCTTGTTGCTCACCTCCGGACAGTCTCTGGAGGTGGGGCCCGAGGACGCGAGCGCCTCAACCCAGTGCGACTACTACATCGAGGGTGAGTACATCACGCCCTGAGCGCTGTTGCGTGATCGTCACGGAATAAGCGCCAATGTGCACTTGAACTGTTCCCTGTTTGGGGTATTAACCTACTAATTAGTAGATTAATACATTCATCCCCAGGAGTCTCTCATGATTGCATCTGAATTAACGCCGATTGCGATGGTTTTTGCCGCCATGTGTGGCACCTCTTCTCCGTATCCAGATGATGAGCCCACTTCGACGGGATTCTCTTGCTACGAGTACAATCTGATGATCAAGGCTGAGTTCGCCGTCGGTCGGGAATGCGCCTTCGATTCGCAGTGTGATCAGGTGATTCCAGTCGATGACGCCTGTCCCACCGCGGACCGGTTGGTGAACATCGACTTTGATGCCCGCTATCTTCTAGACTTTATTGAAGAGGCGGAGAGTGTGGGCTGTACGGTCGAGTACCCTGGAGACCCGGGCGATTGCGATCCGGATGCTGAGCCGGTCTGCGACTTTGGAAGCTGCACCTGGATGTAGTGGGTGGCATTCGCTAGCGTCAGCCTGGCTTGAGAAATACCACTTGGCATCCCGCTAAAACCTTATCGCAATAGAGTTGCAATAAGGTTTTAGTTGCGATAATGAGGTGTCCCTATGTGTGGAGACCTCCATGAATCATCTTGAACCCGGTGCAACGGCGCGCCTTCCAGTCACCGTTTTGTCTGGATTTCTGGGCGCGGGTAAGACGACACTTCTCAACCAGGTGTTGAACAACCGAGAAGGCCGGCGCGTTGCGGTCATCGTCAACGATATGAGTGAAGTTAATATCGACGCGGCACTCGTCGAACGCGGCGGCGCCGAGCTCAGTCGAACCGAGGAAAAACTGGTCGAGATGTCGAACGGCTGTATCTGCTGCACCCTTCGCGATGATCTTCTCGAAGAGGTTTCCCGGCTCGCCAAAGAGGGTCGCTTTGACTACCTGCTGATCGAGTCTACAGGAATCTCGGAGCCCATTCCGGTCGCACAGACCTTCACCTTCGAGGATGAGGATGGGGTCAGTTTGAGTCACGTCTCGCGGCTTGACACGATGGTCACGGTCGTGGATGCGGCGAACTTTCTGCGGGACTACAACCAGGCTGAAGATCTCCAAGACCGAGGTGAATCCCTTGGTGAAGACGATCACCGCACGGTCACTGACCTGCTGATCGACCAGATTGAGTTTGCCGATGTCATTGTGCTGAACAAGCTCGACTTGGTGAGCACGGAGCAAGCGCTGGAAGTCGAGGCGATTATCAAGGCGCTCAATCCGGGTGCAGAGATCATCCCGACCAGCCAAAGTCAGGTTCCCCTTGAGCGTGTCCTCGATACCGGTTTGTTTGACTACGAGAAGGCAGAGAGTTCGGCTGGCTGGATCCGAGAATTGCAAGGAGATCACACGCCTGAGACGGAGGAGTACGGGATCTCGAGCTTTACGTACCGAACCTCCAAACCCTTCGATGCAGATAAGTTGCATGAGTTCATCAATGATAGCCAAAATTGGCACGGAATCCTGCGCTCTAAAGGGTTCTTTTGGGTCGCTGCGGATCACCGCATCGCCTACGAGTGGGCCCAAGCCGGCGGAGTGAGCAGTGTGAACCCCACAGGAATGTGGTGGGCTGCGATGCATCCAGAGTATTGGGGGCATCCGGAAGGAGAGCGGCCCGACGAGCAGCCAAGTTGGCATTCTCGCTACGGAGATCGCACTCAAATGCTGGTCTTTATTGGTCAGAACATGGACGAAGACAAGATGCGTGGTCGTCTCGATGCATGCCTACTCGATGATACGTTGGCCAATGCCGATAGTGAGGCTTGGGCATCGCTCATCAATCCCTTTCCTGAGCTTGAGTTCGACGACCAGGAATCCGCGTGACGCTCGACTGGCTGATTATCGGCGGTGGAATCCATGGTGTGCACATCGCTGCACGTCTGATCGGTGAGGCTGGCGTCGACCCAAAACGACTTCGCATCGTCGATCCGGGTGATCGACTTCTGCATCGTTGGCGAACATGCACCGAGACCACCGGGATGACTCATCTGCGCTCGCCGTCCGTGCACAACCTCGACCTCAGCCCCTGGTCACTAAATCGGTACGCAGGAAAGAAAAAGAACCGTAAGTCCGGACTATTCGCGCCCCCCTATGATCGGCCGGATCTACAGTTTTTCAATGACCACTGCGACAAAGTCATAGGGGACTTCGATCTCAGTACGCTCCATATTCGGGCACGCGCTTCGTCGTGTCAGATTGCATGCGACGGCGTAGAAGTTGGCCTCTCCACGGGAGTCGAGATTTCGGCATGCAACGTCGTCCTCGCCATCGGTGCGGGGGAACAGCCTCAGTGGCCTGACTGGGCTCCGAAAGGCGACCCGCGGGTGCATCATATCTTTGAGTCCGAGTTCGACGGTTGGCCGTCCACCTCCGAGACTGTGGCCGTTGTCGGCGGCGGAATTTCCGCAGGTCAGGTGGCGCTTCGTCTCGTGGAAGAGGGTCATGCGGTTCATCTTGTGTCCCGTCATGCGTTGCGTGAACATCAATTTGATAGCGATCCGGGTTGGCTTGGTCCTCGAAATATGAAGGGATTTCAGCAGGAGAAAGACCTCGATCAGCGTCGAGCGATGATCATGGATGCACGCCATAAAGGCTCCGTTTCACCGGATATTCGGCGCGCGCTTCGGGGGGCTATCACCCGAGAGAAAGTGCGCTGGCATGAGGGTGAAGTCGATGGGGTCGACGGAGAGGATACGGCGCTCATGTTGCGCCTGTCGACGGGGACAGTTCTTGAGGTTCAGCGCGTGCTTATGG
>Ga0315320_10003729_pt1 | contig 12490 bp, 7 predicted proteins | sample M140m21515metaG_FD_203458 | JGI IMG/M metagenome (GOLD analysis project Ga0315320, IMG submission 203458) | Ammonia-oxidizing marine archaeal communities from Monterey Bay, California, United States - M1 40m 21515 | ecosystem: Environmental > Aquatic > Marine > Coastal | place: USA: California...
CCGAGTCCGTCCGGCGGCTGCTCAAGGCAGTGTTGCCAGCACCCCCTGGGAGGCCGGATGGCCCCGGAGTGGGGACGACGCCCGCGATGCATCCGTCGAAGACATCTGGGCCGAGCACAGGCGACGTAGCCGATGGGCTCAGGTCGACCGCCACCACATCGCAGCGCTCAAAGCGCACTGTGGAGATGGCCTCCCGTACGTCGAGGTCCCAGAGCTTGAGGGCGAGATCCATGATCTCGATGCCCTCAGGCTTCTCCAGCGGTGGCTCTGCTGAACACGAGGCGCAGGTTGGCACCGGACCGCTCGACGCAGAGCGGTATCTGACCGCTCGACGCAGGGGTCCGTTGGACCGCTAGTCGCGCGGCTGCATCGCCTCGAGTACGACTGGGCTCGGATCGCCAACCGACGTAACCCAAAGCTGGTGGGCAGCGCGGGTTGCACCGACGTGCATCTGACGACGCGCCGCAGGTGTCAAAGGCCAGCTCTCGGCCGAAACATCGAGCAACACGACGTAGTCAAACTCAAGCCCCTTGGCCTGCTGGACATCCGTGACCTCGATCCCGGCCGAGAAGCTGAAATCCTGGTTCGCGACGCGACGCAGTTTGTCGAGTCCCGCCTTCTCTAGGCCCTGGTAGTACAAATCGGCCACCTGAGGAGACCGCGCCAAGAGTGCGACCGACGCCTTGGGCTCCGACTCTTCCAACTCTCGCAGAGCGTCCACGAGGAAGACGAGTGCCTCTCCATGGGCAGCAAAGCTGAACACTTCGACTGGCGTACCGTCGCGCGAACCGCGCGGGGGCTCATCATCCTCAGCCAGCGGGCCCAGGACCCGAAGAGCGAAGTCGACGATGGGCTGGGTAGAGCGGTAGGACACCTTGAGGGTGTTCACTGCCGTTCCCTTGACTCCGAGGTGTCCGAAGAACTCTTCCCAGTCGGTGAAGCCAGCTTCCTGAAGGACGTGCTGCTGGGTGTCCCCGGCGAGCGTCAAGGAACGCTCCTCGCTCGTGCAGTCCATCAGCACCCGGACCTCGAGAGGCGAGAGGTCCTGGACCTCGTCAATCACGAGGTGGGTGTAGCGCAGCGGACGACCACGACGGATCGACAATGGCCCGACCCGCAGCTGGTAGAGGCGAAGTAGCAGCGGATCATCCTCGTCATCGAGGAATGTCTCCACGTGAACGACGTCTTGCTCTTCCGGATCGTCCGGCTCGCCGGCGTCTGGGTTCAGCCACTCCATCAACAAGTCAACCTGGCGAGCAGTCCAGCTCACGAAACGGTCGTAATCGTCGTCCGTGAAGACCTTCGGAGCGTGCTTGTTGAAGCCACGCTTGAGGCGCGCACGGTCGGTCATGATCGACATCCAGTCGTCAATCACCTGGCGAGGGTCTTTGTGGCCTTTACTCCTGCGAACGTAGGTCTCCATCACCTTCAGCATCGCGGGGTGCAGCTTCATCCGAGTCACGATGGCCGGAGTGTCGTCGTTGCGCTCCCCCGGCAGGAACTGGAAGTGACGCGACAAGATGTTGTGAGCCCACTCACCGAAAGTGCGAACCGGCACGCCAGAGACACCAAGGTTGTCGAGCAACCGCGAGATGAACTGCCGCATGGCGCGGCTCCACACCACCACCATCATGCGGTCCTTACGGAAACGGCGGCCATCGAGGTAGTTCAGGTAAGCGAGGCGGTGAAGGGCGACCGTCGTCTTACCGGAGCCTGCGACACCGCGAATAACGACCAACTGGGACTCTCCCTCAGTGATGATCTTGAACTGATCCGGGTCGATCAGAGCCGAGATTTCCGGCAGGTGCTTATCCACGCGGTAGGCCTGGTTGCTTCCCATCGTGCGGCCCGCTGCAGCGTCGCCTCCGTTGTAGAACCGAAGGACCTCACCGCCACCACCTTCAAGCTTCGGCCCGGAGTTGGACATGTCCAACCAGGTGCCGTTCTGGTCGAGGAACCAGGTGCCTTCTGGAGACTGCACGCGGCGCAAGACGCCACCGTGAATACCGAGCGTACGACGAGCGACGACGGTTCCCTCCTTGAGCCGGTCTCCGAAGAGCTCCTCGTACTCATCACCCTCCGCATGGCGGTAGAAAAGCGAACTGACCGGGGCATGGCGCCAGTCCACAATGCGCAGACCGTTGTCGAGGCGGGTCGCGTTCCCGAGGAACACGTGACGGGTCTTCCCCTCCTCTTCAAGCTCCATGTGGGCAAAGTACGGCCGATCCCGATCAATTCCGCCATCCACATCGCTGGACTTTCCGGCCTGCTCCAACAGGTGACCGAGCCGCTCGTACTGCATCAACAGCGAGGGACGCTCATCCGTCTGGGCCTGGGGAATGTCGTCGCGAAGACGCGCCATCTCACGAGCGATGGCCTCGATGTCCAAACTCGACATCGGCGGCTTCTTGTCGAGCCGGGCGATGGTATCGACCAGAAGGTCCATCTCCTCAGTGACGAGGTCCGGCAACCCATCGGTCGAGGTGGCGGATTCGCCACCCTCATCGAGGTCGAGAGGGTTTTGGGCGGGGCGGCTTGCAGATTTTGACGTGGCGTTTCTCATGGGGCGGGCAAACTGCCACCCGTCTTCTGGGTTGGCAAGCGCCATTCTGCGAACAGCAGGTAGTCGACTGTAATTATTACATTTAAAGGCCGCACGATTCGCCTACCCGAGGCCGGCTATGAACACGATCAGCCTTCTTGGAGGAACAAACTGACCTCTCGGGCAAGGTCTTCTGGCGCTTCGTAGTGGACCATATGGCCCACATCTGCGAAGTGGCTGTGCCTCCGGTCCGCGAGGTGTGACCTCCTCATGTCGAGATCATCCCAGGTGTACCAACTGCGCCCGCCCGTCACCGTCAACACCGGGCACTCCACAGCCGCGAGGAACGGAGCATAACGTTCGGGCCGGTAGATCTCGGGGGAGCGAGCTCGGTGCCACGGGTCATGGCGCCAGCGAGCTCCCGTCTCCGTTTCTTCGGCGAGGCAGCCCGCGAGTTCGTGGGCTCGCGCTTCGGTCATGAGCGGATTCTGACGACGAAGTCTGCTCGCCACTTCGTCCATGGAATGAAAGGGGCGACTGCCTTTCGGACCTACACCCAGCTCCTTCACCCAACGGGCCATCCTCGTGGGCCCCGCCTTGAGGTCTTCGCTCGGTGGCCCCAGGCCCTCCACCAGGATCAGGCGCACCACGTCTTCCGGCCAAGAGCCTGTAAACAGAACCGAGATCCCTCCCCCCATAGAGTGCCCGAGCACCGCGAGGGGCCCCTCAGAGAGCTCGTCGACTATCGCCCGGACGTCTCGGATGTAGTCGGGGAAGTGGTACCACGCACCGTGAAAGACACGCCCCGACGCGCCATGCCCCCTCATGTCCGGCGCCAGGACCCGAAGCCATGGCGGAAGCGCGCGCACAAACGGGGCGAAGGTCCCGCCACAGTCGAGGTAGCCATGCACGAGGAGCAGGGTCGCTGGGGCTCCGGGGGGTGGCTCGCCGTCTGCGTCCCAGACTTTTACAGACAGTGACATTCCTGGTGTCTGCACGATCTCTGTGCGTGGTTCATCTCGACCCATCTATCTTCCTTCGTTGTGGGGCGGCGGCTCGTGTGGTAGTTGCCGCTTCATGTTGAGCTTCGACAAAGGCGCCCCATGGCGCGAGATGTCCTTCGTATCAGTTGACGTTGAGACCACCGGCTTCGATCGAGAACATTGTCGTGTGACCGAGGTGGGCATCGTCCGCTTCGAACGCGGACAAATCGCGGAGCGCTGGGGGTCCCTCGTAAATCCTGGTGTCCCTATTCCCGAGGAGACCACAAAGGTAACCGGGATCACGGATGCGATGGTTGCCGATCAACCTAGCTTCACAGAGATCAAGTGGGACGTTTACGGACGCCTCCGGGACAGACTCTTTGTCGCCTGGAACGCAGAGTTCGACTGGGACTTTCTGCACCATGAGATGCGCCGTGGCGGCTTGACGATGCCAAGCGTGCCCGTGCTCGACCCGCTCGTTTGGGCCCGCCGATTGATGCCGTCGAACAACCGGCACAACCTCGGAGCCGTCTGCGAGAAATTCAACATCCCGCTCGAGAACGCGCATCGCGCCGAGGATGATGCTGAAGCCTGTGGACGTGTGGTGCTGCGACTCGCCGACAAAGTTCCCGTGCATCTGGGCACGCTGCTGAAAGAGCAGACATCCTGGAAGAACGCGCAGGACGAGGAGAGGAAGCAGCGTCGGATGGCACGCGCCATCGCCAAAGGGGTAGACCCCAACGCCCCCCGAGACGAAGCACCCTCCCCAACCGATGAACCCAAGCTCCAGGCTGGTCTCTTTTAGCTGCTTTCGCCCTTTGCCCCTTTCCATCCGCCGCCGAGTACTTAGCTTCACCGGCCCCGGAGAGTTTCTGTGACCTCGTCTCGACACAACACGCCGCCGACCGCCGCCGGCCTCCCTCAGAGCGAGGAGGAGGTCCTCGCCTTTTGGCAAGAGAACGCCATCTTTGAGAAGACGGTGAGTCGACCCGCTCCGAACGGACCCTTCGTCTTTTTCGAGGGCCCTCCCACCGCCAACAACGTTCCTCACGTGGGCCACGCGCTGACTCGCTCCATCAAAGACGTTGTTCCCCGCTTCCGCACCATGCTCGGCTACCGAGTCAATCGGAAAGCAGGCTGGGATACTCACGGGCTGCCCGTGGAGATATCCATCGAGAAGGAGCTCGGCTTTACAGATAAGAACGCAGTCGAGGCGTACGGGATCGAGCCCTTCAACGAGAAGTGCTTCCAGTCTGTCCGGCGCTACGAGCGAGAGTGGGTCCAGGCCAGTGAACGACTGGGGTTCTGGCTTGACTACGACAACGCCTACTTCACGTTCACGAACACCTATGTCGAAAGCGTCTGGTGGATCCTCAGTCAGATGTTCGAGCAGAACATGCTGTACGAAGGACACAAGGTCCTTCCCTATTGCCCGCTCTGCGGGACCACCCATAGCTCCCACGAAGTCGCGCAGGCCTACAAGGACGTCGCTGACCCATCGGTCACCGTAGGATTCCGAGTCCTCGAAGGGCAGAACCGAGGGTCTACACAACTTGACGGCGTGTATATCGCCGCGTGGACGACGACCCCCTGGACCTTGCCCTCAAACATGGCGACCTGCGTCCACCCCGACTACACCTACAAGTTGGTCGAAAGTAAGGCGTTCCCAGGGCGGCGTTACCTCCTAGCCGCGGGCCTGGGGGCCCCTGCCCTCGAACGGGTCGGGAAAGAGACATACGACCTCTCCGCGGCTCCGGCAGTCGCCACATTCGTGGGGAGAGACCTGGAAGGACTTCGGTACGAGCCACTCTTCGAGTTCAGCGGAACAGGCACAGACGCCGAGGGAGACCGCGGCTCCAATTGGCAGATCGTCGTCGACTCCTACGTGACACTCGACTCAGGGACCGGTGTCGTCCATGTCGCTCCCGCCTTTGGTGAGGACGACCACAGGGTGGGCAAGGCCTACGGCTTGAACCTGTACTGCGCGATGCAGTTGGACGGGAAGTTCAAAGAACACGCGGACGGCCTTGCCGGGATGTGGTTCAAGGACGCAGACCCCGTCGTCACGCGAGATCTTAAGGAGCGTGGGCACCTCGTCTTCTCTACGAAGTACGAGCACCCGTACCCCCACTGCTGGCGACACGGCACACCGCTCTATTACTTCGCTACCTCATCCTGGTTCGTTCGCACGACGGCGATGAAGGACGAGCTCATCGCAGGAAACCAAACGGTCGACTGGACCCCCTCCCACATCAAAGATGGGCGCTTCGGCAAGTGGCTCGACGGGGTCGTCGACTGGGCGCTGTCTCGGAAGCGTTATTGGGGCACGCCTCTACCGATTTGGCGCTGCACCGACTGTGGGAAGACCGAGTGCTTCGGTTCCTACGCCTCCCTGTTCGAGCGAGCGGGAAGAGAGCTTCCTGGCGACCCGTACGACCGCGAACAGTGGAACCCACACCGTCCCTACGTGGACGACATGACCATCTCTTGCCAGGGGTGTGCAGCCCCGATGCACCGCGTCGTTGAGGTGATTGATTGCTGGTTCGACGCCGGTTCGATGCCCTTCGCACAGCATCACTATCCCTTTGACACCGAGATGGCCGCAGCCATCGACTCCGGGGAGGCGTTCCCCGCAGACTTCATCAGTGAAGCCGTGGACCAGACGCGAGGCTGGTTCTACACCCTGCACGTCATCTCCACCTTCCTGAAAAAGCGGCCCGCCTACAAAAGCGTGATCGTCCTCGGCCATGTCCTGGACGAAAACGGACGCAAGATGAGTAAGTCGATCGGCAATGTCGTCGCGCCTGGACCGATCATCGACCAGTTTGGGGCCGATGCCTTCCGCTGGTTCTTCTACCGCGGCAACCCGACCCAGCCCTCGCGGTTTGGTCCATCGATGGTCCGGGACAGCCTTAAGTTGTTCATGATCCCTCTGCTCAATGCGTGGCAGTTCTTCTCCATCTACGCGGGCATCGACGGGTTCGACCCAGCGACCACGCCCCGGCCCAAGGGAGAGAAGCGCGCCGACCTAGACCGCTGGGTCCTGAGCCTGCTCCAGCAGACCGTCACCGACGTGACCGTCGCGCTCAAGTCGAACGACCTCAGCAGCGCCGCCAGCGCGGTCGAAGGCTTCGTCGAGTCTCTGACCAACTGGTACATCCGCCGCTCCCGGCGACGGTTCTGGAAGAGCGAGGGAGATTCAGACAAGCACGCCGCGCACTGGACTCTCTATGAAGTGCTGACGACACTCTCGCGGCTTCTCGCCCCGTTCATGCCCTTCCTCGCCGAGCGTATGCATCAGGACTTAGTCCGCGCCTTCGACGCCGATGCGCCGCTCTCGGTCCACCTGACAGACTGGCCAACCGCGGATGCGTCAGCGCTGGACCACGTCGTCATGACGCGCCAGGCCGCTGCTCGCCAGGTCGTGACCCTAGGTCACGCAGCCCGGCAAGATGCAGCGATCGGAGTCCGCCAACCCTTGTCCTCCGTCACCGTCGTGAGCGTGGACGAAGCCCTGCAAGAGTCTCTCGACGACGAGGCGACGGCGATCATCGTTCGGGATGAGCTGAACGTGAAGGAGGTGCGGTTCGCAGAGAACCGCGGAGCGTACGTGGACTACACGGTACGCCCTAACTTCCGTGCTCTGGGCAAGCGGCTAGGGAAACGGATGAAGCTCTGTGCCGAGGCGGTAGGACAGGCCGACCCCGGAGTCCTTCTCTCGCAAATCGAAGAGTTTGGCGTGGCCTCAGTGATCCCGTCCGATGGTGAAGTCATCAAGTTGAGCGCGGACGAACTGGATGTTCGCATCCAGCAAAAAGAAGGTACGACCTCCGCGTTCGATGATCAGGTCCTCGTCGCGCTGGACATCGAGATCACCGAGAGCCTCGCAGCAGAGGGGCTCGCTCGCGAAGTGATCAATCGAATCCAGGGGCTACGTAAGGACCGCGATCTCGCCTACGACGACCGCATCGACGTGCGGTGGAGTGCCGGAACTGGCATCGCTGCCGCCATCAAGCGGCATGAGGGCCTGGTGATGAGTGAGGTGCTCGCCACCACTCTCACACAACAAGACGGACTCGATGGAGCGCTGTCCGAAGACATTCGGGGGGAGAACCTCACGGTCGACCTAGCGGTGTCCCGATGAGTGACTTGGAGTCGGAGGTTGTGACGCCCGAGATCGTCACTCCTGAAGTGATCACATCCGAACTCGACACCGAGGACGACGAGTCCTCTGACTCGGAGATCCTCGCCGCAGCAAAGGCTGGTGGCGAAGAGAAAACAGAGCCGTTCACGATCGACTTGCTGCCCGGTCCCGACAGCCCACAATTGCCCACTCGCCGTGGCGGGGGATCTCTCGCTGCGAAAGATCCTCTGCGGGCCTACATGGCAGAGGTGTCGATGTACCCCCTGCTTACCCCTGAGCAGGAGCGTGCTCTCGCGCAGGCGTTCCGGGACGACGGCGACGAAACAGCCGCCTACAAGCTAGTGACAGCAAACCTACGACTCGTGGCGAAGATCGCCTTCAAGTACCGCCGGTTCTACAAGAACGTCCTAGACCTGATCCAAGAGGGCAACATTGGTCTGATGAAGGCGGTGCAGAAGTTCGATCCGTACCGCGGTGTGCGGCTGTCGACCTACGCCCGGTACTGGATTCAGGCGTACATCATGTACTTCCTGCTCGCGAATCACCGCATGGTGAAAGTCGGCACGACACAGGCGAAACGGAAACTGTTTTACAACCTGACGAAGGAGACGAAGCGTCTTCGGGACTTGGGCTTCGACCCAACCCCGCAGCGCATCGCCGAGAGTCTCGACGTAGACGTAAAGGACGTCATCGAGATGAAACAACGACTCGCATCTCCAGATGCATCCCTCGATGCACCTGTCGGGGGTGAGGACACACGCAGCCTGGGTGATACCTTCGCATCTCCAAACGACCTCCCCGACCAAGAGGTCGAGGATGCCGAGATGCTGAGTATGGTGACCGGTGCGATGCGTCGCTTTGGCGACACCATTGAGAACGAACGTGAGAAGGTCATCTGGTTCCAACGACTTATGTCAGAAGACCCACTGACCCTCGAACAGATAGGGCAGCAGTTTGGGGTGACCCGGGAGCGGGCACGTCAAATCGAGGCCAAGCTGAAGAAGAAGCTCAAGACATACCTGCTGGAGACCCTCGGCCATGAAGTCGAACTCTCCGTCGAGCTCACGCAGTAGCGCGCCGTAGCGAGCAAGAGGACACACCTTGGAATATCAAGGCCTGACCCTGGACCGGTTCCAGGAAGAGGCGTGCAACCACGTCGACGCAAACCGCTCCGTTCTCGTCAGCGCCCCCACGGGCACCGGCAAGACTCTGATCGCCGACTACATTGTCGAAAAAGCGCTCACCGCGAACCAAGAGGTCATCTACACCGCCCCCATCAAGGCGCTGTCAAACCAGAAGTACCGCGACTACACGCGGCTCTATGGGTACGACAAGGTAGGTCTGGTCACTGGTGACAACGTCATCAATCGCGACGCCCAGCTCCGCATCATGACCACGGAGATTCTCCGAAACATGCTGCTGGCTGGCGAAGAATTGCCGCACCTCAGCCACGTCATCATTGATGAGATTCACTTCCTCGATGACATCGAGCGCGGGACCGTCTGGGAGGAGGTGCTCATCTACCTCCCAGCCCGGGTGAAGATCCTTGGTCTGTCGGCGACGTTGGCGAACATTCACGAATTCAGCGAGTGGCTCAGCTACGTGCGAAACGAGGAAGTTCCGGTCGTCATCGAGAACACTCGACACGTTCCACTCAGCGTGTACATGGCGAACCGAGACGCAGGCATCTGTGACGTTGACCGGTACAACTATCTGCACTCCCGGTGGGAACAGATCGCGAAGAAGGCTGCAGAAGAGGAGAAGAAGCGGAAAGCCAAGGAGGCGGCCAACACGGGCGGTCGGAAGCGACGGAGTGGGCGGCGCGGTCGCGGCGGTGGATTGCTCAAGATCCCCGGCCAGCGAGAGACGAAGCACGTCGACCTCATCAAGATGCTCGGCGCCGAGTTCCAGCCGATTCTCTACTTCGCATTCTCCCGGAAGATGTGCGAGCAGTTCAGCCGGGAACTAGCGCGGAAATGCCCTGACGAAGGATTCACGACGGACGAGGAGAAGGTGCGGATCAAGGCGAAGGTCGACAGCTTCGACGCCCAGTTCGAAAAGGTGATGACTGGGGACCAGGAGCGCATGTACCTCAAGGGAATCGCGTGTCACCACGCCGGACTCCACGTCGGCTTGAAGGCATTCGTGGAGGAGCTCTATGAGGAGCGCCTGATCAAGGTGAACTACTGCACGTCCACCTTTGCACTCGGGATCAATCTGCCCGCCCGCACGACGTGCTTCCAGGCTCTGCGCAAGTACAACGGCCATAGCGTCGTCCCACTCACCGTCCGTCAGTTCATGCAGAAAGCGGGACGGGCTGGACGTCGTGGAATCGACGACGTTGGATACGTCGTCATTCTTGAGGAGTTCTGGGACTACGAGCGAGATCAGGAGGCAATTGGGGCCTACATCCGCGGCGCACACGAAAAAGTCAGATCGGCATTCAACCTCTCGTTCAACTCGGTGGTGAACCTGCTGGATCGACACAGCGGAGACATGGACCAGATTCGAGACATCATCGATAAGAGCTTCCTGACGTTCAGCTACCGCAAGGCCGCTGAGGAAGAAGAGAAGCGAATCGACTCCATCGCAGACGCGTTGGCGAAGTCTGGCTGGGACCCGAGAGATCCGGAGGGAGGCCCCCCCCCCAAGGCCTTGGTGGCAAGGGCAAAGAAGTATCGCAAGCTCTCACGACGCACGCAGAAGGTCGGCGACAAGGTCTGGGACGACTTCATGGAAAAGGTGGGCATCCTCCAACAGGTTGGCTACCTCGGAGAAGACCTGTCGTTCAATGCTGGAGCCCGGGTCCTGAGACATCTGCAGATCGAGGAGATTTTCAGCACCGAACTCGTGCTGAGCGGAATCCTTGACGACCGAGACCCTGAGCTGATCTTCGGCGCAGTGTGCGTTCTCTGCAACTCATTCTCACGAGCGGTAAACATCAACGTAAGACCCAAGGGTGACCAGGGCGCGTTGGCCAAGGAGTTGCGCAAGATTCGATTCGGAGAAGCGGTGCGAAACACCGAGTACGCAATCGGACAGCAGGTCACCTTCACACCAGAGATGATCGCGTTCGGTAGTGCCTGGTACCGAGGTGACTCTCTTCAAGAGATGCTTCTCGGCATCGAGAGTGCCACCGATATCTCGGGCGACCTTGTCTCCGCGTTCCGACGGGCGAAGGACCTTTGTCAGCAGCTCAAGCGGGTATACGAAGAAGACCCCTACATGAGCGAGAAGCTCAAAGAGATCTTGAAGACGGTCTCACGTGACGAAGTCGAGGTCGTCGACTAACGCACACGGAGGAGGAGGTCGCAGTGGGCTCAATCGTTGCCCTGCATGGGCTGCCAACCTCTCCCCGGCTATGGGAGAGGATCGACGCCCCTCGCGGCTGGGACCTTCGATGCCCGCCCGTACCGGGATTGGGACAGGGTGGCACTCCAGACGCCTGGAACCTCGAGTGGGCAGCCAGGCTTATAAGAGAGCGCTGGGAAACAGAGAGCGCCGACATCCTGATGGGGCATGACCTCGGTGGGGTTCTCGCCGCAATGCTCGCTCGGCCCGGTCAAAAGGTCGTGCTATCTGGCACCGCACTCGGACCCTACTGGTCGCTCATACGCATGACGGCCTGGCCCTTTCTCAATCGGGCCTTCTATCACCAATACGCGGGCCGGGTATTTCTCAGTAAGGGCTGTATGCCTGAACACCGGGATGCTCTGCTTGATGCGTTCGCAAATCATGGGGATGGCTGGGCGGAACGCATGCGTCGTATCGCCCGTGCCATGCGTCCTCCCGCTTCCCTGGGACTCGATCTCCGCCGGAACCCAGTCTTGCTGGCCTGGGGCCGGCAAGACCCCTGGTACCCACCAATTCCCGTCGCCAGGGCTGTGGCGTCCGCATCGAACGGACGACTTGAGTTGCTTGAAGCCGGACACTTTGCCCCCTGGGAGGCACCCGGGGGCTTCAGCGAGGCTCTCGCGGAGTTCGCGGCACAAGAAGGGTAGAGTGACCGTATGCGTCGCCTTCTCTTCGAGGTTTCCCACTTCGCGCCCTACCTGCGTAGCCAGCGTGGTGCTCTTCAGATCCAGTGGGCGTTGAAGAGAGCCGCCGGAGACCCCGAAACCGATCTCGACGACGTGCTCGCAGACGGTCAATCCGTTCAGGGTCGTGACCTCAGTTGGGCAAACCTATCTCGCTGGAGAGCGAGGGGAACGACCTTCTCAGACCTGTACGGTACTGGACTCGCCTGGCAGGTCATGGACGCAGATGGAGCAGTACTCAGCGACTGCGACCTGACCGAATCGCGACTCACGATGGTGTCACTGCGACGAGCGAAGCTCCGCCGAGTGCAACTCGACCGTGCCTCGCTCGTCCTGTGTGACCTTTCAGGAAGCCAACTCGATGGGGTCTCTCTAGTCGATGCACGATTGAACGCCTGCGACTTCACTGGAGCCGTTCTCGAGGATGTGGATTTCCAGGGGGCAGACTTGAGAGGCTGTGTCTTACGGGGGGCCTGGCTCGCCGGTGCAAACTTGAATGGAGCCAAGGTGCGAGGCGCGGACTTCCGCGGCTGCACAGGATTGAGCACAGAGGCCCGAGTCGATCTCGCCAAACAGGGGGCGCGTGTCGGAGGCGGGTGGTCCTACCGACTTTGGTCGCGCATTCTCGGCAGCGCTGGCTCATCAACGCCCGCGAAGCACGCGTTGGTTCGCTCGGCCATGACCTGGAGTTGGGCTCTGCTCGCTTCTCTAGTCCCTGTGCTCTTCTTCCTGCGAGCTGCGCTCCACCCCATCAATCCAGACGAGCCGCCCTTCTGGGAGAGTT
>Ga0315320_10003732_pt1 | contig 12485 bp, 32 predicted proteins | sample M140m21515metaG_FD_203458 | JGI IMG/M metagenome (GOLD analysis project Ga0315320, IMG submission 203458) | Ammonia-oxidizing marine archaeal communities from Monterey Bay, California, United States - M1 40m 21515 | ecosystem: Environmental > Aquatic > Marine > Coastal | place: USA: California...
AACAGACTCGAAACGTTTTCGATTGTAGGGAGGCCAACAAGATCGCCCTCGGTCATCTGCGAAGCACGGCGCTCGACAACTTCCATTTCGAGGTCATCCGCGATTTGGTATACTACTTCGGACTTGCCAATACCGTGGCGACCACGGAGCAATACGGGCTTACGCACGTCACAGATAAACTTGGAAACTTTCATGAATGTTTTAAAATCGACTGGCATCTACCGCATCCCCTTGGTGTGTTGTGTTCTTCTTGCCTATACATTATACCATCTCCGCGCCTCACTTACAAGCTTATTCGTCATAGGGTTACGTGTTTTAGGGCTAATTTGAGCACTTTTCTCACCCTTTTGATCGTTTTTGTACGTTGTAAGTTGTTGATATCATTGCGTTAATAAATGCATTATTTCTCATGAAATGATCCTTTTTGATCAAATAAGATCGTTTATTAATTAAATATGTCGATAAAACAGCAAGTTTGTGTAGCAATCCACGATAACATACATACTAAGGCCCCTAAACTACACACTCTTACACACTAGTATACCTTCAGCCACAATACAACCCTTCAATACACATATTTAATTTATACACACTAGCCACCTATGCCATACCATCAGCCATACCACAAGCCACTCAGTCATACCGTATCTCTCCTTCTCTCTCTTATACTCTTACTATACCTATTCTTAATGACTCTGTTGTTTTTATTAAGTTTTTATATTTCACTGAGTATTGTAAGTTAGCTTCTCTCTCTATGGGTTGTGTCTATATCAATTGCTTATTCTTTTTATCTTTTTCTTTTTCTCTGTTGCTTAATCTCTTTATGAGCCATTGGGTTATTTGTTTATTTATTTTCTTCTTCTGCTATGGGAGAGTTTATAAGAGATGAGATGGTTTAAGGTTGTTTGATGCTTATTTTATTACTCTTGTTTTACAATCTTTTGTTGTTATCACAAGGTTTTTAGAGAATTATAGCGAGGTTGGTTGATTTTATTCTTTTATCTTGTTTTGTGACAACATATGGATGGGCCACAAGGGAGTTATACCGGTGATGAGAAGGGCAAATTAATGTGGCTATTAGTGGCTGTCGTCGGGGCAAGATAAGGTATCTTGGTGAAACGACATTTTTTTGCGTCGCGGGTCGCGGGGGGCGCTGAAGGGGGTTAAGGGGATTGGCACTTGTTGTAAAGCTCTTTGTCTTCTCTTAAAAATTTATCAATAAACTCGGCTTCTGCTGTCAACAATTCTTCTTCTGTTGCTTGAGGGTCTAGTTCTCTTAATATTGAATATTTGAATGCATCGGGACCATATGTATTGTAATCTTCCTGCATTCCGAGACCACATGAGTTACGTTTATATTTGAATTTGCTTCGATGATTACTAATTCTTTTGGCGAAGGATACACTTGTTTGGCCGATGTAATATTTATTGGCAGCACTGCACTCAATCATATAAACAACTGCTGGGGTTTGGTTAAATATTTTCTTTTTGTATTCTTTTTGCGCCACACTTATCTTCTCTTTATTCTCTTTGTACCACCTCTTCTGCATAGCTTTTATCTTCTCTAGGTTCTTTCCTCTGTACTTCTTACATCTAGCTCTTATCTTCTCTAGGTTCTTTTCTCTGTACTTCTTTCTCTTCGCTGGGTTCTTTTCTCTGTCCTTCTTACATCTAGCTTTTATCTTCTCTTTATTCTCTTCGTAGTGCTTCTTTTGCCTTGCTATGCGCTTCTCTTTTTTACACTCAGAGCTACAGAGGGTGGAGTTCCACGTTCTAGGAACGAAAGAGCTTCCACAAACAACACAATCTTTTTTCATCTTATAACCTATCAAGATCAGTGTTGTTCCAATTCATCACCAAGAAGTATATGTCCTTGACAGCCTCTTTGATTTCGAATAGGTAATATTTAATCTTTTTTTACATTTCGGTTCTGGTATAAGTCAACGCTAACATTATAAAGAGCGTTTAGCAGATTCCTTTCAACATACTTATATCCGTTCTTTTTACAAAAGTCTTTAACATAAGGAGATATGCTTCGAAGCTTTGTACCTACAACATTAGGGTACAAGTGATGCTCTATTTGATACTTCAAACAGGGGCCAAGAAACGCTTCCATCATTGTGCCGCCTTTAATCGACTGACTAGTTCGAATCTGCTGATCAGCCCAGAGTGTGTCTTCCTCTAGAACTTCAAGATCTGGTGCGTGATGATTTGGGAGGAATGCAATTGCATAATACAATCCGCCGGTGGCGAGTGTTAACAAGAGTGAAAGAGAGGACAAAAGCAAATCAAATGAAGACAAGTACCAGAGAAAGCCAAGTTGTACAAACAAAAGACAAACCGAGACAAGATTCCAGACATAAGATTCTTTTACAAACAAAGACTTTAAAGGAGATACGATGGCCATCGAGAAGCCGCCGCCAAGAGGGATCAGGATCCACACCAGGATATGCTTATATTTCTGTATGAGCGGATACCCCTTATAGTGCCTATGATTTGACGTCACTGGGTTCATAATAAACGTGTCAACATTAAGATTCATACAATGAACATGATGGTTGCGGTTATGATATTTGTCCCAAAGTCTATTTCCTTCACCCGAGAAAGCCCAAGAAAGATTTGCCATAAACATGTTAAGTTTTTTTGACTTAAAACCATATTCGTGAGAAAAGTCATGACCAAGTATGCCAGTTCTAAATTTCATTACACCAAGAAACACGCTGGCAGCAAGAGCAGTTGCCACGGACGGACCTTGAAATAGCAATAGTGCGGAGCCTAAAAACAACACCGAAGTTTCAATCGCGAGGCGGATTGTATAGTGAGTAGTGTCGTAGTGTGTAAGGAGCCCTTTTGTCGATAACTCCTCTGTTAGCTCGTCAAATGCAGCTTGGGTTATTTTGGGTTTGTATATATTATCTAGCATTGGAAATCCTCCTGTGTTCAGTTTCTGAGATTGTGATCCATGATTCCGCATCTTCATCCCAAACATTATTCTTAGTTAAACACTTTATAAATTTAGAGAAACTATCCAGAACATATAAGTCCGGATCGTTCTCGCAGTCATTGTCTATGTGAACCTTGCGAAGCGAATATCCCGGAATGCTTGAGTCATAATGGTGAATATGGTGATAATTGATTCCCGTAAATAGATATTCCAAAACTGCCGGGAGTTTAGTATAGGATGAACCATAATAGGAGGACTCTGGATAGTACCAATCTTCGTTACTTTTGAATCCAAAGTGAGCCGAATCGTGCTGGTGTTGAACATAGAACAAAATCATCCCAATTACCATACTTATGTAAAAGGACACACAGTATACAACGAACAAATTAAGAGAAATATAGTATAACCCAGATAACAAAGCTATGTGAAATACAGTTGACATCAGACGACTGTTTCTCTGCTCGGTTGTGAATTCATATAACTCTTTTGTGTCATAAGTAAGCAATCGCATATCAATCAGCCAGTTTGCGGGTGCTAACCACAGAGCAAAGAGGGGAGTCCTCATAGCTCGATATATCAACCTTTTTGTCCAGCTGGAGTTTTTATATTGCTCAAAAGTCATCGTGTCCAGATCGCCTAGACCAAGTGCTTGCTTTTTACCAAAATGAGCATGGTGCATGTTGTGCTCTCTCGACCACGAATAAAAAGGAGTCAAGCAAAAGAAACCAAGCATTCGGCCTGCAATCTTGTTCTGTCGCACAGTTGTAAACATGCTCCCGTGGCCACAGTCATGTGGTCCTAAGACAAAACACGTTATGATATAACCTGACAAGAGAGGTACAAACAGGCAAGCATATAATAGTCCGTAGTTTTCACCGATGAGCCAGACATCTACACAGGTCAGGACCATTATGGTTATAGCAGTAATTACTCTCCACCATGAATATAAATCGGACTGGATCTCTTCAGGATCATAAAAGATCTCTTTTTCTTTTCGATTCTTATCTGTCATCTTTTTCGTACCAACTTTGGAAGCGCGAGACTGGTACGAATTGTCTTGCTAGGTTTTTTCTGTCACTATGCCATGCTAGTATCTGTGCTCCAAAAAACAGTGTCATGGTAATGGCTGTTGATAGTGCAAATACTGTTTGGAATTCTGTCATTTTATTTCTTTCTCCTGCTCTTTACTCTTACAGGGGTTCGCTCTTTTTCTAGTGTACTAAGCCAAACCTGTGCTATCAGGAATGCTCCCAAAGTTAGCGCTGTTGATGTGACAAGTGTAATTTCAAATACAGTCATTTTGCTTTATCTTTCTTTAGTTCTGTTGTCTCGACGGTTGCCGCTAGCTCTTTGGCCAACTCTGATTTGTCCCAGGCATAATAGCCAGCTACTGCTGCAACTATAAGCAGTCCTCCGACGATCATGGTAATGTCCACGAACCTCATTCCTAATAAAATATCACTCATCTTTCTTTTCTTTCTCTTTGGAGTTCTCTAGTAATTCAATGTCCCAGTACTCATCATATTTCCATACTGAACCTGACTTGAACTCGTATACTCTGATATAATCGAACTCGCTATCAATGTCGTCCTTGCGGCCACCGACGTAGACTCCATACTCACTATCAACGTGAAAGCCTGGAAGGTCTTCGTCCTTCTTTGGGGTCATCTTAAGCAAGTCGCCAATGTTAAATCTTTCACATAAAGGTGTACTCATTTATCTTCTTCCTCGTAAGCCAGTGATAGGTAAGTCTGCAAGGTGCGGTACGAATTTGATGTAAGGCAATCGGGATTGACAAACACAACTCCTATTAAATTATTCTTGTCAGGCTCTGGTTCTATTACAATGCCCAGGAGATTCCTTATCTTATCCCACTGAGCTTTTGTTCGAAACAGCTTGCAAGTATACTTGATTAAATCACCGACTTTGAATCGAGGCTTAAGCACTGGTGGGCTATTTTCAGCCAATGGGTCTGATGTGGTATTCATAAACCATCTCCACGTCACCGGTTGACCAGTGTACTTCATATAGATATTTGTATTCTTTTTTTCCGTTGTCGTCGATGGATTCTTCCCACCCTATAGAAACATCCGTCACCACACCAGTTCGGTCTTTCATTACTCTTCGAGCATTATCATGCACGTTGTAATAAGTCCTCAATACCACCTGTCCAGGCGTGTATTTAGGCTTGGGCATCTGACTCATCTTCTCCACCTGTGGCTGCAATCATTAAGCATGCTGCCCATTCAATTGTATTTGAACCATCGCACCACTGGACTTGTATCACGTTGGCATCAATGGGCTCACCTTCGTCATCAAGGCCCATGCCGTGAATGGCAACAACCACTCCGACTTTGCGAGTTGGATGCATATTCTTATAGAGCCATATGGACCTGTCATATGAAACCATGTCTCCAACTTTCATTCTTCTTTTCCTGCCTTGGGCTTGTCGTACGTGAGTGGTTTTGAGCCGTTGGCGGCGTGCCAAAACAAAACAGTTTGAGCATCAACTGTGTGAACCCAGTCTCTTGCCTTCCTGAGGTGTCTAATGTGATTGATTGCACTTTGCTCAATTGGGTGGACGGCTTCATACTCTCCACTGTCATCCAGTATCCACATGTATCTCATGAGGGCTTCAAGCAAGTAGGAGCCAATGTTGTAAGTCTTTCTATAACTTAATTCCTCAAAGTATTCTTCTAGTTCTTCCAGTCCTGCATCCTTCGGGGCAGACAAGAGTTCTGTGACCATGCACCTCTTTGACTTCGAAGGATCTACAATCTCGTAAGTGTCTGCGCCATAGTCATCAGAGAAGGGAGGAGTATAAACGCCGGGGCCATCGAACGCAAGTGTGATGTGGCGAATCCAGCCCTCTGGGCGAATAGGGCTCCTACTCAATGGATGTTCGAGGTATTCGTTAGGGAGAGTCATGGGCATATGCATATACATCAACTCTGGGACTGGTGATGTAACTCTCTTTACAGAGAAGTAGAACCCATTGGAATTTGTTCTGGGAGGTAGAGCCAATCTTCTGCTGCGGGTGGGTTGATAGAGGTTGCCCGCGTTGATTGTCTCTGGGTCAAATTCGTTAAAGAGGTAGAGTCCATCTCCACGTAATCTAGACTTCATGAGTGTGCCTGGGGATAACCCCAGTTGGTTCATATTGGTGCCTAGACGAGTAAGGAATTCCTCGTTAACGTGTTCGTACATGGAATGAATTGATGCACGCAACGTACACTTGTCTTTATAGTGAGAAGTGCTTGAACAAAAGGTACACTCCATCATCTCTTTTTCTTTTTCTTCTTATTGTATTCGTTGTACTTCCAAGAGTAGTAAATAACAAAAGCACTCATTGCCATGAATATACAATTGATAACCAAGATCTCTGTACTTGTGAAAGCTTCCATATCGAACTCCCTACTTTACCAGTTCATAAATAACAATAGCAAACATCATAACCGAGAAGGCAACTGAGATGCCAAAGGCTACGTTTATCATAGTCTCTGAATGTTCTTCTACTTTCTCAACGATGGTGTCAAATATGTTTTCGTTCTTCATAATAGTTTCTCTATCGCTTGGTCTGGTCTTCCATATAAGAACTTAAATTCTGTACCGCACATGCTCATTGTCTTCAGCTTGTACTGAGTTAAGGTGCCGCAACAATCCCACTCAGGCGTGACAGTGAGGACTATGCGTGGGGACTTCATCCATGAGTGCGTTATCATGTCTCCAACCTTTAAACTACAAAACTCTGTCTTCATAATCTCTCCACCATTTCGTTCTCTCTATGATAGGTAGTAACTATGGTACCACAAGATCGCACGGCTGTCAAGCGAATAACGGTTGGCTTCAGATCTAATAAGTCCAGAGAGATCACCACACGAGGTGAGGACATTGTGAATCGAATAAGGTCTCCAATCTTAACCTTGGACAGTCTTACCTCGTTTGTCATTGAGATATTCTATACAAGGCTACAACAAACTCTTCATGAGAATATGTGTCCCTATTACTTAAGCCCGAAAGATACCAGCAGACATATACTTTATTTGTAGATGGAGGCTGTGATGGTTTTAGTTTTTCAACCTTTGTCACAATCCCCATGGCTTTGAAGGGCTCGAAGCGAGGAGTGACCAGATCGCCAACTTCGAGCGCATACGTTATCTCGCACCTATCCGGTATAGTCACGAGATTAACTCAAGCTCTGAGCGGGTGTGCAGCGCGGGGAGAAGGCTTTCATCAAAAAACCTAATCTCATAATATTCTTCATTTAAATGAGGGTGAAACGGCTTTGAAATACCGACAACCAAGCCAATTGGCGATGGGTCATCACGCAAATCAAAGGTCTCAACTCGCTCTGGATCATAGCAAGGTCGGACTAAGTCTCCAATCTTAAACTTCACGATAGCAACCGAAGGGCCGTTATGGGCATCGATGTAACTTTGTTATCGGGGAATGACCATGCGACGAGGACACGCTCGCAGAGGGGCTGACTTTTGATCACAACCCCATAATAACAACGCTCAAGGACTTCGTCGTGGAGCGACACCATGTCTCCAACTTTAATTTCTTTATTACTCACTGATCAACTCCACATCCCAAGTGAACTCGGTTGTTCTACAGCTAGGTAACAGATTGCTATCAAGCCACTGGACTCTTATCATGTCCTCTAGTTCGCCACCCTCTGTCAAATAGGCAGCTGGAAGGCGTTGGAGAACTACAGCAGTTCCACTATCCCAATGTTGATTGCGATACCGGACAAGTGATCCAGGTTTGATCTTATCACATTCTCTACTCATTTGTCAACCGCCTTGAGAGCAACAATTGGTTCAACATAAAATGTTTCTTCTCCAAACCAATAGACATGAACTGTCTTGAGGTTATTGAAAATGCTTCGGTAAATATCTGAAACAACAATACCCATGGCTGGTTCTTTTTTGTGTTTCGAGGCCACTAGTGTTCCGATCTTAAACTCACTCATTGGGTTGCTCCAATATCTGCAAGATACTCTTTGGTTCACATTCGACTTCAGCAGTGTCAAACCATAAAATATCAATCCATGGGGTGCAAGGATTCTTGGCAACAACAACACCTAATCGTCCACGATGACGATTGATGACTATGCTACCAGTTTCAAATAGTTGAAATTTCATTGGTGGACCTCTAAGTGTTCTATATGCTCTGTGCGTATGTGTCCATGATCAAACCAAAGCACTTCGACTTGGAATTCTGGGTGTCGAGGACATATTGATGTTATAATCCCCAAGCCACGATCGAGAAAAAAGAAAGTAGATGAGACTGGTATATATTTTACCAATTGCCCTTCTTTTATATTTCTCTTATTCACTTAAAATCTCCAGCGAGTAAGGGCATTCGAGAGATGGAATCATGCCATCCATCCAATCAATACGAAGAAAGCCATTTTGATTGCGCGAGAGAACTATACCAAAAAATTCCTCTTGGGTCTGACTTGAGCCCAGCTCGTGAGTATAATAGGTCACTAGCGATCCCGGTTTTGGCGTTTTGGCACTGGTAGTCATGATAACCTCTTGAGATTCTTTACATGTTCTGAAATTTCTTCATAGTCACCAAAGAACCACCTTACCTTGGCCCATAAGACTTCAGTGCTAAATTGATCGCTCCAGTCGTGACAATAGACTATTTGCCCAATTGGGCTCTCACCATCAGATAAGTGCTCAGTCATCCACTCAGGAATATCACCATCAACAGTGACCATTGAACCGGACTTGAGGTTCCTATAATCCAAGTTCAGTCTATGGGCCTTGAAGCTATGCTCAAGTATCTGCTCCAATGTCTTCACTATTTCACTGCTTTCAGTTGTTTAGATAGATAGCCGTGGGCCATGTTCCAATTGGCATTTTTGAGCAGCGAAACATAAACAAGTTCGCGTGGATTCTCTTCCAATAGTTTCTCAATGCGAGTCACAATGCCCAACTGACCAACGAGATCTTGTGCCCATTGGGGCTGCTTGGCCACACGTACCATATCTCCAGGCTTAAAACTCACTTAATCATCTCCAGGTTAATGGGGTGAGAATTGATCACTGTTGTCGGATCATCCAATAGTCTCATGAAAACCACTGTTGGTCCAAAGTCGTATCGGTGAGCAAGCCGGGTGACGACGCCACACTTTCCTATGAGATCGCCAGCATGGGGCTTTGATCTGACATTTGTGATCTTCACCATGTCACCAATTTTAAGTTTTATCGATTCATCTTTACTCACTGTAGCAACCTTTCTCTGTACAAACAACGTTGCCGACCTTATCAAAATCGAGATATGAATCAATCAAAAATGGGGCGGCGAAATATCCAATGACAAATGCCACCAATGCGAATGCTACGTGTTTTGCTAGCTCTTTCATTATTTCATCACCTCGCGTAAATCTTTCATTTCAGATTTACATTCATCCATCATCTCTTTGGCGTAATACTGACACCCGCCATTACCCTCAAGTTGGGTCTGAACATACATCGTACACATCTCCGAATAATGTTCGGCCATACGATCAATAGTTCTTGCCAAGTCTTTATCTCGAATCAGGCGGCGGAGTTCGGCGGCTTCGAGCTTGAGGTTTTCAAGATCAGTCTCGATAACTAAATCTTGTGATGGCACATAGCCGTGCTTGGCAACGCAAGCTTTGGTTAGGTTTTCGATTGCCAATTTCTTTTCTTCGATGTATTTTGTCAAGCTCATATTATAGCCCCTCACTTGTGCAATAGTTTTCTAAATCTTCGGATAGTTCCATCATCTTAGCAGCAGCATTGTTGTGATCATACATTCTCACAATGCTACGCAGGCGATCGTAATAGTCGCTATAAAAATCGAAAAGATCGGAAGCGTCAGAAGGGCGTCGGGCGTATACATCATCACACTTCATACGCAGTTTGCTGATCTCTGCTTTCAAAGCAGCAGTTTCGGACACCTTTGCTGTGTGACTACCGTCAGTTGGCAAGGTAAAAAACTCTTGCAATTCGCGTTCGTTCTGATTCAACTCTTCTAGCTCTTTGAGCTGACTTTCGACTATTAAACGTTCTGATAACTTCACTAACTGACTCCTCTTTAAGTTCTTTCTACACAACCATTATATCACGGGGGCGCTTGGCTTACAAGCGAAATCGTCACTAGGGTTGCTGTTTTTGGGCCTTTTTTGGCCAAAAGATCGGATAAATGATCACTTACACAGGGTTGTTTTGCCTACATGTAGGACATTTAACTCTAAGTGAGTAGTTGCCCTACATGTAAGCGCAAGGGTTACACGTAGGAATTGGACAGCTCGGTATTCATGCCATAGAACCGGTATCGGGTGCTTGTGAGTTTCTTGGGGTTTGCCTTGACAGTTTCATGATACTTATCAAAAACGCTTTGGCGAAGTCGTATTAGTGTTTCCGATGCACCTTCGAGCTTTGTCTTTTCTGGGATGAGCATTGACAAGGATATCAGTGCTTCAGATACATATATCAAAGAGCGCACCTGTCTCTTTTTGGCTTTCTCTGTATAGAGTTTATAAAGTACATCGAAACCTTCCATTGGATCTCTGGAAGTCAAGAAACTTAGTGATCGGCTTGCAGGAGAAACGACATGTGCCATTGAAAGGCGACGACTGCTTGGACGGAGAACGTCGCAATGATCTCCATGGTTGCCGCTAAACAGTGTGCTTTCATATGAAAAAAGGTCTGACCAAATAGAGTTAACACAACGTTTATGATAATTAATGTCTCGATAGCCATCGGCGTAGACACCAGTTTTATGCCTCTCAACGTTTTCGCAGCCTTTGTAGGCAGATGCATAAAACTCATGCCAATCAAGCGTCACGCGGAAGGTATTGCCAATTGGGGCTTGATAAATGTGGTGGTAAGACTGGGAGATCCCGTTAGGCGTCATGTCATTGTGAGACAACTTTTGTACCTCAAGATAATCTGATGAATAGTTTTGACTATCAACGATCATTTGTCCGAAACTAATTCTTTCCTCTTCTAGTCCAGTGACCATGCCCATGAACGAATATTCCTGCTTGCACTTTTTTGTGTCACGATGTTGGTCATCCTGGATCTCGTGCCACTTGCCACCTGACACCAAAGAGCCGGTGCCATAATTTGACAACACCGGTTCAATCATTGCGCGAAAGGCTTGGTTGAGAACAGCATAATCTTGCTTAACTTTGGCGATGGCGGTGCATTTGCGAATGTTGTGTTCCTTAGAGCCACAAAACGAGCATGTGCTTTTCTTGCGTCTATCACCAGACTTTGTGACCTTTGAGGTGATTCGCTTGCCTGCGTCCCGATTGCGAAACTTCTTCAGTGCTGTAGCCTCGCGGGGGCTGAGACATTCGCTCTTCTCTTCACGTTCTAGGTACTCCCTGTACTCTGGGCATGTAGGGCGTTTATGTCCGTATTTATAACACCATGAGCAAGCTGCTTGCATATTCAATCTCCTAGTTTAAAATCTTTGAATCAATTACAATGAAGTCGCCTTGAGGACGGACCAAGCGAAGGCGGGCAAGTACATCCCATTCGGCCTTATATAATTTTCGCTCATCACTGATTCTCATGAACACCTGTTTTGTTTTTACATCTAATACTTTAATTGAATACATGGAACTCTCCTATTTTTTTCGACACGTAGGTGTAGGGTGTTGGAGGTAGGTCTGAAACATACGGACAGGGCGGGTGGTATCAAAGACTTTAGGGTTAAATCGGCCTTCAACCTTGACGAGGATCCGGTTTCCTGCGTCGGGCTTGGGATCCAAAACCAACATCGTTGCCGATATTGCCGATAGGTCATTGATGGTAGCCTTATACACAAGTAGATCTCCGACTTTGAACAACGGATCATAAGACATTAGTATATTCTCGTTGATGAACACCGGGAAATGTTACTGAGATGTTCAGGGCGAACATTCATGGTAGTACCATGACAGGTGACAACCTCACAGAAAACACCAGCGGCACCGCCGCCGGTCTTACCGGTGGCAATGAAGGTGGTTCCCCAATCCTCCTTCCAGTGCTCGCAATAGTTCTTGCCCATATGAGACAGGATAAGCATATCGCCTGGGCTTGGCATTGGGTAACTGAAATTATCTGGATCTTCTAATCTTGGCATTTTTAAATCTTTCTCTTTAAAGTGTTTCGTTTTGGGATTTTATCGGCAAGCGATGGATTTACCGCCACCGTGTCGGCCTGCTTCGAGGACTACAACGCAACCGTTGGATAATTCTACATACTGAAAAAGGTGGGATCCTGAAGCATCTTCAACCTGGACAATCTTTGATGTTTCTGAAATCATTTTCGATTCATCAGGGCGATGAATGCCCTCTCTAGGGGTACACCCGATCATAGTGGATACTGCGATTGTTGCGATTGCCATTGTCTTCAAAATCTTCGTCATGTACTTGCCTTCTTTTAAGTTCTTTCTACACAACCATTATATCACGGGAGCGCTTGGCTTACAAGGAAAAAGAGCACTAGGGTTGCTGTTTTTGGGCCTTTTTTGGCCAAAAGATCGGATAAATGATCGTTTTATAAGTG
>Ga0315320_10003734_pt1 | contig 12481 bp, 11 predicted proteins | sample M140m21515metaG_FD_203458 | JGI IMG/M metagenome (GOLD analysis project Ga0315320, IMG submission 203458) | Ammonia-oxidizing marine archaeal communities from Monterey Bay, California, United States - M1 40m 21515 | ecosystem: Environmental > Aquatic > Marine > Coastal | place: USA: California...
GGGCAAGCCTTGCTGAATCATGCACTTATGTTCACAAGCGGGCTCGGGAACCGGTCATCGTCCCCACTGGGAACCGGTTCGTACCCGCAGCGAGAACGTCGACTGGTTGCGGCCGTTGATGATCCGCTGATCGTCGCGGGAGCCCCGGAGGACGAAGACCGGTCCGGCACCGGCGATGGGCGATCCGCCGAGCCGGGGCTGGTTCCTGGTCTGGATGGCATCATCCACGCCCATGCCGGTCTCGAGGGCGAGCATCGCCTGCGCGTCGGAGGGGAGCACCAGGATGCTCGAGACCTCGGTCATCGGCGGCGGTGATGACGCCGGCTTGGAGGTCGCACAGCCGTTCAGGCCGCCTCCCGCAAGGAGACAGCACGCGATCCGGAGCATGAGGAGAAGCTTCATGGTCTCCGAGTATTCCCCAGAAAGACGCCGGGGCCATCGACAACCGAAGCATCCGGCGGATTCGTTGAAGAGGCCGCGTCTTCTCGGACACGCCCGGCCTCAGGGCGTTCGCAGACGATCGATGATCGCGGTCGAACCCAATCCGGGCCGATGGGCGAGGATCCGGATGTCGATGCCGAGCCGCTCGAGCAGCGGATGTTCGGTGATGGCTTCGGGGTGGTAGTCACCACCCTTCACGTACACGTCGGGATGGATCGCCTCGATCAGATCCGCGGCGGTCTCCTCCCCGAACACCACGAGGTAGTCGATCGACTCCAGCTCGGCGAGCACCTCCAGCCGTTCCGCTTCGTTGAAGATCGGCCGTTCGGGCCCTTTGAGCGCTCGAACGCTCGCATCCGCGTTGATGCCGACGACGAGAACGTCCCCCTGCTGCTTCGCTTCCTTGAGATACGCGACATGCCCGGCGTGGATCACGTCGAAGCACCCGTTGGTGAGGACGATTCGTCGACCGTCGCTCCGAAGCACCTCGAGTTCGAGCAGGAGATGGGCGAGGCGACGCGTCTTCCCGATCCCCGCGGCGCTCGCGTGCAGCGCGGCCCGCCGGAGCTCCGGGAGGGGAACCGGCTGGGCCCCGATCAGTTCCACTTCGATTCCCGCGGCGAGGTTCGCGAGCCGGACGCCCTCGACGCCACGCAGTCCGTGCGACCAGGCCGCCGCGAGGGCCGCGAGCACCATGTCCCCGGCGCCGGTCACGTCGTAGACGGACTTGGCTTCGGTCGGCAGATGGATGCAGCCGTCCTCGGTCGCGAGCATCGCTCCGTCTCGGTCGAGCGTGAGGACCACCGCATCGAAGTCGTGTCGGGAACGGAGTCCCGTCGCGATGTCGACCGCCGCGTCGAGGTCGGTGCGAAGACCACCGGGACGGTCCATCGCCCGCTCCGCCTCGGTGCGGTTCGGCGTGATGAGCGTCGCTCCCGCGTAGCGGGCGTAGTCGGAGATCGATGCCGGATCGACGAGGAGGGGAAGATCACGTTCCCGACATCGTTGCACGAGCGCCCGGCACAACGGCTCGGTGCACGCGCCCTTGTCGTAGTCCTCGAGGCAGACGCAGTCGACGGCGTCGAGCCGGGCGTCGATCGCCTCGAGCAGCCGGCCGACGATCGCATCGTCGGCGGGACGGCGGGACTCGACGTCGAGTCGGAACATCTTCTGCGGGTGCCGGTGCTGGGCGAGCCCGACGAGGCTTCTCTTCACCGTCGTGGGTCGTGATGCGTCGACCACGACCCCGCCGACCTCGCAACCGTTCGCCTCGAGTTCGGCGGTCAGGTGCCGGCCGGCGTCGTCGTCGCCGACGAGCCCCACCACCGCGACCTCCATCTCGAGTCCGCGCAGACACGCGGCGACGTTGCCGGTGCCGCCCGGCCGACGATCGATCGCCTCTTCGCCGTCGATCGCCAGCACCGGAACCGGTGCGTCGGGGCTCAACCGCTCCGCCGCGCCGCGAATCGTCTCGTCGAGCATGAGGTCGCCGACGAGGAGGACGCGGCCGCCCGAAAGCCGGGCCACCGCTTCGACGAAGTCGATTCCGGGTCCGGCCGCCGTGGTGTGGGAAGTGTGATTCAAGATGGGGCGGAGCGTATCACCCCGAGCCCGGAGCCGCCCCTTCGACCGTCGCGTCGACGGCCCCGAAGAACGCCGCCTTCCCTGCGAGAAACTCGATCTCGAGGGTTGGAACGAGCATCGGCAGGTCGCCGAGCCGATCCGCGTGCCGACCGATCTTCACCCAGTCCTTGAGGGTGGTGACGATCGCCTCCGCCCCCGCGGCCCCCGCCGCCTCGACGATGGCCGAGACGCGCGTTGCGTCGTAGGCGGCGTGGTCCCGCACCGCGACGTCGTGGACCACGATGCCGCCGGCCGCCTCGATCGATCGTCGAATGGAAGCTGGATTGCCGACCCCGAAGACCGTCGCGACACGACGCCCGTCGAGGTCCGACACCGGTCTCGTCGACTCCACGCCCCGGTGATGCGACGTCAGTCCGGTCCAGGCATGCCGGGTCCACGCCAGCGGTGGTCGACCGTGATGCCGTTCGATCTCCGCGGCCAGCACGGGATCGACCTCGGACGCCCGGGTGACCACGACCGCATCCGCCCGATGCAGGGCGCTTTTCGGCTCCCGCCTCGGACCCGACGGCAGCATCCCCCGGTCGAGGCCGGAGTGGACGGCGTCGACGAGCACGATGTCGAGATCCCGATGCACGCGCCGGTGCTGGAATCCGTCATCGAGGACGATCGATCCGGGCGGATCCTTCAACGCCGCGATCGCCGCGATCCGATCCGCACCGATCGCGAGCGGCACCTCGGGGATTCGTGATGCGTATTCCGCGGCTTCGTCCGACATCCCGGTCGCGTCGGCTCGATACCCGCGCATCGCGATCGCGGGACGCCGTCCCGTCTCGAGAAGATGACGGGCGATGGTCCTGCACACCGGTGACTTTCCGGTGCCGCCGGCGACGAGATTTCCCACCGAGATCACGGGCGGGTCGAGTCGGACCACCCCGGCGCCGGCGTCGAAGCGACGGCGTCGCCAGTCGACGACCGTCGCGTAGACGAGCGTCGCGGGCGCGAGGAGGATCGCCGCCCACCGCGGTGGTTCATGCATCGTCCGCCTCCCTTTCGGGCCGGGCACCGATTCCCTCGCGGTCCATCGCCTCGCGAATCCGAAGCGTGTCCCGGACGAGACGCCGGTCGAGACTCCGCTGATGGAGGCGGACGGAGACGAAGGCGTCCACCAGCGCCAGCACCACGAGCACCAGCAGGCCCAGCACCACGCCCGCCCACGTGACGAGATAGGGAATCTGGTCGACGTCCGGATCGATCCAGCCGGACGCGGCCGCCGCCGCGACGAGCACGCCACCGCCGATCACGAGGCTCGCCCGCCGAAGTCGCCGTCGAATCCTCGGCACCGATCCGCGACGAAGTCGTCGCCAGTACCAACCACCGGCGACGGCCGCCGCCGCGAGGACGACGTACGTCGTCCACGCCGGGAGATGCGTCTGCCCCAGCAGCCGGAGGTCATGGATCTCGAGCAGTGGATTCACGAGCGTTCCTCCGATGTCACGAGGTCCTCGAGCAGCGGGATCAGCCGACGGATCGGGAGCCCCATCACCGTCGAGGGATCGCCGTCGCACTCGATCGGCCAGCCATCGGCGATTCGATCCTCGAGGTTGTACCCACCCGCCTTGCCCACCCATTCTCCGGAGTCGAGGTACGCCTCGATTCGATCGGTCCCGAGGTCCCCCATCCGGACCTCCGCCGCGTCGCTGAAGAGCAGGCGTCGTCCCGCGCGATTCCGGATGCACACCCCGGTGATGGTGCGATGCCGCCGCCCGAGCATCCGGGTGATCATGCCCCGGGCTTCGCTTCGATCGCCGGGCTTGCCGACGATCGCGTCGCCGACGACGCAGACGGTGTCCGCGGCGATGCTCGCCACGTGCGCCGCGTCGACGCGGGATATCTGCGCGGATTTGAACCAGGCGAGGGCTTCGACCGTGCGGGCGGGAGACGAAGGCGAAAGCCGGATCACCCCGTCGTCGATCGCGGGCGCGACCTGCTCGACCCGCCATCCGGCGGATTCCAGCAGCCGACGCCGGCGGGGACTCGCACTGCCCAGAAGCACCGATCTGGTCATGTCCGGGACTCCGACTGGCCGGCGACGAGACGTTCACGGCACGCACCGAGCACCTCGTCGACCGGAATCGCCCGCATGAGACGATCCCCGATCCCTCGATCGCGATAGTGGATCGCCGGATCGGCGAGCGGCGACGCGATGCAATCCGAAACGCGGCCGTAAGGGCCGGAGATCGCGGGATCCGTCGGACCGAAGAGCCCCACCAGCGGCACGTCGAACCCGACCGCCGCATGGAGCATCGCCGAGTCATTGGCGACGAGGAGCGTCGCATCGCGAACCGCCGCCATGGACATCGCGAGGGGGCCCGCCCCCGCCATCACCACCACCTCGTCGCGATCACCGGCGAGTTCGCGAAGAAGCGCCGTCTCGGACGGCGCGCCGAGCAGCACGATCCGCTCGGCGAGTCGCTCGCCGAGCAGCCCCTCCACCAGTCGGCACCAGTGGTCCGCCGGCCATTCCTTGCTGGCCCATCGACTGGTCGGGGCGAGGGCGACGAAGTCGGCCGTGCCGAGCGACGCCGTGCGCCAGGCCGACCAACCGGCCTCCGCATCCTCCGGTACCCGGAGCCGGGAGTCCGCGATCGGCTTGATCCCGGCACCTTCGAGCAATCCGAGCATGCGATCGACCGCCGAGAGGTCGGCGGAGACCGGAATCCGCGCGTTGTAGCCCAGCCAGGCACCTTCGGCCGCATCCGCGAATCCGATGCGGCGATCGGCCCCGCTCGCGAACGCCATCAATCCGCTGCGGGCGAGCCCCTGGGCATCGATCGCCACCGCGTAATTTCCGCGCAGTCCGCGGAAGAACCGCCATCCAGTGGCCATCGCGGGGGGAGATCGCCACCAGCGCTGAAGTCGCCGTCGCGGGAAGCCGATGACCCGGGAGACGGCGGGATGGGCTCGAATCGCATCCGAGAACTCCTCCTGAACCACCCAGTCGATGGGTGTTTCCGGGAACGCTCGGGAAAGAGACGCCACCAGCGGAACCGAGCGGAACACATCACCGAGCGCGCTCGGACGGATGAGGAGGATTCGGGGTTGCTCGGTCACGGTCGGATCCTGGTCGCTTGACAGGCCACGGGGTAGCGAGAATAGTCACCGATTCGTTCTTCGGCCGTCACCCGGCCCGCCGACCGCTCGACAGCACGCCCGCAGGCCTCCTCCGAACCGTTTCCCCGCCTCGACACCGTCCGAAAGAACACCGACGTGACCGACCCGACCCCCCAGCCCGCCAAGGACGCCGAACCGACCTCGGATCGCAGTGATGCGACCGCGAGCGGTGGCGACAGCGGCAGCCGGGCCGGCGCCGGATTCGAAACGCTGCTCGGCCGAGTCGTCGTCGAACGCGGGCTGGTGAGTCCGGACGAACTGGAGGTCGTGCGCAACACGCGGGAGCAGGATCCCGATGCGAGCCTCGCGGACGTCCTGCTCGAGTCGGGCTTCATGACGACCAGCCAGGTCGAGCGACTCCGGACCGAGATCGAGTCCGAGAAGAGCACCCGCGCGATTCCGGGTTACAAGATCATCCGCAAGCTCGGCGCCGGCGCGATGGCGACGGTGTTCCTCGGGAAGCAGCTCTCGCTGGATCGATTCGTCGCGATCAAGGTCCTGCCCCGACGCTACAACGACAATGCCGACTTCATCGCCCGCTTCTACAAGGAGGGTCGGGCCGCCGCGAAGCTCAACGACCCCAACATCGTCGCGGCCTACGACGTCGCGCAGTCCGGCGAGCATCACTACTTCGTGATGGAGTACGTCGACGGTGAGACGGTCTTCGATCGGATCAGCGCGAACAAGCGGTTCGACGAAGCCGAGGCGATCCAGGTCACCCGGCAGATGGCGTCCGCCCTCATGCACGCCCATGCCCGTGGCTTCATCCATCGGGACATCAAGCCCAAGAACATCATGCTCACCGATTCCGGCGTCGTGAAGCTGGCGGACCTGGGCCTCGCCCGCGCTCTCAGCGACAAGGAATCCGCGGAAGCGGAGGCCGGAAAAGCCTACGGAACCCCGTTCTACATCTCGCCCGAACAGATCCGTGGCAAGGTGGACATCGGGCCTCAGGCCGACATCTACGGCCTCGGCGCAACCCTCTATCACATGGTCACCGGACGCGTCCCGTTCAACGGGAAGAACCCGTCGGAGGTCATGCATCGGCACCTCAAGGACGAGGCCGTCCCGCCCGACCAGTTGAACCCCGCGATCTCGAGCGGCCTCGCCCAGATCATCGAGCTGATGATGGCGAAGGATCCCGCCGATCGATATCGCAACGCGGAAGAGCTTCTCGAGGATCTCGATGCCGTCGAGTCGGGCGGCATGCCCATGCACGCCCGCAGCGTGATGGACATCGCCACCGTGGTCTCCTCGATCGCGGCGGATGACGAGGGCTCGGAACCGGCGCGGCCGGTGGTGCGCGGCGGCGACTCCCAGGCGCTGAGCATGGCGCTGATCGCCGGCCTGGTCCTCAGCATTCTCGCGAACCTGATCCTCGTGGCGTGGGTCGTCTCGCGAGCCTGAGCGGAACGCCTCCGCGATCCGGTCACTCGACCTCGAACATGAACTCGATCTCGACCGAGGCGTCGAGCGGCAGCGCGCTGACGCCGACGGCGGCGCGAGCATGCCGCCCCGCCTCCCCGAAGACCTCGACCATCAGGTCGCTGGCACCATTCGCCACCAACGGCTGTGCGTCGAACCCCGCGTCACTCTGGACGAAGACGCCGACTCGAACGACCCGGCGAATCAGATCGAGGTTGCCGCCCAGCGCGGATCGCGCGACCGCGATGCCGTTGATCGCGCACCGCCTCGCCGCCGTGATCGCGTCCTCGACCGAGGTCGAGGAGGGCACGGCCCCGGTATGAGCAAGGAGCCCGTCCTCGAAGGCGAGCTGCCCGCTGACCACGAGCAGATTCCCGGTGCGAACCGCCGGAACGTAGGACGCGACCGGCTTTGGAGCATCCGGAAGGTCGATGCCCAGATCCTTGAGCCTGGATTCGATCGAATTCACCATTCATCCTCCGTCTTGGGCCTTGAAACGAGGTCTGCGGTGCGCTCGGAGCGACCGTTTCCCTGAAACGACCCAGATGGTCGTACACGGGACGCAGTCGGCGATAGTACGCAGTCGGAGCCCATCACCGCCCTGTTTCGACCGCCGGAGGAGTCGGCCCGTCGATTCGAAGGCGGGCGTATTCGCCCGGATCACGGATCTCGCCGAGGAAATCGACGCGCGGATGAGCCTCGAATTCGGATACCGGTCGTGACGCCGCCTTCGAAAAACCCCCGATCCCAGGCCCGGAGCGAGCATCCTCGCGTCTTTTGCGTCCCCAATCCTCAATTGAGGGAACTTGACACGCCCGACGGACGGAATATCCTTGTGGAGCTTGGTTCTCAAGCACCTTCGATACGGGCCGCGGCAGGTCCTTCATATTTCGAGCCTCCGGAATACATCCGGATTCCCGGCACCATCATTCATCGCCGGTCATCAAGCTCACCTGCCCTCATTCGCCGAGTCACTTCGGCAATCATCCGCCGCCGCCCGAGACATACCGACCGAGCGACCCTTCAAAAGGTCGCGGCTGTCTTGCAATCGTCCCCCACTCCCAGGCCCGCTTCAAGGGTTCTAAACGGGGTTCCGGGACACCGCATGACTCCACAGGTCGGGCTCGCCAGCGGCTGGATCACCAGTTCCAACCCAGGCAGGACGTCGGGAATCCCTTCGATTCGCGGTCTGCTGGAACGGGAATCGGATGGTGATCACGGGAATCGGCTCCGTATCGACTTGATGCGGTCCCGACTCACGAGGGTTTCTCCAACCGCACATTCGTCCAGGCTCATCTTCGGGCCTTCCTTCCTCCCGGTCGGTCACGTCCGGCGGAACTCTGCTTCTCCTCGAAAGGGGTCTCAGAGGAAAGTCCCGATTCATCGTGTTCATCACGGCGCTCGTCTGATCGCCGAATCCCTTTTCAGGCTCCTTGCATCTTGGAGGCCCCACACATGCGAAAGCGCAACGGTTTCACCCTCGTCGAGTTGCTGGTGGTCATCGCGATCATCGCGTTGCTCATCGGACTTCTCCTTCCCGCTCTCTCCCGCGCCCAGCAGGCCGCGCGAGTCGTGAAGGATTCGAATCAGCAGGCCCAGATCCACAAGGCCTGCCTCATCTGGTCGAACGACGACCCCAACGGCTACCTGCCCTCCCCGGGCCGGATCAACCGCTTCACCGATCCCCGGATCGGCCGACAGCCCGGCTTCGGTCCCGAGAACTGGAAGAAGAACTCCACCGGTCACCTCTACTCCGGCATGATCGGCCAGGGCTACTTCAACGACGACATCGTCGTCAGCCCGGTGGAAGCCAACCCCGTCGTGGCGAAGTACGGCGACAACGCCGCGGACGACTCGATCAGCTACGACTACGCGGTCATCGACCCCGCGACCGACATCTACTGGATGGGCGACACCGCCGACCCGGTGACCGTCGGCCCCGGAACCAGCCCCCAGGGCGCCGCGAACCAGATCTTCCTCTCGAAGATCAACCGTGCCGCTCCCTACGGCCGGGCGCATTGCTCCTTCGCCCATCTCATGCTCTGCGGTGATCGGAAGACCAACACCTGGCGCAACAACCAGAACAGTTCGAAGCCCGTCTTCGCGACGCGTGGCACCAAGAACGGTGACACTTCGACCGACGAGTACCGAAAGAGCTGGACGCTTCTCTTCATGGGCCCCGACACCGAGTGGCAGGGCAACGTGGTCTACAACGACAACCACGTCGAGTACAGCAAGAACTTCTTCCCGAGCAACGTCGCCTACGAATGTGGCGACCGCGAACTCGCGAAGGACAACATCTTCGCGGCCGAATTCGAGGACTGCAACACCTGGGAAGCCGGCGACACCTGGCTCGCGATGAACGAGATCGTCGTCGAAGGGGCCCCCGGCGAGCCCAAGTGCACCGCGATCTACGACGCCAAGCGTCCCAACTGATCCCTTCCCGTTCCGACCTCAACGGGCGGATTCGAATTCCGCTCAATTCAGAACATTGGAGTTCATAATCATGCGAAAGCGAAACGGCTTCACGCTCATCGAGCTGCTCGTCGTGATGGCGATCATCGCCCTCCTGCTCGGCCTCCTGCTTCCGGCACTCGCCAAGGCTCGCGCCTCGGCCCGCCAGGTGAAGGATGCGACGCAGTTGAACCAGACCCACAAGGGCTGGCTCATCATGTCGACCGACTACAACGACATCTTCCCCACTCCCGGCCTGGTCAACCGCTGCGGCAACACGCCCGGCAAGGGCCCCGAGGACCAGAGCGTGAACAGTCACGCGAACCTCTTCGCCGCGACCATCTCCGCGGAGTACGCGACGCCGCAGATCCTGGTCAGCCCCAGCGAGGCATCGGCGAACGTCGCCATCGCCTCGACCTACGACCTCGAGGCGTACAGCCCGCCCCTCGACAAGTTCTGGGACACCAACAACTTCTCGCGGTTCAAGGCCGACCTTCAGCAGACCTGCAACACGAGCTACGGAACCTGCCTTCTCTACGGAGATCGCAAGGCCCGTCAGTGGCGCAAGTCGCTCGACTCCAAGTTCGCCGTTCTCGGCAACCGCGGCGTCGAGAACTCGAGCTACGACGAGGACACCTACCTCGGCTCGAAGACGCTGCAGATCCACGGCACCCGCAAGGAGTGGGTCGGAAACGTCTGCTACAACGACAACCACGTCGAACTGACGCGGACCTTCGCGCCGACCACGCTCGCCCAGATCAGCGACAACGGACTCGTCGTCGAAGACACCCTCTTCGCCGAGGACGTCGACCAGGACGGTGAAGGCGGCGACGTCTTCCTCTGCATCACCGACACCGGTTCAGCGACCGGTGGCGACTGCGAGACGTTCAACTGGGAATCCGCGGTCAGCTGGGACTGATCCCAGCTCCGACCGGACTCGTCCGGTCACCGAATCCGAAGCCGCCCGTGGTTCACTCCACGGGCGGCTTCCTTTTCGCTCGCGTCCGGCGACGGGACGAGGCCGGATGCCGCCCCGTACGGCGACGAATCCGGGGTCCTATGATGAAGCGTGATGCATTCGACGCGTTCTCGCCAATCCCGCGTTCCCCGTCCGTTTCGAGCCCCCGCCCTGCTCGCGTCGATGCTTCTCCTCATCGGACTGGTGGCCGAAGCCGCACCGGTCGGAATCCAGTCCACGCCGATCAAGCCCATCGCGATTCCCGCCGGCCGGAAGGCCGAATCGGTGGCGGTTCTTCCGATCCACGGCCCCATCGACGGGGTGACGACCCGCTCGCTCGAGCGGCGACTCGCGGAAGCGAAGGCCGACGGGTGCGACGCCGTGGTCCTCGAGCTGGACACGCCGGGTGGCGATCTGCTCGCCACGTACGACATCCTCGAACTGATTCGAACCCAGGCGCCGGCCAACACCGTCGCCTGGATCCGGCCCAAGGCCTTCAGCGCGGGCACGATCATCGCGCTCTCGACCCGCGAGATCATCACCACGCCCTCGGGCGTCTTCGGTGACGCCGCCCCGATCCAGGGCCTGCCCGTGGTCGGACTCCGGCAGCTTCCCGCCGCCGAGCGGGCCAAGATCGAAGCGCCGCTCCTCTCGGAGGTGGTCTACGACGCGCGCCGACAGGGTTGGGACGAGAAGCTGGTCCAGTCCTTCGTCGCGGTCGACGTCGAACTCTGGCTCATCCGAAACACGCGGACCGGCGACCGACTCTTCGTCGACGCGCCGGAGTACGAACGGATCTTCGGAGAAGCGCCGACCTCGACCGGACTCGCCAGGCTCCCCGCCGTGCCGTCCCGGGATCCGCTGACCGGCCTCCTCGACACTGCGGATCCGGACGAGCCGGTGCCGACCGCGAGCGAACGTGACGCGACCATCGAATTCCTGCAGGATCTTCCGTCCCGGCGACCGACGCTCGGTCCCGAGGACGCCGAGGACTGGGTGTCGCTCGGCCAGGTCGTCACCCGCGACGAACTCCTCGTCCTTCGCGCCGATGAGGCCGCCGCGTACGGCTTCACGAGCGCGGAAGTCGGCGACGACCGTGAACTTCTCGCGTTCTTCGGCGCGAAGTCGACCACGAGGTACGAAACCACCTGGTCCGAGGCGCTGGTCCGGTTCCTCACCCTGTGGCCGGTCCGTGCCATCCTCATCGCGGTCCTGCTGATCGGCTTCTTCATCGAGACCGCGGCCCCCGGATACGGCGCGTTCGGTCTCGTCTCCCTCGCCGCCCTCGCGTTGCTGCTCGGCGCCCCCCTGCTTGCCGGCATGGCGGAGTGGTGGACGGTCGCGATCGTCCTCATCGGATTGATGCTCGCGGCCCTGGAGTTGTTTCTCCTGCCCGGGTTCGGCGTCGCGGGCATCGCGGGCGGGATCTGCATCTTCGTCGGGCTGGTGGGCACCTTCGTCGGAGGCCGCCCGTTCGACGACGGCGTCCGAGACGGCCTCGTGCACGGCCTGCTCGCGACGAGCATCGGCTTCATCGGCGGCGGCGTCGGGATCTGGCTGCTCCTCCGGAACATTCCACGACTCTCGTTCGCCCGACGGATCGTCCTCGCGGACGCGGTCGGCGTGAGCATGGAGGATTCCTCCGGGCGGCCGCAACCGGCACCCGCACCCGCGATCGGTACCATCTTCCCGAAGGGCACCGAGGGTGTCGTCGTCTCGCCCCTTCGAACCTCGGGCAGAGTCCGCTTCGGCGATCGCCTGATCGACGCCCAGAGCGTCGGCTCCTACATCGACCGCGGCACCCGGGTGCGGGTCGTCACGGCGGACGACTTCGGCGTCAAGGTGGAGCGCATCGAACCATGATCGACATGACCGACACCCTCGCAATCCTCGCTCAGGCTCCGACCGACCTGCCGCCGGACAGCTCCTGGCTGGTCATCGGATTCGGCCTCGGCATCCTCGCCCTCGCGATCTTCGCGATCGAACTGTTCATTCCGACCGCGGGGATGCTCGGCATCCTCTGCGGCGCCGTGGTCATCGCGTCGATCATCAGCTTCTTCTACCACTCCACCAGCGCGGGCGTCTTCGCCATCGTCACCTACATCGTGGCAAGTCCGTTCATCCTGGTCTACGGCGTGAAACTCTGGTCGGGCAGCCCCATCGGACGACGGCTCATCCTCGGCGGCACCGAGACGGTCGCGACCCGAGGCCTCGACGAGGAGGAGGTGGCGGACGAACTCGCGAAGCACCGCGAAGCCGACCGTGAAGCGACCGACGCCCTCATCGGCATGATCGCGGTCGCCGCCACCCCGCTGCGACCGGTCGGGGTGATCCGCCTCGGCGATCGCCGGATGGACGCGCTCGCCGAGTCCGGCATCATCGATCAGGACACCGAGGTCGAGATCGTCGAGATCATCGACAACCAGATCAAGGTGCGTCCGAAGGACC
>Ga0315320_10003735_pt1 | contig 12480 bp, 22 predicted proteins | sample M140m21515metaG_FD_203458 | JGI IMG/M metagenome (GOLD analysis project Ga0315320, IMG submission 203458) | Ammonia-oxidizing marine archaeal communities from Monterey Bay, California, United States - M1 40m 21515 | ecosystem: Environmental > Aquatic > Marine > Coastal | place: USA: California...
AAAACCTGGCTTGAGTTGGACCGCCATCCTGTTCTCAAAGCTGTGGTACTTGAGAGATCAGTCTTCTTCGTCTTACTGCCCATCTTCCGACGACTGGGAGATACAGGACTACGTACCACAAGTGCAGACATCAGCCGTGACGAGCAGACCCACGTCGCCGCTAACACCCTTGTCTGTGAATCGCTTGGTCTTAAGTCAGACAAAACGCTCAATAACCTTAGGAGAGCTACGGTTGCTTGGTGCCTTCAGTCCCTCAAGGGCGAAGCAGATAACAAGCATCTGTCCAGCAACTTCTGGCTTAACAGTTCAGATTCTCTATATACGATAGGTAAGGCTCAAGGGCTTGCCGACACTCGCGCCTCAAGAATGCCAGCGTTTTTTGAGACTGCCAATCAAAATCTACCCCAGTACGCTTAATGCCACCTCTTGAATTTACTGTAAAAGAAAAGAATAAAATTCAAATTGTTGAACAAGAGATTGTCCCAGACACTCTTGATGACTCCCACTTACCATCTGATTGCCATATTGTTACTTACATTGTTGATGGCACTACTGCCTATGACGTAGTACGTGCTTACACAATGGTTGATATCTTTGATGCTTACTACGATAAGCTAAAAGATACTGGTGAGCTGATTAGTATTAAGTCGGGATACGGAAGAATACGACCAAACCTATACGGAAAAATTAAATCAGAAGAATAATGAAACCATACGGAACTGTTGAATACTATGCTGAAATGTTTTCCGACTTTATAGCTGACGTTCAATATGACAGCCCTGAAGTGAGTGACAACCTCATAGCAGGGTTCAAGCAAGCCGTTGATGACTGGCGTCAATATCACGTCAATCAGGTCTTGGAACTCAACAGAATAGAAAAAATACTAAATGACCAAATCTGAATACATTGACAAGCTTGTTGCTATTGTCAAAGACAAAGCAGAAAAGTGTACTGTCAAACAATTACGAGTACTCATTCATTCCTACAAGTAATGCACACCGCTAAACTGGTATGGGTAACACCCGACGCCGAGAAACTTATTGGCAAGATTGCACGAGTTTCTAATCCAGCTAACGAAGACAATCCAAATGTTGACAAACTCCTTCGATACCTCATCAAACACAAGCACTGGTCACCCTTTGAGATGGCAAGCATGTGCGTCGAGATTGAGACTACTAGAGCTATTAGTCCGCAAATCCTTCGACATCGATCCTTTAGCTTTCAAGAATTCTCCCAAAGGTACGCTGTAGCTACTGGAGTTGATATACCCCAACTCCGAAAGCAAGATACAAAGAACCGGCAAAATTCTACGGATGACTTAGATCACGATGTCAAACTAATCCTTGAGCATCAGATTGAGAAACACTTTAATTCAGCGCAAGATTTGTATCAACAGATGCTTGACTGTGATGTGGCAAAAGAATGTGCTCGTGCAGTTCTACCGTTGAATACTGTGACTCGACTATATATGTCAGGCACAATCCGCAGCTGGCTTCATTACATTGACCTACGCGGTGACAACGGCACGCAGCGAGAGCATATGTCAATCGCTCGAAGTATTGGTGAAATTCTTGACACAGAATTACCTACTATTGCTCGCGCAATGTGGGGATAGATTCTATAGTAGAGACTGACAAATATATGCAGTCTATAAATGAACTTTATTGCAGCAACTGTTGAACTCAAATCCTTTATCGCTGATCCCATCAATGCTTATGGGCTCGACTATCGCGGCGCTGATGCTGCTGTGCCCTCTGGCAATAGTGCTGGAGAGGTCAAGCTCCGCCTTCTCTGTTACGACCGAGAAGGTGGGAAGCTCTCAGCCTTCACTGACTGGAAGCCTGGAACTCGCGCACTGATTACAGGAAATATTGTTTTCAGTGACGACACCAAGCAGCCTCTTGATTTAATTGTTACTACGATTGAAACCAATGTCCCACAGGATATGTATTGCAATCAAGTCGTACTAGGCAATGCGTTCTTTGGATCTGATGAAATTCGTGAGCGTAAAAATAATCAAGTTGCGGTAAAGATTGGAACAACACTTGATGACTCTGATGTAACTACCTGGCTATACCTCGAAACACATGAATCACGTAAAAAGAAACTCACTAGCCGCATTCGTAAGGGACGTGCTATCTGCGTCCAAGGCTACCTCCGCGAATATCGGAAAGACGATTCTGACTCTCCCTATCGCGCCATTGTCGCGTCTGATTTCTCTACTCGAAAGGAGCAGCGGAAGACTGGAAGGAATCCACAAACGAACGGAAGTGCGGCTGGCTATGCGGAAGTTGATCCGACCCCGGACTATTGACATCTACACACCAAGACTCGTTAAGCCTTACTGGTATGACCTGCCTATCTACAAACAATGAATAACTAAGGCCGGCTAACGCCGGCTTTTTGTTATGTGAAATTAATCTTCAAACCGGTGGGACGTGAATACCCCGATATAGCTGAAGCGAAGGAACCTCTTGCTGCATGTGCTCATCATAATACTTTTCTACTGGTGCACTTGCAGGAGCAGGGTCATGTATTGACGGCCAAGAAGATTGATCTTCACCTGCTCTAGCAATAATAGTAGTAATCTCTGGTGGTATTTGAGTAGCAAAACGCATTACTTTATAGCTCACATTTATCTATTGTATTACTTATATTTGTAGAGTCACTAATAAAATAATATGACCCTACAAGTCTTGCCTCCTGAACTAACAGAGGCACCAAAAGATAGAATTGAAACTAAAGAAGCCCAGCCTTACTGGAAACCTAGCTCACTTAAAGATGGAGACTCCGAAGAGTTTCGTCTCCTCGGATGTTATGAAACAGGACATGCAATTGTTGGTTGGCAATATGCAGCAGAAGCACCAGGCAGCGATGGCAACCTTCGCTTTAATGGTTACGTCGTTACTCGTAGTCATCCAGGTCAGCCCGCTGATTTGGCTCGTGACACTGATTGGAGTAAGCCAGACCGACCCAAGATTGACGGAACGTTTGTCAAGCCTCGTCGCTTTCTTGCGTGGGTTGCAACCAGTGCAGCTCGCGGTCGCCTAGAAGTTCTATTCATTGAACAGAAATCTTTGCGTGACCAGCTAACTGAAATACTTCAAGAGATTGAAGACTACACATGGACTGAAGATGGACTTGCGAATTTCTCGATTAAGATTAGCCGTAAGGGAACTGGTCTGGAAACTTCATACAGCATCCTTCCGAAGGTACGTAAAGTTCCGGAAAAAATTGTTAAAGAATGGACGACCACACGAGATAGTATATGGCTCCCCAACTTCTTTGAAGGAAAGGATCCTTTTGACGGCCGTTCAACTGACGAAAAAGGTTTACCTGCAGGTGGAGTAGATAAGCGTGGTGCTGTAGTTGCGCCTACAGTTGCTACCAAAAAAGTTGAAGATAACAACACTGAATTCTAATGTTTAAATACGAGACTAAAATTGACGAACTAGCCGGTCTATTTAAAGTGACCGGCATTTTATCCTTGCCTGAGATTACTCTCGTGCGTCATATGCACAGCAGGGATAATGCAAGATACGAAATCCAACGAGCCTTTACTGACCTCGTAGAACAAATCATCGAAAAGGAATTTGAAAATGACTAACGCACTAGAAAATCTACCTCCCGAAATGCAAGCACGGCTTGCTCAAATCATGGCTGGAGCACAAGCAACAGGACAAGCAACCGTTCCTACTGAACCGGTTCGACCTTTAGCACCTGCTGCACCACCAGCACCAGCACATCAAGCAATTATTAAACCACCTTCATTGATGGATCACTTGATTGCTTTGCGTGGCGAAGTGGCTGAGATGAGAAACGAAATTGCAAACTTGAACTCTCAAGTTACAGCTAACTCTAATGTTGTTGAGGCGGTCGGACAGGCGACTGGACAGCTGTATCAAATGTTTCAGCAGTCACCCCAGCAAAATGCTCCGGGCGAGACGTTTAGTCAAGGGTTCGCGCAGTCAGTAGACAATACAGATTACTGATGCCAGATAAACCATTTCGCATTCAGACGAGCGCAGGTCATCGCAAGTACCTGTGCTCTGGGATTTACATGCCTTCAGTGACAACAGTGTTGTCCGGTACTGAGTCAGAGAAATCCAAAGCAGGTCTGAAAATATGGCAAGAGAAAAACCCAGGTGCACTACAAGCTGCTGCAACTAGAGGCACAGCAATCCACCAATGCTGTGAAGATTACCTACGAGGCATTGACGTTAAATGTCCAGAACTTTACACACCTTTCTGGGATGGCATGGCGCAATACCTTGACTGGTTTGATACAATTCATTGGAGTGAAAGACCACTCCGACCAGACTGGAATCACTTACGCAGTGACGATAGAGAGGTTGCATATGTATGGAGCACAGAACATCGATATGCCGGATGTCCCGACCTCATTGGTGAGATCGGTGGAGTCAAAGTAATTGCTGACTTTAAAACCAGCAATGGCCCTTACTCAGCATCTGCACCTGACAGGGGAGACCGTGTTGGATATGGCGGCTGGCGTAAGTTCCAAAAGTGCGCTCAACAAATGGGAGCATATCGCTATGCACTCAATGAGCGTGTTGGCTTCAAGTGTGATGTTGCACTAATCATTGTTACTACTGAAGAGACCACACAAGGAATCTTCATTGACGGTGATCAGTTGGATTTATATGAATCTCGCTTTTTGAAACGAGCAAAAATGTTTCACGACTTAAACCCTGAAGAAAACGATAATGAAACTACGGATTGCAGTGAACAAGAGCTGCAAGAACAAAGAGACACAGCCAGCTCATGACTGGCAGAACATAGAAGAAAGCCTTGAGTGGCTACAGGGTTGGGTGTCTGCTGGTTACGGCTGGTGTTCAACTCATTTCGCTGAGCGTCATCGTCGTGCTGACAATGCAGTCGGCAGCAACCTAGTTGTTGTAGACATTGATGGTGACACTACTCTTGGTAGATTCTGGCAAACAGATACAGCACGCAACTGGTGCGTAGCTACCTACACATCTGCTAGTCATACAGAAGAAGAGAATCGCTTTCGTGCTCTCTTCCCTCTTAGCAAGATGCTTGAGACTGCTAGTCAGCACAAAGGTGCTTACTGGTTAGTTGTTAATCGATTAGTCGCTGACCTCGGCTTTGAAACTATTAAAGATAACTGTGGTCAGAAGCGTGAGCGTCTTTGGTACGGCAATACCAAAGCTGACTGGACACTCAATGTAGGAGCTGAAGTTCCATCGTTCTTACTAGATGACATTGACTACGAAGACGTCACAGACTTCGTGTCAGCTGACGTCAGTGATCAAGACATTAAACGTTGTCAGTGGCTACTCAGTAACTACCTAGCACCTTCAGAAGATGGTGAGTATGAAAGTTACTATGTCCCAGTTATGGCCGCTTGTGCAGCCATGGGGCAACCGTTATTTGATAGCTGGGTTGATTGGGTACTCCGTGGTCATCACGGTGAAAAGCCTGAAAATATTTTACCTTTCAAATGGCGAGGCCTCGGTAACTACTCTGGACCTGCTAAATTGTATTCGCTTGCTAAAAAGCAAAGCAGTAACTGGACATCACAGTTGCCACCTGAACTTCGGTTCGGTGCTGCAGGATCAGCAGTTGGTTATACCGAGTTTGATGAACTGCCGAACTTTGATGAAGTTATTAATACCTTGGAGACAACTGTGCAACCTGAATTTGAACCTATACCTGATGCATCACAAGCAAAGAAAACAAAAAGTGGGCGTCCTAAAAAGTCCAGCAGCGATGCTGCTAAGGAACGTGAGGATGACGTTAACAAAGTCAAAGAGATCTTATCGCTATTGCGGAAGAATCAACTGACTGGTGCCATTGAATATACGGACGCTACCGGCAAGACGATTGAGCTTGAGGGTAACGACCTTGATTTGATGACTACAAAGATGGCTTGCGAGCACGGCATCTTTATTCCCGAGATGCGTATCAAGTCAGCTATCCAATATGCAGCAGGCAAAAATCGTTACTGCCCTATCAAACGGTACCTCGATAGTTGCTCTGCTCATGCAATTCCCCATAAGGACTGGGATCGTATTGGAGAAATTTTTCTAGGCAACAAACACAATCTTTCTACCCTTGCAATGCAACGGATGATGATTGGTGCTGTAGCTCGTGCCTATAACCCTGGTTGTTCTATGTCCTGGCTACCCATCCTTGTGGGTGCTCAGGGTGTAGGTAAGTCAATGTTTAGTCGTAGCCTTGTGCCTGACAAACTGTTTGCTGAAGTCAGCACTCCACTGGAGACGCTGATGAAAGAGCAGTATCGATTGCACGTCGCTTGGTTACTAGAGCTGCCTGAGATTGATCACTTCTTTCAAGCACGAAATATTGAGAACTTTAAGAATCTAATTACAACTAGATGCGATGAAGTTCGTAGACCTTATGCTAGTCTTCCTGAGCGACTTCTTCGTCGCTTCGTTATGATTGGCACCACCAATCGTAACCAGTTCCTTGTAGATAGCACGGGCAACCGTCGCTTCGTTCCACTAGAGATTGGGGCTAATTTCCTAATCCCTTGGAAGCAGCTAGCAGAAGAGCGTGACAGCCTATGGGCGTCAGCTGTGCAGGCATTTCGTGCCGGTGAATCATATGAGTTCAACAGCGGAGAGATTGCACAGATTGCTGAATACATTCAAGAGTTCGGAGACCCCGATCCTTGGACTGAAAAGATCAGCAGCTTCTGTTCTATCAAGGAAGAGGTTACTGCAGCTGAAGTATTGACCCAAGCTTTGGACTTAGATCCAAGGCAACAGGGCAGACGGGAAGCTCGACGTGTAGCAGATGTTCTGCAAACACTCAATTGGCGTCGGCTTAATACCTCACGCCGAGATCCAGTAACCAAAAAAGTTAAGTCCGTTCGTCTATGGGTTCGTCCCTCAGATGATCCATTAACTGAAGACCATATTCTCAACGATTTTTAATTAAAATGAAAGCAAATGATATCCAGATCGGCCTTCGGGTCCGTGTGTCTACAAACGATCAGACTGCCCTCATTGTTGGCAGGCCGGAGTATTACACTCCACGCACCAAGCTAGTTCGCATCAAGTATGAGAACAGCACTCGGTATGAATACACAATCAATACTTTGATTGAGCCTTTATCTGCCGAAGAACAATACCCAGCACTGGGTGGCATTCACGTTAAACCTAAAGGAGACTTTTAATATGGCTGAAGCGCAACCAAGCAAACGAAAGGGAGGACATACATACGGTAGACGTAACCTTCAAATCTCCAATACAGCAGAAGAAGGCGAGCTCTGTATCTATAGCGGTCACTCGCTAGGTAGATTCTCCTCTCATTCAATGCGTTACGACAGCCATCAAGCCTGTGTCCGTTGCGTTGGTTCAGCTCGTGAAGGGATGCTCTCCTTTGATATCGACAGACTGCTAAAGAAGTATCGAGCTAAAGCTCTTAAGTTCTGGTCGCAAGTTGATATGGGTAGTCCTGACGAATGTTGGGACTGGAATGGGACCATTAATCCACGTACTAAACAACCACAGTTTGCTTGGCGGCGGCCAGGGATCAGCACTTCCACCCAGCATCATCCTCAACGTGTTGCTATGTGGTTTACCTGGGGTGACCTGGGTTTTACTGGCGTCAAGACTACCTGCGGCAACAAGTATTGCTGCAACCCCTTCCATTTAATCCCACAGCATATTGGCGTCTTTGTTGACCAAGATAGTTACATGGATTCTTTTGAACTTGCTTGTCAGTTACATACATTAAAGCAGCAAATTCAAGAGTATGTAATGGAAGAAGCACTCAAAGAGCAAGCAAAGATGGATGAGTCATCTGCTATTGACGCTCGTTCAGCTTTATTGCTTGACCCACTTACTGACTTTGGAGCACGATTTGAAGCCGTCATGACTGACATGGCAGCCGGTAATCACATCTCACAAGTCAAGCCTTCTGACCCTGGTAAATATCGGGCTCCAACAGATAATGAGGAGAATGATGATAACCCCACAGAAGAATTTTAATTAGAATATCATTACAAAAGAGTCATTAAATTATGTCACGTCGTTCCGATTTACTTCAACAGCTTCTCCAATCTGACAAGTGGGGAGAAGAGAAAGAACAGGAGCAAAAGTTCCTTGCAGCAACTGCTGAATTGATTCTTACAGACCTTATTAACATCGCAATGAACGGTGTTGAAGCCCGAGGTGCTGGCACTCTCGTATTGAATTTGCAGAATGATTCCACTACTTATATGAGTGGGTCTGATATCGAAGGAGATATTGTTGTTGCTGAAAGCGAGGGTGATCGGGATGTCCTGGAATTCCTACGCAAGTTGATGGAAGAGATTGACGAAAATGACTGGTCTCAAAACGTTTTAATTACATTGATCAGTGATGCTGGAACAAGAACATTTAGTGTCGAAGCAGGTGGGAGCCAAGAAAGCCTCCGAACGATCACAGCAGAATTTAGCGGATAAGTTAAAAGCTTCTGGTATCAAGTTGCCTCTCTACCCGACACCACAAATCATCGAGAGAGCTAGAACAGTGATGGGTTCTATTGATTATGACCCTACCTCTGATCCTGTACAGCAAGTACTTGTTGATGCAACTAGTGTTCCGTCTGTAGAGATTAATCCTCTACAAGAACACTGGCATGGTAACGTTTTTGTAGCACCCAAAGGTGCTGTCAGAACTACTCGGATCTGGCTGAATAAAACAATTGATGAGTATCGTAATCATCACATTGATAGCTTTGTATTTTTTACTAATGCAAGTGAAATCATGCGAGCAGGTCCTGCTCTACTTGATTATCCTTTCTGTATTCCGTTTAAACGAGTTAAGCAGTTAAGAGCTACTGCATCTGGGTTCGAACCTATCTGCCCCTCTGCGTGGAATATCCTTGTCTATGGACCTCCTGTCGAGGTAGCTGTTAGTGCAATTGATAAAGTCACTTTGTTCTACAACACCTTCCGTGACATCGGACGTGTCTGTCTTAATGAGTTTGCAGGAGATTCTTGGCAACGAGATCTTGATTACTACAACGAGACCCGAGGGAATGTTTAATGTCAAAGCATCTCTCTCCAGACGTATTTTTTGATCTGCCTTCCGGTAACCGTGTCCACCCTTGGCGACTTATCCATCGTGATGGAACCATCATGTGGAAGCACGCCTTGTGGCATCCAAATGGTTACACCTATATACCTAGTGAGCAATCACACGAAGCGCATATTATTAAGACGGCACAGCGTTTGGAAGAGCTGAACTGTTGGGCATCACAAGGTCTTGAACCTTGGGAGTTCTTGCAACCCACTAACTGGTATTGCATTGACCATGAGTTGGAACCATTCCAAAAAGGATATGCTTGCATCTTTAAACACACTTCTATTGGCAATGCCTTGATACTAAAAACCCTTGCACCACACATTCAAGATCACGAAGAACTTAAAGAGTGCGAGCAAGGTCTTTACTTCCAGCGTTGTTAGCCGGCTAACGCCGGCCATTAGTTTATTCGAATTCGTAAAATTTACTGATTAAACGATCCAAATACCAGCGTGCTTTCTTTGCATCTTCTGCTGGATTGTCTTTGTTCCAAATTCTCAACAGGTACTTCAACGCCTGTGCTTGAAGCATACCTTGAGTTGGTGTGGGTGCATCTTGAATTGCATCTTCAATTACATCGATTGCTTCTAAGCGTCCCCGTGTGTAATGTGATGGATGATTGACTCGATCTCCTTGGAATGACGATTCAATACTATCTCTAAACTTCTCATCCCAATCATTAAACATATTAAATTGATTTTTGAATTCCTTGTAATCCATATGCCTCATTATCTAGCAGACTCTCTTACTATAGATACGACAGTATAAATATGCGAGATATGCCCGCGTTTAAATCTGACCCTACATTTATTCCAAATAAAGAAAAATACTTTATGGGAATAGCAAAGCAAGTTGCTGAAGCATCTAACCATCCAATAGCAAATGGTGGTTGCATTATTGTTCGTGATCGTGAGATAGTTGGTGATGGGAGGAGTTGCTTGGCTGAGTGCAAAGTTGAAATCGACTGTGTCACATACGCTATTGCTACTGCTTGCAAACGTGGAACACCTATCACAGGAGCTGTTGTATATACCACCCGTTACCCATACTCTGCATCTATTTTTCAGTTGTATTTGATGGGTATCAAAAAAGTTGTCGTCCTGGCTCACGAGTGGGAGCCTTACTATAAGGATGAATTTAGACGTGCAGCACGACTAGCACGCGAACTAACCATATCTATTGAACCAATATTTGAAGACGAAGATGAAAGATTCTCAACAAACAACCAAGCGCCACGCTTCGACGACCGCGAAGCTCAGTTCGAAAACAAAGACCTCTATACGCATAGCCCGGCAACAGAAGATGGTATCAGCCCTGAAACATATGACGAACAAATCAATGACTCAAACGACCCTACTATTTGACCTTGAATCCACTGGCCTATTGCGCCGTGGTAGCCAGCTTCATTGCATTGTTGCTCGTGATACTAATGCAATTGATGAGCCTATCGTGTGGGACGCACCACGCGGCAACCTAGATGAGGGTGTTGAGCAACTCAAGCGTGCTGACATTCTTATCGGACATAACATTGCAGGCTTTGATGTTCCACTTATCAAAGAACTGTATGACTTCGAACCGCAGGGCGTCATCATCGATACCTTGGTTTTATCACGTCTGTTCTATCCACACATTGCAGACCGTGACTTCGAACGTCGCCCGCTCGGTATGCCACAAAAACTCTATGGCCGTCATAGCCTAGAGGCATGGGGCTACCGGCTCAAGTGCTTCAAAGGTGACTTTGGTAAGCACGAGGCTGCTTGGGATGTTTATACACCTGAGATGCTTGACTACTGTATTCAAGATACAGAAGTAACTGTAAAACTATATGAGCTAATGCTCCGGAGAATGAATGACTATGCCTAAAAAAGATGCACCATTGACTATTAAAGAAGTTGTTGAGGCTTCTGATATCTTCTTTCCACTCTTTAATGAAGTCTCTTCTCGTATGCCAAAAGGCGCTCAAGTAGAAGACACACTTAAGGTAATGGAGAGCGTTGCTAAATTGGCACAAAAAGAACGCGCCAAGAAACGCGAAGAAAAGACTAAAGAAAAATTTGGGTTTAACAAAAATGCTTGACTGTGTAAATCTTGAGATGCGTATGGCTGAGATTATGGCTCAGCAAGAAGCCTCTGGTTTTAGGTTTGATGTAGCTGCTGCAGAGCGTGTCCGTGCTGAGCTTAATCAAGAAGTAACAGACTTACAATCTAAAATTCAGACACGTTTTATTTACGTGCCTGGCAAAGTCTTCACTCCTAAACGTAAGAATGGCACAAAAGGACATGTTGCAGGCGCACCATTTACCAAGCTGCTTGACTTCAATCCCACTAGTCGTCAGCACATTGCTTGGGCACTGCAGAACTTCAGGCAAGCACGCTTCACCAAGCTGACTGCCAGTGGTAAGCCACAGGTTGATGAGGCTGCACTATCTGAGCTACGTGACATTGCACTGCAACAGGGCAAAGAACTCCTGCATGAAGAGTGCGAGATGTTTATCCGCTTACTGACACTGCAGAAGTGGCTAGGTCAGCTATCTGAGGGTGCTAACTCTTGGTTCAATACCATTGAGCAGGATGGCTGTATCCATCACAGCTGCAGTCTTGCCACACAAACTGGACGAAATGCGCATCGGGGTCCCAACTTGGGGCAAGTTGTCTCTGCACCGTGGGCACGACAACTATTCATTCCACATAGCGGTCATGTCATGGTGGGGGCTGACTTAGAAGGCCTCGAACTTCGAGCGCTAGGGCACTACTTATCCGTATTCGATGAGGGAGGCTTCGCTGATGTTGTCGTCAATGGTGACATTCACCAGCAGAATGCTGACCGTGTTGGATGTACACGTAAAGAGGTCAAGACTATCACGTATGCGTTTATATATGGCGCTGGAGATGTGAAGCTAGGGCATAGTCTTCACCCTGAATACTCTGACGGTCAGAAGAAACAACTAGGGCAGGAGTTGCGTCGTAAATTCCTTGACGCTATCCCAGGTCTTGAACCACTAATTGATGCAGTCAAACAGAAGGTTCGCTCTACTGGACGACTGCGTGGATTAGACGGTAGGCCCATCTTCTGTAAGGCAGAACATGCTGCATTAAACTACCTTTTGCAAAGCTGTGGCGCGATTCTCAGTAAGAGATTCGTAGTTGTTGGACAAGATTTACTAGACCAAGCAGGTCTTGTGTATGACCACGACTACACCCGCTGTGCCTACGTGCATGATGAAGTACAACTCTCAGTCATACCCCAAGAAGTTGATAGGGTAAAAGAGCTTCTAATAAATGCTGCGCCTATTGCTGGTCAGTATTATAAGTTCCGTGTTCCTATCACTGCTGCCGCAGACAGTGGCCCTAACTGGGCAGCAACTCATTAGATATAATATTATCTATGAATGAAAAGCTAGTT
>Ga0315320_10003739_pt1 | contig 12472 bp, 6 predicted proteins | sample M140m21515metaG_FD_203458 | JGI IMG/M metagenome (GOLD analysis project Ga0315320, IMG submission 203458) | Ammonia-oxidizing marine archaeal communities from Monterey Bay, California, United States - M1 40m 21515 | ecosystem: Environmental > Aquatic > Marine > Coastal | place: USA: California...
CTCCGTACATCCCTCCGCACATGCTGAGCTCCGATGCGTTCACACCGAACGCGTTGAACGGGCACAAAAAGGCAAAACGCGTGCTCGGCGGCGCCGTTCAAAGTAGTCGCGATATTCGCGACCCGCGCCTGAGTGAAAGTATCTTGCTCGACTCGGTGAAAATCATCGTCACCGAATACGTGCCGATGGGATCGAACGAAATGGTTTCTTTCTGTAGAAAACTCGGCACGGGAGACCGCGTCGCGGGCGGTATGTTCACCGCGGAAGCGAGCGCGACGCAGGACGAATTCAACATGGTGGTCGGGATCAACGCCGACAATAAAACCGAGCTAAAAGTCCTCGACGTCGACGAAACGCGATTCGTAAACGTCGAGGCAGACTTGCTCGCCACCGGGGCGCCCAAGAGTAACTTGGTGCAGCAGCAAATCGAGGTTTTCGGCATCAACTTTCGGGAAAACGGCGCCATCACTTACGGCATCGTCGTCAACGGCATCGCCGATCGAATTCGAAACGATATCAGCGTCGATTTACTCGCGCGCTTACTTTCCGACGTCCACGAAGACACGAGCTCGCTGGTGGGAAATTTATTTTCCGAGCGTCAGCGCTCCATGTTGAACATCACATACAAGGGCGAGCCGGACAATCGCGACAAGTTTACGTGCATCATCGCCGAGCGCGCGACGCCAAAACTGAAAGCCGCGGCGTACATGGATGGTGAAGATAACGAAAACGAGCTCAAGCAAGTCATCGGCGCGACGTTTTACGCGTACGACCTGAACGAACAAGAAGTCATCGTCTTTGGTTCACGCGGTGTCGTCGTCTTTGGTCCGCGCACCGAACGTCATCACAAGCTTCTCGCGACATATTCAGCGTTCCAAGCTCGCTCGTTGTTCATCAAAAGTGTCTTCAGCAGTTGTTTCGCGCTGAACGACGAGTTGAAGAAGACGCGAGCGTTGATTGAAACCTATCAGATCGATCCGACGAACGTAACGCGCATTCGTTCGCGTCTCGCCGATCACACGACGACGGTGACGATCTTGAGCGCCACTCAGCAGTTCGTGCTCGAGTCGCTCGAAAACGTCGACACGTCTCGTGAAAAGTTGAGCGCGGATATGAGCGACGGCGCGTCGCAAGTGTTGTACGACTTGTTTCAGTTGGAACCGTCGTGGAAACGCTTGCAAAGACGCGCCGTTGACTTGGAAAAAGTCATCGCGGCGTGCGTCAACGATCTCGAGTCTCTGCGAGAAATGAACGCCGTCATCGGCTCACGAAGAAAGCTCCGCATCAACGAGGCGATAGAAGGGACGACGAAAAACTTAGAGGATGCTTTCCGAGCGCAGGCGCGCAACAGCACCACGCTCGAGGTGACGCAAGTGATTTTGTCGGGGACGCTCGCGTTTGACATTCTCGATCGATTCACGGGGCAATACCTTTCGTTCACCGAGATTCGATGGGCCGTCGAAGCGGTGCAGCCGTACATAGTGAATGTTCCCGCGGTTTGGTTCATCTTGAACATGCTCGCGTGGTCGGCGTTGGGCGGTGGAATTGTTTATTTGATGCGCTACTTGGCCTACATGCATTGCAGCGTGGAGACGAAAAAGCTCACACTCAATAAACCCATTCATTTGTCGCGATGGCGGCGATTCATCGCGACGCGCAACGTGGAGTCGACGGCTTTTAAGGAGGAGAACAACCGTCGCGTGGTGAAATACGGCTGGACCGAGCCCATCGACGTCAAAAAGTGGAAAGGAACGCCCCCGAAGATTAACGTCACCATCGACGAGCGATACGGTTTCATCTTGCAAGCGATGATCATCATCAATAAGCGCACGTGTACGCTCTCCGGCGATGCGGTGTGGCGTCAATTTTGGAGCGATGTTTTCGTCGCTCGCAACGTCCACGATCAAAGTCGAGAGCTGTTTGACACCGACACCGGCGACCGTTTGCAAACGGCCGAATATTCGTCAGAAGAAGAAGACGAGACTCGCCGCGACGTCACGGCCAAGATCATCGGCATCGACAACCGAAAGTCCACGTTAAAGTGGCGCGATGGCAGGCAAATCCTCGCGCAAGACGACACCGACGACGACATCGATTCGGACGAGGAGGCGATCGCGAAGACGGGCGATTTGACGTTTGAAGGCTTCGTCGCGTCCAGGTCGTTGAAACTCGCTCGAGAGGAAGAAAAGGCTAAGAAGAAACGAGCGGCAAGGATGGAAAAGCGAAAGCCGCGCGATCGCGGCCGCGGTGAAGCGAGGTAGGCCGCCCGCGTCGTCGTCGTCGTCCCTCCCGTCGGGTAGAATAGACAAATTGCTACGTCACACACAGAGAACCGACCCAAACTTCACGTCGCGACGCGCGCGAGGCGCCCGACGTCGGCGTCGATCGCCATGCGCGCCGCGTGCGTGCGCGTCGTCGTCCCGGACGTCCCGTCGTCGTCGTCGTCGTCGTCGTCGTCGGGCGCCGCCGTCCCGACCTGGCTCCCTCCCGGCACGGGATTCGTCTCAAAAAGCCTCAAACTCGACGTCTCTCGACCCTCCCGCGCGACGCAGTGCGAATTCTACGTCGTCGGTACCTCCCACGCGAGCGCGGCGGCGGCGGCAGACGTTCGACGGGTCATACGACGCGCGAAACCGCAGGCTGTGGTGCTCGAGCTCGACCAAGAGCGCGCCGACGCCCTCGTCGCGAGCTTCGTCGAACGCGCGCGCGTGATCGACGATTCCGAATACGGGAGCGATTTGTTGACCGGTATCATCGAATCAGAGCGCGAGGACGCGCTGACGGTGTACGGGGACGTGCGGGCGAGAGGTATAGGCGAGGCGTTGGCGGCTCGCGCGTTCGGGACGAACCCTTTCGCGATCGAACGGTGGAAAACGGTGTTGGCGTACGTGAAAAACGCGTGGGATGGTGGATCCGTGAGTGTTTCGAGCGATGGCGCGCTCGCCGCGGCGGACGTGGCGAGAGCTCTCATGGACGAGCCGAGAAATCTGACGCCGCTCGCGGGACCGGCGGCGGCGTTCGTCGCGGCGACGTTGGCGAGCTTGGCGATGCCGAACGGAGCGGAGAACGGTCTCGTGGACGCAGTCGGCGTGTTCCTTGCGCTTTTATTATTTTGCCCGCTCGTGGAGACGCTGTGGATGGAAAGAGACGAGGTGTTGTGCGCCAACGCGTTGAACGCCGTCGACGTGTGCTCGGGCATCGCTCGAGGGCGGGTACGCCGCGTGCGATTTGGGTTTTCCACCGATCCGTCGGCGACGAAGAAGAGCATGCAAACATTCACCCCGAGTGATGCTGGCGCGGTGCCGTGCTTCACGCTGAAACGTCCGCTGAAACGGGGCGAAACGAGAAGGCTGAACTTGTGGGAGCCGCGTTGGCTAGCGCTCATGGACTCGCTCGCGGAAGCGAATGGCGGATCCCTCGTGGGCGCCGAGCTCGGGTGTTTACTCGGGCGCGCGAGACATTACGTGAGTAGTTCTTGCTTTGAGATTCTAGGCGATGCGGCTCGACGTACTGGAACCGTGGCCGTTGAGGATTCCATGCGCCGCGCACGAGTGACGCGCGTGGTGGAGGGCGAGCGCCCGACGACAAAGGCTCGGAAATTGGAGGTTTGGATCGAAGGAATGGACGAGTGCGACGTGCACGCGTTAGAGACACATCCGGCTGGGTATTTACTCGCGAGCGCGAGCGTCGAGGCGTCGCAAGCGCCGCGGATTGATGAAGACGACGACGAAGTCGTCACGTGCGTCATCGTCACCGGCTTGGCGCACGCGAACGGCATCGTTCGCGGCATAGCCGAGGCGCAGTAGAATATTGTAGTAGTATATCACACTTAGTTTATATGTACATTCTCTGGTGTCGTGCCCTACGCCGCGGCGTTCTTCATGCCTAACTTCTCAACCTTCGCCGCGACGATTTCGGCGTCGAGCGGAGACGATAAATTACGCACGACGCTCTCGCGATCATCCGGACCTTCATCACCGCTCGAGCTCGCGGGGCTGTCTAATTCAGGAGTGTGGCACGTCCCGGGATGACCTTCTTTGGGTGTCAACGCTGTGACGGAGTGTCGAACCTTGACCAAGCGCGAGTCACACAAAAAGTGCGTCCGACACAGCTTCAACGCCTTACCCACAGAGCTCAGTTCAGCGAACTCGATGAAGGCGATGGCTTGCTTCTCGCCCTTTTCGAACGCCTTGTACCAGAATAACGCCACCTCACCGCATTCCTCCTCAAACTTGTCGCGCACGAGCGTCGGTTCGATCTCAGGGTCGATATCCGTCACGTAAACCGTGCGATCCGCCTTTTCTTGCGCTACTGGATCCAATGGCCGTGTCAGGGCGCGCTTTTTGCTGTGCGAGATCTCAACTTTGAGCTGGCAATCATCCACTTCTTTGCCGTCTAAATCCAACGCGCGCTTTACCGCTTCGTTGTCCTCAAAGTCTATGAAAGCGTACGGAAACTTACTCTTTGGGTTGGTGAGCAACTCGACGTGTCTCACTTGTCCACATTCGGAAAACATCGCCCTGAGACTCCCTGGAGATAAAGTTTTCGGAATGTTCCTCACGTAAACTTTGCACGGCGGCGACTCCGGCGTCGTCGGTTCATCACCGATGGTCCGGGTGGACGTCGAGTACGGGTAAGGGAACGGTGGCATGGTTGCGCGCTGCGATTCGGCAGACGAGTCGCCCGAAGTCGAAGCCGCGGATCCGTGATTCGTTCGTCGATGCAAACGGAGCGGCGTCTTTGACGCACTCACGCGAATCATGCGGTTTCCAAGCTGTTCACCCGTCAAATGCAGCGCGGTTCCCACGCTTTCGAGGTCGACGAACTCTACGAAGGCTACATTCGCCACGGCGTTGTTCTTCACTTGCAAATGCAAGCGGTTGACGGGGCCGGCGCGGTCCTCGAAAAGTAACTTCAACGCGTGCGAGTCCACGGTCTTGTCGACGTTTGCGACGTAAATTGTCCTCGCGCACGATTCAACCTCTCGTTCATTCTGCGGTAGCAGTAACGGGTTCACTGGGATCACCGCGGTGTCGCTCTTCTTCACCATGATGTTTTTCCCGTGGAGCGGCGTCTTGTCCAACAATAACGCCCGATCCACCGCCTCGGCGCACTCAAACGCCACAAAGGCGTAGCTAAACTTGTGTGTGTTCGCATCACCGCACATGCGACAGTCTATGATGCGGCCGCACGAGGCGAAAACATCCGCTAATTCGCGTTCGCTCACGCTCGCCGGCACATCCTTGACGAAGACGGTGTACGGCACCGCCTTTTCGTTCGCACGTCCATCGCCGAAATATCGTCCACTGGCGCCGTAGAAGCGGCCACCGACGATACCACCGTTCACGTGCACACCATTACGCCACTGCTCGCCGCGACCTCGGCCGCCACGACCTCCCACTCGACCGCCGCGACCTCCCGGCGATCGCCTGCCGTATCCGCGACCGCCAGGGACAAAGCCCGCGCCCATGTAAGGCGGCATCACGTACCCGTAGTGGTCGTAATGATGCGCGTTATGCATGGCTGCGTAATACTCGTGCTGCGCCGCCGTCATCGCCGCGTATGCGTACTCACCGTACGCCCCCGGCGGCGCCGGCGCGCCCATCATCATCATCGGCGGCGGCACCCCGTACGCGCCCGCCGGCGCGTACGAACCGGCCGCCATCGCGTGCGGATCGTACCCCCCGTACCCCATATCCGCCACCCCAGGCGGTGACATACCCTCCCCACCCGGCATTAAGTTCACCGGCACCACCACCGGCACCGCGAACTCGTGCTGAGACACCACCTGCAACGGCGTCCCCGCCGCCGGCACCACGCCGCCGTTCGCCATCGCCGCTCGATACCACTCCATGTACGACGGCGTCATCATCGGTCGTTCGCTCGACTCGTACGACGCGCTCTGCGACGTTAAAAATCCACGTTTCGCGCCTTCGTCAGTCTCTCGCGCGCCTTCACCGCGCCCCGATCGCCCTCGCGTCTTCGCGTCCTCGCGTTTAAAAAATCTTTCAAAATCACCAGCCGTTTGAAAGATCGCCCATCTCCCGAATGTTTCCCTCCCGTCGCCATCGCATCGCCCGTTCGCGCGTCGCGCGCACCCTCGTCGGCTCTCGAGCGGTTTTCCCATCGTTCCCGTTCGCCTCGCGCGCGTCCTCGCGCGTCGTCGACGCGCGCGCCGTTCGATTCGCATTCGCTTCATTTTCATTTTTCGCATTCGCGCGCGTGACGGCGACGCCGTCGTCTCCCGCGTCGTCGTCGCCTCGCGTCGCGCGTCTCGGCGCGGGCGCGCGCGGGGACGCGCGATCGACGTCGCGCGGCGTCGGGGGCGACATCGCGCGTCTCCCGCGTCCTCGAGCGTCGCGTCGTGCCGACGCGCGCGCGCCGTCTCCGGGCGCGCGTGGCGCCCAAAGGTCACGTCGCGCGTCGAAAGTTCATGGCGGTTTCGCCCCGGTGAATACGACTTTGCGCGCGTCGTCTGCGTTTATGTATACATTCGGCACGCGTCGCGAATGCGGTTTCGCCCCGGTGAATACGACTTTGCGCGCGTCGTTCGCGTGTCGTGACTTAGTATCACTGTCGTCGGAAGGCGTCACACACGGATTACGACGACCGCGCGACGCGACCGCGCGACGACCGACGCACCGCGACGCGCGTCGCGCGCGACGACGACCGCTCGACCGCGCCGATCGCGAGCGAACGCGCGCTTTAACGCCGAGACGCGGAGACGCGAACCGAAAACGCGCGCGCCGACGTCCCACACGCGAGAAAACGGACGGGAATTGCGTCTCGGGAGCGCCGGGACGACGACGCTGATTCGCGGCGACGGCGCGCGCGGGATGGCGAACGGGGGGCATCGCGGCGTGGACGTGGCGCGGCGATTGATTTTCGAGGACTCGACGCGACGGGGGACGGGCGCGCGCGATGGGAGCGCGCCGGGGACGCCGGAGAGGGAGGGGCGGGCGAGCGCGGGACGCGGCGCGAGCGCGGGACGGGCGAACGCGGGATACAGCGATCGGTACGTGCCGTCGAGGAGCGCGAGCGCGGGATTTCGGGGTGATTTTAGTATGCTGGAGGCGTGCGCGAGCGTCGGGGTCGGGGCGACGGGAGGGGGTAGGGGTGAAGAGATCGGCGGCGCGAGCGGCGGCGGCGGCGGACGAATCGGTCGGGACGGACGCGGCGACGCCGATCGGGGACGGGAGGGGGACGCGAATCGCGATGCCGATAGCGCGGGCGCGCACAGGGGTGATGGTGGTTCGGCGCGAGCGCACGAGCGCGAGGATACGAGCGCGGCGTACGGGGCGTTGTTGCGAAGCGAGTTGCTCGGAGACGTGTGTCCGCCCGAGGCGTACGGCGTGACGCCGCCGGCGACGCCGAGCGCGGCGAGGTACCGACCGCGGACGCCGGCGACGCCGATCGATGGATCGTCGTACTCGTACTCTACTCCCGGAAGGAACTTGTTCAAATTTCGCGACGATGGCTCGTTCGGGACGATCGCTCGAGGCGAATCGCCGTACGCGTTGAATCCAGTCGGCGACGGCGACGGACCGCTCGGCATGACGCTTTTATCGCCGCGCCGCCGCGCGCCGCGAAAGATCGCGCGTAGTCCGTTCAAAGTACTCGACGCGCCGGCGTTGCAGGACGATTTCTACCTCAACCTCGTCGATTGGAGTTCGAGCAACGTGTTAGCCGTCGGTTTGGGAACGTGCGTCTACCTGTGGAGCGCGTGCACTAGCAAGGTGACCAAGCTGTGTGAGCTCGCTCCTAACGATTCCGTCGCCTCTGTGGCGTGGACGCAGCGTGGGACGTATTTGGGCGTCGGCACGAACAGCGGCGAGGTGCAGATATGGGACGTGGCCAAGTGCAAAAAGACGCGAGCGATGCTCGGGCACCGCAGTCGCGCCGGGACGTTGGCGTGGAACTCGCACACGCTCTCGAGCGGGAGTCGCGATCGCGCCATCTTGAATCGCGACATTCGATCACCGAGCGATTACTCCAGCAAGCTTCTCGGGCATAAGAGCGAGGTGTGCGGATTGAAGTGGTCTTACGACGACCAACAGCTCGCGAGCGGCGGCAACGACAATCAACTCTTCGTGTGGAATTCGCACTCGACGTCACCAATCTTGCGATGCAGCGAGCACACCGCCGCGGTCAAGGCCATCGCGTGGTCTCCACATCAACACGGCTTACTCGCCAGCGGCGGCGGTACCGCCGACCGATGCATTCGGTTTTGGAACACCGTCACCAACACGCCGTTGCAGTGCGTCGACACCGGTTCGCAGGTGTGCAACTTGGTTTGGAGCAAGAACGTGAACGAGATCGTCAGCACGCACGGCTACAGCCAAAATCAAATCGTCGTCTGGCGTTATCCGAGTATGTCCAAGCTCACCACGCTCACGGGCCACACCCTCCGCGTGCTCTTTCTCGCCATTTCTCCCGACGGCCAAACCATCGTCACCGGCGCCGGCGACGAGACGTTGCGCTTTTGGAACGTCTTCCCCGGCATGAAGTCCCCCGTCTCGGGCGCCGGCGACAACACCGTCAGCACGCTCGCGCGCACGAGCATTCGATGATTCACCGCATTCTTTCTTTCGATACGAATCCGTCTGTACCGCAAACTTTTTTCATTCATTCGTCGCCGTTGTAACTTGTACCACTCGACGCGTTCGTCCCGTCGCCCGCACACCGCGCCGCCCTTCCGCGCCGCGTCGACCGTCCACCAGCGCGCGCGTCGGCGCACCGTTCGCCGCCCATCCCGCGCGCGTCGCCCTCGCCTCGCCGTCCGCGCGCGCGTCCGCGCGTCCCGAAGCCGCCGCGCGGCGTCCCGAAGCCGCCGCGCGCGCGCGCCTCGCCTCGCCTCCGATGTCCGCGCCGTCGTCCGGCGACGCCGCGCCCTCGACGAGCGGACGCGCGGTCTACGACGACGTCCTGCCCACGGCCTCGCCCTGGGGCGTCGTCGGGCGTCAGGCGGTGCTCGCCGCGGTGGCGGCGTTCAGCAAGTGCGTCCTGGACGTCGCCAACGTCACGACGACGACGAATCTCGCGACGTTCGAGCGCGCCATCGCGAATCGCGATCGAGCGAACGCGCAGGGATTACTCACGGTGTGCAATCACGTGAGCACGTTCGACGACCCGGGAATGCTGAGCGCGCTGATCCCGTGGTCGGTCTTCGTCGGCGAGCCGCGGCGCGGGGGCGTGCGGTGGACGCTGTGCACGGATGAGATTTGCGCGAAAACCAAGCTGCGAGAGAGCTTTTTCTTGTGCGGTAAGGCGCTGGCGATCAAGCGAGGCGGTGGGGTGGAGCAGCCGGCGATGCGAACGGCGGCGAATCTGTTACTGAGAGGGGATTGGGTGCACTTGTTTCCCGAGGGTCGCGTCAGTCGCGACGGAGAGTTGGGAACGATGCGAAGAGGCTTGGCGAAATTGCTGTGCGACGTCGAGATCGCGGGCGGAACGCCGCCGATGGTGCTACCGTTTTGGCACTCCGGCATGTCCGACGTAAAACCGTACGGGCGATGGGAGATTGGCGTGGGTAAGCGCGTGCACGTCACCGTCGGCGAACCGCTCGATTTGACCGACTTGACGGCCAAGTGCGCGCGCTGCGAGAAGAACGCCAAGGCGCGCGACCATCTGCACGCGCAGATCATGCGTCGCGTGGAGACCGCGTTGAAAGATTTAGAAGCCCAAAATAGGCGCGAGCGCGGCGACGCGTCCGCTTGACCTCGTATTGTAACCGTCCGCGCGCGTCCCGGGTCAGCCGCAGAGCGCGCCTCGCCGCCATGTCCCACTCCCCGTGGCACCGCCTCAACGCCACGCTCACGCTCGCCGTCGCCATTTTCGCCGTCCTCGTCGCGTGCGCGTCCGTCACCGATGTCTTTCACGCCTGCGCGCCGACGTCTTCGATGCCGTTCATGTCCCGAAGCCCGATCGTTCGAGTCGTCGACTACGAACGCTTCGCGCGCGTCGCCGACAGCCGAGACGAGGCAGTGGTGAGGCTGGAAGTAGACTACGATCTGTCGTCGTGCGCGAGCTGGAACACGAAGATGGTGTTCGCGCACGTGACGGTGTCGTGGGAGACGGAGACGCGCGGCGTCAACGAGGCGACGATTTGGGACGACGCGGTAAAGTTTGATAGATGGGAAAGCGCGGAGAGTAAGGCGAAGAAATTGAGGAAACAGGGCGTGATACGGGCGAAGTATAAGCTACGGAGCGTGGACGAGCGGTTGTCCGGACGAGGGATGGAGGTGAAATTACGGTGGGCGGTGACGCCGCGCGCGGGACGGATTTGGCGAGGCGAAACGTCGACGTCGAATGCGACGTTTCCGGTCGAATATTTGAATGTAGGTGGAGACGGACAACGCGCGAGGGCGGCGCCGCGGACGCCGGGGATGCCTTGATTCGATCAAGAGTTTAGAGATTTGATAATCGTACAGTAGTCGTCGCGTTTCGTCGAGCGTCTAAGCTGAAGCTATTTACAGTGCGCGCGCTATTCCTACGTTTCTACATGTCGATTAAGTTTGGGAGCTCGTCAACGTCTGCCATCGTCGCGCCCGTGCGCTTAGACGGCGTCACGGGGGCGAGCGTGTCTCCGGCGTCGTCGAAAGACATCAAGTTCGCCATCATGTTTGCCGCGCCCGAGACTGATTCGACGCGTGGCGGCGGTGCCGACGCGAGCGTCGGAGCCGGCGTCGGTGCCGATGCGAGCGAGTCGACGATGGGCTCGCTCATCGCCACTGGTTCGTTCACTTCGACGGCTTCGCGCTCGACCACCGGTGATTGCGTCTGCGGCGGCGCGGGAACCGGCGCCTCTGCGGTCGACGCCTCGGCGAAACTCAAATTCTTCGCCGTTCCCTCGTCCGTCCACTCCGCCCATTTCGCCTGCAAATCCTCCGAACTCTTTTCTCTGAGTTTTCCTATTGAGTGTGCGAGCTGCGAACGTTTCGATGCGAACGCCTCGCGCATGCCCTGAATCGTCTTTGACGTCGAGTACGCCTTCTTCGCCTTTCGCATCGTCTCGCGAAGCGCGGAGCTTCCCACGGAGAACGCGTGCGACGAAGCGGAGGCGAACTGCTCGGACAACGCTTGACCTCGCATCATTAAATCAGAAAGCGTCAACTCGCCCTCTTCGAGATCGAAATCGACGATTTCGTCCCCCATGGGCACGAAGCCGGTTTTCCTCGCCACCTGGGCGCACATGCGCAATCGCTGTCGCACGAAGACTTCGTACATTTGCGTCCCTCGCATCGCGGCGAGAATGCCGGCGTGCTTCAAGTTTCCGAGCTCGAGTCCTCGTTGGTCGAGCCATAAACTATCGGCGATGATGGCGTCTCGAGGCGGCGGATGCGCGACGACGCCCTTGATGTGCTGCTTGTACGGCCCGAGCACGCTCGAGAAAAACGTTCGAAACACGCGCGCCACCGCTTGCGAGTCTTCACCTCGCGTGCGCTCGATCTCCCTGAGCAACCCGACGCGAAGGAGCGTGAACGGACCGGACGGAATCGCCTCGAAATCTTCCTCAAAGTACGTGAACGATCCGTCGTCGAGATTCAACGTAAAGACGTCGTCGCACGGAAGTCGCTTCGCGTCCTCCGACAGACTCGAATGCAAACCGACCAAAAACGGCATCGGCGCCGTCAAATAATCCAAAAACGCCTCCGGAACGACGGGTAAAAATATGTGCTGCCAACTCAGCGGATACAGCGCCGCGTTCGCCGCGTGCACCGCCGCGCTCACCGCCTCCAACCGCCCGCTCGTCAGCACCACCCGTCGCTCCGTCACCAACGCCGCGAACAGCGCCAGCACCGCCTCCACGTGCCCGCAGTCCAACAGCGCCGTAAATTTTATCCCCCCGTTAAACTCCTTCCTCAGATCCGGCGCTCGCAGCCGCACGCTCTGCGTCGCGACGCCCGCGAACTCGGTCCACGGCAGCCCGACGTCCGCCGTCGTCCCCGCCGTCGGCGCCCGCGTCCCGATCGTTCGATCCAGGTACTCCCACAGCGCGTCCCCCCGCGCGAGTTCCCGCGTCGTCCCGCGCGCCGTCGCGTCCAGCGCCTCCATCGCGCGCGTCATCGCGTGTCGCAGGACGTCGTCGTGGTACTCGAACCGCGCCGTCCGCGTCAGCGCCGCCGCCGCCCGCCTCGCGCCGACGCGTCGCACCGCCCCGATCGTCCGCGCGCCGTCCGCGCGCGTCAGGCAAAACGTGAATCGCGTCGTCGTCGTCGCGCCGTCCGTCGTCCGCGCGCGCGCCGCGGCGCGACGCTCGGGAAACGCGAATCTCCCGTCGACGACGTTCGCGCACATCGCGCGCAGCTCCGCGGCGAGCGCGCCGTCGTCGCCCGCGAGCGTCGCGAACACCACCGTCGGATTCCCGTCGTCGTCGTCGATCGCGACGAACGCGGCGCCGGTCGCCGCCTCGGTCGCGCGCGACATTCGTGAAGCGCCGACGCGATGCCGCGTCACAATCTGACGCCGCGCG
>Ga0315320_10003743_pt1 | contig 12466 bp, 9 predicted proteins | sample M140m21515metaG_FD_203458 | JGI IMG/M metagenome (GOLD analysis project Ga0315320, IMG submission 203458) | Ammonia-oxidizing marine archaeal communities from Monterey Bay, California, United States - M1 40m 21515 | ecosystem: Environmental > Aquatic > Marine > Coastal | place: USA: California...
GATAAATCAAAAGATAATACTTTTCAACAATTGAAAAGAATTAAAAATGAAACTCCAAATCTAAAAATCATTAATCTAAAAGAAAATATCGGACAAGTAGGTGCAACACTTGTGGGCGTTCAGAATGCAAAAGGCGAAATAATTGTAACCATGGATGATGACTTGCAACACAATCCAAAATATATTGAACAACTAATAAATAAAATACAAGATCAAAATTATGAAATTGTAATTGCAAAATGGGGACTTGATGAAACTATTACTAGGAATTTAGGATCGTATTTTTTTTCTGTTTTATCTAGTTTGTTAGTTTTAAAATCTATAAATTTTCGTAATACCGCCTTCAGAGCATTTAAAAAAGAGCGCAAAGAAGATTTTGTGAATTTTTTTATTTCTAGATACTGGATAGATCCTAGAAGGCTTAGTGCTAAGGTGTGTCAAATTAATTTACCACACCAAAACCAAAATTTTAGACCTTATTCAAGTTTTCAATCACGAATTACACTAGCAATAAAACATATTGTATTTGATTCTTATTTAGTTCAACTAGCCCTAGTTTTTTTGTTTTTTAGAAGCTTTCTTCTATTAGGATCCCTATTGATAATTTTCACATTGCTGCAATATTTGATTAGATATTTTTTGAGAAAAAAAAGGTTGAGCGCTTAATGAATTTTTCTTAATGCAATATATTAGGATTCAAATTTAGTAAGCTTTTATACCAACCTAATGTATTACTTTTTTCATAGTCAAAACTTTCTTCACCAAATCTTTTCATAATGTTTGAAATTTCATTTTCAATGTTTGTTTTTTCAATTCTCGGTAAAAGATTCTCCGCCTTAGTAAAGTTTACTTCGTAAGATCTATGGTCTGGCTCACCATACCAATTCTTTTCTAAATTACCCCCAAGTACACTATTTACAATATCGTAAATTGAATTAATTTCTAAATTCAAATTATTATTACCAATATTAAAAATTTCATTACTATGTTTTCTAAATTGAGCTTCATTAATAGTTACAAATCTACTATTTAGTTCACTGAGGCTTACAATCGGTCGTTTTTGTTCTCCGTTTCGTAAAATATTTATTTTTCTATTTTCCAATCCTGAATAAGTCATGCCATTCACCACAAGATCAGTTCTCATTCTTTTTGAAGACCCAAATAAAGTTGCCTGTCTAAAAATGATGACTTTGAATTTAGAGTCAGACAAACTTCTTACAAGTTTTTCTGCAAGTAGATTCGCATAAGCATAAGTAGTTAAAGGATTAGTTGGTGAATTCTCATCTACAACATTATCGTTAAACCCATATACGCTACAGCTTGAGGCAAGAATGTACCCCTTAACACCCGATTTCTTGGCGAGGGTAGCAGTTTTTCCTCTAGTCTCTCCATTTATTTTATAAGTAAGATATGGATTTAGTTCACCAGATGGGTCATTTGAAATAGACGCTAGATCAATAACAATGTCAATATCTTTAAAATCTGAAATTTCTAAATTCCTTACGTCCTTTTTGCAGATTATTAAATTTTTATTTTCTTCAATTTCGGTTTCAAAATAAAAAGTATCAACTATTTTTACGCTATGCCCATTCTTTAATAACAATTCTGTAAGCTCACTACCTACATAACCAGCACCACCGGTGATAAGATAATTGAGTTTTTTCATATTATGATTGTAATATGATCGAATTTAATGTGCCTTCAAATTTTCCTTCCACAGAAACTTACGTGTTGGATGTTATCAAAAATAAAAAATATGGAGATTTTGGTAAATACTACAACCTTTCTAATGATTTTCTGAAAGAATATACCGGTGCGAAAGAAGTAATATTAACCCATTCCGCAACGGCGGCACTGGAACTAGCTTTTCAGCTAATTGAAGTAAAGAACCATACAGCTCTAATGCCCTCCTATACATTTTCATCAACGGCAAATTCGGTTTTAAAAAATAACGGCAAGATTGAATGGCTAGATGTAAACGAAGAAGATTTGTGCATAAATATTGATGCCTACAATAATTCAAAAATTCAAAACAAGATTTTGGTTCCAGTACATTATGGGAGTGCATCTTGTGATATGACAAAAGTCAATCAGAATCAAATAATTATTGAAGACGCAGCTCAATCACTCGGAGTATTTCACAATAATCAACACGTTGGGACTTTCGGAAAGTATGGAGTTTTATCTTTTCACAATACAAAGTTTATACATGCAGGATTTGGTGGTGCACTTCTCATAAATGACTTAGAGTATCTTGATAAAGCTATGGAAATTTTTAACAGAGGAACAAACAGACATTTGTTTCAACAGGGTAGGGTGAATAAATATAATTGGACAAATCTTGGGTTTTCAGGAGGAAATTCTGATATCAATTTTGCAATTCTATTCTCACAGTTAGAAAATCTTGAAATTATTATTCAAAAAAGAAAAAATATCTATGAACAATATTTAAAGTCCTTTAAGGAATTAAAAAATTTAGGCGTAAATTTTCAGAGCTTAGAAAATACATCTAAGTCAAATTACTCTTCTTTCTATATATTAACTCGAAGCAAAGAGGAGAGACCAATGCTAATAAAGCACTTATTGGATTGTGGTATATCTAGTCAATTTCATTATGTAAATTTGCACAATTCACCCATGGGAAAGAAAATTAAAAGTAATTCTTTACTACCAATATCAGAGTCAGCTGCCGACAGAATTGTAAGACTTCCAATTTATCCAGACTTAAAAGACACGGAAGTAACTAAAGTGATAAATAATGTAATTAACTTTTATGAAAAAAACTAGTTTAAAAACTTTTTCTTGAGGTGTAAACCGTAATCGGTATTTTCAATTTTTCTTACTTGCACTTCAAGGTCTTTTTTTTCTATCCATCCATTATTGAATGAAACTTCTTCCAAAGAACCAATCAGAGTATCTTGCCTCTTCTCAATTGCTTGAATAAAATTATTAGCTTCATAAAGATCTTCAATAGTTCCTGCATCAAACCAACTTATGCCCCTACCAATGTTTACAATATTTGGAGATTTTTCTTTGAGGTACACATTGTTTAGATCTGTAATTTCTAACTCACCCCTTATAGAAGGCTTTAAAGATTCAATATATTGGAATACATCATTATCATAAAAATATAACCCTAAAATGGCCTCTGAAAATTTTGCATTGGTAGGTTTTTCTATAATTTCTGTTGCTTTAAAGTCTTTATCTCTATAGACAACACCAAAATTTTGTGGATTATTTACTTCTTGTGAAAAAAAACAGTTTAAATTCTCTTTCTTCCTTTTAATTAACAAATCCTGCAAACCCTTTCCATAAAAAATATTGTCTCCAAGAATCAAGTTTATATTCTTACCTTTAGCTAATTTACTGCAATTATTTAGAGCATCTGCAATCCCTTTGGGGTTTTCTTGCATTACATAAGTTAACTTAATACCAAATTTTGATCCATCTCCTAGTAAGTTCTTAAAATCAGTTTCATCTTTTGGATTAATTACAAGTAGTACTTCCCTATTTTGTGCAAGCATCAAGGTTGATAAAGAATAATAAATCAGTGGTTTACTGTAAACAGGCAATAGGTGTTTGTTAACAGATGTCGTTAGGGGATATAATCTAGATCCAGTTCCTCCGGCTAAAAGTACTCCTATCGTCTCTTTCATATTTATATCATTTCATTTTTGTAGAGTTTTGGCAACAGCTGTTTTAGTTCTCTTAGTATAAAACCTAGAGTTAAGAGAGTGAGCGTAAAGTAGGATAAATGTTTCATAGATATAAAAAACACTTCTAAAGCAAAGTATGTTGTTGGTGTCACACTCAAAAAGAAAAATATTAAAGTTGCATTTATTAAGAATTTGTTATTTGAAATTATAAATTTAAAAATCAAAAATATAAAAATTGGAAGTCTGTAGCTATTGTTTACTATTAGTAATGTAAAGAAAAACCAAAAAAGTAAAAAATATTCGTATAGTGAATATTTTTCCAGTATATTTTTTTTAGGCAGTATATTATTTTGATTAATAAATTCATTAATTAGGATTAATAAAGTGATTAAAATTATAAAAATTAAATTTGGTCCATATCCTGTTAATTTGTTGAGAATGTTTGCAATGAACAATAAACCATAACTAAACTCAAATTGTCCAAAATTACTAACTATTGATTCGTTTAAATACAGAGAAAATGCGAAATATGAAGAAATGATTAGTAAAAATCCACTTACGATAGTATTTTTCCTATCATTATTAAAATATCCAAATAATACAAGTCCAAATAGTCCACCGATAATATGTACTTTATAAAGCGATAAAGCAAAAATTATAAGTGAATTTAAAATACTCAATTTTTTTGAACCGTAAAGTAAAAAGAATGTAAAAATCATAAATAGTAAATCCATATTTCCTTGGAAAGTTAAAAAATTTATTGCCGGTGAAACAAATAACAGACTTAAAAGTAAGTTATTTTCTGGAAAATCTTTTACTAATTTTATGTACATATATATTAAAGCCACGTGACATAAAATCATTGTATAAATAGCAGTCTGATACGGATCAGTTGTAATATAAAGATAATTATCAAGAATACCTCCGTACAACTCCCTACACTCTTTACTAATGTCATTTTTAAAAAAATTAGGATTGTTGATACAAGCCATGGATTCAAAGTTCCAAACCAAGTCGTAAAATCTAGACCTGCCATGATACACTCTTTGACCAGAGTACATCCATAAATTATCAAAATATGAATTTAAAGAGTAAAGAGTCCTCAAAAAGTAGTAAATAATTGGAAGAAAGTATATTGAGTAATTTTGAAGTGCTGTATTTAACTTAAATAAGTCTTTCTTTTGTAAGAGAATAAAAATTGCAAACAGGCCAAGATAATCTGGAATGAAAAAAACCAGGACATAAAAAAACATCAAAATTAAATTTTTATTTTTATTTTTGATCAAGCAATAAGCTAAAAATAGTATATTAATAAAGTAATTTTCATCAATACTTTGAGGTTCTTCAGCTGGAATAATTATTTTTAATATAGACATGTGTGAATTAAACAAACTAAAATTAACAAAATTTAATAAAAAATACAAAAAATATAATTTATAATCAACAATCAAAATTTTTTTTAAAACTAACGATATCAGTGATACATTTAAGAGTAAATTGATTATAGTAAACCAATATCTATTAGCTCCTAAGAAGATTGTCATCTCCTTATCGTTAATATCAAGTTTATTAATTTTTCCAAGGCAAGAAATGTTTTTGATTTCTGGATAAATTTCTAAATCTATTGGTTCATACTTAATCAAATAGTCTTTAAGATTTCCTATATTTTTGACAAAAAAATTATATCTTCCTATTTCACAAGAATTATTATTTGATAATTCTATTTCATTAAGGTTTTCATCTTGCAGCAAGGGTTTATTTGAATCATTTAGATTTACTGAGAAGAATAGAGTAATAAAAATTAATGTAATAATGATTAAATAATCTATAAAATTTATTTTTTTAATAATCATCTCTTCCACTAGATAGTTTACTTTAAAAATTTTTTCTTAAAGGATTAAAATTTTATTAAAGAAATGAATTAAATTAATTTACAAATTTTTTATAGAGTTTTTTAATTAGTAGGTATTTTAAATATACACTAATATTTAAAAGTATGTTATCAATAGTTGCTTTGTTCCTAGTAAATTTAAGCCTTACTAATTATTTGTTGCAGGCATCTTCTTTAAAGGAACACTCGATAGTCTTTAATGGCCTACAGTTAATTGCAGATGATTTAAATCGTATAAATTTTCCAGGTTCTATTACAGTATCTTTAATTGTTGTAGCATCAATAATTGCGGCTATCTCAACATTATTAAGCTATCTCACTGTTTTGAAATCAGCGGACATCAACAACATAGAGAACATTTTAATGTCATTCACAACCCTCTTTTTTATTAATGCTTTTTCTTCTTTATCAATTTTCTATTTACTTAGAATTTATAATTTACCAAGAGGACTCATTCTATTAAATTTAGCAATCTACCCATTCATAATGACACTCATCATATTTACTATTAAATATTTTGATTTTAATAAACTATTTGGCAGAAAATATTTTGGAGCTGGGATAACGATTATTTTGATTGCATTTACATTATTTTATTTAAATGAAAATAGATATAGTAATGTTTCTTACGAAGCTACGGATCAAAGTACAGATATACAACTAGATACTGATACTCAACTCACAACAACAACTCTCTTACAAGAAACAGAAATTAATGGAGAATATTTTTGTTACAAGTGGAGTGGGAGCATGAATTATAAAGAATGTATAAAAGGTACCCAGGTAAAAATTATTGATAATTTTGGAGCTAGTTTAAATAATATCGTTTCATTCAATGAAGATTTATATCTTTTAAATGTGGATGGAATTATTTATAAAAATAATAAGGATGAAATATTTTTAGACCTTACTGAAAAAATTCTATCAAGGATATCACTTGGCAAAGGGGCAAATGGATTATTTGGTATGGCCTTCCACCCTTCAGGTGAATACTTACTTGTAACCTACTCAGACCATAAAAATAATTTTATCCTTGAACGGTACTCACTAGACAATAGTTTAAAGCCGGTTGTCAATAATGAAAAAATTGTATTAAAGATACCAAATGGTAGCTTGTATCATTTTGCTGGAAGCGTTATCTGGTCAGATTATTTTCAAGACTTTTTGATTAATGTTGGAGATATGGATGCAGCTCAAAATCCAATAATTAAATCTGAAGCGCTTTATACAAATTCACCCCGCGGGAAAATCCTTTTTTATGAATCACTTGTCAGTAATCCTGAGTTAATTGGAGAGAACCCAAATCACACACCAAGGAAAGATATATTAGCATATGGATTAAGAAATCCATGGCAAACTTTTGAATATAAAAACTTACTTTTTATACCTGATATAGGTAATACAACTCAAGAAGAATTAAATCTCATTAATCTAGATGATTATGAAATAAATAATAATGAGCCATTTTTATTTGGTTGGCCTGTTTATGAAGGGACTCTTGAAAATACTTATAAATACACAGAAGTGAGCTTATGGGAACAAGGTGTCAAAAAAAATGCAATCGAATACATTGCAGAAAAATCTTCTAGCCCTGTAATATACTACAACCACGATTCACCAGATACATATAGAGCTGCATTGATTGGCGGAGTTGTAATTTCTGATCAAGAAAGTCTATATTATGAGCACTACATTTTTGCTGAATATTTTGCAAAAGAGATTTATGCGTATGATTTTAATAAAGATGAATTATTTCAATATCCACTACCACAGAATTTTGAGTCTTATATAACTTCTGTTACTTTACATCCCGAGAAAAAGGATACACTTTTAATTTCTATCGGTAATGGAAACTTAGCTGAAGTAACTCTTCCAGGTTCATAAACTCAACAAACACCAATTTAGACTTTTTTGTTAATAATTCTTCTCTAAAATTAACACGACATGATTAAAAAAAATAAAAACTTGTTTGCTACTGCAATATTCTTTATATCTTCTTCTTACCTGTCGTTCACTATGATGAATTTATTTTATCTGTCTATTGAAGCTCCCGACTTTATTTTCTACAGAGATTATTTTGATTATTTTTTTGGAAACATGGACACGACTGGAAGAGAGAATGGTTTGTTGTATTTCTATCTTGTTTCAGTTGTAGTGAGTGCACAAGAATATTTAATTACACCTTTAACTGAAAATCACATCATCAGTAATTCAATACAAATAATAAATTTTTTACTTTACTCCATTGGTTTGCTTGGACTTTTTAAATTGGCAGTTTTTAAAAAATATTCAAGAGAGAATATTTTTATTGTATTTTCGACATTAAATTTTTTACCTTTCACTATAAATATGATTGTTACAATGAAACCCGAGGTCATAGCTTTCTCAATTTTACCGTGGTGTTTTTTGAGTATAGAAAAATATATTGAAACTAATAATATAAAGTATCTATATTTTATTATTTTTCCAAACATTATTCTACTAACCACAAAAGCCACCATTATTGCTTCAGTGGTTCTGGTGTATCTTTTTATCTTTTATAGAAATTATCAAATCTTTTTGAACTTTAATGTGGTGATACCCTCAATTTTATTTTTATTTTTAACTGCTTTAATTTTGAATGAAAATTATGTAGCTAATGGATATTTTATCCTTGATCACTCTCCTGGAGGAGGTGGAGCAACTATTCCGTTAGAGAATAGAGTAAAACTTAATTTTTTATATAACATCAATTTCATTGATTTAATTCAAAAACCATACAGACATAATCATGCAAATTCACTAGTTGGATTGATTTTATTAGACACTTTTGGAGACTACTTTCAGTGGTATGCAAACAACAGTAGAACATTATTTTACATCGACAGGGTGAATCATACTGGATTCTGGTACTTTGTAAATGTCAGAGAAGTTCTTGCTTTGATGCTGTCCTTAGTATTTTACTTATATGTTTTCTTTACAGCTTCAAGGAAGAGGGAACTGAAAATTTATTTGTTACTTCCATTAGCAAGTATATTTATTTTTTGCTTGTCAGTATTTATTAGAGCTGAGTATTTTGACACATCTAGGGCAGAGTTATTCAAAACACATTATTATTCTTACCTTCTAATTATTTCATTTACATTTGTGCTCTTGAACGTTGTAAAAGATGAGGTTTTAAAAAAAGTAGTATTATCTTGTGTGATAATCTTCATATCTTTATATTTGCACGGATTTCCAAAAAAAAACTTCGATGATATACAAACATATTTAGGCGTAAAAAACAGTGTTAGTCAATTATGCGAGCTAAATACAAACTTGTTAAGAATAAAAACCGATCTTAACTGCCAAGACTTTAGTCGAAATATATGTATGGAAAATATTTTTTTGAGTGATGTCAGGTATATTAAGACCCTAAATGATGAAACAGCTCAAAGCATATACCCACTTAACCTATTAGCCGAATCTAAAGCTCCAGTATCTGTCTCAAGCTCTAGTGAATGCGAAAAATTTATAAATGATGGCTATGGTTACGAGAGTAAATACAGTACAAATATAAAAACACCATTATTAAATGTCATATATTATGTTTTTGCATTAGCTTCATTTTTTTATATAAGTAAAAAAGAGTAAAGAAAGCCCATACTTTATTATTTAGATGTTTCAAAGAACTTATTAAAAATATAAATTAACATAAAGTTATAGTCGAATCTTAATTACTAGAAAATGAAAAATTATGATAAATATACTACTTGAGAAAATTATAAAGCTAGTAATACTTGTTTTTTCGGGTTTTAAACAAAATCAAAAGTTAATAAGTTCTTTAATTATTTGGCTTAATATTCAGCAGGGTAGAAATGCTCCCGTTTCAAATAAGATAGAGGTAAATTTTGTTACTAAATTTTTATCAGGAGCTGATACTAACTTAATATTAGATGTGGGAGCACACAAAGGTGAATACACTGATCAGTTATTAAAAAAACTTCCTAATTCAACCATCTACCTTTTTGAGCCAACAAAAAAACTTTTTGAGTATCTAATAAACAAGTACGAAGGAAAGCAAAATATACATGTTGAAAACTATTCTCTTTCAGACTCATGTGGTACAAAGACTATTTATTTTAATTCTGAGAATGATTCTCAAGCTACTCTTACTAAACGTGAAGAACCACATAGAAATAAATATTTCAATAAAAAAGAGATTATAAAATCTACAAAGCTAAGTACTTTTTGGAAAGAAGAATTAAATAATCAAAGGATAGATTTATTAAAATTAGATATTGAAGGTGAGGAGTTTGTTGTCTTATTTGATATAAAAGATAACCTTCAGAATATCAATCTTATACAATTTGAAATAGGTGAAGCAAATATTGCAACTAAAACTTTCTTTAAAAACTTCTGGGAGCTACTTACAGATTCTAATTTTGAAATTTACAGGTATACACATTTTGGTAAATTATTAAGAATTGATAGTTATTCAGAGTATGAAGAATTTTTTAGGTATTCTAACTATCTTGCCGTAAATAAAGAGTATTGAAGAATAATCACTACATTAATTTTTATACACTGAAGTTTTTTAATATTTTGTAAAATTAACGATTTAAAACTCATATTATAATCAATAAATAATTGAAATTTAATTAATATAGGGATGAGTTATGGTAAGTTTTATAAATTCTCCAGACTATATTATGCAGCAAAAGCATGTCAGTGAGCTGCGTGCTATAAAAAGATTACTTTATATAATTTTAGGCTTTGTGATTTCATTTTTTCATAACAACACTTCTAAAAAAACTTTTACAAGATCAGTTAATTTATTACTTAAAAAGAAATCAAAATTAAATTATGAAAATGGAATGTATTATGCATATGACAATAGTGGAAAGTTCCATTTTCCCAATAAAAGAGTTGTTCGCATGTTAATTGGGATAGTCGAGCAAAGTAATAAACTATTTGACTTGTATTGTTTAGATGAGATAACTTTTTCAAGAGATGATAAAGTTATAGATTGTGGGGCAAACACAGGAGAACTATATCCATATTTAAAAAAAATTGTTCCTGAATTAGAGTATCTAGCATTTGAACCAGATCAAAAAGTATATGATTGTTTACTAAAAAATGTGGATGATGAGAAAGCAACATTAAGTAGTGATGCGCTTTCTAATAAATCAGGAATGACCAAATTTTATATCTCTACTCATGGTGCAGATTCATCCCTTGAGTACTCCGGTGAGAAAAGTTATACCGAAGTAAAAACGATTCGGTTGGACGATCTTGAGCTCACCAATATCAAACTTTTAAAAATGGATGCCGAGGGGCATGAATTAGAAGTGTTACAAGGAGCGTTAAAAACTTTAAGTCAAATAATGTATATCTCTGTTGATTTTGGGCCTGAAAAAGGAGAGCAAGATGAAAGAACACTTCCAGAGGTCTCAAATTTTCTTTATGAAAATAACTTTAAGATGGTTAAAGCTAATAATTTCAGAGATATTGGCTTATTTTTAAACACAAACCTTTGTCAAGAATAGAAGCTTCTTAATTTATTTACAAAAAAATTAACAAAGTTTCTTGGGCTCGAGAATTTTTCTCTGTGATATTCAAAATACTGCTTTCTTCTGTAGTTTATAAAAAATAATACTGTATTAAATTTGTAAAGGGCAGCTATTTTTATTCTTGTAGGGAAAATAGAAGTTGACTTAGAATTTAATTTTGTATAAAACAAGTCGTTATCTTTGCAATGCAAACCACTACCGTCAAAACCCTCATTTTGAACATGTGACATATTTGGAAATAAAGTTAGCCCCTTATTTATAAAGATAGTTTGGTACCAGTATGCATCCCAGACACTATTTTCATTAACAGAGTCTTTTTTTATTGCCTCTTCCCAGTAATTAGCAAACCCGTAAAATAAAAATTCATTTCTTTCACTACTATTAAAATTAGGTATTAAATTTTTTTCATAGTACTTACCTGTATAAAAAATTTCCCATTTATCTTTCCAGGTCCCCCATCCCCACGGTGAAGTAAGGGTACTAAATGACGCCCCATTTTTTCTATTGATTAACTGTGGATGCCCCCATCCACTAATGGACCATACCTTTTTAATTTCTTTATACTTTTTAAGACTGTTATTCATAAATTCTAAGAAATATTCACTTAGAATTAAATCATCCTCCAAGATAACTGCAGTGTCATGGGTCTTAAAGACTTCAGATACACCTTCTATGATATTAAATTTGCAACCATAATTTCTAGATCTAAAATTAATTTCTTTTGTTTGGAAGCCCCAATCTTTATTTATGATATCTAAAGTTTCATTGATTTTGGCATCATTTTTTCCATCATATCCATCAATATAAAATATTACACTGGAGTTGAATGCTTCTTTATTTTTCATTAAAGAGCTCAACATTCTGTTCATGTGAATAGGTCTATTGAATCCAAAAATAACTATAGGTGATAACTCCATATTTAAAATTATATACTTACTACTTTTATTAAAATTGTAATAATTTTTTTAGAGACTATTTAAATTTAAATCAAATTTAGATAGAATGATATTTATAATTATCTAAAGTGAAACAATTTAAAAAAATATTAACAGATGTACTTTATATATCAAAGATAACCAAAACTAACAATAAAAAAATTTTGACTATAATTTCAGTAATTTTGTCTCAGTTTAATGCCTATACCGACATATTAATCATTACTATTTTTTCATCACTTATAGCCAGTCAAAGTACATCAATAAATTTTGTTAATAGGATATTAGATTTTTTTGTCCTTAATCCACTGTTTATTATTTTGCTTGTTGTGTTTCGTTATATTTTTCAATATTTTCAAAAAACTATAATTTATAAGCTTGAGTTAAGTGTTAATAAAAATTTAAAAATTCATATTTTAAATGAGATATTTGATAAAAGAAATTATTCAGTTT
>Ga0315320_10003746_pt1 | contig 12464 bp, 16 predicted proteins | sample M140m21515metaG_FD_203458 | JGI IMG/M metagenome (GOLD analysis project Ga0315320, IMG submission 203458) | Ammonia-oxidizing marine archaeal communities from Monterey Bay, California, United States - M1 40m 21515 | ecosystem: Environmental > Aquatic > Marine > Coastal | place: USA: California...
TGGAGAGAATATTATATTATAGAAAAGACATTAAATCCGGTTCGCTCTAAAAAGAAAAAGGAAAAAAAGAAAAAGGATGAATTTGAAAAAATGTCTATTGGAGAAATGGAAAATGAAATAAAAAAAATTAAAGCGGAAAATCAAAAAATTAAAGCGGAAAATGACAAGTTAAAAAAGGATATTAAATTTTATTTTAAAAAAAGTGAAATTATAAAAAAAAAAATTGTAAAGGTTGAAGCTAAAACGGAAAAAACCAGAGAAGAGATTAGAAAAGAAAAATATAAAAGAATTAAAAAGATGAGAGGAAAACCTAATTTTGATGATTTGGAAAAAGATCTGGAATTTGTTGATGTGAAAACTATTGACGTAAATAAAATAAAACTATGCACTGAAAATACATGTGGAAATAAAGTTATGTGTTTTGAATATGAAGGAAAAATTTGGAAAGAAGGTAGAAAAAGTATGAATTATAATAGAGATTATTGTGTATTGGATGAATGTAAAAATTTATTTGGATTAGAAAAGATCGGAATGAAAAGAATTACAAGTAATTTTAGAATTGAGAAAGAAGATAGGAGTAAAAAAAGTTGGGTAAATAATTGGAAAATGGTGAGTTGGGGCCCATGTGTTGGGGATAATAAAGATGTAAAAGTAAAGGTTGTTTATTGTGTAATGGATAAGATTGAACCCGGAACTGAAATAGGCGCATGGAAGGGCATGATGTTGGAAAATAGAAAATTGTTGAAGGAATTTGTTAAGATTGGAGTATTTCGAGGTATTTTTAGAGTGAGTGATTTTAATGGGAGAAATGTATTGATGAAAGGAGTTGGTAAGTTAGTCAGTATAGATGAAGGTGATATTGGTAAAAGAGTAGATATATTGGGAGGACATGGTAAGCATAAGTGGTTGATTAAAGCGCTAAATGAGGATAAGACAATTATTAAGGAAATTTTGGAAGAGATCAACAAGGCGTGGGATGAAGAATATGATTGTTTGGTATGGAGTATTATGGCAGATTATAATTTTAGTAAAGAATTAATACATGAAGTGACTAATAATTATAAGAATTTGAAAAGAGATTTGGAGAGTGAGGGTGTTGAATTTGATTAATTAAATTGAAATTAAAAAACTATTTTTTTATACATTATTAATCCAAATCAACATGACTTTGAAACACAAGCAATTAGAATCTCTTTTGGTGGATACTTTTATTAAAAAAGTTCCATCTCAACATGTTCCGGCTGAGATAACAGACAAAATAATGATGTATTATTACTATTCCATTCACAAACAAAATTTTCCATTAGATTTGATTATGGACCAAGCATTTCGTTTTCGTTCTGTTCGGAATTGTGATCCAGAAAATACTTGCCAAAAATTTTTAAAATGTAATTGTTGTAAAAGACATCAAAAACAAAAAGGTAATGTCTATACGTCAGACAAAACAGGAGAATTGGAAGTAAGTGTAATTACAAAACCTGAAGTATTTATTCATGATTTTGAATTTACTGGAAAAAAACCGCCAACATGGTGGTGGCACGGTCGAGAAGCGGTGGACAGATACTATAATTATCCGGGTGATAATACTTGTTATTGTCATTGTAGAAATTACACGCGTATGTGCGTAAGACAAGTAATGGCAAAAAAATTAGGACGCAAACTTACAAGACAAGAAAATAAACTAAATATACCTGTCTCTCGCAGATACCAAGCACCGCCTCCTGGTCCATTAGTTGAAGCACCATGGCAGGATCCGCACGATTCTGATTAAATAAATTGATATAAATATAAAATATTATATTTTTTTTATAGGTATGGAGAAATTTTTAGTAAAACCAAAACCAAAACCAAAACCAAAACCAAAACCAAAACCAAAAAAAATAAAAGAGGGTAAAGATGTAAAAATAGAAATAGAGAAAAGAGTATTAGAAAGATATGAAAAATCTATTAAAAAACTGATGCAAAAAGAAGAATGTGATATTGAACAATTTGAAAGTTATAGTTATAATTACAAAGATATATACCCATCAGTAGATCGTTTGGATAAAGGTAGGATTTTATTAGATAATATAACTACTGGACATATAGAAAAATTGACTAAGGAACCATATAAGATAAGTATTACAAAATTGAATTTAATACCTTTAAAAATTAATTTTTCGAGTAATCCAATAGATTTATTTTGGGGATTATTTAATAATATATTAGGATATGATGAGAATGTATGGTATAAATTAGTTTTGAATGATATTGTATCTTTTAAAACAGCAGATAACGCTATAAAATATCATAAATTAGATTATGACCTTCAAGAGAAAAAACTCTGTTATTTATATTCCAAATTAAATGGGAATGAGTCTGATGGTGATATTTATCATACTAATAATAAAATGAAAGATTTAATTATTGAATATTTAATAGATTATGAAGAAAATTGTTATAGCCGTCGGAAAACAATTAGTAATCGGATAGGCAAGGACTGTTATAATTATAAAGGCTTATATTACAATCAAAAAGCACTTGTAAAAAGAAAATATAAAGAAGAAATAGATAATGAAATAGAAAATTTAGTTGATAGTAAAATTATTTATAAAGTAGATTTTGATGGAACAATAAAATATTGTTTAAAAAAAATGTATGATATGGAACGGTATATAGAAAATATATTTGAAGATTTGAATAATGGATCAGATGAAGAATTAGATGATGAGGATGAAGAAGAAATAAAAGATGAATATAAAGATTTAGATGATGACCAAATTGAAGCGGTAAAAATGATATTAGAAAAAAGATTTTCCATTTTATACGGTGGTCCTGGAAGGGGGAAAACACATACGATAAGTGCTGCCATAGGATATTGGTTATATAATAATTCTTACACTACTATAATATGTTCAACAATAGCAGGAACAGCTGTAAATCAACTAAAGATTTCATTGGATAAAAAAATAACCACAATGGAGAAGCAAGAGGCATTGGAAGAAAGAAGAAATATTCTACAATTAGGTACATTTATGAAAAAAATAATATATAATAAAGATCTTAGTAAAAAGAATTTACGATCTGACAAAAATAAAAATAGAAAATATATATTCGTAATTGATGAAACTAGTATGGTAAATACATCTCAAATGTATAGTCTTTTAAAAAAAATACATGTTATTGGTTATTCCAAATGTAAATTAGTTCTTATGGGAGATCCAGATCAACTGAATAGTATAGGTAATGGAGATATATTGAATGATTTAATAAATTCAAAAAGATTTTATCAAAAAGAATTAATTACCGTTTATAGAACAGATAATACAGGAATAATATCTGCTCTAGATTCAATAAAAAAAAATGAATTTTCAACTAAAAAATTAATACCAACAAAATATCAAAAAGAAAAAGTACAAATATGCAAAAGTAATTTTGAAAGCATTACAATACAACATACAACTTTGGTAAATACACAAAATAATTATGCTTTTTATGAACGCAAACAAGATGAATTTGAAGATAAATTTTTAAAAAAAATTAAAAAATTAAAAAATGAAGGAAAAATAACTGGTAAAAATGCAATATTTATTTCCCCCCAAAACGGTCCTAGATTTAGAAATGAAGGTATACCAACACATTATACACAAAAATCGTGGTTTATGTCTGTAAATTATATGAATATTAAATTACGTGATATATTTAATCCTTATCTTAAAGAAGATGGTTCCATTGCAAAAGTTATAAAAGGCTCAAAAACATATTTAAAAAAAAGAAAAAGTGATTTTAGTTATTTACCTTATCAAGTTGGTGATAGAATAATAATGGAACAAAATGATTATCCTGATAAAGATGATGATGATGATGAACCTGATATTTATAAGGGTATGTTAGGAACAATAGACGATTATAAAATTAATTCAAAAGGTAAAAGCATTATATATATTAAATTTGATGACATAAAAGTTCCATTTTATACAAAAAAAATAACTTTAAGTCAATTAAATAGTGGAGATTATCTTACTCTTGGTTATGCTATTACTATTCATAAAGCACAAGGTATGACAAAAGAAAATGTATTTATTTCAGTTATGAATAATCATAATATGTGGCGTAATAATGGAAAACAATTGGGATATGTAGCTTTGTCAAGAGCGAAGAAAAATATATATTTATATACCAATGGAAATACTATTGATTATTTTAAAAAAGAAAAAATAAGAAGCACGGGAATATTTAAAAAAGTTAATAAGTTAAATTGAATGTAATAAATATAAAATTTTTTATATTAATAAGATAAATATGTTTGCTACAAGATCAACTATCATTAATTGGGTGAAAATGACTGAAGTGCGTGATTGCGCAAAATTGATAGATGGTATAAAATGTCCTTGTGCGGATAATTTGAGACGTTTGTATTTAACCAAACCACGCCACAATCATAGTGAATTACGTATTAAAAGACGCACGGAGATAGGGGAAAAAGAATACCAAAAATGTTATAATAAATAATATTTAAAAATTAAATTTTTAATTATAATATATGTTGTGTTGTTATGGATATGCTTTATCAAAAAACAAAAAAAAAGGATCTAATAAGGTTAAACCTTTTTCTAATATACAAAATATTGCTGTTTATGAAAATAAAAGGAAAGTAAAAACAGTAATACCTGGAAAACCATTAGAAACAATTGTTTATTAATATATAAAAATTTTTTATTTATATATATTAATGTATTTTCCTAAGGATTTATGGCTATTGATTAAACAATATACCTTTAATTATAAGTATTATTATAGAAAAAAGTATTCTATTTGTATAAGACATTTTGAAAATTTATTTGAACCCGCGTGGTGTTTTCCTAATATAAATTTTTATAATATTTTGCCCGAAGCTATAATGAATTATTATTATCCAACGTCTGAAGAAAATTATAATGAACCTCTTACTGCGATTGAAATACATAAAGTAAATGAATTAGATTTTGAAACAGATGGGGATACTATTGGAGACATGCGTTGTCATGTATATTATGGTTGGTGTAAAAAAATTTAATTATTATCTGAATCACTATCATCCGAATCAGATGAAGAAGAATCCCCATTATCCCAAGGCGCTATTTCTGTATAGTGTTGATTAATACAACTCATGCAAAACTGTCTTTGTCTTTTATCTTCAAATTCTACATTTTTTTCTGAAGGAACATATTGTAAAGAATCACAAGAGTTACAAAAATTATTATTACAATATCTACAAGTTTCTGTGCATCTATAACAAAATAATTTATCACATAACGTACAATCGCTATCTAAAGAATCATCACCACATTCAAAACATAGTTTTTGTGTGGAACTGTCACTCTCACTTTCACTTTCTGAGCTACTCATTTAAATAATATATATACAATATTATTTAAATTTATACTAAATTATTTAATATTTTCCGCCGCGTAATCTTAATACTAAATGAAGTGTTGATTCTTTTTGGATATTATAATCAGAAAGAGTACGTCCATCTTCCAATTGTTTACCAGCAAAGATAAGACGCTGTTGATCTGGCGGAATCCCTTCTTTATCTTGGATTTTTTGCTTTACATTTTCAATAGTATCTGAGGCCTCGACTTCGAGTGTGATTGTTTTTCCCGTCAATGTCTTTACAAATATTTGCATTATACTTTATATTGCATAGTAATTTTTAAGTTGATTTTTATAATATTATAACATCCCTGCATATTGGGACTTCTTTAGCATATGAGTCTATGGGATCAAGTGTAAATCTAGCTTGTGGAACAGGTATAACAGTTGCACTTTTATAACAACAAAGTCTATAAATATGTTTTAATGATGAACGTACGCTATTACAACAAATTAAAAATATCCAAAATGTTATAAATGTTAATATAATAGTTATAATTATTCTCGCGGCAAGATATTCTCCTGAATACCAATTATCTGTCATAATCAATTAAATATAATTGTATCTAATTGATTTATTTAATTCTTTTTTTACGTGTCATCTGGATTTGGATTTGGATTATTAGCAATTGCTTCCATTGTGTTTTGATATTCTTCATGTTCTTCATCTGAATCTAGTTGTTCTTCATCTGAATCTTGTTGTTGTTGGAAGTGGTCCGTTATCAAAGATTGTCCGCTACTATGTATTGGACAACGGTATCTTCTTCTCTCATCACCATCGTCATTCACTGTGCTCCATCTTGGCGGCAAAAGCTCGTAATAATCCCTAGCAACGTGTTCTCCACAATCAAATTCATCTACAAAGAAGTTACCGGGGAAACGAGGTACCCTATGTGTATGACCACATGTAAAGTAGCGTTCGGTTTGACACGTATCACACATTAAATTATCCTGGTTCATTCGTCTCCAATTATCAGGAGGATTTCCAAGATCGTTTTCTGGTACTGAGTGTTCACAAAAATTGCATTGAAATGTTGGTATCAAATATTCATTCTCAAACGATTCATTATCTGACGGTTCGTTGTCACTTTGTCTTACCTCTTCGGCGTGTTGCATTTCCTGTATTTTTCTCCTGACTTTTTCATTTGGTTCTCCGCGACAAATGGGGCAAACTGGATTTAACCCATTTTCTGATATCATTACTAATATACGATTTAAACAATGTTTGTGGAAACCATGTCCTTTTGTACAAAATGACCTGGCAGGCATTTCTAAATTTTCAAGACATAGACTACATTTTTCTAACGTATCATCTGTCCTTCTTCTAGAAGTTGGTCGGGATGTAGATTGTGAACTACCACTACTACCCGAGGATTCTTCTATTTTTCTCTTTTTATTGTCATCATCACCATCTCCACCTCTTTTTTTACGCGTTCTTTTCCGGCGTTTTTTCTTTTTCCATTTTTTGGCAGTTTTTGCAAACAAGGCTTGTCTAAATAGTTTTAATTGTCGTTTTGTTTTCTTTTTTCCCTTGTATTTCTTTACGATATATTTTGCGTATTTTTGAACACTCATTCCTTTTCGTTTTGCTTTTTTTGTGAATACTCCACGCATTTTTGGATTTATTCTAATGGATTTTTTACGCGTCTTTTTTTTACGGTGTTTGTAATCAGTCATAACTAATATATAATTAGATAAAATTACATATTATTAAAATATTAAAAGCATAACTAGGTATAAAACTTAGTTGGAGTATGCAAGACCACCCATACCGCTCATGATACGCAAAACATTGTAGTTAATGGCGTAGACACGGACTTTGGCAGTGGCGGATGCACCAATGGCATTACCGGAAACAACCAATTGAAGTGTGGCGTTATCAATTCTTGAGAAATTGCATGTGCCAGATGGTTGATGTTCTTCTGGGCGCAAAGCAAATGAGTACAAGTTAATACCACAGTCTGGGTTACGTGTGTGATGTTGGTATGGTTGAACAACATCGAAGTATGAACCTTCACGTTCTGAGAAACGGTCTTGTCCATTAAGTTGCAATTTAGCAGTGACAACTGGATTTTCACCCCAGCAGTGCATGTTAAGAGCAGTTTCTGCCAAAACATAAGCACCCGCATCAGTAACACCTGATAATTTACTACCTTCGCCAAGACCACTAAGTTGACCAGTATTTTTAAATGGATCAGCATCGATATCTGCCGTAACTGAATTGCCTCCAACTTCAGCATTATTACCTTGTGAAACAGTTTCAAAAAGACCTGCTTCATTACCAGCGCCAACTTCAATAACACCACCGGCGCCTTTAGTTGCGTCCATACTAGCATAAGCCAAGATTGTATTTGGAAGAGCATCCAAAGCATCTGTGTAATTGAATGGCTGAGCACCCAAAGCCATGTGAAGAGCTTTATCACCAATGAAACTATCGCAATAGTTAACATTTTTGTCTGGTTGTACAACCCAAATCAATTCTTTACAAGGATGATTGAAGTTCAATTTGATTTTGTTGGATGAAGATCCGATGGATTCATCACCAGTGAATTGAAGTTGTTCAATCAAATATTCATGTGGGTTTTGTGCCATACGTCTACGTTCATCAGTATCAAGGAAGATGTAATCAACGTAAAGTGAAGCAGCAACCAATGAAAGTGCATAAGCAGCAGTAGATTTTTGACTTACTGATGCGGTTTGTGCACGCCCAACAATTGCGTTACAAGCAAATAAAACTTCATCAAGAGCACGCAATTCGATGTTGATTTTAACTTCATGGTATTGCAAAGCAATCAATGGAAGAGCGAGTCCAGGGTTTCTACAGAACCAGAATTGAAGAGGAACATAAAGAGTTGTTTCTGGAAGTGCTTCTCTAGGAGCACATACCGCATCTGGAACATCATCACCGCCACAAGCAGATGAGATTTTTGCGAAATTAGGATCAATCAAATATGTAAGTTGAAGGGTTTGACCAATCATTTTGTTGTAACCAGCTTCTTGTTCAGAAGTAAGAGTAAGTTGGTTCCAGATGTGCATCCAGTCACCATATTGACGGTCAATTCTTTGACCACCAATTTCTACTTCAACCATTGAAATCATTTGTTCACCGGGATAATCTAACCACCGTGCGTAACATGCGTTATTTGCTCCATGAGATTTATTAACTTCTGGAAGCGTAACTTGTAAGTATGTTCTGTATGCCAAATCACCATTTCTGGAAATAGTACATTGTACACGTCTTCCAAAATCTGCTTGTCCATTGAAAGTTTGCTCAATTGATTCCATAGCAAAGTTAGTGTGTCTTCTGTATGTCACTTTCCAAAAAGTGATCTGAGGATTACCTGTAAGATAAACGTCTTGTGCGCCGTAAGCTACGAGTTGCATTAAACCACCACCCATATTTATACTATTGCTAAAGAAAAAAAAATTATGTAAATTAAATTAATTTAGATAATATTTTTATATTCATAAAATTTTGTTGAAATTAATATTTCCCTCGATAAATGATCTTAAATAATCATCTAGATACACTTCTTTTTTATTCTCATGTTTTTTATAAAAAATATATAAATCCTTTTTTTTCTCGATATTCCATCCTTCTTCTAAAGCATTGTATATAAATACCATTTTTTGCATTTTAATAGCATCGACTTTAATGGTATTTAAATTAACAAGTGTATTATCCATATATATTAAATTAATATTTGTTAAATAATTTTTATCTGTATTGAGTAAATAATGAATTAAATAGATAAATATTAAAATATATATATATTTGATTATGCCAAATTTTAAGCCTAAAGCTAAAAAAAAAATAAAAATGAACAAAAATACTTTAATAACCTTAGACAATAAACACAATGAAAAAATGACACGGTTTGACCAGTTAGAAAATACTATCATACCAAATTTAAAGATTGAAAAAAATAAATTAAAAGAACAATTTTTGAAAGAAAAGGATTTGGATAAAAAATTAGAAATAAAGGATTTGATAATAAAAATTAGAAAAGATATAAAAAAATATAAAATAGAAAAAAAAAATTATTTATTAGAAAATTCAAAATATATATTTCAATATTTTGAAAATAAAAAGGGTGTTAAAGACGGTAACAATAAAACAAAAATATTACATTCTTTTTTTAAAAAAGAAAAAACAACAAAAAACGATGAAGATTCCGGGAAAAGTTTAAATGTTACTAAATATTTATCAAATATTAATGATGATTTAATAGATATTAATAATTATATAAATGATTATGAAAGTTGTACAATATGTCAGGGTGAATTAATAGCGGTAGAGAATTTGGGATTAGTAATATGTAGAAAATGCAGTGCTCAAAACAAATTTTTAATACAACATGAAAAACCCAGCTATAAAGAACCACCAAAAGAAGTATGTTTTTATGCTTATAAAAGAATAAATCATTTTAGAGAAATATTGGCACAGTTTCAAGCTAAAGAAACAACTCAAATACCAGAAGAAGTTTTAGATAGTATAAAAAAACAAATAATAAAAGAAAGAATAGGTTTAAATGATTTAACAAATCTAAAAGCCAAAGACATATTAAAAAAATTAGGTTATAATAAGTATTACGAACACATACCATTTATAAAAGATAAATTGGGTATAAAACCGCCCATAATGACCCCTCAATTAGAAGAAAAACTATGTAATTTATTTATGGATATTCAAAAACCTTATGCGAAACATTGTCCAGATGATAGAGTTAATTTCTTAAACTATTATTATGTATTATATAAAATGTGTGAACTATTAGATGAAAGATCTTTTTTACCATTTTTCCCAATGTTAAAGGACCCTGTAAAAAGAATAGAACAAGATGAAATTTGGAAAAAAATTTGTAAAGAACTAAATTGGGAATTTATTTCAACTATTTAATAAATTAAAAAAAATAAAAAAGAAAATAATTATAATATATGGAAAAAATGTATATATCTGGATTAATATTTGGTGTTTTTATTTTATATATATTTTTTGGAACCGAAATTAAATGTGGTTCCAATCCTAAAATATTAATAAATATACCACCTTTAATAATAAATAGTAAAATATATATAGGTGATTTTCATTTACATCATTGGGCATTAGGTTTATTCATAATTTTATTTTGTTTTTTATTAAAAAGTTTATTTTTTAATCATTATTTATTCTATTTTTTTTATGGATTTAGTATTATATTAATAATACACGGTTTATTTTATCAAGATTGTTTTGATTTTAGATAATTAATTATAATATTTAATTATCTAAATTAAAGTCCTTTTGGGAAACCAACTAAATTTGCACCAATACCAAATCCTGCTCCAGAACGGGCAGAAACCGCCATTGAAGGAACATAAGTATCAAGAATTGAAAATGTAGCTGCCGCTGTTAAAGCGATTAATAATACTTCGTCTAAATTTAATGATTTTTTTGGAATAGCATACGCTGCAATGGCAACCATAATACCTTCGACCATGTACTTGACTGCTCTTCGTAAAAGTTCACCCACATCTAAAAATGAAGCTAGTTGATCTAACATTACTTATAATAATAATTCAGAAAAAAAATAAATATTTATGGTTAAATAAAACTTAAATAATATAATTATATTAATATTAGAAATGTCAATGAAAAATAGCATTGAAGTTAATTTTACAAGAAAATTAAATGGTGATGGCAGTGAAAATCCTAAATATGTTGATTTATTAACTGAAGATAAACCAATATCTGGACAAAAATTTTCTTGTATGTCTTTTATCTCTCCTGAAAAAATATTAACACAAAAAAATGAATTTTATTTTACAGAATTCCTAAAACATTTTGATTTCTCTAAATCAGTTGAAAGATTCACCCAATTTTTAAATTTTGTTTCTTATAAATATTCTTTGGATTTTCCAAAATTAACAGCCGATTTTCAAGAATATTTAAATGAGGAAAAAGATTTAGCTACAGTTCAATACGTGCGAGATGAATATAAAAATTTTTTAGATGTAAATGAAGAAAGGTTAGAAGAAGAATTTGGAAGAGCACATTCTTTTCAAACAAATACACGTGGTGTAAAAAATAGAGGTAATTATTCTACACAGGAAGAAGCAGAATTAAGAGCTAAATTATTAAGAGAAACAGATCCTAGTCACGATGTTTATGTGGGACCAGTTGGTATGTGGGTGCCTTGGGAACCCGAAGCATATAAAACAGGACGTGTTGAATATTTAGAAGAGGAATTAAATCAATTGATGAGCGAAAAAAATAAAAATGAAGCTTTTGCGAAATCAGAATTTGAAAAACGTATTTCTGAAAAAAAGAAAGAAGCAATAGAAGAAAATAAAAAATTAGCAAAAAAAACAGGCAATAAATTAACACAAAATATTGATAAAGATGGTAATCTAATTGGTATAAATAATACAATTGAAAATAATTTAACAGGTAAAGGAGAAGAAGTTTCGAGTGCTGATATAAGAAAAGAATTATTTGATGGTGGGTTAAAAAGAGATGAAGCCTTTGATTATAAAGAATATTATAAGAAAAAAGAAGAATTAGAAAATCAATTAAAGACAGATGATGATAAGACTGATAATTAAATTGAATTAAAAATATATGGTTATTTTAATTTATAACTATATATTATGCAAAATCGGTATTCAGAAATTAATAATTTTGGACTTCTCCAATTATATCCCCCGAAACCTGAAATAACGGTAAATAATAAAGAGTCTAAAAAAAAGGTTGAAAAGAAAAAGAAAAAGAAAAAAATAAAACTTAATAGATGTAATGTATGTAAAAAAAAATTAAATATTGCAGAACAGCAAATGACTTGTAAATGTGGAGCAAATTTTTGTTCTAAACATAGATTACAATCTCAGCATGATTGTTCAAATTTAAAAGAATTCGATAAAGAGGCATTTAAAAAAAAATGTGGATTGGGGGGTGGTAAATTTAAACAAATAGAAGTGTTATAATTTACGTAAAATATACAGGTAATTCATCAATATTCATAATTTTCTTTTTTTTACCTATTTTTTTTTTACTTGTTTCGTATTTAAAAAATATACCTTTTGTCAATTGA
>Ga0315320_10003751_pt1 | contig 12445 bp, 10 predicted proteins | sample M140m21515metaG_FD_203458 | JGI IMG/M metagenome (GOLD analysis project Ga0315320, IMG submission 203458) | Ammonia-oxidizing marine archaeal communities from Monterey Bay, California, United States - M1 40m 21515 | ecosystem: Environmental > Aquatic > Marine > Coastal | place: USA: California...
GTTCCACGTCATGCGGTGGCCGTCGATCCGAAGCTGATTCCGCTGGGAAGCGTGCTGGTGATCGAAGGGGACGATCTGCCGCCGACCGTGGTGGTCGCGGTCGACATCGGCGGCGCGATTCTCGGCCGCCGACTCGACCTCTACCTCGGCGCCGGAGACGACGCCTTGCGGGAAGCCGGCCGCCTGAAGACCGACCTTCGCGTCTCGATTCTCGAACCCGCACTCCGGGATCGGTGACTCCGCCCGACGCCGCCAGATGTGCGGGGAATCACCCGAACCGGCTTGGCCCCGGTGGAAGCGGTCCTATGCTTGAGGCATGAGCAAGCCGAACCTCTCCTCATCCGACTCGAACCTCCATCGCCCCGTCGCCGCCATGGTGATCACGGTGGCATCGATGGCCATCGTCGGATCGCCGTGCGTCGCCGAGGATGCGATCGACTTCGGATGGGGCGAGGTGCTGGCCGCCGATGCGTCCACCGTCCGTCGCCACGTCGAGATCGCCTCCGGCCTCGAGCTCGGAGACCTGCTCGACGAGACCGCGATCGGCTGCCCGGAAGACCTCGACGACGACGGCCGCGTCGCGGGGGCGGATCTCGGCCTCCTCCTCGCCGGCTGGGGGGACGTCGCCGACGACTCGTCCGCGGACCTCGACGGCGACGGTCGCGTCGCGGGCGGCGATCTCGGACTCCTGCTCGCCGCATGGGGCGACTGCCCCCCGTCCGGCGAGGGATTCACCTTCGCGACGCCCGATGGCGGCCGACTCCGGGCGCTGGTGACCGCCGATTCCCGATTCGAGGTCGACGGCGTCGAGGTGCGGGCGATCGATCTGGTCGGTGCGACCTGGGACGAGACGGTCGGGCGGATCCACGTCACCCGCCCGTCCGACACGTCGATGGACATCGACCTCCATCGCGCGGTCCTCGCCGAGCTCGGCCGGCCGGAGCCCGGCCTCGGAAAGTTCGGCGTCGCCTACGGAATCTCCCGGACCGACCTCCCGACCGGCTCGACCACCACCTCCACCGGGACCGTCGACTTCATCGCCGGTCTCGAAGCCCACTCGAACCACCGGACGCTGGTCCGACTGGAACTCGACGGCGTGAATCGCGACTACGTCGAAGACACCCTGTGGCCCGCCGACGAACCCGGCGTCGGCGTCGCGGTCTTCGAGACCGACGAATACGACGTTCCGGGCATCGACTTCGACCGCGACGTGATGCAGCTCACCTGGAACGCCGCGATCAACGGGTATCCCTGGGTCGGCTTCGTCACGCGACTCGCGGAGGACTTCAGCCCCGTCGATCTCTCCGGCCCCGAGACCATGCTCTCGTTCACGGTGGCGGGCGGGATGCAGGGTCCGGACGACGCGCCGTATCTCTACGTCGTGCTGGAGGACGTCCACGACGACGGCGACGGCCTCGGCAACGAAGCACACCTCTCGATCGACATCGGCGAGATCAACGGACGCGAGCAGCGGGTGACCATTCCACTCGCCCGGTTCCAGACCGCCAATCCGGCCCTCGACCTCTCGAACCTGATCCACCTCAAGTTCGCCGCCCGTGACGACAACATCGAGGGCGCCCCCTACTGCCAGTCCGGCTCGGTCGCGATCATCGACGTCGAGTTCTTCCGCAACGCCCCCGAACGGTTGACCGCACCGAACTGCTTCTGGACCAACGACGTCCACCGAAGCGATCCCGCGGCGTGGAATCCGCTCTCGGTTCGATTTCTCGACCAGCCGGTGTCCGCCTTCAAGTACTTCCACGGCATCTTCGGGACCAACCCCGACGAAGCCTGGAACGTGATCGGCAACTGCGGCGTGATCCGCGGGAACGGCCTGACGCCGCACGTCACGATGGAGTTCTGGCCGGACGGCGGCGGCAATCCCCTCGACACCATGCTCGCCGGCGGCTACGACGTCTTTCTCGACCGACTCTTCACGGGCCTCCGCGACCTCGGCGGCCGCGTGGAGATCACGCCTTTCCACGAGTCGAACGGCTTCTGGTATCCCTGGTCGAGCAACGGCGAACCCTGGAAGGTCGCGGCCGGCTTCGAACGAATGGCGTCGATCCGCGACGGCGTCGGTGCCCACAACGTCGCTCTCGGCTACTGCCTGATCTCCATGCCCGGAAACGCCGCCTCCCTTCGCGAGGGAATCGCCTCGATCTCCAGATCAGCCACCGACTTCATCGGCCTCCAGGGATTCGAGCAGGGCTACGGCTGGGACACCATCACCTTCAACGAACTCTTCGCGATCCCCGCGGATCTCCTTCCCCGGGCGACCGCCCGCCCGTTGATGATCAGCGAGTTCGGCTACAACATCGCCGACCCCGCCCAGTACGCCAAGGGCGAACTGACGACCTGGTCCCTCGCCGACATGCTCACCCAGCGGATGCCGCATCCCCTTTCGACCTTCCACTACTTCAACGTGGCGAAGGAGGAGGAAGGCGTCTGGAAGGACTTCCGGATCATCGACGAATCGAGCGGTGAATTCCTCGCCGAGGTCGGCCCCTGGATCGATGGCATCCGGGAGCTCGCCGCCGCGGACGGAATCCGAACCGAGGAGCTCGGCCAGAACGCCTATGAGACGGGGCTGCGACGTCACGCCCGAACCGGTTACCGGGTCGGTGGCGTCGAAGGGGCAACGATGCGGACCCCGGTCACCCGAGAATCAACCGTTCCGCGCCCGAGAGCATCGGCACCACCAGCCCCCCGGCGATGAACGCGAGCGCTGCGGCGATCACGAGGACCAGCAGGACCTCGGTCGCGAGGATCAGCGGAACCCGCCCGGGGCCGCAACCGATCAGGTGCATGGTCTCGATCTCGAGGCTTCGCATGCGGATCGAGAGCGCGACGACCACGCCCACGAGCAGCAAGGTCGCGAACCCGACCACCGCCAGCACCCCCATCAGGATCCGCCGGACCCGGAAGACCTCGACCAGCAGCCGATCGACGATCGTCGCGGCGTCGACGAGTTGAAGCGGAAGTCGCCCGACGTCCGCCCGACCGAGCAGGATCGTCCCGGCCTTCGCGTCGTTTGGAATCACGATCGCCGCGGTGACGGGAAGCTCGCCCGGCGGCGCGTGGAAGTGGAAGCTCGCTCGGTTGTCGTCGGTGATCTCCACGAACTCGCGGACCTTGGCGCTCGCGATGATGGCGTCGTCCTCGGTGCGGCCCATCACCAGCTCGGCGTCGTCGGCCGCTTCGAGATCATCGTGGCCGTGGGCGAGCCCACGCACGATCCAGGCGGTCGCGAGCCCGGTGAACACCGCGTCGTCGTCGGGCCCGTCGCTTTCGCCCAGCACCCCGACCACCTCCATGCGGAGCGGATACGCCCCTGCGAGATCGAAGAACTCCCGGGGTTCGGTGGTGATGCGGTCGCCGACCTCGACACCCTCGCGGGCGGCGACCGCCGCGCCGACCACGCACTCGCCGGCCGCGGCATGCGACCGACCCGTGACGCACTCGAGCCCGCGGAAGTCGAGATAACCGGGGTCCGATCCGACCAGCGGCACGTCCAGCACCCGGTCCCCGAGGACCAGTGGAAGCACTCGGGCGAGTTCGCCTTCGATCAGGGTCTCGATCTCGTCGGTTCGAAGTTCACGATCCGGCGGCGACCGGAAGTAGAGCGCCGAGAGCACCAGATCGATCGGTGCGCCGGGGGCGCCGGCGACCAGCGGCGTCGCCTCGCCGCGGGCTCGCAGCGCGCGTTCCCCCGCCTGCACGAGGTTCTCCACCCCGATGGGCAGGAACCCGACGATGAACAACGCCGCGATCAGCAGGGCCGATCGCTGGCGATGATGCAGCAGGTGGCGACGCGCGAGGAACATCGAGTGCCGGATCGCGTTCACGAAGGCACCTCCGTCCCGAGATCGATCACGCGGTCGAAGGCGTCGAGCAGGTCGTGATCGTGGGTCACCGCGAGCAGCGCCGCGTCCCGATCCCGCGCAGCACCGAGCAGGGCCTCCAGGATGACCCGCTTGTTCGAGGGATCGAGGTTGCCGGTGGGTTCGTCGGCGAGGACCAGTCCCGGATCGGTGGCGAGGGCCCGGGCGATCGCGGTTCGCTGGCGTTCACCATGACTGAGTCGACCGATCGGCCGGCGTCGAAGGTGCCCGATTCCGAGACGTTCCAGAAGATCGACGACCCGCGTTCGCGCCGCGGCATCCGCGCGAAGACCGCCGAGCCGGAATGGGAGCATCGCGTTCTCCTCGACGTCCAGGTGGTCGAGCAGGCGGAAGTCCTGGAAGACGAATCCGATCGAGCGGAGTCGAAGCGCCCGCATCGCCGCCTCGCCGAGCCCGGCCAGATCCACGCCGTCGAGTCGGACGGTGCCGGTCCGAGGCCGAAGCGTCCCCGCGGCGAGCCGCAGCAGCGTCGACTTGCCACAGCCGCTGGGACCGATCACCGCGACGGTCTCGCCGCGGTCGACCGAGAGGCCACCGAGGCGGAAGGAGAATCCGTCACCTTCTCCCCGGGCGGCGGGATAGTCGAACTGCACGTCGTCGATGGCAAGCACGTGAGTAGGATACACCGCCAGAACGGAGCCCATGATGCATCGATACCCACCGCCGTCCACAAATCGCTTCAACCGATCGATCCACTCGATCGCCGTGCTCCTCCTGACGGCCGGCCTCGGTCTCGCGGGCTGCGGCGGCGAAGCGGGCGATCCCGACGCCTCCGTCACCGACGCGCCTCGGTCCGTCGCCGTCTCGAATCATCCGCTCGCGTTCTTCGCCGCCCGGATCGGTGGCGACCGCGTGGACGTCCGATGGCTGGTGCCCGACGGCGTGGACCCCGCGGCGTGGTCGCCGAACGGGAGCGATCTCGCCGCGATGCAGTCCGCCGACCTGATCCTGCTCAACGGCGCAACCTACGAACCCTGGCGGTCGACCGCGAGCCTCCCCCGCGAACGGGTGGTCGACACCACCGCGGCGATCCGAAACGTGCTCATCGAAACCGAGGAAGGACCGGTCCACGCCCATGGCCCCGACGGCGAGCACACGCATCGGGGCACCGCCTCCACGACCTGGCTCGACCCGGAACTCGCCATCGCCCAGTCGGCTGCGATCGAAAAGGCCCTGGCCGAACTCATGCCCGCCCATCAGGATCAGTTCCGCTCGAACCGAGGCGTCCTGATCCGCGAACTCCAGGAACGGGCGGCCGCGATCGAACAGGCGATCAACGCCGACCCCGGACGACCCGTCATCTTCAGTCGACCGGTCTACCAGTACCTCGATCGTCGATTCAGGATGAACGGGGAGACGCTCGACTGGGACGACCCGACATCGCTGAACGAGGAGGACCTCGCGGAGCTCGACGAACTGCTCGCACGCCATCCGGCCGCGTGGATGATCTGGCCCGATGCACCGGCGGAACCGGTCGTCGCCGCCTTGCAGGAACGCGGCGTCGAGTGCGTGGTCGTGCCGATCGCGGGTGCCCCCCCCGTCGACGGCGATCTCCTGACCGCGATGGATGCGAGCGCCATCGCGCTGCGTCGGGTCTACGACTACGACTGATCGATCGGACGGCCGATCACCGCGACGGTCCTTCGCCCCAGGCGGAGTCCGTGGACCTCGACGATGCCCGTGCCCGCCGGGCCCGCCAGCACCGCGAGACGTCGCGTCCAGTCGTCGGCGTCGACCGCCCCGCCACGCGTCCGAACCACCACCTGCTTCGGCGTCGGCATCGACGACCGGATCGCGTCGGCGACGGTCTCCGGCCGCGGTGCGACGACCGCGTCGATCGAGATCGCCCGGAACCAGTCGTCACGGCCGTCCGTGACCGCCTGTTCGACCCGCGACCGGTCGACCACCGCGAGCCCCAGCCCCACCGCGGGTTCCACGTCGACGCCTTCGAGTCCGAGGTGTTCGTGAAGCACGTGCGACCCGAGTCCGGCGCGTTCGACCGCGGGATGGAATTCCAGCAACGCGCCTTCGAGTTCGATCGCCCCCGACCGCAGCGCCGCCGGCTCGCCTTCGATGGTCCGACCGGACGGAAGATCGACGGCCTCCACCGACGCCGAGCGAGCGAGTCGACCGGTCCAGACGATCGCCTGCACCAGTCGGCCCGATTCCGCGACGATCGACACCGACTGCCGGTCGTGCAGCGCCGGGGGTGGCATCGGCAGGCCCGGCCCCAGCTTGATCGCGGCCCCCTCGGCTTCGGCGACGATCCGGCGGATCGCGTCGATGCCGGGCACCAGATCCTCGAGCCGCCACGACCGACGACCGCTCGACTCGTCTCGACGCGCCGGATCCAGATGAACCAGCGGACGATCGATCGACACCGCTTCGACGTCGTCCACGGTCGTCTCGATGCCGGCGTTGTACGACGTCATGAACGCCCGGACCGGATCGCGATCGACCCCGAGGCACGGCCCGCGCCTTGCCAACGCCATCGCATCGCCGCCGATGCCACAGCAGAGATCGAGCACCGGCTCGGATCCGAATCGCGTCGCCTTCCACGATGCCACCGTGCCGCTGGTCGCCTGTTCGACGCCACCTCGATCGAGCAGCAGTCGCGTCGAGTCCTCGAACTTCGCCACCCCCCGGCGGCGGGCTCCAGCGAGTTCGAGCGCCTCGGGGATCGGACCGTCGGGATGATCCCGACGGAGTCGCGTCACCGCGGACGGCGTCACGCCCGCCGCCTCGACCTCCGCGGCGGCGGCGAGCAGCGGACCCGCCGCCGGATCCGCAAGCGTCCGCCAGGCGTCGAGACGGTGATCGATCATCCGCGGATTCTACCAGTCCCGGGTCCGTCGATTTCAAGGCCGCGTGGAACCAGCGACGATACGGACGTCCTGCAACGGCGTTAGCATCTCGCTCCAACCCGGACGGCTCGCGACGACCGCGATCCCCCGAACCCCACGATTCCGACGACCTCGCCAATTCCTGGAGCGCCCCCACCATGCCCGACCTTCGATCCGCCGACGTGATGCGTGCGTCCGGAACCTTCGCCATCGCCGAGGGCGTCTTCCTCGTGCTCGGCGGCGCGATGCTGATCATCGCCCCGTTCGCCTCGGTGGTGCTGCTCACCCAGTTCACCGGCGCGTTCCTGCTGCTGGCCGGCATCGTCGGGACCATCCGGGCCGCCGGAAGCCCCTCGGGACAGCATGGCAGCGGCGCCGGAATCTTCGGACCGATCATCGCGGCGCTCGCGGGCTTCATCCTGCTTCTCGATCCGACGCTCTCCGCCGCCTTCCTCGCCAAGGTCCTCGGCGCGATTCTCCTGATCACCGGCGCGATGCAGATCGCGGCGGCGTGCGGGATGCGGGGACGCGACCAGTGGACCCTCATGCTCGGGGGCGGGATCCTCACCCTGGTGCTCGGACTCCTGGTCTTCATGATGCCCGGCGTGGCGATCCTCGTCTTCGCGGTGTTCACCGGCGTGCAGCTGCTCTTCCTCGGCGTCATGATGATTCGAGGCGGCAGCGAGATCCGGCGGGTCACCCCCCGCGCCTGACCCGCGACGAACCCCGGAGCCCTCATGTCCGTCCGTGATTTTCTGCGACATCACTACCGGCACTTCAACGCCGCGACGCTCGTCGACGCCGCGGAGGGCTACTGCGACCACCTTGCATCCGACGGCCGCATGATGGTGACGCTCGCCGGAGCGATGAGCACCGCCGAACTCGGCGTGTCCCTCGCCCGCATGATCCGCGAGGACAAGGTGCATGCGATCTGCTGCACCGGGGCGAACCTCGAAGAGGACGTCTTCAACCTCATCGCCCACGACCACTACGAACGGATTCCCGACTGGCGGGCGCTGACCGCGGCCGACGAAAAGGCCCTTCTCGACCGGCACCTCAACCGCGTGACCGACACCTGCATTCCCGAAGAGGAGGCCTTCCGGAGGATCGAAGGCCTGCTGGTCGAGGAATGGCGGCGACTCGCCGCGAGCGGGGAACGCGACTTTCCGCATCGGATCCTCTACCGGCTGATCCGCGAGGGACGACTCGACGAGTTCCACCAGATCGATCCGCGCGACTCCTGGATGGTGGCCGCGGCGGAGAAGGACCTTCCGATGTTCGTTCCGGGCTGGGAGGACTCCACCACCGGCAACGTGTTCGCCGCCCACTGCATCGCGGGCGACGTGGCCGATCCCACCCTGATCAAGGGCGGGATCGAATACATGATCGAACTCGCGGCGTGGTACACCGAATTCACCCGGGAGCGGTCGCTCGGTTTCTTCCAGGTCGGTGGCGGCATCGCCGGCGACTTCCCGATCTGCGTGGTTCCGATGCTGCATCAGGACCTCGGTCGGGGGAACGTGCCGCTCTGGGGCTACTTCTGCCAGATCGGCGATTCGACGACCAGCTACGGGAGCTACTCCGGTGCGGTCCCCAACGAGAAGATCACCTGGGGCAAGCTCGCCGCGGACACCCCGAAGTTCATGATCGAATCCGACGCGACCATCGTCGCCCCGCTCGTCTTCCAGTACGTCCTCGAATCCTGATCACGCGGACGGACGACGGAAGACCGCGCGGAACCGACGATTCGGCGGGTCCTCGTCGTCGATGAAGTCCTCCCACGATTCAAGCACCAGGCCGGCGGCCTCGAAGGCGGCGCATTCAACGCGACTGATCGGCCAGGGCGGACCCTCGAGATCGACGTCGACCTCGTCGTCGCGGCCCCGCATCACCGCGAGGAGCACACCGCCGGGGGCGACGCAGTCGGCGACCGGCCGGAAACCCGCCGCCCGGTCCGGCAGCGGGATCGCCTGCAGGGTGTACACCTCCAGCACCAGGTCGAACCGGTCGCGGTGATAGTGCGTCGGCAGTCCGAAGAGATCCCGGACCTCGTAGCGGACCGGGGAGTCCGGGTGCTTCCGCCGGCATCCGTCGATCGCCGACGTCGACACGTCGAATGCGGTCACGTCGAAGCCGAGCGCGGCGAGGGCTTCGGCGTCGTCTCCGAAACCGCACCCGAGCACCAGGGCGCGACCACCGGTCGGAATCCCGGGAATCTTCATCCCCGCCATGAAGTGCGGGTTCGGTTCGTCGTCCGCCCAGGGAACGAGCTCGGTCCGCCCGTCCGCGTCGCGGTACAGCGCTTCGAACCAGTCGCACGGTGCGCCGCGGGCCCGGGCGGCGCGCACGAGTCCGTCGATCTTCGTTCGCAACGCGTCTTGATTCATGGTTCGATCGTATCCGACGACCCGTTCAGGTTCCGCGAGCCGCGAGAATCTCCGCGAGCACCCGATGCACCAGTTTTGCGGCGAGGAAGTCGCAGGCCCAGTGGGCCGGATGCGGCAGCAACTCGACGACGTCGAAGGCGATCACGTTTCGTCGCGCCGCAAGACGAGCGACGAAGGCGTTCACGGTGCGCCAGTCGAGCCCGCCGGGCTCGGGCGTCCCCGTCGCCGGCATGATTCCGGAGTCGAACGCATCGAGATCGATCGTCAGGTACACGTCTTCGGGAACGAGATCGATCGCCCGGTCCATCCACGCGTCATCGGCCGCCTCGAGGATCTCATGCGCCGGGAACACCCGGTCGAGGTCCATGGTGTCGCGCTCGCTTCGGTCGATCGCGCGGATCCCGACCTGGACGATGTCCGCGACCTCGCGGGCCCGGGCCATGACGCAGGCGTGGTTGAACGGCGACCCGTGGTAGGACTCGCGGGTGTCGCCGTGGGCATCGATCTGAACGACCCCCAGTCGGTCGCCCCCCGATCGAACCGCCGCCGCGGCCGCGCGAATCGCTCCGATCGAGACCGAATGCTCCCCGCCGATCACGATCGGCATCGAACCACCCGCGATCACTTCCGAGACCACCTGCTTGACGATGTCCGCGAGCGTCGCGGGGTCGCCGTCGTGGAGAATCGGCGGCCCGGTGAGGATGCCGGCGCGATACGGTTCGATCAACGTCTCGAGATCGAAGAGTTCGACCTCCGCGCTCGCTTCGAGCAACGCCGCGGGCCCTCGATCGGCCCCCTTGTGCCAGGTGCTGGTCGCGTCGTACGGAACCGGAACGATCACCGCCGCCGGAATCCCTTCCGGCGGATCGACCCCCAGAAATCTCGGAAGGACGGATTCGTCTTGATCGTTCATGGCGAGATGATTCCGGCCGGGAGAAGGGCTTGACGTCCCGAAGTGTACGATCGGTCGAACGCGGCCACCGAAACCGCGGGGTCACGATCACGCCCTCCGGCCATGTCGGATAGATTCGGGGCATGAACGCCGCCCCCGGGACCGGACCGACCATCCGCCAGTCCACCATCATGATCATCGCCACGAGTTTCGCGGCGTTCCTTTCCGGCCTGGCGGCGCTCTACTTCGTCTACGCCGACCGAGCCGGCGGACGAGCCGTCGACTGGCTCTCCGGCCGCGAGGAGGCCCTCGGCATCTCCATCACGGGGGTCTGGACGGTGATCCTCCCAGCGCTGGGCGTCGCGATCACCATGCCGCTCATCGTCTGGCTGCAACGACGCTTCTTTCCGGGAACCGAAGGCACGGGAATCCCCCAGGCCATCGCGGCGATCCAGATCGGCGAGCGCCCCGAGCGCGGCCTCATGCTCTCGGTTCGGATCGCCATCGGGAAGATCCTCCTGTTGAGCATGGCCCTGATCTCCGGAATCACGGTCGGACGGGAGGGCCCCTCCGTCCACGTGGCCGCGTGCTGCATGCATCTCAGCCGCCGATTCTGTCGTTTCCATCCATGGCTCGTCCAGCGGGGCCTGATCCTCGCCGGGTCGGCCGCGGGCATCGCCGCGGCGTTCAACGCACCGGTCGCCGGCGTGATCTTCTGTTTCGAGGAGGTGGGCCGGATCTTCGACAAGCAGAGCGCCACCGCGATCATCCGGACCGTGGCGATCGCGTGCCTGGTCGGCGTGGTCTTTCTCGGCGACTACGAGTTCTACGGATCGAGCAACAGCGGCGCCGGTCTGCCGCTTTCGATCGACGGCGATCTCGACGCCTGGCTGCTCGAACTGCGGCAGTGGATCGCGGTGCCCGTGGTTGGAATCCTCGGTGGTTTCCTCGGCGGGTGGTTCGGTCGCGGCGTGGTCGGGGGCAGCCGACGCCTCGCGCCGTTTCTCATGGCGAATCCGCTCCGCACCGGAATCGTGCTGGGGCTGGTGCTGGCCGCCACCGGTGTCCTCTCCGGCGGGTCGAGTTACGGCGGAGGCCACGACCAGGCGGAACGGATGCTCGAGACCGCGGCGGCGACCAACGCCCCCATCGCGACCTGGAGCGATCCGCTCGGCAAGGCCGTCGCGAGCTTCACCAGTCTCATCAGCGGCATCCCCGGCGGACTCTTCGATCCGAGCCTCGCGGTCGGCGCCGGTCTCGGGCAACTGACGCACGGCTTCTTCGAGGGCACCATCGCCCCCGGGATCGGCCTTCCCGAATTCATGCTGATCTTCATGGCCGCCTACTTCGCGGGCGTCGTGCAGAGTCCGATCACCGTGTTCGCCATCCTCTTCGAGATGACCGGCGCCTACGGGATGATCCTGCCCCTCATGTTCGCGGCCGCCCTCGGGGCGGCGGTGGCCAGCCGCATCTGCGAGCCCTCGATCTACGAGGCCCTGGCCGCCTCGTTCCTCGAGGCCAAGGGCGTTCGAACCGAGCCGCGGACCGGTTGATCCCGGTCATCCGTGGGAACGCCCTCAGCCGGGATCCGTCTCGAGGTAGGTGTACCCATCGAGGCCCGCCTCGAAGGCGTTGACCATCTCCCGGCTCTCCCGCGTGGTCATCGAGCCTCGATGCACCGAACCCTCGCATTCCCTGCGAATCGCCCTGGTCATCGAGGCCGAGTCGTACTGCATGTAGCCGAGGACCTCTCGCACGGTGTCGCCTTCCACGATCTCCTCGATCCACCACCGTCCCGAATCGTCGACTCGGACGTGGACGACGTGGGTGTCGCCGAAGAGGTTGTGGAGATCACCGAGGGTCTCCTGATACGCGCCGACGAGGAACGCACCGAGGAGATACCGCGCCCCCGCCTCCAGTTCGTGCAGCGGGAGCCATCGCTTCACGTCCTCGCGGTCGATGAAGCGATCGACCTTGCCGTCGGAATCACAGGTGAGATCGGCGAGCGTGCCTCGTCGCGTCGGCGTCTCGTCGAGGCGGTGGATCGGCATGATCGGAAACACCTGTTCGATCGCCCAGCAGTCCGGCAGGGACTGGAACACCGAGAGATTGCAGAAGTAGACGTCGGTCAGGAGTTCGTCGAGCTCCGCGAGTTCCTCGGGAACCGGGTCCAACGACGTCGCGAGCTCGCGGGCACGGAGCGCAAGGGTCCAGAAGATCCGTTCCACTTCGGCCCGATGCTCGAGCGACATGTAGCCCAGCGTGAACAGCGTGAGCGCCTCGGCTCGCGCACTCTCGGCGTCGTGCCAGCACTCCAGCAGGTTCTCCGCGTCGATCCGTCGCCACGCATCGAAGAGGTCGACAAGCGGGCGGGCGGGTTCCTCTCCATCCCTTCCTCGGAGGTCCTCGAGGTCCTCG
>Ga0315320_10003754_pt1 | contig 12440 bp, 11 predicted proteins | sample M140m21515metaG_FD_203458 | JGI IMG/M metagenome (GOLD analysis project Ga0315320, IMG submission 203458) | Ammonia-oxidizing marine archaeal communities from Monterey Bay, California, United States - M1 40m 21515 | ecosystem: Environmental > Aquatic > Marine > Coastal | place: USA: California...
GAGTTCCGCGACTGAAGTAGATCGATATAAGCATCATCCCAGTTTGGCTTCTTGCGGTGTTGTCCGAGGTCCTTCAGGAGCTCAGCGACCCGGCCAGGTTCGATCCTGTCCTCGAGGTAGAGGATGATCAGCATGCGAACAGCTTCAAGGTCCAGGGGCTGCGATCCACACTTTCCGGGTGCTGAGCAGCATCTGTTGAGGCCATCCTCGAGCACAGCCATGGCGTTGATGCGCTGACCCCGTCGCTTCCGAATGCGGCTCAAGAGCTTGACCAGACTCATGTCTCGACTGGAGTCTTTGAGCAGTGCTGCTGTCTTTGTGTCTGCCTCCTCATCTCGGCCGAGAATAAAGAGCAGCTGAGCCTCGGCACTCCGCATCATGATCTGCTCATGGGGATTCTTGCTGGCGTCGAGCGCCTCGAGGATCTTGATGTGTGCCTCCTCGGCGCGTCCGAGACTGCTCAGTACCTGGACCATCATCATGGCCGTGTGATTGGCGCCTATTGCTTGGTGACCAACGGTCTCACCAAACTGCAGGAGTTCCGAGGCTGCGGCATGAAGCTCTCCTGCTGCTATGGCAGCCCGTGCGCGCTCGTAGCGGGCAACATCGTCTTGTCCTGCAAAGGGAGTCAGAGCCTTCATGGCACCTGCAGCATTACCAGTGTCAGTCAGCAGAGCAGCAGCTGCAAATTCTGGCCCCAGAGCCAGAAGCCGCTCCCTGAGCTGGTCAGGGTAGGCCTCCACCATCAGGGCATAGCGAAGTCGTGGATCGTCGGGAGGCAGCGACCAGATTGGATCGTCTCCTACAGGGCCAGTGTCTGCAGGAGTCTTCTTCGGTTTTGGCTTTGGCATCGCCTCGCGACCCAGTCTCCGGGCTCCCCGAAGCTGCTCTGCTGTGGCGCCGAAGTCTCGCGCTAGGCCCAGGTGTTCTTCGCCCCCCTCGCGATCGCCCGCGCTGTACCGTGCCCGGGCTTCTTCCAGGTTGGCTTCGATGAGACCGGTCTGAGCGCGCAGCATCAAGCCTGCGGCATCAGGGTGGTCGAGTCCGTCTAGCAGCCATCGCGCCTCGTGGTACTCCTCTTCAGCGATCAGTCGCTCGGCCTTCTTGGCCTTAGCGGCAGGATCAGTTCCAAACAGTTGTCCAAAGAAGCCCATCAGTCTTCATCCTCTTGTGTGGCGGCATCAGCATACCGGCGAAATTCATCAAGGAAGGCCAGAGATTTGGTGTCGGCCTTGTCGACATACAACACGCCATCGAGGTGATCGCATTCATGTTGCGCCACGACGGCCTCGAAGCCATCGAGGTGTCGAATAAAATGTTGGCCAGTATGATCGTAAGCTTCGACGCGTACACCGGTGGGTCTAGAAACGTCGCCTCGGAGATCGGGAACACTCAAGCACCCCTCCGTTGTGATCATTTCATCTTCGGTTGTTGGCGTCAGCACAGGATTGATCCAGGCCTCGAACCCTTCCTCAGGATCAAGGCACAGGATCACGAGACGCAGGCTTTGATGAACCTGTGGTGCGGCGAGGCCGACACCGTCGTATTCGACCACTGTATCCAGCATATCGGCGATTAAGTCGGCAACCTCAGGGGAGGTGATTTGCTCGACAGGAATAGGGTCTGCGACCCTGCGAAGGATAGGATTGCCCATGCGGGCTACTTTAAGGATGGCCATGTGAGGGCCTTATCCTGTTGCATAGGACTTGCGGGTTGGGTAAAAACAAGGCTGCAGCGATAGATGACCGAATCTAAAGGAGCTGAGCATGGCTGATGTAGCAGAGAAATGGGAAGACAACATCAACGGCGAGGCCACTATCAATGGCCAACGCGTATCGTTCTACGTCGATAAAGAGTGCATTCTCTGCTCGGTGTGTTCAGACGCTGCGCCGAATAACTTCCGCATGAGCGACGATGAAGATCACGACATCTGCTACAAGCAGCCGAGTGATGATGAAGAGCTCGCTCAGTGCTACGAGGCGCTCGAGAACTGCCCAGTAGAGGCCATCGGCGACGACGGATAGTCACCAGGGTGGCTGCCCTGCATTGACGGTTCGTCGAAAACGCTGGTAGCGTGCCTCCTCAGGAGAACGCGATGCGCATTCTTGTAGTTCTGACAGCACTGATGTGTTCGCTGCCCGTGTGGGCGCTGAATGCCCATGAGATGCCCGAGAGTGCGCACACTGTCGGCAAGGGCAATGCTCAGGCACATCTGGGTCTCGGCCAGTCGTCGTACGGCCTGACCGACAACATAGATCTGCGCAGTCGAGTGATGGCTCAGTTCTTCGGCTTCAACGCGCAGCTCAAGGTCGCTCTGATTCAAGAAGAAGACATGGCGCTCAGCATAGAGCCTCTGGTCTGGGCGGAGTGGCCGTGGGCGACCATGGGCTTCGGCTCTTACTCAGCGGGTGCGCATCTGCGTCACTCGATGCGGGTTGGGACGAAGGGGCGACTGAACCTCGGCGTCGGGGCCATCTACGACCGCCTCAAGGTTGCACTCCAGTTCTCTGATGGCTGGGGCGGGCCAGACAAGGGCTTTGGTGGAGACTGGTGGTACTCACTCACGCTGTACAGATCACCGCAGATGTATGGTCACAAGGCGACCGACATCTCTGAAGGCGAGCTGTACCAAGGGTGGGTCTTCGAGGGAGTGCGTGTCCCGATAAACGTGGGCTATGAGCACATGCTTTCGGATCGAAGCAGCTTCAACTCTGTGGTCCGCTTTCACCCCATGAACCTCATCAATGAGGGTGGCTGGTGGCTCGAGGTTCAGCCCACCTATGTCACTCGGATGGGTGAGCGTGCCCGTCTGGCACTGGGCGTGAATCTCATTGTTCCCGGCAATCCTATGCCCATCAGAGACGAGGGTGTCAGCGACTACGTGGACAACGCGAAGTCGAATCTTCATCCACGGTTCTGGGAGGCTCTGCTGCCGAATACTCCCGTCTTGCCGCTGCCCTATGTGGGCATCTACTGGGTGCTCTGAAGAAGCTCAGCGTCCAAACAGCTGTTTTTCGAGCTCCCTCAACTCACGCTGCGCTTGGGCTGCCAAGATCGCCTGATCTGCCTGATCGGGGACCGTGACGTCCATGTCTATCTTGCGATCGATGGCCCACGAGATGTCTCCTTTCTCTAAGCCTAAGCGAAGCTCACCCAGTCGCTGACCTTGATCGTGAGACCGAACCCACACAGCATCGCTGTGTCGGAATGGAGGATCAAAGCTGCGGTGATGGGCTGTGTCGATCACAAGATCGACCTCATGGGACTGCAGCAAGGACTTTGTCGCCGCTGTTGCCCCGTGATTGAAGAGCACGACCAGATCAACCTGGTCGCCCAGCGTGGTCAGTACATCGGCTGCACGCTTCTCTGGATCTCCTCGAGAGTAGCCAGGTGTCGCGATGCTGATGTGTCCTGGGTGGGACACACCCGTGATGCCTACCGTTAGGCCTCCTTGCACGATGATGGTGTGCGTGACGATCCCTGGACCCGACAGGTTCGCGCTCACCATGGGCAGATCGGGAGGTCCATCCTCCATTCGAGAGAGGCCGATGAGATCATCGAACCCGACATGAACAGCGTCCACACCGATCTGCTGTAGGCCTGCCACCATCCAGCGATTCTTGACGGACGCATCGGCCATCGGGCTGCCATCCAGCGTCCGGCCATCGTCGAGCCAGTAGCCACCGTTGAGGATGATGCCAGGCGATGATGCCTCGATGTAGGCTGCGGCCCTCGGCAGTCCGCCTCTTGGGTTGTCCGGACATCCACACGGGGCGAGATCGCCCTTTTGCTCAGCTGTGTAGTAGAGCACCAGGCTCGCATCATCAGGTGCGGCCAGCCGATCAGCGATGCTGCCCTCGGCTAACCACTCTGACCTCAGGCCATCATCGCCAGTGGCAATGCGCGGAAGCACAGGGCTCGGAGATTTGATGCATGCAAACAGGAGCCAGAACATGGGCACAGCCTACAGCGCGCGATAAATTTTCGCCTGCCCCTCATGATCTGTGGCTGGCATTCCGTAGACCTCACTGAGCCCAACGGAGAGAGGTCATGAGCTACGCCACCGTACCCCACATTGTTCGCCCGAAGCAGGTCGCAAGACATCTGAGTCGGGTAGCGACCGAGGGGTCAGCGGCATGCATGACGTCCAGCTATCTGCGGGTCCCAGGGACCTTCGATTGGAGTGCGGATGACGGGTCCCTGACCTTTGTCGGACGAGAGTCGACCCTCAGCCGTGTTGCCCGCATAGAGTCGGGTCAGAGTGTCCGCATTGACTACCGACACGACACCGACAACCTTGTCTTTTTTTCACGCATCACGGAGCATCTGGAGTCTGGGTTTTGGCGTCTGAGCCGCCCCAGGACAGTCCAGCGGCTCACGCGACGCGGTAACGATCGCCAACCGCTTCCGGAATCTGCCGGTGTGCGGTTGGCCATGATGACCAACCAAGGCTTCCAGTCCTATCCGGTCGCTGATCTGTCGAGCGGGGGCGCTGCAGTTCGGTACGACGCGCGGGAGATCGGCCTCTGGGTCGGTCGTCGCATCACGGTGTGGCTGGAGATTGGTTCGGTAAAGGGTGTGCCGATAACTGTAGAGATTCGGCATGTCTCTAGGCGGGGATGTAAGCCAGGACACAAGCTCGCAGGGGTGCGTTTTGTGGACCCAGGCTTGGATGCTCGTCGCGCCATCGACACCATGTTGTTCGACGGCTGATTTTGGGGCTGGTCCTGTCTTTTTCGGGGGCGTTTAAGACAAGGCCAGCACCCTCAATCGCGCTGCAGACTTGAGTCTGCTTGATGGTCATCTGTGGTCATCACCTGCATACTGTGTAGAGCAGGCAACAGATGCAGAACCTCATCACTGATACCTCGGCCGATAGTCGGCGGACCGCGTCCAATGTAGGGCTGACGGTGTTGTTCGTGATGCTCTTGGGAGGCTGTCAGGCTGAGCTGCCAGACTGCTATGACGGGTTCATCAAGCAGGAAGATGGTCGCTGTGTTGCTGATGGCGAGCGCGGTCAGGCTGTGGATCTCGACCTCGACGATACGGGTGTAGAGCCCCAAGGAGACACCGCCTCACCTGATGTGATCTTGGGACCATGTGAGGCGCCCGTGGATCTGCCGACCGATCCCATTGCCGAGATTGGTGAGCTGTCTTTGATTGAAGATACCGTGGGCCCTCCCTCCATTATGATGGAGTTGGTGCAGGTCCGGCTGCAGCCGGAGCGCGAGATGCTCTGGGGCGTGGGGCATGGCGGACTCTTTGGGTTTGATATCTCGGACCCCGCCACACCTACTCTCGTGTTTCAGGCCCCCGAGAGTGGGCATGGTCGTTACTACAACCTCTGGCTGCCAGGAGCAGATGATCTGGAGCAAGAGGTCATCTACACGACTCACAGAGATCAAGGCTTGTGGGTCATCGATACGGCGTCCTTGGATGCGCCTGAAGAGCTCGCGTCCTGGGGCTACAGGGGTCTTGCTGGGATGGATGCAGTGGGTGACTTTCTGTACATTGCTCAGCACGGCGGCGAAGTGTTGACTCTGGACATCAGCGACAGGCGTGCACCTGTTGAGCAGTCTGTGGTCGAGGGAATGTCTGCTGGCTGGACCGTCAAGGGTCGACCGGGGGTGCTGTACGGTGCAGACAATGTGGACGGTGTCGTGGTTTTTGATCTCAGCGATCCGTCGGCGCCGCTGGCCGTCGGATCCGTTGACGTCGGTGGTGGTGTTCAGGCGCTCGCGCTGAGCGGCAATACGCTCTACGCAGCCGCAAGCTCAGCCGGTGTAGTGGCGCTCGATATCAGCGATCCTCTACATCCGGTTTGGTTGGATACCTGGGTGGCCGGAGAGTCGGTTCAGGACATTGCAGTGGACGGGAGCACCCTGTGGGCAGTGACGCAGCAGTCGGTGGTCGCCATCGACATCGCGGATCCAGGCAGGCTCAGCCCCATCTCCAGCCGCGAGACGCCGTTCTGGTCTATGGCGATTGATGCTGTTGACGGCGAGGCTTGGGTGGGCGACTGGGGTGCTGTTCGTGGCTATGAGCGGGTGCCGGATACGCTCGCTGCAGACCTCTCCATGGGTGCCTCAGAGCTGCTGCTGCCAGACTCTGGCCAGACTCTGGTTCCACTCAGAAATCGCGGCTCCGCTGAGCTCCACGTTATCGGACTCGAGGCGAGTGAGGATGCGCTGGATGTCTCGATCAGCCAGACGAGTCTGGCTCCAGGCGAGACGGTAATGCTCGATGTCCGCGCTACGGCTGAGGTCTCGGGTGCAACGGTCTGTGTCGCGACTAATGATCCGGATGCTCCGATACAGGAACTGACCATTCATGCTGGCAGCGGCAGCAGTACAGGAAGCATAGGGTCGATGGCGCCAGACTTTGTCTTGGTGGACTTAGGCGGCGAGTATCACAGCCTCTCAGACATGATCGGTCATCCTGTGGTCCTGGTGTACTTCGCGACCTGGTGACCTGTCTGTGCGTCTGAGGTCTCAGACATACAGAACAGCATCTACGCGGAGTATGAGGACCGGGGAGTCGTTGTGTGGGGAGTCGCGTCAGCGGATCCGCCGCGTGATCTGAATGACTACGCCGATACCCTAGGGCTCACTTTTCCCATCTTGCTCGACGAGGGCGGTGTGGTTCATGCGGACTATGCGATGGCCAGCGCATTTCCGTCTGCGGCCTATCCGCAAGACTGGGTGATTGGTCCAGATGGCAGGATCGCCTACGCCAACAATGCATTTGAGCCGGATGAGATTCGTCTCGTGCTCGATATGTTGCTGGAGTGAGCGGTCACCTCAGCAGTGCAGCGATGCGCTGGATCGGCCGAGCGGCCGCTGCAATGTGGGTGTCGAGGTAGCGCAGCGGATCGGTCTTTGCGAGCATCTCCATGCGTCCACGTGGCCGGCTGTTGACCTCGATGAGCCAGGGCTCCTCCTGTGTGTCGAGGACCAAGTCTATGCCGGCCTCGAGCATCCATTCAGCCTCGTCTAGACGATCCATGGCTGCTGTAATGGTGGTGGTCACTGCAGTGATTCGAGTAAGGGTGTTCTCGCTCAAGACACGCGGACCGGCTGCTACCTCTGCACCTCTGGCGGCATTGGCGACGGTGTCTACCCGGCTCTGCCTGACTACAGGTACACCCTGAACCCACTCTCCGGCGGGTGTCTTCTGGACCAGCACACGGACGGTTCGAGATGCCCACCCCGCTGGAGGCGCGATGGCGCGCTGGAGAATGCTGGGGTCTGGTCGATCTGGGACTACTCCGGGCAGGTATTCGGGCAAGTCACTCCCTGGACTGACCCGAGTGACCCCGAGCCCGAGTGCGCCAAAGCGTGGCTTCAAGAAAGCCGAGCCCCACTGCTCCAGTGTGTCGCTGAACCGCGCTGGATCACCCTCAACCTCCGGCATTCGTACACCGAGCTCAGCGAGGCGCTCTTGGCTCAAGAGCTTGTCCCGGCACAGCATGGTGAACGAGAGACTGTTTCCCATTCTCAGGCTTCCGAGGCCTGCACGAATCTCAGCAAAGCGGTCAGCGCGAAGCTGGCTTGGAAATCGATCATGGGCCGCATCGATGCTGGCGGAAGACACCGGCACCCAGCCGGCCCGTGTTGCGCGAAAGCCCGTCATCTTCCCGCCCTGAATGGTGTCTCCGAAGATCACATCGATGCCTGCCTCTGCGAGGTGGAGGGCTGCCCGGCCGATGGGGCGCTTCGGTGGCGGTGTGCGGGGGCGTTTTCCATCTGATGGTACAAGAACGCCGATGGTAATCTTGGATCTCATAGGGCCACCCTAATTGTGTCCGAGCGTTGAGTCCTAAACCGGGTGAAGTGTGGGTGTGGATACAGCATCAACCATCATCATTCTGCTCTCGGTCGTCGTCGTGATCTTGCTGATCCAGGCGCGGTGGAGAGGCGGTGCTGGCCACAGGCGGGCTGTCGCCCGGGCTCGGCGGGCAGGGGCAGGCGAGCAGGATGCGGAGGCCCTGCTGGAGGCAGAGGGCTACCGAATCATCGACAGGCAGGTCCGCTGCTTGTGGTGGATAACGGTCGATGGAGACGAGGAGGAAGTAGAGCTGAGGGCCGATCTCTTGGTGGAGCGCGATGGTGAGCGCTTCATCGCAGAGGTCAAGACAGGCCGGCACGCGCCCGATCCAGCTTTTCCCTCAACACGACGTCAATTGCTCGAGTATCGACTGGCCTTCGACCCGTATGAGGTACTTCTGGTCGACGTCGAGGCGGGCACAATCTACGCTGTAGAGTTCCCTCGTGCTCTGGGTGGATAAGGGGGGGTATGGGTCGTCCTCGTAAATGGCTGCTTGCTCTGCTCGTCCTCCTGTATGGGCTGGTGAGTGCTGGACCTGCCTGGCAGGCGGTCTCAGGGGCCAAGCATGCGCGGGACTTCGCCACATACCACTATGCGGCTGACGCAGTCCTCGATGGTGCTGATCCCTATGACACGACTGATCTCAGCAAGCGGGCGCGCAAGGACCGCACACGAAAGAAGGTCCATCCTTACTTCTATCCGCCGCCCTTTATCCTCTCTATGCTCTGGTCTCCGAGCTTTGAGCTCTCCGAGTCTTACAAGCTCTTCTTTGGACTGAACCAGCTTGCTTGGCTCGGGCTCATTGCGGTCTTTCGGCTCTGGTTTAGGGCGCCGTGGATGGTCATAGGTGTCCTCTGTCTCGGGTTTACACCGCTCACCGACAACGCAAAAATGGGGCAAGCAAACCTTCTGGTCCTGCTCGCAGCGGTCTCTGGTCTGTGGTTGAGATCGGGCGCTCTCGTGGGTGTGGCTGCGATGGCAAAGATGTCCCCCGCACTGTTTCTGTTTGGCTTTGCAGCTTCCGGGGCATGGCGGGCGGTTGTTGCAGCCATTGGCTTTGCTGTGGGCTCATCCATAGTCGCGCTGACAGTGATCGATTTTGATACTCAGTGGCGCTTCTATACCGAGATTCTTCCTGGCTTCTCGACGGGCAACTACCACGGGCTGACCGTGCGCATTGGGCTTCCAGCCAACCACTCGATTCCTGATCTCTTCAATCAACTGTGGCCCGGCCCGGACAGGCACACCTTGAGTGCAGCGGCGGCGATGTACAGCAAGGCTGTGAGCCTCAGCTTGCTGGCTGTCTTGGTGTGGATCGCACGGATACGTCGCGATGCACTCGGTGATGCCGGTACCTTTGGGGCGCTCTCCGTGTTGATGCTGATCACACCGGTCTACACATACGAGCACCACCTCGCGATGGCAGTCTTTCCTGCAGCAGTGGTGGGCACTGCACTGCTCGAGGGCCGATTGGGGCGTCCAGGATGGCTCGTGGGGCTTCCGGCGCTGTTCTTCACTGCTTGGCCGCTGTATGCGCTCAGGCCAGCTCAGAAGCTGCTGCCTGAGCTTCACTGGTGGATCCAAGAGTCCAAATTTATTGGCCTGATAGGGCTGGGCATTCTCTGCGTGTTCACCGCCCTCAACAGCCCAAGGCGGGACTGACCATGGGTCGCTTTACGCTCAAGACTGACTTCAGCCCTGCGGGCGATCAGCCTGAGGCCATTGAGGCCCTGTGCTCAGGTCTCGATCAAGGGCTCGGCCATCAAGTCCTCTTGGGTGCTACCGGAACCGGCAAGACCTTCACAATGGCTCACTTGATCGCGCATGGTGATCGGCCCACCTTGGTGCTCAGCCACAACAAGACCCTCGCGGCTCAGCTGTATGGAGAGCTCAAGGGACTGTTTCCGGACAACGCGGTCGAGTATTTCGTCAGCTACTACGACTACTACCAGCCCGAGGCTTACGTTCCATCGTCGGACACCTACATCCAGAAAGATCTGCTCATCAACGAGCACATCGACAAGCTCCGACATCGGGCCACCAAGTCTCTGCTCGAGCGCAAGGATGTGATCATCGTCAGCTCGGTGTCCTGCATCTATGGCCTGGGCTCTAAGGAGGCCTATGACGGGATGCTCATTCGGATCGAGAAGGGTGATGACTGGCCGAGAGCAAAGCTATTGCGGGCGCTCGTCGAGATTCTCTACAGTCGCAATGATCATGACTTTCATCGCGGGACCTTCAGGGTTCGCGGTGATGTAATTGAGATCTTTCCGGCATCCGAGGATGAGATAGCGATTCGAGTCGAGCTGTTCGGTGATGAAGTAGAGCGGATCAGCCTGGTCGACCCACTTCGTGGTACGCGTCTTCAGGATCTCGAGCAGGTCGCTATTTATCCAGCGAGTCACTACGTCACGCCAAAGGACCAGCTCGATCGGGCGCTGGGGCACATCGAGGAAGAGCTCAAGGATTGCCTGTACGAGCTCAACTCCTTTGGAAAGCTGCTGGAGGCCCAACGCTTAGAGGAGCGAACAGGCTTTGATCTCGAGCTCATCCGTGAGACGGGGCGCTGCAAAGGCATCGAGAACTACAGCCGCCATCTCTCTGGCCGTGAGCGAGGCGAGCCGCCGCCGACCCTCATCGAGTTCTTCCCCAAGGAGTGGCTGCTCCTCATCGACGAGAGTCACGTCACCGTTCCCCAGGTGGGCGGAATGTACAAGGGGGATCGCAGCCGAAAGGAGACCCTCGTAGATCATGGGTTCCGACTGCCCTCTGCCCTCGATAATCGGCCCCTGAAATTTGAGGAGTTCGAGGCCCTGCTCGATCAGGTTGTCTACGTCTCTGCGACACCGCGAGATCACGAGCTTCAGAAGTCAGAAGGCGTCATTGTGGAGCAGATTATTCGACCGACGGGTCTCTTGGATCCGGTGGTGGAGGTTCGCCCCGTCACCCACCAGGTGGATGATCTTCTGGGAGAGCTCCGACTGGCCGCAGAGAAGGGAGAGCGCGTACTGGTGACGGTACTCACCAAGCGCATGGCTCAGGAGCTCACGGACTACTACCGCGAGCTGGGTATTCGGGTCCGATATCTTCACTCAGACATCGACACACTCGAGCGAATGGAGATCATTCGCGACCTTCGAAAGGGCGAATTTGATGTGCTGGTGGGCATCAATCTCCTCCGTGAAGGACTCGACATTCCAGAGGTCGCCTTGGTGGCCATCTTGGATGCAGACAAGGAAGGGTTTCTACGCAATCGAACGAGTCTCATCCAGACCATGGGACGCGCGGCAAGAAATGTGGATGGGCGGGCCATCTTGTACGCAGAGCGAGTGACGGCCTCCATGACTGCAGCCATCGATGAGACGGATCGGCGCCGAGCGAAACAGCACGCCTACAACCTCGAGCATGGCATCACCCCTGAGACGATCCGGAAGGCGGTCGACTCTCCTCTCGATGAGCTCCTTCGGGCAGGTAGCTTGAGCGTCGAGAAGACCCGGACGGTGGCCGAGCAGGCGGCAGCCAACAAGACCACCAATCCCGAGCAAGAGATAGCGCGCCTGAGGAAGCAGATGAAGGCTGCGGCCTCGAAGCTCGAGTTTGAGCGCGCCGCTGAGATTCGAGACCTGATTCGTGAGCTGCAGGCCCTCGTCATCGGTGCCTAGCCGAGCGCTTCGATCACCCGGTTGAGCCTGTCCTGACCCCAGAACAGCTGCTCGCCCACCACAATCGTCGGAGCTCCGCAGGCCCCAGCGGCTGCAGCGTCTTCTGTGTTGGCTCTCAGTATCGCCTTGATCTCGGGCTCTTGAGTGCGTGCAATCAGCGCTGGACCATCGTGGCCAGCCTTCGTCAGCGCCTCAGCGAGGGCAGCATCATCGTTGAGATCAACGCCATCGACCCATGCTGCTCTATAGATGTCTTGTGTGGTGCTTGGGTCGATGATCGCCACCCGCCCTGCAGTCACTGTGCGCATGGGGAAATTGGGAGAGAAGTTGAAGGGTACTCCCCACCATTTGGCCCAGTCATGGAGGTCGCGAAAGACATATGTACGCCGGGCTTCTCCAAAGGTGAAGATGGGCACATTGGCGGTTCCGACCACCTTGAAGAGTGCGCCGAGCAGCATGGGCTTCCAGTTCAGTTCGACATTTCTCTCAGCACAGAGTCGCTCAATCTGAGTCGCAGCCAAGTAGGAGTAGGGACTCGAGAAGTCGTGAAAGAAGGTCAATGAGGTGCCGGAAGATGGCTCGGCTGGGGGCAAGTAAGCGGGGGAGCCACCGAGGGCTTTTTCAACCAGGTGCATTCGGTCTTGACCCCACCACAGGGTTCCATCAACCTCAAATGTGGGGACCCCAAAGACGCCCGACTGGGATGCATGTGCAGTATTTGCGCGCAGCGCGTCCTTGATGGCTGGCGTCAGGTCGTCTGTGAGTGAGAGGCCGTGAGCTTGGGCGATGGGGCCGAGAATGGCTGGGTCATTGATGTCTTGATCCTCGACCCAGTAGGCCCGGTACAGGGCCTTGCTGATGGACACCCGAGCAGCACCGCTGGCGGCAGTGATGAGCCGCATGGCGGTCACCGATCGCTGAGGATGGCGTGGGTTGTGGTGAAACTCTGCG
>Ga0315320_10003758_pt1 | contig 12436 bp, 10 predicted proteins | sample M140m21515metaG_FD_203458 | JGI IMG/M metagenome (GOLD analysis project Ga0315320, IMG submission 203458) | Ammonia-oxidizing marine archaeal communities from Monterey Bay, California, United States - M1 40m 21515 | ecosystem: Environmental > Aquatic > Marine > Coastal | place: USA: California...
CTCAATAGCGTCGAGCGCGATCGTTTCTGATGAATCTGAAGCCCGAGGTGTAAGCAACCTCGGGCTTCGTTCGTTTATCCCCCAGAAGGGGCCAATAAGGGCTCCCCTAAAAACCGGCCTTCAACCTTAGTTATCAAGGCCGCTCTCAACATTGGGAATTATGCAAATCCGTTTTGACAGCCTCTTTGCCCTCCACGCGTTGTCCAATGGCCACCAGGAAGGCAAACTGAACATGATGGGGACTGGTTTGCGCTGGACCCCTGGGGCTACCCAGCCCACTCTGCTGCGTTACAATGGATTGTTCCCTGGAACCAGCAAACTCCCTCGGAGGATTGAATCATGATCGTACGCTGCCTTATTTTGACCGCCGCCTTCTTCTCTGGCACTGCATTTGCGCAGGATGCTGAAGAGCCAAAGGTCGTCTACAAGTCACGTACAGAGATCGATTTCGAGGGTGTCGAAGTGGATGGTGAGCTCGTGAAGCCACAAGGTGCGTTGTTGCTCGACCGCAAGCGCGCCAACTTCAACCCGCTCATCAAGCTTCGGACAGACTTTGACGACGAGATGGATAAGTCCGTCGACGAGGTCAAGTAACTCCGCTGGAATCCAACATCACGAGTGACTCACTCGTGGACGAATCTAAGGAACACCCATCATGGCGAACGAAGCCAACGGCAACATTCGGCTGACCTTCGAGATTTCGAACGGAGACAACCTTCTCCGTCGCGAAGAGATTTCAGCAGAGAGCGTAACCATCGGACGCGGACCCGCGGCCATGCTGCGCATCGACGACGAAGCACTTGCAGACCTGCATGCTGTGGTCAACGTCAAGGAAGATGGCACAGTCCAGCTCCTTGACCTCGGCAGCCCTACAGGTTCACAGGTCAACGGCGATGCCGTGACTGGAAATGCGGACCTCACAACTGGTGACGTCATCAGTGTAGGCCCCATTACGATTGCTCTCACCATCGAGGCTCCGGCCGAGGTGGTGGAAGAAGCAACCCAGCCCGTGCCTCCAGAGGAAGACGAGGTCGAGCAGACCGATCAGGTTCCAGAGGCTGTGACTGCAGCAGCTGCTGCTCAAGCTGTCGCTGACGAGTCCATTGCCGACGCTGGCGAAGACGTGATGGCGTTCATCATGCGCTCAGGCACAGCGAGCAGCGATGCTGGTGTGGACAGAAAGAAGGCGAAGATCCTCGAGGTCGCAGAGATCTGGGCTGACTCCGTCATGGATGTCAAGCACTACCCCAAGGGTAGCCAGAACATTCCAATCGGCTCTTCTACCGGATACCGCTGGCGCTTTATTGGCCTCCCAATGGGCTGGGTTCCACCAAGCTTCGCCAGACTGGCATGGGTGCTCGCGCCGACCCTCTCTGAGGCCACGGAAGAGCGCCGAAACGACTTCTATGTCCCACCAGAAGATCTCCCACACGACGACTTCGTCATGTTCGAGAATGCTGGCGACCATTTTGTATTCAACATGTCGGACAAGTGGTCCGGGTTTGTTGACATCGGCGACCAACGGCACACCTTCCAGGACTTGATTGAGTCCGGTAAGGCCTCTGCAAACGGTCCCGGCGCCTACCAGGTCCCTATCGACGATGACACCCGTGTCGTCGCTGACCTCGGAAATGTCATCTTCTTCAGCCAGATGGTTGCTCCTGGAGCCCAAGTCGCCAAGCGTGGCGGTGGCGACAAGGATCCACTGTTCCTCGGTCTGATGTCCTTCATGACCTTCTTGCTGGCCATGATTCTGGTCATCTTCCTGAACTCTCCTCCTCCAAGCGAGAGCGAGATCATGGAAGTACCAGATCGTTTCGTGGAGATGCTCCTCGAGCAGCCCGAGCCAGAGCCACAGAAGGAAAAGAACAAGCCAGACGCCAACCCAGACGCGGGTGAGGGCGCCAAGGCTAAGAAGGAAGAAGGCAAGGTCGGAAAGAAAGACGCCAAGATGGAGAAGGCCAAGGGCAACAAGGTCGAGCTCCAGAAGAAGAAGCTCGACACTGAGGTTGCAGAGAACGCAGGTGTTCTCGGTGCACTCCGTGACGGTGGTGAGCTCGATGGTGTCTTCGGAACATCGAACCTCAGCTCAGACCTCGCAGGCGGCATCGGCGGCTTGATTGGCGCCAAGGGTACCCAGATTGGTTCTGGTGGACTCGGCGCTCGTGGCTCTGGCCTCGGTGGCGGTGGTACAGCAGCCGGTCTCGGCGGACTCGGAACGAAGGGTCGTGGTTCAGGCGCATCCGGCTATGGCTCGGGCGGTGGTAACTTCGGCGCCAAGGGCGAGGGCGGCATCGGACGTATCGGTGGTGACCCAATCATCCTCGGTGCTCTCGACAAGTCACTCATCGACGCCGTCATCAAGAAGCACATGAACCAGATTCGCTACTGCTACCAGCGCGAGCTGCCAAAGAACCCGACCCTGGGTGGAAAGGTGACGGTCAAGTTCGTCATCTCGAAGACTGGGTCCGTATCTAAGGCATCAACCAAGACCTCCACGCTGAACAACAAGGCCGTCGAGGGCTGTATCAACAGCCGCTTCATGCGCTTCAAGTTCCCCGAGCCCAAGGGCGGCGGTATCGTCATCGTCTCCTACCCGTTCATCTTCCAGCCCTCGTAGGCTGGGGACTGAACGGTTAAAGACGCGAACCACCGTATAGGACAGACATGACTATGATCGCTAAAGTTGGACTCCTCTCCCTCACCGCTCTCGTTGGTGCGATGGATGTGAGCGCGCAGAGCTACGAAGAGTACGAAGCCGAAGAGCAGGGTGAGAAGCCGAAGACCAAGCGGGCAGTCCGTGAGATCGTCAAGGGAACCTACGCAAAGACCAACGTCGGTGTGGGTATGTTCTTGGGCAGCTACCAAGGCATTCTTCAGCCCGGTACGTCAATCGCACTGGCCGTAGGGCAGGACTTCTACGACCAAGAGAACATGTCGATGGCCTGGGAAGTCAGCTTCTTTCAGGGCATCAACAACGGCGCCGACTACGAGACCCAGAGCGAGATGGGCTGCTTCCAGACAGGCACCTGCATTCAGGGCGATCTGAGGACCTACACGCTTGTCGGCATCTACGAGTTCAGCCTCTACCCGAAGCGCCGTCTCGGAATCGGAATGCGTGCCGGTGGTGGAATCATGTTCACGCCACTGCTCATGCACGAAGGCACCTACGAGACCGTAGTTGTCGGCGAAGCCTGGGACGGCAACAGACCTACGATTCACGATCAGCCCCACCCGGTTGTCATCGGCGGACCCACGATTGAGTACTACACAAAGCTCTCTCACTTCTCTATGGGCGTCGACATTGATGCATCGTATGCAGTCGGCTTCGACCTGGGACTGTCTGCTACTGGTACCATCAAGTACACATTTTAAGCATCATGTAGGCCCACAGAGGCCGCCTGGTGCGCTAATGTACGTGATATGAGACAGCTTTATCCTTGCATCGTATTCCTCTGTGCTGCTGCATGCGGCGGGCCACTGCCGTCAAAGAGCGACTCTGACACTGGAGGCGGTGCTGGACCCGCCGATGTCATTGAGTTTGGCGGTGTACAGATTCTCCCCGCCAAGTTTGAGTTCGGTCCGGTCGAGATCGGCTCAGAGTCATCAGAGACTCTTGTCATCGATAACGACAGCCCCGATGCCATCACCGTGTCCAATGCGTTCACAGAAGGGACTGGCTTCTCTCTCGGGAGTGCGCTGAGCTTTCCCTTGGAGCTTGAGTCTGGGGGCATCGCCACAGGCTCCGTGACCTTCTCTCCACCAGGACTGGGGCCTTTCTCAGGTAAGCTCAGCATCGGTATTGCAGGGACAGTTGGGTACGCAGAGATTCCGCTCAAAGGTTCCGGGATTGAAGAAGGCACTGGAACAGGTAGCGACACAGGCAGCGTGACTGGATCTCTGGGAGTCTTGACGCCCTTCCCTGAGGACCTCGCCTTTGGTGCCATCGCAGTAGCGGACACGTCCTGGCGAACCCTGCAGTTGACCAACACTGGTGAAGCAGATGTACTCATCAGCCGCCTCACCTCATCGAACACCTTCGTCTTTCAGGTCGAGCCGGACTTCACTGTTCCCAACGTGCTCAGTGCTGGAGAGACCAAGACTGTTCAGGTGGGCTTCAGCCCGGCTGAGCTGCGCGAATACACTGGCATACTCGATGTCGACGCCGATGTGGCCGAGGGGGGTATTTTAATCCCCATGTCAGGCACAGGCAGTGACTCAAGCTGTGACGTCTGCGCTCCTGTTCTGTCTGTGTCGACGTCATCAGGTACCACTGACAGCCTCGACCTGACACCGCCATCCGGGATGGGCTGCACAGCCAACGGTGCAGTCACGCTCTACAACTCTGGCGATATGCCGCTGAGCGTACCGTCACTGGAGCTCAACAACGACCTCATCAGTACATGCGGTACCTTCAGCTACTCGTGGGCCGGTCCCCTCACCCTCGAGCCAGGAACTTCAGGCGTTATCGGTGTCGACTTCGTGGCGACCAGCACGTGCATGGAGTCAACCTACCCAGAGACCGACCAGAACGTCATGCACATCATAAGCAACGACCCGACAACACCCGACTGGGTGATAAATTTGACCGGTACGGCTCTGTACTGCGGCGGCTGATCTTGCTGTCCAACCCTTAGCGGGGTACATCGCGTGGTCTTTATTCCAAGACCCAAACCGTAAGAAGGCGCCGAGCGCCGTCCAATGCGAGGTAAATCATGGCAGCAACTAAGGGCCTTCTGGCCACCAAAATGGGTATGACCCGACTGTTCGCCGAAGACGGCACCGTCACTCCGGTCACCGTACTCGACGCAAGCTCCAACGTGGTTCTCGACGTCAAGACCACCGACAGCAAGGATGGCTACAGCGCCGTCCAGCTTGGCTTCGGTGAGAAGACTGAGAAGAACTTCACCAAGGCCCAGATCGGAAACTTCAAGAAGGCTGGCGTGACACCACGTGCAACCGTTCGTGAGTTCCGTCTCGATGACACTACTGGCTTCGAGGTCGGCTCCGCCGTCTCCGTGGCTGATGTCTTCACTGACGGCGAGTTGCTCGATGTCTCCGGTCAATCAAAGGGACGCGGCTTTGCCGGCGTCATGAAGAAGTACAACTTCGCTGGTTTCATCCGTACACACGGTACTCACGAGTTCTTCCGTCACGGTGGTTCTATTGGTACTCGTCTTACACCTGGTCACGTCCTCAAGGGCAAGAAGATGCCAGGACAGATGGGCGCTGAGCGCGTGACTGTGCAGAACATCGAGCTTGTGAAGATCGATGCTGAGCGCAACCTCCTCTTCGTCAAGGGCGGTGTCCCGGGCGCTAAGGGCACTGTGCTTGAGGTCCGAAAGGCCATCAAGTAAACACAGAGTGCTCTAAAAAGAAAACGCCGGCGTTCTCGCCGGCGTTTTTTTGTCTGAGGTCGACGCTCGAGAGAAGCTCACCCGCGTCCCGAGTAGTTGGGCGCCTCGTGGGTGATGATCACATCGTGAACGTGACTCTCCTTGAGTCCAGCTGACGTAATCCGTACAAAGCGTGCCCCAGCCTGCATCGCTGCAATGTCCTCGCTCCCCGTGTAGCCCATGGCCGCACGCAGTCCGCCCATGAGCTGGTAGACCGTGTCCTTGAGCAGACCCTTATAAGGTACGCGCCCCACGATGCCTTCAGGGACAAGCTTACCGCCGCCGTCCTCAGCACCATCCTGGAAGTAGCGATCAGAGGACCCAGCACGCATGGCCTCAACGGAGCCCATGCCTCGATAGGCCTTGTACGAGCGGCCCTGGTAGAGCACCATCTCACCCGGCGCTTCCGCAGTACCCGCCAGCAATGAACCAACCATGACCACATCAGCACCACCCGCAATGGCCTTCGCCACATCGCCTGAGTACTTGATTCCGCCATCAGCGATGATGGGAATGCCTGCTGCGTGAGCCACCTTTGAGCACTCGGCCACTGCAGTGAGCTGAGGAACACCTGTTCCAGCCACAATGCGCGTGGTGCAGATGGAGCCCGGACCAATGCCGACCTTCACACAATCTGCGCCCGCATCAATGAGGGCTTGAGTCGCCTCGGCTGTGGCAACATTGCCTGCGATGAGCGCCAGGTCCGGGTACTTCTCACGAAGCATGGCTGTGGCATCAAGGACACCCTGAGAGTGACCATGAGCCGTGTCGATGGCCAGCGCGTCGACACCGGCCTCCACTAGAAGTGCTGCCCGATCGAGACAGTCTGCACCTACACCCACAGCCGCTCCGACCCGAAGTCGGCCCCGCTCGTCGCGTGTAGCATTGGGTAGCCGAGACGCTGCCTGAACATCCTTGAAGGTAATCAAGCCCTCGAGTGCACCATTCTCAGCGGTGACGAGGAGCTTCTCGATCTTATGGCTCGCCATCAGCGCCTTGGCATCATCCAGAGCAACACCCGGACTACAGGTCACGAGCTGATCCTGAGGGGTCATGACCTCAGAGATCGAGCGCTGGAGGTTTCTCTCAAAGCGAAGATCGCGATCCGTGAGGATGCCGACGAGCTGGTGACCATCGACTACCGGCACACCAGAGATGTTGTTCTCGCGCATGGTGCGACGAGCGGCCTCTAAGGTCTGCTCCGGGCGCATCGTAATTGGATCGGAGACCACACCCGTCATCGCACGCTTGACCTTAGCCACCTCACGCGCCTGCTCGAGCGGGTTGAGGTTCTTGTGGATGATACCCATCCCACCCTCAACGGCCATGGCAATAGCAGTTTGAGACTCCGTGACTGTGTCCATCGCTGAAGACAGAAGCGGAATGTTCAAGGTGAGGTCACGAGCGAGACGCGTCGACAAGGACACATCTCGGGGCAAAATAGTGGAGTACGCTGGCTGCAGAAGTACATCGTCAAAGGTCAGCGCAATCTGAACATCTGGGGTGAGCATCGGTTCCTCCACCCCCAGACTGGTTCGTGGCCGGGAGGCCGTGTGTAGCCCCTGGATCGTCTCGGGGCAAGGAGGAGAAGTGACGGGCATGTGAGGAGACCGTAGTTGCTCTCAGACATGCGTTGACACAGGCCATGCCCCCCACTATTGGTCGGGTTGAAACTCGTGTCCTCGATTATGGAGTCACCATGCGCAACATCTCTTCTCTTGCTCTCTCAGCAGCCCTTCTCACCAGCTGTGCAAAGCACTCAGCAACCTACGAGCAGGGCGCCGCATCCGGAACTGCAGAGCAATCCGCGACCCTGTACCAGGAAGGACTGGCGCTGTGGGAGGGTCGAGATGATGCTGACAAGCTGAAGGCTGCTCTCGGTAAGTTCGAGGCCGCATACAAGGCAGACCCGACCAACCGTGATGCTGCAACGCTGCTTACCCGAGGCTGGTACTTCTGGGGCGACGTCAAGACCGATGTGGCAGAAGAGAAGCTTGCTGCATGGGACACAGCAGTCCAGTGGGGCGGTCGCTGCATGGCCGTAAACTCCGAGTTCACTTCACTACTCAGCAAGGGCGACGAGACAGAGCGAACCGCTATCCGCGTCATGACAATCGATGATGCTGGGTGTCTGTACTGGGCCGCTTCAGCACTCGGCAAGTGGGCAAAGCTCAAGGGCTTCGCCACACTCATCAAGCACAAGGACACAGTCAAGGGCTACATCGCCAAGGTCGAGGAGCTCGACGAGAACTACTTCTACGCGGGTCCAGATCGTTACTTCGGTGTCGTCTACGCCGTCGCCCCTGGCTTTGCTGGTGGTGACATCGCCAAGGCTGAGGTTCGCCTCGACGAGTCCATCTCAATCGAGCCAAACTACCTCGGCACCAAGGTGCTCAAGGCGATGTACTACGCCACGAAGCAGCAAGACCAGGCGTTGTTCGACAAGCTGCTCGACGAAGTCATCGCAGCTGACCCCAACGCGATTCCCGAGCTCGGTCCTGAGAACCGCGCCGAGCAAGTCAAGGCCAAGAACCTCAAGGCCCAGAAGTCTGACTTCTTCGCCAACTAAAGGATTTCATCATGCGCACATTCGTAGCAAGCCTAACCGTAGCCCTCGCTGTCATGTTCTCACCAGACCAGACGGCCAATTCTGAGGCGCAGTTCGTCATGAACTTCGCCACCGTGGCACCCGACAACACCCCCTGGTCAGATCAGCTTCGCGGTGTTGAGAAGCGAATCGAGAGCGAGAGTGGCGGACGTATTCAGGTCAAACTCTTCTTAGGCGGGTCCCTCGGATCTGAGATTGAGAGCATCCAAGACGTCGCCCGCGGCGAGCGTATCCAAGGTGGTGGTTTCTCTACCGGCGCCATGGGCGAAGCGATGGACGTCCCGATCCTGTCCATGATCGAGCTCCCCTACCTCTTCTCTACGAATACCCAAGCGGACGCAGTGCTCGACGAGATTCTGTTCGAGCCCACAAAAGCAGCGCTCGAGTCAAAGGGCTTCGTCCTCGGTGGATGGGCAGAGAACGGGTGGCGCAACTTCGCCACCAACGGCCCTGCGTCCACCATCGAAGACCTCACCAAGTACAAGATGCGCGCCCAAGAGAACCCGGTACATATGGACATGTACAAGATGCTCGGCGTACAGGCTGTCGCAAAGCCCGTCTCCGAGGTGCTTCCTGCACTCAACACCGGTATCGTCGACGGCTTTGACAACACTGCGCTCTTCTCTCTGGCCGCTGGATGGATTGAGCCAGTCTCGCACTACACGCTCTCTAAGCACATCTACCAGCCTGCAGCGGTGGTCTACTCCAAGAGCTTCGTCGACCGGATGCCACCCGATCTACAGAAGGTCGTTCTCGGCGACCCGCTCGCAGAGTCCGCACGCGGTCGTACTGCGGTTCGCTCACTCGAGGGAGATCTTCTCGAGACCATCACAAGCATGGGCAAGCAGGTCGTTGAGTTGACGCCTGCCCAGCGAGAGGCCTTCAAGAGCAAGACCCGCCCCGTACACAAGAGCTTTCTGGCCAACCACCGTGAATTGATTCCGATCTACAAGCAGGTGCTCGGCAAGCTGGGAGGCTGAGCCCAGATGGCCGGTCCTACAAATGCTGTCTTTAAGCACGTTGAGCGTGTAGTCGGTGCCGTAGATCGCGGCATTCGTGGAACCTGGCGACGCTTCGCTGATGGGCCACTGAGCGACTTTCTCTTCGTGCTCATCCTGTTCATCTCAGGCTGTATCGCGCTCCTCAAGGGACTCCTCTCTGAAGCCGACCGGATGTGGGCGAATGTAGAGAAAGCGTTCATTGGTGTGGCCATGCTGGCCATGACCGCACTCTCCTTCCTGGACTACATGCGTCGAGAGATTGCACTGGAAGGCCTCGAGATTCAAGGCGGCCCCAATATGGCGGTGGTCTTGATGGTCTGGGTTGGTTTCCTGGGTGCATCCCTCGCCGCCAAGGAGCGAAAGCACCTCGCAGTTGATGCCACTGAGCGTCTCCTGTCTGGCAGAGCCGCCAGACTGGCTAAGCGCTTCTCTGCCTTTGCTGCTGCAGGATTCTGTTGGTACTTCGCCGACTACGCCATCGAGCTGGTAGACGAGAGTCTACTCAGCGGCGCGGGCCAAGATGCTCTGCCCCTGTGGGACTGGCTGGTTCTGCCGGTGAACCTGCTCGGCGAGGCTGTCCTAGGTCAGTCCATGAGCGGTACATTGACGGTGATCTGTGCCGCAGTCTTTCTTGGCTGCACTCTGGTGCTCCGCCGTATGCGACGGATGGATCCCCCTGAGGCTGAAGAGGAGGAAGACGCCCCCCTTAAACCCATCCAGTGGGACCGCGCCTCGCTCTCCGGTGTTGGCTCTGTGTGCCTGTTCCTGCTCTCACTCTCAATGCTGAGCGCGTGGTGGAACCCTGCACAGACCGACGGTGCCGAGCATGTCTGGTCAGAGATTCAGACCCAGGCCGAACAGATTGAGGATGACGCCACCGCTGGCGGTAGCCTCGATGCCGAGCTGGATGCCCTGCTTGGCCTCGAGGGTGGTCCTTCAGTAGAAGACCTACAGAAGGAGAGCGCAGCCGGACAGAAGTTCCCGCTGTGGTTGGCACAGGCAGTCATCCCTCTCTCTTTCCTTGTGATGGCCTTTCGCTTCTTGGGCATCGCCCTCTCGGGTCGCTTTGAAGAGACCTATGCCTTGGCTGAGCCAGGCAATGATGGCGACGTCATTGCACTCAAGCCGCCAAACACAAGAGGTGCACGAGATCTCATCATTGCCGGTCTCTTCCCTGGCATACTGATTGGCTTGGTGGCCACACTTGGGCTCAGCACGCCGACCCTCATCTTTGTGGCTTCTCTCCTGCTGATCATGGTTGGAGCGCCGCTCTTCCTGACTGTCGGCGTGGCCTCAGTTGCCTGCGTCACCCTGATCCAGGACATCTCTGGCTACATCGTCGCGAAGGACATGTACGAGGCCGTAAAGAAGGAAGAGCTGCTCGCCATCCCCTTCTTCGTCCTGGCGGGCAACATCATGACGCAGGGAACCATCGCCAACAGGCTGGTTGCTCTCGCCCGCGCCATCATGGGGAAGACACCCGGTGGTCTCGGCATCGCCACGATCTTCGCATGCGTGATCTTCGCAGCCATCTCGGGGTCAAGCCCTGTGACCGTCATCGCGGTGGGCTCCGTCATGTTTCCGATGCTTGTTGAGGAGCGCTACCCTGAGAACTATTCTCTCGGCGTGCTGACTTCAGCGGGCTCTCTCGGCATCATCATCCCGCCATCAGTGCCGATGATCATCTTCGCGATCATGGTCTCGAGTCACGAGTTTCAGGTCTCACCCAACGACCTCTTCATCGCCGGCATCCTGCCGGGTCTCTTCATTGCTTCCGTGCTCGTCTTGTACACCATGTACCAGACCCGGCCTGATGCACCTGGCAACAACATTCGGCCCGTGGAGTACGACGGGAGCTACACCTCCAATGTACTGAGCCAGCTCAAGCGGTCTATTTTTTCCTTGATGCTGCCTGTGATGATTCTGGGTGGAATCTATGGAATCCTCGGACCGCTCAAGTTTACTGTGACCGAGGCTGCTGCTGTTGCCGTCGTCTACGCGCTCTTTGTAGAGCTGGTGATTCATCGCGAGATGTCGATCCGTAAGCTCCCGAAGGTGCTGGCGGACTCTGGCGTGATGATGGGATCACTGTTCCTCATCATCGTGCTCGCCATCGCGTTCAATAAGTTCCTCTCCGAGCAGATGGTTCCACAAGCTGCTGCAGAGTGGCTGCAGACAGTGGTGAGCACCAAGTGGCAGTTCTTGATTCTCTGCAACTTGTTCCTCCTTGCCCTTGGCTGTGTGATGGAGATCGTGAGCGCCATCTTGATTGTGGCACCGCTGCTGGCGCCCATCGCCATTGGCTATGGAATGGACCCCATTCACTTCGGCATCATGTTCATCGTGAACCTGGAGCTCGGCTACCTCACACCACCGATGGGTGTGAACCTGTTCGTGTCATCCACGGTCTTCAACAGAAACATCATTCAAGTCATCAAGGCCACAGCGCCGTTCCTCTTGATGATGCTCTTCTGCCTCGCCGTTATCGCCTGGTTTGAAGACCTCTCCCTCTTCTTACTCCGCTAAGGAGGACCCATGCAGACCTCGACCATCCAATCCGCCGACGGAACAAAACTCCGCATCGGGAAGTCCGGCGAGGGCGACAAGAATGTCCTCTTGATTCATGGTCTCGCCGAGCACATGGGTCGATATGGCCACGTCATCGACGCCCTCAATACAGCCGGCTGGGCCGTCACGGCAGTGGAGCTTCGAGGACATGGAGAGTCAGAGGGTAAGCGAGGCCATGTAGATAGATGGGAGCAGTACCTCGAGGATGTCCGGGCCGCTGCAGCCACAATAGATGGACCCGTGGTCATCATTGGACACTCTATGGGCGGCCTGGTCGCACTCGATCTGGCCATCGATGGACTCGATAACGGTATCCAAGGCATGGTCCTGTCCGATCCCAATGTCGCTGTGGCCTTCGAGGCTCCCGCGATCAAGGTCCTGGGCGCCAGAGTGCTCTCACGACTCCTTCCTGGCCTCTCACTCGACAATGAGCTCGACGCAGCCCTCATCTGTAGACACCAACCTGTGGTCGACAAATACCTGGCGGACCCGCTGGTGTTCTCCACGATTACGCCTCGCTGGTTCACAGAGATGGTGAAATCTCAAGGTCGAGTGGTCAGCAATGCGACCGCCTACAAGACTCCTCTGCTCATGCTCTTGGGTGAAGGAGACGCCATCTGCGACTGGAAAGCATCTGCCGCTCTGGCCCGGAATTGGGGTGGCGAGGCCAAGACCATCAGCTACCCTGAGCTCTACCATGAGATCTTCAACGAGGTCGAGGGAGAGACTGTCATCAAGGATATGATCACGTGGATGGAGACCTTGTCATGAGAGACCGACTGATTGAAATCCTCAAGGAACGCTCGGTGCGGACGGGAACGTTTACGCTCGCCAGCGGCAAGACAAGCGATCTGTACGTCGAT